>Ga0209965_1000898_pt1 | contig 10524 bp, 10 predicted proteins | sample SalPon2_B_H2O_MG_FD_185707 | JGI IMG/M metagenome (GOLD analysis project Ga0209965, IMG submission 185707) | Salt pond water microbial communities from South San Francisco under conditions of wetland restoration - Salt Pond MetaG R2_B_H2O_MG... | ecosystem: Environmental > Aquatic > Non-marine...
CAGGGGCTGGCTGTGGTGACGGTATGGCACGCACACGACGACGACTGCTGCAGGCGACCGGGACGGCAACGCTGGTCGCGCTTGCCGGCTGTGCAGGCACCGACAGCACACCTGATGGGGAATCAGATGACTCGATGGACGACGAGACTATGGACGACGATTCGATGAGCAACGAAACCATGGATGATGGCTCGATGGACAACGAATCAATGGGCGGCTCTATGGATGATGAGTCGATGGACAACGAGACAATGAACAACGAAACGATGAGCGACGATACCTGAGTTGACACTGATGCTGCAGCCACACTCACCACTGGTGCGTCTGAGCGGCGATACCACCGCGGGTGGGAGCTAACCTATGGATCGCTCTACTCGATTCCGAGAGCAGGTGTCTGCTTCCAGCACCGAGCTGCTCGTCGCGTTACTTGCCGGTGTCACCGGCGTCGCCGGCTCGTATGCGGTCGCCGGCTACACCCGACAGTTCATCGTCGCCCCCATTGACGCGCTGGTCGTCCGACTCACTCCCGGTCGACTCGTCGCGTTCGTCATCGAGACCATCGGCGATGAGGGCCACCTGCTGCATATTGCTCTCTCGGTGGGGCTCGCTGTCGGCTTGCTCGGGGCGATTGCCTTTCTTGGCGTTCGCGTCGCCGGTCGGCTCACGCAGTCGACACTCGGGATCGTCCTCGCTGGCGGGCTTGCGTGGGGTGTCACCGCGGCGATCACGGCCGACCCCTCGCTGGCGATCGGTGCGGCCGCGCCGGTGTTGGTGTTCACCGCACTTGGTGTGCAGGCAGGCGACGCCATCGAGCACAACCCCGCCCGGCGACGCGTCATCGCCAGTGCGGCCGCGTTTATCGGCGTTGCCGCAGGCGTCGGCCGGCTCGCTAACGCCGGCAACGACGATCCTCCCACCGCCCCGGTCAGCGAGGCGGTCGCCGACCGGCTCCAACAGGCCGACGCCCAAGCCCTCGACATCAGCGGCGACGTGCCCGGATTGGTCAGCGAGATCGGCGAGTTCTACAACGTCGACATCGCGGAGTTCGACCCCGAGGTGCCGGCCGACGACTGGTCGATGACGATCACCGGCGAGGTCGGCGACGATGTGACCGTCAGCTACGACGAGTTGATCGCGATGCCGACTGAGCATCGCTACGTGACGCTGCGGTGTGTCGGCGAGGATCTCAACGGCGAAAAGATGGATACCGCCATCTGGACCGGGACGCCGATCAAGCCGCTGTTGGACGAAGCCGATCCGGAGGGCGACTGTGACTGTGCGATGCTCCGAGCCGAGGACGACTACTTCGTTCAGTTCCCCGTTGACGCGCTTGACGATGCCTTCCTCGCCTGGGAGATGAACGGTCAACCACTTCCGCAATCCCATGGCCACCCGGTGCGCGTGCTGGTGCCCGGTCACTGGGGGGAGACGAACGTCAAGTGGCTCTCGGAGATCGAACTACTCGACGAAGAGATGGACGGCTACTGGGAACAGCGCGGCTGGCACGGCACCGGCCCGGTCAACACCGTCGCCAAGCTGTGGAGCACAACCACGCTCGATAGTGGTGCGATCGAACTGGCGGGTCACGCCTACGCCGGCACCCGCGGCATCGAGCGCGTCGAGGTTTCGACCGATGGCGGATCGACGTGGCAGGACGCTGAGCTTTCCGAACCGCTCCCCGGCGACGACGTGTGGCGGCAGTGGCGACACGAGTTCGAGCCTGATGGCAGCCATGAGGTGGTCGTCAGGGCGATCGACGGCGAGGGCACGCTCCAACCCGAGGATCGCTCGGATTCCTTCCCCAGCGGCGCGACGGGATGGGTACGGCAGACGGTGAATATGATGGGCACAGCAGGCTGACTCGCCGTGAAGTAGCAAAACATTACACGTCGGAGCGACCACTCCGGGGTATGGAACTGGATTCGTACATCACCACGGAGGAAACGGAGCTTTCACCCGCGGTCGTCGTGACGACCGTCTTGTTGGTCGCGGTGTTTGCGCTCGGGTTGCTCTACCAACTTGTCACGGTCGTCCTCTAAGCCTCACTCCCGGGTCGTATCGGCATGTGAGCGAACCCACAGCTCGCCGATCCGCGAGAGGGTTGTCCGGTAGGATTTGCCGATCTCCTCTTGTTCGATATATCCCTTGCCGCCGGGGCCGAGGCGGTCGACGTTGTAGATCACCTTCGATCGGAAGCTGTCGGTGTACTCCTCGTTAAGATCGCGGGCGAGTGCCTCCGCGAGTTCGCTGACGGAGTCGAACTCGCCGTGTTCGCCGAGCGTAAAGAGGATGAGCTCCTCGAAGGGTTTGACACTCGAAAACGAGGCCACCGGGAGTTCGACGATATGCTGGCCGTTGATCTCCTTTGCGCCGATGGTGCTGCCGCGTTCGTCGAACTCAGCCAGCAGATCGGCCGTACTCTCTAATCGCTCTTCGACGCGCTCACGGTCGAAATCATCCGCCTCCAGCAGATCACCGAGAAGTTCGCGTTCGGCCCGCAGCTCCTCGGCCAGCTCGGTTTCGAGATACTTCTCCGGGGCGGTGTAGTAGGTGTGAATCCGGTCTCTGTCCTCTTGGCGTTCGACCATCACCGAGTGGGCCGCGGTTGCGAACGCGAAGCTGACGGGCCGGGGCATCGAGCAGACGTTGACCCAGACCTCCGCGCCGCCGTCGAGCTGTTCGTTGATGAGTTCGAACGCACCCTCGAAGGCGGTGTCGTAGTCGTAGACATCTTCGAGGCGGATTCGGTCGGTCTCAGCACCGAGCAGGCTCTGGAAGTCGGTTTCGAGCTTGGAGGCGAGATTGCGGGAGTATTCGACATTGGCCTCGCTGCCGACCGCGCCCTCAAGGAGGATCGCCCGATCCACGTCGAACTGGTCGCGGATCAGTGGCGCGATGAGCCGGTCATAATCAAAGCCGACCGGGACGATGTGGGTTTGCATACGTGGTGGTGGAGGAGAAGGGCGTAAAAACACTCCTCCTCAGCGAAGACTACTCCTCGGTCGACTCGGCGTCGGCTTCTTGATCTCTCATCTCCTCGACCGATACGATCTCCAGTGGGATCTCGCTGAGCCGTTGACCGATCTCGGTGCGGGCGACCCGTTTTGCGTGCTCCTCTTGTTCGACATTGAATACGTCCATCGTCAACTCTAGGGCGACGAGGGCTTCGTCGGCAACGATGTAGGCCGGCGGGAGTTCTTCGCCATCCGGGCCGATCGGCGAGCCCATCTCGATCTCGACGTAGTTGAGATCCGGGTTCAGCAGCTCGCCGGTCTTCGAAATCGCAATACGGACGGCCTCATCGACTGTTTCCACGTCGTACACCGATACCGCAGCCTCAACGACGACTCGGCAGTCCATGTGTGTTGATAGCAGGGCAGCAAGTATGAAAGTTCGGCCCCACGACAGCTTGCCTACACCGTCGCTACCGACCTACTCGCCGCCGTTGCGGAGGTAATGGAACACATACGTCTGGACGTAGCCGGCGTACTCGCCGCCGAACCGCTCGCGGATCGCCCGCGACGTGTCCGTGTAGCTGCCCTGCTCGCAGTCGGGGTAGTAGTCCTCAATGGCCGTCCGAATCCATGTATCTAGTGGGATCGCTTCGAGATAGCCAAGCGAAAACAGCAGTACGCAGTCGGCGACCTTGTCGCCAACGCCGACGAACTGGGTGAGATACTCACGGGCGGCCTCGTACTCCCGACCAATGGCATCCGCCGGGTCAGCCTCGCCATCAGCGACCATCTCAGCCGTCCGTTGGACGTACGGCGCGCGGTAGCCGAGGCTGAGATCGCGCAACTCGGCTTCGGTGCGAGCGGCCAACGCCTCGGGCGTCGGAAACGCCTGATACGTGCGACCGTCGAAGTCGATCGTTTCGCCGTACTCGGCAGCGAGTCGCTGCTGCATCCCGTGAATCCGGCTGACGCGCATCTGGGCCGAACAAATAAACGAGATCAGACAGGCAAACGGCGGGTCGCGGACGAGCCGCATCCCGCGGTAGGCATCAAATGCGCGGTCGAACAGCGGTTCGTCGGGGGCGGCATCGTATATCTCGGCGAGATCGTCGTCGAGTCGCAGGAGGTGGGTGAGAATCGGGACGGCGTCGGTTGTTGACTCCCACTCGATTCGGCCATCGACCTGTCGGACGCGGACGACCGCCTGCTCGTCGCTGACGCCGTCGAGCGGCGGAACGACCGTTTCGTACCACGCTTGCCCGCCGTAGGCGTCGTCGGTGGTGTACATTTTCCCGTCGAGCCGACTCCACAGGTAACTTTGCCCGCTTTCGACCGTCGCTTGCAGATCGAACGGGCCGGTGAGGTCGTCGACCGGAATGCCGCCTGTCTCCATTACAAAATAGGTAGCAAACAGCGGGTTTCCGGGTTTCGGTTCCGCGGCCGATCTCGTTACCGAAGCTCGATCATCGTCATCGTCCCGAGTTTGGTGGCGATGTCCTCATCTAGGCCGTCGCTGGTGACTCGCCACGTCCAGTTGCCCTCGGCGGTGCCGGGCGTGTTGAACCGGGCGTGGCTGTCGAGAGCAAGCAAATCCTGCATCGTCGTGAACGCGAAGACGGCGTCAGACCGCCAGACGGCTTCGATCATCGACCAATTGATCTCACTCCCGTCGACGCCGAGATTGTAGTGAAGACACTCCCGCTGGCGGTCGCCGAGGCCGTTGTAGTAGCCCTGGAACGTGTTGGTGTCGTGCGTCGAGGTGTAGCCAACCGCGTTCTTCGGATAGTTCATCGGCTGGTGGGCGTTGCCGTCCTGACACCAATCGGCGTACTGCGGGACGCGCATGCCGGGGAAGTCGAAGTGATCCATCAACGCGTTGAGCTCGGCGTCGGGGAAGCCAAGATCCTCGGCAATGAAGGGGAGTTCGCCGAGGCGGTCGCCGATTGTCTCGAAGAAGTCGTAAGCGGGGCCGTCGCGCCACTCGCCTTCGGCGGGCGACTCGGCGTGCGTCGGGATCGCCCAGTACTCCAGAAAGCCCTGGAAGTGATCGAGTCGGGTTACGTCGACCTGCTCGAACAGCCGGTCGAGCCGGCGAGCCCACCAGTCGTAGTCGTTGTCGGCGAGTGTCCCCCAGTCGTACAGCGGGTTGCCCCACTTCTGGCCGTCATCGCCGCTGTTCGGTGGGACGCCAGCGACCGCCGTCGGTCGATTCTCGTCGTCGAGTTGGAACGCTTCGGGGCTGGCCCACACGTCCGCGCTGTCGAGGCCGACGTAGATCGGTACGTCGCCGACGAGTTTGATGCCGGCGTCCTCGGCGTCGGCTTTGAACGCATTCCACTGTTTGTCGAACCAGTATTGGACGAGGACGCGGTACTCGATCTCCTCGGCCAACCGTTCGCGGGCGTCGTCGAGGGCGTCGGGCTCGCGCGTACGGATCGGCTCGGGCCACTCGATCCACGACCCGCCGCCGTAGTCGGCTTTCAGCGCGCGAAACAGCGCGTAGTCCTCGACCCACGGTTCGTCATCGCGGAACGCATCAAGCGCCGCGCGATCAGACTCGGTTGCCGTCTCGCGGAATCGCTCGTGAGCCGTACGGAGCTTCTCGCGTTTGTAGTCGGCGACGCGTTCGTACTCGACGGCATGGGGGTCGAAGTCGGGAACCGGCTGAAGGTCGTCGTCGGTCAGCCAGCCGTTCTCGACGAGGCGGTCGAGGCTAATGAGGAGTGGATTGCCCGCAAACGCCGAAAACGACTGGTACGGCGAGTTGCCGTGGGCCGCCGAGGTCGGCCCCAGCGGGCAGAACTGCCAGTAGGTCTGTTCGGCCGTCTCCAGAAATGAAAGGAACTCCCGCGCCCCGTCGCCGAGGTCGCCGATACCGTGTGGGCCCGGCAGCGACGTGAGATGCAGGAAGACACCGCTCGTGCGTTCGAATTCCATACACACACTGTCGGCGGCATCCGTGTCAAACGTTGTGGTCTTCGGCGGCCGCGGTGGCGACGAGCCTTGCTATCGATCTACGCCTCGTCGCTCATCGCGCCGAAGACGCCGTCGGCGTCGGCGGGTACGTCGAAGTCATGGAAGTGTTCGCCTTTCTCCTTCGAGAGGATGTTGAGCGCGGCCGCCGCGCCGTCACCGGCTGCGATGACCGCTTGCCACTCCTCGGCGCGAACCATCGCGCCGGTCGCGTAGGCGTTGTCGACGCTGGTCTCCATGTCGACGCCGACATCGACGACATCGCCGTCGAAGCCACAGCCCAGCGACTCCGCAAGGTCGCGGTTGGCGCCGGTCGCCAGTACGACGTAGTCGGACTCGTAGCTGCCGTCGTCGGTTTCGAGTTCGAAGCCGTCGTCGGTCTCGGTGACTGCGGTGACTTCCTCGCCCTGATGACGGTCGACGCCAAAGCTGTCGACCTGCCGGCGAGCGGTCTCCATGAACGCCGTTCCGTCCTGTGAGCCAACGCCGAGATAGTTGAAGAGATGGGCTTTGTGCATCCACGTCCCGTCGGTGTCGAAGACGCGGGTCTGGAGGCCGTTCTTTTGGGTAAACAGTGCGGCACTCAGGCCGGCGGGGCCGCCACCAACGATGCTGACGGTCGTGTCAGTTTCACTCATGTATTGCTGTGGGTGCGGGAGTGGTAAATAAACACAGGCGACATCGATGTCACTGGCAGGTGAGTTCTCGAAAAGTGTCGTGCGGCCGCCAACTGGCAGCCAGCGTGACAGTACCAAGCCGACCCGGGCAAGTCGGCTGGTGTTGCCTGTCGATCCGGGCAGGGTCGACAAGCATAACGCGGTCGTCCGGGCAGGGCGACCGACAGGATCGCCGGGTTGTCAGAGGCACTCCGGCAGTTACTGTATTGGTGGGGTATAGCTTTACATCACCGTCTGCACGAACGCGTCGCCGCGTGACGAACGTTTAAATATATCACGGTTGTTTATACCGGTATACGAGGTTCCCGCACGTCCACCAATGGTTGCCACTGATCCATCTGATGTGCTGTCGACACTTATTCAGCGGGAGTCGGTGTTGTACGCCGTCGATGTCGCTGGCTGTGAGAAGCGCGACATCGTTGAGGCGGTACCGCCCTCGCGCTCGACTGTCGACCGAAGCATCCGTGATCTCGAAGCTGCTGGGCTCGTAACCCGATCGCCGGACGGCTACCGGCGGACGCTCCTCGGTGAACTGTTGCTCTCGGAGTATTACCGATTCAAAGCCCAGACGGCCGAACTGCTCTCGGCGGGCGATGTGTTTGCTGAACTGCCGCCAACCCAGCAGATCGATCGGTCGATGCTCGATGATGCGACGATCATCACCGCCACGCAGGCGACGCCCCATCAGCCGATCTCCGCGCTTTGTGCGCTATTGGGTGAGGCCCAGTCGATCCGCATTCTCTGTCCAGCGGTGTTCCCACAGCTGATCGAAGCCTGCACGTTGGCGACCGACAACACGGAGACCGTCGAGATCGTGGTCACCGATTCGGTGGTGTCAGCACTTGTTGACACCTATCCCGACTCCCTGACTGCACTCCAGGAGGCCGGTGCCGATCTCCGCCTGCTCGATACAACGCCGTCCCACGGCCTTGTTGTCGTCGACCGCCCCATGGGATCGACGGCTGGCCTGCTGGTTATCGACGACAGTGGCGGCCGCGCGCTGATCCGCAACAGTGGCGACGACGCCGTCTCGTGGGCCACCAGCCGCCTTGATCACTGGCGCGGGGAGTCGACGCCCCTCCCGCTGGCCGACCTCGACGGCGAGGAGTCGGTGCTGCGGTAGGTGTTGCTCCCGGTCGGTGGTCGTGACAGGGGTGGGACTGGTGTGATCAACGCACCACTGTCTGACACCTGTCTGTCGACCACGAAATCTTATTATCGGTGCCCCCAACGGTAGGTGCATGGACGGGACTCCCCAGGAGATTACGACGCTCGTCGGCCGTGAGGTCTACTCAAACAATGGTGTGTTCGTCGGCGAGATCGAAGATGTACAGCTGAACTTGGATGCCGAATCGGTCACCAGCCTCGCGGTCGGCGAACTCAACGACGAGCTGTTTGCCGACACTGTCGGCCCCGGAAAGGGTGTGTTGATCCCCTATCGGTGGGTGCGAGCCGTCGGCGACGTTGTCCTCGTCAACAGTACGATCGAACGCCTCCAGGAGACCGACGACACCGACGAAGCCGTCGCCTAAGACCCGTTTGAATCGCTGCCCTCGACGCCTAGCTCCGCAAAGAGCTTCTTTCGAACCGCCTCTTCGGTCAACTCCAGCAGTGTCTCGCGGTTGTCCTCGCTGGTCTCGATGCCGGTGAAGATCCCCAGCGGCACCTCAACGCTGCCCTGTGTGGAGTGGCCGATAATGTCGCCGCTGTTTTCGAAGGCCCCCTCAAGGACGCTGCCGATATCGATCCGGATATCCTTCGAGCGAGCGGCGACGATGATCTTCTCGTCGACGATCCCGAAGACCGCGCTGGTGGTGATCCCTTCCAGATCCAACAGATACTGGGCAGCCTGCTCTAAGGCATCCCGATCGCGGATGAAGCCGGCTGTCGAAAACAGGTGACTGCCCTGTACCTCGCGGCTCTGGATCGCTTCGGCCAGTACATCCAGCGTCTCCGGCGACATCGACGGTGACTCGACCTGTTCGAGGGTGTCGTGGTTGGCGAAGGGGTGGAGGTAGGCGGCGGCGGTCAGATCCGCGGGCGTCGTATCTCGCTTGAAATCCAGCGTTTCCGCGCGAATCCCGTACAGCAGGGCGGTAGCGACCGTCTCGCTGGGGCCGAGATCGAACTCCTGGAGATATTTTGTGAGGATCGTCGACGTCGAAGAGAGGTTCGTCCGCACGTCGACGAAGGGGGCGTCGACCGCCTCGTCGGGTTCGTAGTGGTCGATGAGGATGTCGATCTCAAAGGCGGGGTCGTCGTCGCCGGATTTGACGTTGTCGACGAGGGCGATCCGATCGTACTCCTCGATCGGGGGCTCGTCGTCGCTGGCCAGCAGTTCGATCCCAAGCAGGTTGACAAACGCGCGGTTCTCCTGGTGGCCGATATCGCCCTCATACCGGATGTCGGCCTCGACGCCGAACTCGGCGGCGATCGCCTGCAGCGCGGTCGCACTGGCGATCGAATCGGGATCGGGGCTGTCTTGGGTGAGGATTGCCAGCCGGCCCTCAGTCGATTCGAGGATGTCGGCGAGCTGACGGGCCTTATACTGGAGTTCGCCGGATTCGAGGCTGCGCAGCGCGGAGTCGGCGATCACCTCCGAGGGGTTGACAACGACATCCGCCCCAAGCTCGCTGAGCTCGTCTTGACTGACGGGATCGGAGGCTCGGACGACGATATACTGATCGCCGCCGGCTTCGCGGATCGCCGCGACCGCCGCCTTGTTTGCCTCGATGTCGGAGGCTAACACCAGCAGGATGTCGCGGTCGGCGACCGCCTCGGCGACCGAGGGCTCGCTGATGTCCTGTACCGTCGCGTTGAGATCCTGATCGCGCAGGGCCTCAACCCGGTCGGCGTCCTTATCGAGGATGAGCACGTCGTTGTCCGCCTCGGCGAGATCCTCGGCGACGGCGTGGCCGACGCTGCCACAGCCAAGGATCGCGTAGGTCGACCGTGAGGAGCCGGTCACACCAGGGCTCATTGTTGTCGCTACTCGTTGCGGTACGCACTTAACAGCGTCCGTTTCGACAGCAGCCGGCCCCGTCCGGTGGTGGTCGGTGGTGAATTCGACAGCGATCAGGCGGGTCGAAAGGAAACCCCTTTTACTGGCAGTCCGATAAGATTGATCGAGGGCTGATAGCTCAGCTTGGCAGAGCGACGGACTCTTAATCCGTCGGTCGCGTGTTCAAATCGCGCTCAGCCCGTTTCTACCCTAAACGTTCTCACCTTGAGCGAAACGGAGGCCAAACGATGATCAGTACGATTGTTTGGGTAAACGACGTAATACTATCCCATAACGACCGGTAGCTCTGTAGCCGATTACCCTCGGTCTTTATCGGGCTTCCACCGGTGTTCGGTCGATCGGTGTACACAGATGCTGATCTGAAGAGGTCGTTTGTTGTGGCCGATACAAACGACAGATGATATAATAAGCATACCTATTAAAATACGCATGAATTCACTTTAGTAAGGTAGAAGTACGTTTTTAAATATGAATAACTAGAACAATATCTTATTCTAACAAACATCATTAAGTAATACGCAATACAGTACCACATATGTTGAAACAAGGCAGCAACTGGAGCTTAGAGTACGATGACTCTGTCCTCATTGCGCGATTCGAGGAAGGAATCGACTATGATGCATTCGGTGATGAAGCGCTTCCAGCCTTTCGGGAGATCCTGAACACACATGGAACCGAGATCGTTGCCTCTGCGAATCTGGTTACCGTTGCGGATCACTTAGACGAACAGGTGTACGATACCTGGGAAGCAGCGGCCGACGAATATGCCCAACTCCCCAACTACGAGCGGGGTGCGTTCGTTGCTGAGGGAATCAAGAAGTTTTCGCTGAAAAGCTCACTTGATGTCCCTGGTGCGACCAATAAAACGTTTGATGACTTCGACCGCGCGATCGAGTGG
>Ga0209965_1000899_pt1 | contig 10517 bp, 14 predicted proteins | sample SalPon2_B_H2O_MG_FD_185707 | JGI IMG/M metagenome (GOLD analysis project Ga0209965, IMG submission 185707) | Salt pond water microbial communities from South San Francisco under conditions of wetland restoration - Salt Pond MetaG R2_B_H2O_MG... | ecosystem: Environmental > Aquatic > Non-marine...
CGATTGCCCTCCGCGACGCACTCACGGCGCGGCTACAGGCGTCGCTCCACGATCGTCGTTCCCGAGAGACCGGCTTCGAGTGGGTCGACGCCGAGACCGTCTCCCAGGATCCACCCACGGCTGTGGACGTCGACTCCGACGCCGACGCCGACGGCGACGCTGACGACGACGCCGACGGCGACGCTGACGACGACGCCGACGGCGACGCTGACGACGGCGCTGTGCGCGAGCGCGAGTGACGGTATGACGACGATCGAACCGCTTCACCCGGCCCGTCGGTCTGTGGTGCGTCCCACGAGGCTTTTTTATGGGTCGTGACGTAAACAGACGTAACTGAATGAGCGGACGAGAATACGGCCCCACCGACGCAGACCTCCAGTGGTGCCACGAAGCGGTCCAGGGCGTGTCTCGGACGTTTGCGCTGACCGTCGACGTGCTCGAAGAGCCAATGGCATCACACATCTGTCTCGGCTACCTCCTCTGTCGAGTCGCCGACACCGTCGAAGACGCAGGGCACATCCCGCCGGGGACACAGCAATCGCTCCTCGAGACGTACCGCGATGCGGTCGATCCGGACGAGCAGACAAACATCGCCGATTTCCGGTCGGCGGTCGACGAGTGGCTTCCCGCGCCGAGTGAGCGTAGCGACGACTGGGCCGTCGTCGCAGAGTCGCCAACGATCGTCGCGACTTTCGAGCAGTTCCCCCCCGAGGTGCGGTCGGCGATCGTCCCACCCGTGGTGGAGATGGTCGACGGGATGGCCATGTTCGTCGACCGTCATGCACACCGCGGTGGGCTCCGAATCGACGACCGCGACGAGCTCGAACAGTACTGCTACTACGCCGCTGGGACGGTTGGAACGCTCATCACGAACCTCCTCACCCGTGGCGACGTCGACGACGACCGCGTCTCACGGCTCCGTGACACAGCAGAAGAGTTCGGTCTCCTCTTACAGCTGGTGAACGTCTCGAAAGACGTCTACGACGACTACACCGAAGAGAACAACGTCTACCTCCCCGCGGAGTGGTTGGCTGCCGAAGGTGTCGACCAGGAGTCGGTCGTCGACCCAGCACACCGGGACTCGGCTGCCCGAGTGGTCGGCCGCACGGCCGAGTACGCCCGATCGTTTCTCGACGATGCACAAACGTACCTCGAGAGTATGCCGCTCACACACGGGAACACTATGGAGGCGTGGACGGTCCCGTACCTCCTCGCCGTCGGAACGCTCAGGGAGCTCCGGTCGCGACCAGAAGACGCACTCACCGATGCCGGCGTGAAGATCTCACGTCAAGAAGTGTTCGCCGTGATGGCCGTTGCCAGTGACGTCAGCCGCGAGTCACTCGCAGAGCTCCGAGAGACGATTGCTCGGACTCCGTACCATCGAGCGGCCGAGCCGGTCAACTGACCCCCGACCGGCCGAGCGTCACGCGGGGCCGAACGCGCGCCTGTCGAGTCACCTCAAAGCCGGGACCGCGCCCGTGCTATTGCGGGAACAGACACGTCGATCGTCTCCGCGAGCGCGCCAGCTGCGCTCAACAACCACTCTGCACGTTCGACCCGTGAGTCGAGGTCGCCCGGTCCGAGTCGGTAGGATTCGACTAGCTCTTCGATCGTCGCGCCGTCGATCCACTCGTCGAGGATGCGGGCGGTCTTGACGGCCTCGAGCCACGATTCGAAGTCGGTCGTCTCATGCATGTTCGTCGTCAGGTGCGACGCATTGTCACTGGCGAAGCGATACATCGACGCCCGCTCACGGTTGCCGAGGTACGTCTCCTGCATGTCCGGGGTGACACAGATCACTTCGAAGGCGGTGAGCGTCGTCGCCGCCTCCATCTGGCTCGCCGTTCGGAGCCCGTCGACGAGTTTGGTACCCGTCTCTGGTCTGACGTACTGTTTCGAGGTCGTTTCACCGACCGAGGTGGCGACCAGTCGGTAGTCGTCGACGCCACCGGCTCTGTGAACGAGTCCCATCTCGACGAGGTCGTCGACGGCCTCGGCGACGTCGTCGGCTAACCCCCCGGCACCCGTCTCGCGGGCGTAAAACGTCCCCTCGAAGACGTCGAGGATCTCCGCTTCGGTCGCTGCGAACCCGGTCGCGATGCCCGACAGGACGTGCGTCCGGAGCGAAGCCGGTTCGGTGAGCGTCGACTCCACGGCTTCGGGATCGCCCTCGACGTACCGGTCGACGAGCGCGTCACGGCTCGATGCCTCTCCGACGAGGATCGCCTCCCCGTGCGGGTCGAGTCCGGGCCGGCCGGCGCGACCACACATCTGGTGGACCTCGAGCGTCGGCAGCCACTCCATCGACGACCCCGTGTAACGCTGCTGATCGCGGACGACGACGCGTCTAGCGGGGACGTTCACCCCAGCAGCGAGCGTCGGGGTAGCACACAGACACGCGATCTCCCGGTCGCGAAAGGCCCGTTCGACGGCCGCTCGGTGTCCCGACCGAAGTCCCGCGTGGTGAAACGCGACGCCCGACTGCACGCACTCGGCGAGCGTCTGCCCCGTTACCGTGCCGTCGACGTCGCGGACGGCGTCTGCGGCCGTCGCCGCCACCGACTCGATTCCCATCGTCTCGGCGAGGTCGTTGGCCGTGAGCCGCTCTGCGAGCTGGGCCGCCTCGGCCCGCGACCGCACGAACGCCAGGCACTGACCGCCCGCTGCGACGGTCTCGGCGACGAGTGCGGCGGTGAGAGACGTCTCGTCGACTCCCTCCACCGGGGAGGCGTCCTCGACCGAGTCAGCTTCACCGGACGTCTCGCCACCTGCCGTCGGCGCGGGGACGTCGACCGCCGTCTCGGTGCCGTCGTCGAAGGTGACTCGATCCCCGACACAGACGCCGGTGCGCAGTGACACCGGCCGCCAGTCGGACTCGACGAGCGTCGCATCGAGCCAGTCGGCTATCGCCTCGGGGTTGTCGACGGTCGCCGAGAGCGCGACGACCTGTATACGGGGGTTACGTCTCCGAAGCGTCGCCAACGTGACCTCGAGGGTCGGTCCGCGCCGCTCCGCGTCGAGGAGGTGAACCTCGTCGACGACGACACACGCGAGGTCGTCGACCCACGCCGCGCCGTTCCGGATTGCCGAGTCGACCTTCTCTGCAGTCGCGACGACGAGGTCGTGACCGGCCAGCTCTTCGGCGCTCGTGTCGAAATCGCCCGTCGAGATACCCACGTCGACGCCCGGCAGCGACGCGAACGTCTCGTACTTCTCGCGAGCCAGTGCCCGGAGCGGACACACGTACAACCCCGGACCGTCGGCCGTGACGAGCGCCAGTTGGGCGACGAGCGTCTTCCCAGAGGCCGTCGGCATCGCGGCCACGACGTTCTCGCCCTCACAGACGCCCGCCTCGACGGCTGCAGCCTGTGGGGGATAGAGCTCTGTTATCCCACGCTCGTGGAGGTGATCGCGTATAGACGCGGAGAGCGGTAACGAGGTGAGACGCATCTGTGTGCACATTCACCGTGATCACACTTAAGCCGTCGCCAGCGACGTCCACAGGTCGGTCTCGGTCCACGACCGGCGGGTGACTCGATGTCACGACCGGTTTTCGGTGTGCCGAGATCAGGCGTCGACGTCGAACTCGCGAAAGAGCCCTTCGAAGTCGTCGGTCTCCGTGACCGCCTCGAGTGAGTCGTCTACCTCTCTGCGGAGCGTCTCGATTTCTTCGGTGAGGGCCTGATACTCCTCGTTGTCAGCGAGTTCGCTCGCGCTCTTTTCTGCCTCGAGCATCGCTTTCTTGGAGGTCAACGCGAAGAGGTCTTGAACGCCCGTGTCGTACTCATCGCGTTGTAACAGCCCTTCGACCGTCTCACGAAGGGTATCGCTTGCGACCGGCTTGACGAGATAGTCGTCGAACCCCATCTCGAGGATGTCGAAGTCGGGTTCGACGGCGGTAACCATCGCGACGCGGCAGTCGACGCCTCGCTCCCTGACCGCAGCGAGCACTTCGTCACCAGAGAGCCCTGGCATCCGGCGGTCCAAGAGGATGGCGTCTACGGTGCCGTCGACGTCGTCGAGGACGTCCAGCGCCTCGTGGCCGCCGTACGCCGTCCGAACTCGGTACTCGTCGCCCAACCACGCGGCGTACAGATCGGCTAGGTCGGGTTCGTCTTCGACGACCAAGACGAGCGGTTGTGATTCACTCATGCCTCACCCGAGCGACGAGTTCGCTCACACGGTATACACTGGCCGCGAAGCATATGAAGATACCCCTTCTTGACAACCGCATGGCGGCAGTAGGGTGACGGGTCGGTACGGGTCGGTACGGGTCGTCACTCACTCGGACTGTAGTTCGGTGCCTCGTCTGTGATCATCACGTCGTGCGGGTGGCCCTCGGTCTGTCCGGCACTCGAGACGCGGACGAACCGGGCGCGGTCGTGGACGTCGGGGATCGTCTCTGCACCGACGTACCCCATGCCTGAGCGCATTCCTCCGACGAGTTGGTGTAGTTCTGAGGCGAGCGTCCCCGTGTACGGCGTCGCCGCCTCGACGCCCTCCGGTACGAACTCCTCGTCGCCGTCGTCGTCTTTGAGGTAGCGGTCGCCGCCGCCGGACTTCATCGCACCCACGGAGCCCATCCCGCGATACTGCTTGTACTTTTTGCCCTGCATGGTGATCACCCGACCGGGCGCTTCCTCGGTCCCCGCGAAGTACGATCCGAGCATCACCGCGTTCGCTCCTGCAGCGATAGCTTTGATCGCGTCGCCGGAGTATCGAATCCCACCGTCGGCGATCACCGGCACGCCGTGGCTTGCGGCGACGTCGGCGACCTCCGCGACGGCAGTCACCTGTGGCATTCCCGCACCGCTCACGACGCGCGTCGTGCAGATCGACCCCGGGCCGATGCCGACCTTGAGCCCATCGGCGAAGCCGACTGCGGCCTCGGCCGCCTCTCGCGTGCCGACGTTACCGACGACGACGTCGGCGTCGACCGTCGACTTGATCGCCTTCGCAGACTCGAGCACGTTCAGGTTGTGTGCGTGTGCACAGTCGATGAAGAGGACGTCGGCTCCGGCCTCGTCGGCTGCGACCGCACGCGCCTCCTCGAACGGTCCGACGGCGACACCGACGACCAGCCGTCCGGCGTCGTCGCGGGCGGCCTGTTCGTGTTCGCGTCGCTGGAGGATACCCTGCATCGTCACGAGTCCGGAGAGGTGATCGTCGTCGTCGACGACGGGAACGCGCTCGATCTTGTGGTCGTACATCAACTCGAGCGCCTCACGTGCGTCGACGGACTCCGGTGCCGTGATGACTTCGTCGGTCATGGCCTCGCTGACGGCGTCTTCCTCGCCGACTTCGAGGTACGGCCGAATGTCGGTCCCAGAGATGATTCCGAGCACTACGTCGTCGTCGTCGACGACGGGCGCTCCCGAGACACCCTCGCGTTCCATGCGCTCGTCTGCCTCCCGAACTGTGTTCTCTGGGGCGACGGTGACGACGCTGTCGCGCCGGATGACAAGCTCGTGGGCACGCTTGACGCGTTCGACCTCGGCTGCCGTCTCTTCGACGGTCATGTTCCGGTGGAGCACGCCGAGTCCACCCTCTCGAGCCATCGCTATCGCCATCTCGCTTTCGGTGACCGTGTCCATCGCCGCCGAGAGCACCGGGAGGGTTATTTCGACGTGTTTCGAGACCGTCGTCGTGAGGTCAGCATCGTCGGGCTCGACGCGACTCTCGCGTGGCCGGAGCAGTACGTCATCGAAGGTCAACGCCTCAGGGACCTCGAGTTTCGCAGAGAACGGGTCGGGTTCCGTCGCCATGTAAACCGTCGTGAGGGCGCCGGCAAAAGCGTTGTGAGTCGGCATATCCGTGGGTGAGTCTCTCACTATACAGCGATCTGATGTCCACGTTCGTGCTCGCCGGCGGTTCGAGTGCAGTTCGACGGCTCGGGTCGAACCCCGGCTCGAACGTCGTGCGGACGCGACTCACACAATACTTAACACCATCGGAACAGGTAGTACACGTATGGACTCCGACAGTCCCAAAAACGCCCGTATCGCCGGTCAGCCGACGCTCGAGCTCGGCGGACGCTTTACACCCGGCAATACGTGCGTGTTTACATCGTGGACTGGTCGGGCCCTCGTCGGCGCCGACGTCGGTGGCCACAGCGGCCATCGGCGGTCGTCCGCGTCTCACCGCGTGCCCTGCGGGTACGGGCATCGCCCCTGAATGAGCGTCTCGAAACACCCGGTCGCCCTCCAGCTCGAGCAGCGCGTCGGCGGTGCAACGAAGCTCTTGGCGACGGTGATGGCGCTGCCGCTCGTCGACGGCATCTTCGCCGCGCTCGTCGTCGCCGGCGTCTTGGCCTCCCCAATTGGGGTACTCGAGACGGGTATCCTCATCTTCGGTGGGTCGGCGACGATCGCCGTGATCCTCGCCGAGATGGATGGCAGCCGCCGAGAGATGGTCGTGTCGGTGTTGACCATTGGAGCGATCATCATTCCGATCGCCGCCGTCGAGGCTGCACTCGCACCGACGCTCAGGGGCGTACTCGAGCTCGCCATCTTCGAGCGGTTCGCCGGACTGGTGATCCTCTCTATCGCGGCCCGAACCGCGAGTGCCGAGTTCGGCCGATACCTCCCTGGACCAGCCGTGATCATCGGGCTCGGGCTCGTCGCGAGTCTCGACCCGAGCGGATTCGCGATCGAAACGTCGACCGAGTACGTGCTCAACGGGACCGCAGCAGCCGCGGTGGGCGTCGGCTTCGCGCTTGTCGTCGCCGTCCTGTCGCCGCATCTGCGGGGCCGAGTCGACATCGACCGATTCCGGTTCGGCTCGTCGGTCGCCCTCGGCGTGCTCGCACTGCCGATCCTGTTGCGGCCGTTCGGGATGATGCAGACCGAGGTGCCGGTCGCGCTGGCGGTGCTCGCGGTCACCGCGCTCTTCGCGTACGATCCAAACGCCGACCACGCGACTGCGGCCCGCCCAGCTGGTGGCGACACGCCGACGGTCAGTGACGGAGGGGGCCCGGAGGCAGTCGGCGACGACGATGCAGGCGAAGAAAGTCTCGATCGGAACGACGAGGACGGTGGTACACGAGAGGACGACGAAGGAGCGGGACACGCGAACGACGACGACGTGCCGGCGGACGCCCCGTATCCGGGTGGTCTCGTCGACGAGCACGTCGGTATCGCCGATGAACCGGCAGACGACGACGGTGACGATCCGTTCGCCGACGACGACTCTCGAGCGCCGTGGATGTAAGCCGCGGTGAGACTCCGCGTTCACCGTTCGCCTCCGACCGGTGCCGGCAGGTGGGCTCCGACGGGATTTAGGTGCCACGGATGGAACGACTGGTATGAGCAATCGCGTCGTGCAGGGTCGAATGGTGACGCCAGGGAAGCTCGCCGAGTTGATCGAAGAAGGCGACGTCCTCGAAGCAGAGGCGATAACAGACGCCGATCGCGCGTGTCCCGACTGTGGCGGAGACGTCATCTCTGTCGGATACATGCCGAGTGTCACCGAGTTCGTGACCGGCTACAAGTGCCAAGAGTGCGACTGGAGCGACGACGACCGGTAGTAACGGCGAGCCCCGATCGAAATTCATATATCCGCGTTTCTATATCTTCGAAATGCGATACACGGCGGGGCTGTGGCCAAGCCAGGCATGGCGACTGACTCCAGAGGCCGCGCCCGGGACGACACTCCAGACTGATATACCGAGCGGGCGACTGATCATCGCTCGTGTTGACGACCCTCTGGAGTTCCGAGGCGCGCCGGAGATATCAGTCGATCGGGGGTTCAAATCCCTCCGGCCCCATACCGAAAATAAAGGTTACTGAACCTGAGGTTAGCGTTCAGCCGAAAATCTGCGAATACTGCGGGCTCTACATAACCGAATACCGACAGGACTGTGCGGCGCTCGATGACGGGGTGTGTCAAGAATGAGCGTCGACATCGAAGTCGACGTCGAACTCGAGCGCAACGTTCTGAGCGCGGTCGTCGAAGAGCGCAGAGAACTCGAAGTCGGCGAGCTGTTCAACGAGTACGGCGAGCTACGGCTGTGGCAAGACCGCGCCGGGTGGAACGGCTACGTTCGCGAAGTCATCGACGACGAAGTGCGGTTCTACGAGGTTAACACTCGATTCGACGACGACTCGTGGATCTCGAAGGTCCGGTGCGGAGAACAGGCGGTCCACGACGCGATTCGAAAGCACATCGAAGACCGGCACGCGGGGGGCGCTGGGAACTTCGTTCGGAGGTGCTCACCGCCATGACGGCCGAAACCGCCGTCGACGAGCAGCGCGAGCAGATCGCGAACCGTCTCGGCGAACCCGAAGTGTTCGCGTTCCCTGCCGGCTGGTCGACGTCTTCGAGCTGGCACCGTGCACAAGCTGCCGAGTCGACTGTCGGCGCTGTGAACCCGGCCGAGTTCGACGTACTTCTCGGCTGTCTCGAGGGCGACGCTTCGATGAGTCGCCACCGCGTGCTCTTCGCACTCTACGAGGGTGAGCTTCGAGCCGAGTGCGACTGTGATGGGCACCGCTACCGCAACTGGTGTGCTCACGTCGCCCTACTCTGGTGGCGCTGGTGTAACGCGGAACTCGCAGTGACCGACCTGGATACCGGCCGGACCCACCTTTCGCCGCCGTGGTGGCTCTCGGTCGACGACGCCGACCGCGATCGCGTCGACGCCGAGGCGCGACAGCCGACCGTGGCCGATGGGGGTGCGAACCGATGACCTCTGTTTCCACTGTTTCGGGTGTAACAACTGGAACGTACGAGTCGTACGACTGGTCCAGTGAGTCGTACGACACGAATTTGCAGCTAGAAGTCTCAGAAATGTCGAAAACAGCAGAATCCGACGAGTCGTACGAGGGTACAGGGGGGTATCGAAATCGGTGCCCACGTGACGCACCCGTGTGTGTGCGTGCGAACTTCGCGGCGCGCGCGCTGGCACGCATTATGCGGGCAGGCGGGTGCTCGCAGGCGTTGGGGGGTGGGCCGATGAGCGAGATGATCCTGGCGTGTCCCGAGTGCGACTCGTCGGACGTCTATCGCCGAACATTCTCGGTGAGCTCGCACCCGACAGACGACGCACGGTACCGCTGCCAGGATTGTTGTGCCCGCTTCGACGAGCCGACGCGACGAGCCCGGAAGACGAGCGGGCCGTCGATCAACAAGGGAACGCTAGCGCGTCGTCTGATGGACGCGGACGCCGACGAGGTGAGCGCACGATGAGCGAGAAGTCGCGGGTCGCGAAGGCGACTGTTCGTGACGAGCGCATCCTGCAAGCGCTCGAGGAGGCCGAAAACGAACACGGTTCATTGGCAGACGCAGTCCGACACGCAATCACAGCGACGTACGGTGAGGATACTGACGACGGCGACGACGACACCGGGTTGCCGGTGAAAGCGCGGGAAGCGCACGGGAAGCTCGTCGAACTCGCGGGTGTCGGCGGCCGCCTCGAGCTGGATACGGCCGAGGCGCTCCTAGCGAATCACCTGAACATCGCGAAAGAAGCGGTTCGCCGAACGGTGATTCACGAGCTGAAGAAGGCGAACGCGATCGCCGTGCACCAGGGGATTCACTCAGTCTCGGTCGTGGTCGGGCGACTTGACGGCGAAGACGTCGAACCGCGTGAGCCGGCGACCGCGTCGACCGCGCCGGCGACGGACGGCGGGGAAGCGCGAGAGCGACTCGAGGAACTGTCGAACGCGGAGGTGGCGCGATGAGCGAGCCACGTCGTGTGATGGTGGACATCGAGACGCTTGGACTCGAACGCGGGGCGGCAATCGTGTCTATCGGTGCAGTTCGGTTCAATACGAACGGGATTAACGGCAGCTTCGGGCGTTCGGTGTCGCTGTCGAGCTGTCAGGATGCAGGGCTCACAATCGACGCAGAGACGATCGAGTGGTGGTTTTCGCAGGATGACGCCCCACGTGAACAGATCGCGGGTGGCGTTGAACTCGTGGACGCACTAAGCGCGTTCACAGCGTGGTACGGTGATGTCGACGAGATATGGGCGAACAGTCCGTCATTCGACTGCGAGCTGTTGGAAGCAGCGTACGAGGCGGTCGGCCTCGAGGAGCCCTGGGATTTCTGGGAAGAACGTGATGTTCGTACGATAGCGTCACTGTCAGTCGCGCCCGACATCGAGCAGGAGGGAACCGAACACGACGCGGTCGACGACGCTAGGCATCAAGCGCACGTTGTCGGGAAGGCGCTGAGAGAAGTCGACGCGACGCAAGAGGTGGAAGAATGAGCAGCCGACACCGGGTGGTCGGCGCGGCCGAGAACGCCTCAGTCGGCGATCGCGGCGCGGAGCCGTACGAGTGCGACGTTGACGAGCGGCGAATCATCTCGGCGTATTGCTGTACGTGTGAAGCGGAAGCGACGCTGTACCTCGAGGTTGGCGACTCGGAGCCGTGGGAACACGACGTCGCACATCCGAGCCACGTGGTCGACTACTGGAGGGACACATGAACGTTCCGTCAGACTGGCTCGCCGGCGTCGGCACGGGGCTGGGCGTCGGCGCGGGCATGGCGCTGGTGTCACACGCCGGCGGCGCA
>Ga0209965_1000901_pt1 | contig 10503 bp, 10 predicted proteins | sample SalPon2_B_H2O_MG_FD_185707 | JGI IMG/M metagenome (GOLD analysis project Ga0209965, IMG submission 185707) | Salt pond water microbial communities from South San Francisco under conditions of wetland restoration - Salt Pond MetaG R2_B_H2O_MG... | ecosystem: Environmental > Aquatic > Non-marine...
TCTCGGCAACTGCTGAGGTAGACACGCAGGATCCGACGGTCACGGATGCTGTGCTCAGCGGCATCTACGAAGGAACGAACTTCGACGGTGGTGCCCGTGACACGGTCGTTACGGTCCGGTTCAGTGAGGCAGTCGATGCCTCGAGCATCGGTGCAGACGACATCAGCATCGAAGGGTACGACGGCGACATCATCGCCGTACAGCCCGCAGGTTCCTTCGGACAGATCAGAGTGATTGCCGAAGGAGGCATTCAGACGGGGACGTCTCCGGAAGTGTCCGTGGCTGGTGACAGCTACACGGAGTTCGCTGGAGACGACACGGCCGGTGCCGAAAACGGCTCGACGGTCGTGCACACGGACGTGCTCGACCTCTCGGCCGGTAACAACCTCGTGTCCGTTCCGGCCGCATCCGGAGATGTGGAGCTATCGGAGCTTGACCTCTCCAACGTCGACGCTGTCCACCGTTACAACAGCGAGACCGGGAGCTGGGAATCGTTCGACCCTGACGCACAGGAGAACGACTTCTCCACGCTGGAGAGTGGCGCAGGCTACGTCTTCTCCATGGAGTCTGCAGATGCACTCTCGGTTAATGTCTTCAACGTCGTTGGAGACACCGGCGAGGTCTCGGCACCCGGAGAGCAGACGCTCACCGAAGGCTGGAATCTTGTTGGACACTACCAGGAAGACAGTCAGGCGCGCTCGGATGCGCTTGCATCGCTGAGTAGCGATTCAGTCTTCCGCGTGCTCGGACAGACAGACGACAGCTCCACGCTGTCGTACACGTCTGTTTCGATGACGGAGGAATTCAACCGTGGAGAAGCCTACTGGATCTTCGTCCGAGACGACGAGGTTTACACCGAGGCTCCGTTCGCCGAGGCATAACGGCTTCACCCACGACTGAAACCTTATTTATTTGATAACAAGGACAAATCATAAACATGATTACAAAACCACAATGGAGATCGGCACTCGCTGCGGTCGTCGTCGTAGCTCTGGTAGCTACAAGTCCGATAGTGGGTGCCGCCGCTGCAGAGACACCTCCCGATCCTCCACACCGATTCTTCGGAACGGTAGCTGATGACGGAGAACCCGTCGAAGATGTCGTTGTCGAGGTGTTGTACCAGGGAGAGGTCGTTGCATCCGATGAAACTGCCTCAGATGGCTACTACGACCTGTCGGTCCCAGCGGAGACAATCGATACCAGCACGAGTCGTGAGCTTACGCTCACCGTTGTTGGGCAGAGCACGCAGATAGATTCCACACCGGAGAAGACAGAGACATGGGAATCGGGGGGCTCGACAGAGCTTGATTTCACCGTTTCGACATCAATCGTCACCCCTACGCCGACCCAGACTCCCGACGATGGTGACGATGGGGCCGGTGATGGGGATACCGGCGGCGACGATGGGGCCGGTGGTGGAGATACCGGCGGTGACGGTGGGGCCAACACTGGTGGTGGCGGTGGTGGCGGAGTCGGTGGTGCAACACCAACCGACACACCGACCGCAACACCAACCGACACACCAACGGACACCCCGACACCGACGGACGACGTAACCGCTACGCCAAGCACTGACGCAACCGCTACGCCTGGCGACACCCCGACTGCTGGGCCGTCAGAGGACGCAACCGCTACACCAACCGTCTCGGCGAGCGAAACGTCCACAACGACCACCAGCGGGAGTCAGCCCGGATTCGGTCACGTAGTCGTGGTAATTGCGGCCGCGATGGTAGGGTTGCTAGCCCGTCGACGCCGTTAATAACGGCAAACGCTTCTCAATTTTTCGCGCCCGTCTAGATACTAATAGCACATACCAACAGTAGATTTATTTGGGTGCATATTGTATCAGGGGCGTATGGTACGCAATATCTCGCGTCGAGAGGTGTTACAGCTCGGCGCGGCCGTGGGAGCAGGAGCGATTGGTCTTGGAACACAAGTCGAATCGGTGACAGCGGCGTCAGACCGGTACATCGTCGACACCTCAACCGCCGCCGACGATAGTTGGAAACAAGGCGTCGAGGTTGTACATGAGTTTCCGGAAATCAATTTCGCCGCTGTTGAAGGGAGTTCAACTGCACTCTCGTCGGTTCGCCACCAGCCTGATTTAGAAATCACGTACGATCTTCCAGAGGAGGCATCTCCCGATGCGCTATCAGGCGATAACGGCGATGCGAGATCCGCGTACCAATGGGATAAGCAGGCGCAAAATGCCTTCGACGTTCACGATGCGGGATACACGGGAGAGGGAGCGAAAATCGCCATTATCGATACTGGAATCGCAGGCGACCACTCCGACCTGGCACCGAACTTCAACGCCGAAGAGTCCATCTCCACGGCAGGTGGAGGTATCGACGGTGAGCCCGAGTATTATGACATAGATAGTCACGGCACACACTGTGCTGGTATCGCGGCGGCAGCGGACAACGGAGGTGGAATTGTCGGCGTGGCACCGGACGCCGAAATCGTCGGTATCCGGGTCTTTGGAGGCGAGTTTGCATACGGATCAGATATTATCGCGGGGCAGATGCACGCGGTAGAGGTCGGGTGTGATGTCGGAAATCTTAGCCTCGGCGGCTACCCGTATCCGCAGGGCCTTGACACACAACTCTCCAAGGAGATGGATGAGCGTGCGGCGACGTATGGGCTCGAAAACGGGTGCTTATTCGTTGCTGCGGCCGGCAATGACGACTCGAATCTGGACAACGACGGCGATGTCCTCAGTCTCCCGAATCAGGCCGATGGATACATGTCAGTGAGCGCGACAGGCCCCTCGGGCTTCAATCCCGGTATGGATTTGGAAGATGTTCCGCTCCCGACTCACGCCCCGTCCTTCTTCACGAATTACGGAGAGAACGCAATCGACGTGAGCGCCGCAGGCGGAAACGTGACGTATCCGCTCCGTCCAGGCTACGCGAACGATCTCGTGTACAGTACGGTCCCAGAGGATACGTGGAGTTGGAAGGCCGGAACGAGTATGGCTGCACCGCAGGTCGCAGGACTAGTCGCACTGGTAAAAGCTGAAAATCCAGATGCGACGCCAGAACGTATCCAGTACCATATCAAGCGGACAGCCGACCAGATCAACGACGTGGAGTATCAGGCGGCGGAGTACATTCAGCCCGATGCAGAGTGGGACTTCGGTAACGGAGTACTCGAAGATGCGTACTCATCCCCCCTGTATCGAGGGAGTGGGCACATAGATGTCGAACAGGCTGCTATGGAGCCTGTTCCCTTCCCCCAGCCGCTCAGCGTTGATGGACACACGATTGCACCACGTGACCCAGATGGTGATGGTCAGTTCGAGGACATCAACGGCGACGGGACGGTCGATATGGAGGATGTGAACGCCCTATTTGCGCTGCTCATGTCTGGACCAAGTCTAACCGCAACGGAAGAACAGGCGCTGGACTTCAACGGCGACGGTAGCTTCGATCAGTTTGACGTACAGGCGTTACTGGACATCGTTCGGTAGTACGTCGAATTGAAAACAGGTCTGTAGTACGGTACTTCGAGAAAGGACGACAATCACTCGTCGTTCAGCCGACGCTCAACGGCCGCTTCGAAGTCAGTATCTACATCGCGATACTCCTCTTGCATGTCGGCGACCACAGCTCCCTTTTGAGTAATGACGTAGAGCCCGCTGTTAGGGGCAGGACCGACGCGTTCGACAAGTCCGTAGTCGGCCAGAATCGGCAGCCGAGTGTTGATGTACGAACGGTTTTTGTCCAAGATATGGGAAAGATTGCTGGCGTTGTCGCGCTTCCCGTCGGATAGGGCCGTGAGAATCTCAAAGTCCGTCGGGGAAGTGAGTTTCATACCAGAATCTTAGGCGAGGCCGGCATAAATCTTCTACAACAACTTCTAGTCGTGAAATCAGCACCCGCCTCGCTTATTCGTGGGTTTCTTCTACGACTTCAAGCGCAAGTTCGAGATTTTCTACGATTTGCTTGTGTTCCGTCAACGCCTGACGAAGATACGTTTCGACCTCTCGGTCGGCATTAGGGTACCCGAGTTGGTACAGATGCTCCTCAAGCGCGCGCGTGGTCTGTTGGTTCGCCCGCAAAAGTGTGGACCCGATGAGCCAGCTAATCTCTGCGTCTGACGTCAAACGCTCCCCCTCCATGTTAATGCTTGATTCCCCCAATAAATCTGAGTCAGTCATTGTTAGTCCTGTATGTATTTTGTGTGAATACCGCCGTGGTATATTCACTTGTAGATGTTCTGCTTGCAGTACATGTTTGTGGTATATACTGTCGGTGTATTAATTCTTTGTAGTGGCCGCTCAGACAAAACCACTCCACACAGTGCATGCGATTCCCACCGAAAGTATAATCTATCGTTCGGAACTTCAATTATTGGATGTCGCAAGAGAAAACAAACAACCTTCTCATCACTACTCCGCCGACGAAATCTCCCGGCGTTTACGCCCCGACAGCCGGAATCCACCAATCTCCTCGCAGGCCGTAAGTTCGCACTCTGGGAAGAGAATTCTGACATTTACCCCACCGAGAGCAGCTTTCACCTCCCGGACGGCGACGGTGGCGAGCGCCGCCGTGAGGATGACCGCGGCGGCCACGCGCACTTCCGTCACGGTGACACTCTCGAACGGCTGTTCGAGCATCTACTGGAACGGCATACCCTCCCAGTTCACGCCGGGTGATTAAATCCACACGACAGAGACGGCCAGCAGCAGAACCCATGAGTATCACCGCGATACCGAGCACCCGGTCGCGGGGCACGCATCCGCTCGCGGAGCGAGCGGTTCACCGCGCCGAAGACGCGGCTGCGTTGCGGTTTTTGGAGCAGATTTTTGCAAGGAGTGGTGCGCGAAGCGCACCCGACGCAGCAAAAAGGTGCGCTAGAAGAACTTGAACAGGTCGTCGCGTTTCGCCTCGTGCAGATGATGACGAACAGCCTGATTCAGTGCCTCAATGTTCCCTGTCTTCGCCGTAATCGGGGCAATCGTCTCACCCTCCCACTGTTTCCACGGCGGGAACAGCCCGAAGCGGTCACAGATGTCGTTGAGTCGCTCGTCGCGGTCGTCCACCTTGTCCATCTTGTTGACCGCGAGCACGACCGGAATCCCGAGTTCGCGACAGAAGCCGAACATCTCAACGGTGTGGGGAATCTCGTCGGGGCCGGAGTGGCGGTCGATGATGTCGACGGCTGCCTTCCCGTCGAGGACGATGACGCCACAGAGAATCTTGTCGGCGTTCGCCTCCAGATACTGGACGATGTGGGTCTTGATGTCGTCCTGTACGTCGTCGGGGACGCCGGCCATGAAGCCGAACCCCGGGAGGTCCGAGATGACGAAGTCCTCGCTGGTCCAGTCGTAGTGGTTGGGCTGGCGAGTGACGCCCGGCTTCTGGCCGGTGTCGAAGGTGTGGCCCGTGATTTCGCGCATCAGGGTCGACTTCCCGACGTTGGAGCGGCCGATGAGGACGACCTCGGCGTCACGGTCGGGGCGAGAATCGAACATACCACCCGTAGCGGGGCGAGGGGGATAACGCTCGTGGAGTCGGCCGGGGAGAGGCGGCTTTTTATTCGCGCGTTACGAGGCGTGAGCGTGCGACTCGTACAGGTGACGATTCCGGCGGGCAAACGCGACGCGCTGTTATCGGTGCTCGACGACGAGGGAATCGATTACGTCGTGACCGACGAGACCAGCGGGCGCGAGTACGTCGGCGTCGTCTACTTCCCGATACCGACGGTGGCCGTCGAGCCGGTGCTCGAATCGCTGCGCGAGGTCGGCATCGACGACCAGGCCTACACCGTCATCCTGACGGCCGAGACGGTCGTCTCCCGGAAGTTCGACCAGCTGAAAGAGAAGTACGAGGAAGACCAGGGGAGCGACGACCGCATCGCGCGCGAGGAGCTCCAGGCCCGCGCCGAGGACCTCGCCTCCTCCCTCCCGACGTACGTCGTGATGACGGTCGTGTCGGCGGTCATCGCGACGGCCGGTCTCCTGCTCGATTCGCCCGCGACCGTCGTCGGATCGATGGTCATCGCGCCGCTCATCGGGCCGGCGATGGCCGCCGCCGTCGGCAGCGTCGTCAACGACGACGAGCTGTTTGCTCGGGGCGTCCGGATGCAGGCGCTCGGGGGGCTCCTCGCCGTCGTCTCCGCGGCCGCGTTCGCTGCACTCGTCAACGGCTTGAATCTCGTGCCCGCGTCGCTCGACCCCGCGACCATCGGACAGGTGCGGGAACGACTGAATCCGGATTTCCTCTCGCTGGCCGTGGCGCTCGGCTCCGGTATCGCCGGGGCCGTCTCGCTGACGACGGGCGTCTCCTCCGCGCTCGTGGGTGTGATGATCGCCGTCGCGCTGGTCCCGCCGGCCGCGACCGTCGGTATCGGCATCGCCTACGGCAGCCCCGTGATGGCCGTCTCCTCGGGCGTGTTGGTCGTCGTGAATCTGCTCTCGATTAACCTCGCCGCGCTCGGCGTGTTGTGGTACGCGGGCTACCGACCCGCCGGTCTGTTCCACGAGGACAACGCCCGCGCCGCGACCATCCGCCGGGTCGCTGCACTCGCCGGGATTATCCTCCTGCTGTCGGCGTTTCTCGGCGGCGTCACCTACGACACCTACCAGACCTCCGCCGTCGAATCGGACATCGAGGGTGAGGTCGCCGGGCTGTTCGCCGACGACGGCGCGTATCCCGACCTCACCGCGTTCGAGACGGTCGTGAGCTTCGAGCCGCGCGACCCCGTCTTCCTCCTGCACGACGCCTCCTCGGTCGTCGTCACCGTCGGCGTCCCGCCGGGCGGGGAGACGGCGGGATTGACGGCCGCCATCGAACGGGAAGTGTCAGCCGTCGTCGACGCCGACACCGAGGTAGAGGTGCGCTACGTTTCCTACGAACGGGCGTAGCTCAAATCTCTCTTTGAGTTATCAGCGTGGTTATCTAACCAGGTGTCCTACCGAGGTGTATGCGCAAACAGACACTCGCTACCGTGGCCGTCGCAGTCGCCGTGCTCCTCGCCGGGGGCGGTCTCGCCGCGGCCGTCTCGTCGAACGACCAGCCCGCACAGCCCGCGACCCAACAGTCGAGTGACGCCCCGACCGTCACCGTGACCGGGGTCGGTGACGCAGAGGCCGCGGCCGACCGCGCCGTCGTCGCCGTCACCGTCGAGGCAACCGCCGACAGCGCGAGCGAGGTGCGTGAGGCCCTCGCCACCGACGCCGACGGCATGCGCGGTGCTCTCGCCGACGCGGGTATCGACGGCGACCAGCTTCGCACGGCTCGCTACGACATCTCACGCAACTACGAGAGCCGCGAGAATCCCGACGCGCCCGCCTACCGCGGCCAACACAGCTTCGAGATTCGGCTGAGTGACACCGACGCCGTCGGAACCGCCATCGACGCCGCCGTCGACGGTGGCGCGAGCTACGTCGAGAACGTGCGCTTTACTCTCTCCGAGGAGGCACGACAGGAGCTTCGCACGCAGGCGCTCGCCGAGGCGATGGAGACGGCCCGCGGTGAGGCCGAGACGCTTGCCGACAACGGCGGTCTCGAACTCACCGGCACGGCCGATATTTCGACCACGACCGACTACAACCGCCCCGTCGCTTACGCCGCTGACAGCGGTGGTGCGGGCGCGGCGACCAGCATCGACGCCGGTCCCGTGAGCGTCTCTGTCACCGTACAGGTCACCTACGACGCCCAGAACGTCTAGAGTTCGATTTTCGTTCTTTCGTCTTCTTCGCTGATTTTCTCGTCCTTCGGTTGTTTGGCTGGCGTCCGGTATTTTGACACTACGGCGCTTTGTGGTGTGGGTTCGACAGCACCGCGACCACTCTCAATGCTTGGCATCGGGGAAACAGCACCGCGACCACAGCGGTCGTGTCGCGCCACGAGGGCGCGACGGACCGCCCGCTCGCGTGTCGCTTCGCTCCCGCTCGCTGGCCCGTGGCCGTCGGCCACTCTCCCAACCCTTCCCCACGACGCACACGGCTTCGCCGGTGCGTCAGGCCACCGCACGGTTGCCCAGTCAAGCAACGCAGTGCGGTGGCGTGAGCCGGCGCGCCTTGTGCGCGCCCGTCGTCGCGAGGTCGTCGCGAGGGCACCGAGCGACAGCTTGTCAGCGCGTGTGCTGACAGTGGATAAACGAGCGCAGCGAGTGAATCGGCTGGGGAGGCGTGAGGGCGGTGTGGTTGGGTGGAGTGAAAGGGGTCCTGAAGTCTGCCATGGCAGACTTCAGGGTCAGCAAGACGCGCAGCGTCTTGCACAAACGGGCGTGTCGCGTTCGCGTGGTCGGGTCCGTGACCACTCTCGACGAGAACGAACGTGAGCGAGAGATGTCACGGAGCGACCGCGACACGCCCGGGGCTTTCAAGATAATCTCAGCTACGTAGCTGAATCCACCAAATGACGCGACCAGGACTTTCGGCTAATTCATGAAAAAAGTCAATCAAAATATCCGAATTCCCACTTAGCGCAGTCCTACAAGTCGTACAGGTCAGAGAACTTCGCGTCGGCGTAGTCGATGAACGCGTCGGCCGAGAACTCCTCGCCGGTCGCGCGCTTCACGAGTTCGTTCGTGGTGTAGCGCGCCCCGTGCTGGTGGACCTCCTCGGTGAGCCACTCGTGGAGCGCGTCGAACTCCCCGTCCGCGAGCTGTGCGTCCAATCCGTCGATATCGGACTCGGCCGCGTCGAACAGCTGGGCGGCGAGGACGGAGCCGAGCGAGTAGGTCGGGAAGTAGCCAAAGGAGCCGTGTGCCCAGTGGATGTCCTGCAGACAGCCCTCGGCGTCGGTGTCGGGCGTGACGCCGAGATACTCCTCCATCTTCGCGTTCCACGCCTCGGGCACGTCGGCCACGTCGAGGTCGCCCGAGAGGAGGTCGCGCTCGATTTCGAACCGGAGGATGATGTGCATGTGGTAGGTGAGCTCGTCGGCCTCGACGCGAATCAGGTTGTCCGGATACACCTGATTGGCCGCCTCGTAGAGTTCCCGTCCCGAGATGTCCGTGCCGAGGTCGTCGTTCACGAGGTCGACGTAGCTCGACAGGAACGACGCCGAGCGGCCGACGTGATTCTCCCAGAGCCGAGACTGCGACTCGTGGACCGTCAGCCCGCGGTTCTGGCCGAGCGGCGTGCCGTACGCCTCGCGCGGCAGCCCGAGGGTGTAGGTGGCGTGGCCGAACTCGTGGATGACCGAGCCGATGGAGCCGACGGGGTCCTCGTTGTCAAAGCGCGTCGTCACGCGGGCGTCGAACTGCGTGCCCGACGAGAACGGATGCGGGGCCGTGTCGAGTCGGCCGTGCTCCTCGGGGTAGCCGAGATACTCGAGGGTCGACTCCGCGAGGGAAAACTGGTCATCGTCGGAGTAGGTCCCGTCGAACGGGGTAGCGAGGTCGGCGTCGGTCTCGTTTAGCTCGTCGATGAGCGGACGGAGGGCGTCGCGAAGCTGTTGGAGCACGTCCTCCGCAACGGAGAGGTCGAGCCACGGCTCGTAGTCGGCGAACAATACCTCGTAGGTGTCGGCGTCGGGGTCGATGTGGTTGGCGTACTCGCGCTTGAGTTCGAGGAGCGTCTCGACCTGGGGCGCGAACGTCTCCCAGTCGTCCTCGGCTTTGGCCTCCTTCCAGATGGGGAGGGCGTTCGAGGTCTCCTCGGAGATGCGCTCGACGAGGGATTTCGGGACCTTCGCGGCGCGGTCGAACTCGCGGCGGATCTCGCGGACGACGGCCGCCTGCTCGTCGGAGAGTTCGGCATCCTCGGCGGCGTCGAGGTCGGCTTCGAACTCGTCGCTCGTCAGGATGTCGTGGCGGGCACCCGAGAGCGCGGAGGTCTGCTTCGAGCGGGCGGGCGTGCCGCCTTCCGGCATCACGACCTCCTGGTCCCACGAGAGGACGCCCGCGGCGTCGCCGATGTAGGTAGCGCGTTTGTACCGTTCGAGGAGGGAGTCGTACGCGTCGGGGCTGTCGTCGGCTGACATACCTGACTCGTGGCGTGCGACGGTTAGAAAGCCGGCGGTTCACAGTCCCGCCCGAACGTGGGCACAGACCGGCGACAGGACGCTTTTCTTCCCCCCGAACCGAGTCAGGGTATGCACTTCGACCAGCGGGAACAGACCGCCCTCCGCGAGGCCGGTCTCGACACCGACGACCTGCGGGACGCCGCCGAGCGGGTGGGCGAGCTCGTCGCCGAGACCGCAGCCGATCTCGAAGCGTTCGTCGCCGACAACGACACCCTCTACTCCGACATGGACCTCGCCCACTCGGGCGACGGGCCGGCCGAACACGCCGTCGAGTACCTCGATACGTACACCCACGGCGGTGACCTCCACGGCTGGCTCCGGTTCGAGACGTGGGGAGCCACCGTCACCGACGGCCGCGTCCTGACCGACGAGACGGTCGAACTGACGCTGGAGGGTCGCCACGGCCGGACCCGGTTCGCGACCACGCCCGGCGCGCTATGACGGTCCGGATTCGCGGCATCTACACCACCGCACTCACCCACCTGTTCGAGGACGTGGTGCAGGCGTCCCCGCCGATTCG
>Ga0209965_1000905_pt1 | contig 10485 bp, 19 predicted proteins | sample SalPon2_B_H2O_MG_FD_185707 | JGI IMG/M metagenome (GOLD analysis project Ga0209965, IMG submission 185707) | Salt pond water microbial communities from South San Francisco under conditions of wetland restoration - Salt Pond MetaG R2_B_H2O_MG... | ecosystem: Environmental > Aquatic > Non-marine...
GTACACAGATGAACAAAAACACGCAGTCCTAGACCGACTGTTCAGCAGCAAAGGATAAAGCAATGGAACCAGCTTTAATCATCAACATCATTATGGGCTTTGTGCTTGTCCTAGTGGGCTGGTTTATGCGCGTAATGTGGGACAGCATTAAGCGTCTACAGTCAGACATGGCAGAGCTTGAGCGCCACGCATCTGAGACCTATGTGCGTCGTGATGATTACCGTGATGATATGGCTGAAGTCAAGTCCATGCTGCGGCAAATCTTTGAAATCCTTAACAGCAAGGTGGACAGATGAAAAAAGTTATAGCGAGCATTCTAGCCCTAACCCTTCTGTCTGGTTGTGCAGCAGTACAGTACGCTAAAGACAACCCCGCTACGGCAAGCCTCGCTGTCAAATCAGGTACTCTAGCCTTTGTTGAGCAGGTAGAGCCTCTACAGCGTCGGGTAGAGCGTGCCAAGGAGGTCATCGTTGTTGTAAATTTTATCTTAGACCAGATGGACAACTCGACATCCGCTACAGTATCGACATTGTCGAGTGAGGTTCGTAGCCAGATCAACTGGAACGACATGGATGCCTATGAGCGTCTGCTGTTAGACAGCCTCATCTTCTCTGTGGAGAGTAAACTTGAGGATCGTGTAGGTGAGGGCGTCTTAGCTGAAGATGAGAAGCTGGTGGTTCGCTCTGTCCTTGAGTGGGCCAAGGAAGCCGCTAATATGTACGCCGAGGGGAATATCTGATGTTCAGCGGAAGCCTGCACTTAAAGTACAACAACAAGACTAAGCGGTGGGTTACTACCAAGGACTTCAGGTACACCACAGAGGACGGGTACACAGTAGAGGTGCCAGCGGGATATAGCACTGACCTCGATTCTGTACCGCGCATCCCTTTTGCTTATGCTTGGCTCAAGGGTAGAGCAACGAAGTCAGCAGTCATCCACGACTGGCTGTACTACAACAAACACGACAGATCACAAGCAGATGCTATCTTCCTAGAGGCTATGAAAGATGAGGGAGTGCCTGCTTGGCGGCGGTGGCCCATCTACTCAGCAGTACGAGCTTTTGGGTGGTTGGCTTATAGATAAAAAAAAGCCCAGATAAACTGGGCTGAATAATAACCCCCGGTCTTAGCCCGCTTCTGGCGGGCTTCTTTTTGTCTACAGGTAGCCCTCGATGATCTTGTATCGTCGGGGGTTTTTCTTTTCTAGTCGCTCCAACGCCTCGTTGAAGTCAGACTGCGCCAGCATCTTAGCGTTACTGACAGCCCGACTCTTGACCTGCTCTGCATAGCGAGAGTCCAGCAATTCCGTGGCAGCCTCTGTGTAGTCTTTGTTCTTGATAGCGTGGATCATTCCGATGAATAACCCTAAGCGCGGGACACCGACGTTGTAAGCCATGTCAATCAGAACAACCCGCACATTCTCTGGCTGCTCTGCCAGATTGAAGTTGTACTTTAACTCTTTAACGTGGTTCTGTAGGTCATGCTTTAGCAGCATCTCCGCCCAGTCCTCTGCATCCTTCTTGCTCTTCCAATTGACGCGGTTTAGTAACACTTGCAGCTCTGACAGAGTTAGCGGGTTAGACTCTAGGTTACGACCGTACCCGATAGTGGTCTTACCAACGGTATCCTTGTAAGGCTTATCCTCAAACCCTTCAAACCGCTTTACACGCTCAATGATCTTATCTGTAATCATAGATTGCCTCGCTTAATCTTCAGGTAGGCAGCAAGAGCGACGCTCCCTGCCACAAAGGTAAGCATCACAATCATAGGCGACAGTACAAGCCACCAAGACCAGTTAATGTGGCCCACTAACTTAGCCCAGACAAAGATCAGTGTCAGGACAGAAAAGAAATCAAACCGCATCGTCTTTCTCCGCTTCAATAAGCCAGTTCAAGTAGACCTTGGCTTTCTCTAAATCCTCTATGCCATTCTTGTAGCTGTAGCGCCAGATGTATTTTTCCGTGTTACCTTTTAGATAGCCCTTGAAAGCCTCCGAGGTCATAGAAGCCTTGATAGCGTCGATGCACTCAATATCCCCAGCGCCGTAGTGGCTCGGGCTATGCACAGGGTTACTGCTCACAGGCGGCCCACTTTGCCAAGTAATACGATTAACTAAAGGATCAGTCATGGTAATGCTCTCTGTCTGCGGTGTCTCGTAATCATCTAGTAGTTTGTTTTCGTACATAAAGCTGTCATCCGTGTGTAGTTTAGACATTGGTGTACTCCCAGATCATGGGGAAGATAGATGCTACCACTTCTGCACAGGCCATTGCAACCTGCTGGTGTTCTTTCTGTGTGCCGTTGCCAGAGCGTAGCTGAATGTAGTGAATCCAAGAGCGCAGTGTGCCGTTCATGTAAAGCCTAGATTCTGTCATCCCCTCTGGCAGTACAGCGCGAGCCTGTTCCTTGGCGATGCCGTTCTCTATGGCCCACTTGTAGGCGTCGATGGCAGCGTCCTTGACCTTACGTTGCTGTTGATACCACTGTTCAGACAGACCCACTCCATCCGGACCTAACTCTATAGAGTTTTGGCGGTTCTTGGTGTCCTGCAATCTTGCCTCTCTTAGAGCAAACGACAAATCTTTAGTAGGGTCTGCATACCGCTGGCTGAACTCCTGAAAAGCAAAACTGCGATGCCTCACAATCTGGTGTGCAATGTCTCGGGTTGTGTTGACCTCGATCACTGCGTTGACCATCTCCATAGGAGACCAGTGGGCGTTCCTAGCAAGGAAACGGACTAGCTTCTCTGCCGTCTCCTGATTCATCTGATTGTTCGGGTTTGATACCCTAGCGCAGTAAGCCACCAAGTCCTGAAAGTCAGGTGTCGTGGCAAACTCTTTAGCGAGATCATCGCTTGGCTGGGTGTAACTCACCAACTTAGCTATCGACATTTATACGCTCCAAATGCTTAGTGCAACACTGTGCTTGCCTGCACAAGCGCTAATCTCTGCAAACACATCGCCACCAAGTTGCGCTCTAAAGCAAAGTCCGGGGCAGGCGTTTTTTTCGTAGCTCATCTCTACCAAGGCCCGCTCTTCTTCGTCTTTACCAAACACAAAGAGCCTAGCCCATCTGTTTGTCAGAGCCTCTGACTTTACCTTGCCTTTATCAATAATCTTCATAGTCCAATCAAACCTCTTATCCCGTGGTTGGCAATAGCGTTCGTTATGATAGCGAGGCAAGTGAGAATGTGGAGGATGACCCACGCTGTGCGGATCAGAGCCACCACATCTGCTTTGCGGCTATCGGAGTATGCCTTGGTGCCTATTGCCTTGGCCCATATCTCCCAAGCCTTTCTCATTGCTACGTCACTTCACAACCCGCTGGGCCGCAGGCAACCTCTCCACCTAAGTCTGTATTGTCCTCTTCCTCTCGCACTTGTGTCAAGTCAATCGAGGTAAGGGCAGACTCCATGATTTCATACTGCTCCTGTGTGATGTCCTCAAACGGTGCCTGCTTGTAAGTACCGCCCATGTAAGGTAGCACAGAGATACCGTTGAAGTGATTGCGGTTCTTCCACATCCACTCACCGACGTTTTCCCACTCGTCTTCCTTGACAGAGACAGTGACAGACACGTTATGGCTGTTCTGTCCGTCTCGGTGCCCACGACGCACCCACTCACGATTAAACCGGCTGGTACGCTCCAGCAACTCCAGAGGAGACTCGTGGCGCAGGATAGCACCCTCTGGCGCAGCCTGTGGAATCTCGATCACCGCCTGATCCTCTGGGCGGAAATACTCATCCTCTACCAACTCAGGGTGGTTATCCTTGAGGTAAGCATAAATCGCCTCATCCTTACCTACTCGCATACGGCGGATATAGAAGTCATTGTGCCAAGCGTGGATACCGCTGCTGGTGCCTAGTACGAGACTGCTGGTGCCTGACGGCTTGATAGTCGTTGTCCGTGCAGCCTCATTGATACCCAACTTCTTAGCCACCCGAGCATTCTCTTCCAGCACAGCGTCAGTCGCTTCCTCAAGATCAAGTTCTAGCACTGCGCCTGATCCAATGCCAGTCATGCCGACACCAATGAGAGCGTCCTTCTCTGTCGTCTCTTTCCACACATCACGCAAGTAATGAAAGTCAGTGTACCCTGCCTGCAAAGTGCCAATGAAAGACGCCGCCTTGGCCCGATCATTTAAGTCCTGCTGATCCTTTACGTTGCTGACATTTAGCTCGCAAAGGTTACAGAACTGAAAAGGCCGCAGGCCTATCTCCGCACAGGGGTTCGTGCCCCAATCCTTATCGTTGCTGAAGATCACACCCGGCTCACCTGAACCTGATGCCACAACCTTGTCCCACAACGCGTCAAAGTCACGGCGGCTGACCTTGTGGCGCAGAATGACAGCAGAGTTATTGGCTCGACCACGGTGCGGGGCAGTCTCCCACCAGCTACCGTGCTTGGCAGTCAACATCTCTTCGTCGTCCATGCTGAACAGCGAGATAAGCGCCGCACGGCGGATACCGCCAGCAAGCACAGCATCAGCGATATAGCACATAATGTCATGCACCTGAATCGGCTCTAACTGTACACCACGACCAGAGTCCTCAAGTGCTTCTTCAAACACTTTCTCGATGTTATGCAGACAATCCTTCAGAGGGCGTGGGCCGGGTGCCTTGCCTCCGCTAGTAATCAGTGCTGCGCCTTTAGGGCGAATGTCAGAGAAATCAAACACTGGCTGTGGCTTACCGCAGAAGTATGCCTCACAAAGAATCTTTACTGCGTCTGCCCATCCTTCGATACTGTCGCCTACCAGAAACCGCTTCTTCTTCTTGAGCGGCCCGGTGACAGACGGCAACTCGCGTACATGGTGCCGCTGTACGCTGTACCCTACGCCTGTCCCGCCTAGCAGCAAGAACATCGCTTCTGCAAAGCTGTCCGAGTGATCCACAGGCATATAAGCACAGTTAAAGATGCGGTTCGGACTGTTCTGGATAGGCTTACCACCAAATTGCAGAGAACGCATAGAAGGCAGAACTTTCTTCGTCAGCACATAGTCCTTGTACACCTGCTGAATCTCTTTCTTCAGCTTGGGGTACTTCTGGATGTGCATGGACATGTTACGCTCTACCAACTCTTCCCAAGTCTCTCGCCGACCGACTTCAGGGATGTACTTTGAGTATTTTGTAAACGTGACTATGTCACTCAAAATTTCTGCTGACTTTGTTGTTATTGCTGATTCTGTCATAGTTTCTCGAATCCTTTATCTGTTGAAAACCAAACTTCTTCTACACCCGCCTCTTCCAAGGCAAGGGCGCAGACCGGGCACGGCTTAGAGTTCCTGAGATCACCGTTTTTGTTGATACGGCAAACAATCAACGTCTCTACATCTACCCTAGCCCTGATAAGAGCAGCCAACTCAGCGTGGAGGCTTACTTTCTGCGGCCTCCCTACTCGCTTGGCGTACTCGGCTTGCTGCGGGTGAGTCTTGCGACTGTTAGTGCCCACAGCAACAATGTGGCCGCTTGAATCCAAGCACAAGGCGGCATGTCGAAACTTAGCCTCCGAGTGCTTGGCAGCGTCCACCACCTTGTCAATATAATCTTCTCTAAGATCATCCATTAGTGAATATCCGAATCGAGATACTCTTCCATCATAGCCTGAACATTCATAATGAAGGCTTGCATACCTTCTAACTCAGTAACACCTTCAGGAATGTCGCCAGTCAAAAAAGTCTTAAAGGCTCCATCTTCGCCGTCTGGGTCTTGATAAAATGCAATGACCCCTACAAGCTCGTAACCGTCCTCAGACATCTCTGTCAAAGAGCCAAACTCACTGTGATCCATCATTCTTCTCCTTCAACCAGTGCTTCAAAATTTCTACAGAGACTGTTGATCGTGCGACTTCACCGAACTCTTTGTCGAACACGATTGCTTTCAAATCTCGACCGGATATGTAACCGTGTTCTGCGGCGTAGGCGTCCTTGGCAGCCAGAGTACGGAACTGCTCAACAATGCAGCCGTTGTACTCTACACGATTGTCATGGTGGTGGTGCCCACGGAAAAACCGCCGATGCTCGCTGTTGCCCCACTCCTTCGGCTTCTCAGCCGCCATGATGCCCGGCAGTGCCGCATCCTTGGTCTGATGGCCGTGTGTGACGCCCAGCAGGTTCTTGCCATAGGTAACGTACTTCCGAGTAGTCGGCTCAGGGTGCACATAGCACCGTGGCTCTTGCCGATACAGGCTCTTAAAGTGGTTCTGGGTGGCAATGCTAATGAATTCATCGTGATTGCCCGGTACACAGACCACCTCTACATTCTCGTGCTTTTGCAGAGCCATATCAATGCAGCGTTCCAGAGCGTGCCAACCGAGTTCAAGCACTCGGCTCATACGCCCGTCAATATCTAGGATATTCTTACTGCGCTCTGTGTACCCACTCATGTTGTCCGCGTGGAAGAAGTCGCCCATCTGCAAGATAACGCACTTCTCAGACGATGGCGTAGCCTCTACCAGATAGTCAACAGCACCACAGAGCATCTTCACCGCCGTCTCTACGTCGTAGTCCTCACCGACTTCTTCACCCCAAGCATACATGCCGATGTGCATGTCTGTGATCGGGATGACCGTCATTACCTCGTCTGCATACGGAGCAGGAAGCCCCTGACGAGGCTTAGGCTTCTCAACCTCAACTAGACTGTCAACAGCATCTCTGATGGCGTCTAGTTTTGCCTGTTTGTCGAGGTCTGTCTTGACCCACTCCAGTTTAGGCTCGCCAGTCTCGGCGTCGTATAGAGTTGACGTTCCCTTGACAATATGTCCTTCAGGAATCTCACGCTTGTTAGTAACGATGACTTCATCTTCGTTGACCCCGCGCTCTTTAATCAGTGCCAGCCTACGCTTCAGGTTCCTAACACTTAAACCAATATGAGCAGCAGCAGCAGCTTGGCTGCCCATCTCTTCAACAGCAGCAATAATCTGCCGGTCTGTGTGTCGTTTCTGTGTCATCTCAAACCACCCAGTCGCTAGGGACTTGCTCACCTACATGGTAGGTAAAGTTATTTCTTTCACACCAGTCAGAATACTTCTGAGCCTTCTTTCTTGTCAACCAGTTGTCAGCTTGGAACAGCATTCTAATGTCTAGGTCAGGGTTACAGCGTCGGATCGCAAGCATCTTGCTGCGCATTTCCCCCGTGAACTTGCCTTTGATCTCGATTACTATTCCGTTGTCTAGCACTAGGTCAGGCGTATAGTTCCTTTGTTTTAGGACAACCTTGTTTCCACAATTAGCGCAGTACGCTGGTTTAACTTCCGTGGTGTACTTAATCTGATACGGCTCGTATTGGTACTTGACTCCTCTGTTTCGTAGGTTATTGCAAACTCGCTCTTCTAGTTTACTTCGGTATCTAGGAGTCCTTGTCGGTCGGGCCATAAGCCTTGTCCCAGTCCTTTGTTGCCCAGAAAGGGTAGAAGAAAGGGTCAGCTTTGAGTTTCTTCATGTCTGACTCCATCCTAGCAACACGGCGCTTCAACTTTTCGTTTTCGTCCCTTGTCCTTTCAAGTTCAGAAGTCATCATCGCCAAAGTCTCCGGCATCATAACTCTTAAAATCTGTAGCCGTACTCCGCTGATACATCTCCAACTTGATTGCGTAGAAAAGGTCTTCAAGAACTTTCTCTTCAATCTGGTCATCAGACTCGTACTCATTTGCAATCTCCTCGATCTGGTCAAGCAAAACTGTAGACATCTTCTCGTCCCTCCTTACCAATTTCTAGTAGCATTAGTGTGTCTTCAAAGTATTTCAATATCTCGTCCTCTTTCATCTTGTCTTTCAGTAAGGCCTTGTAAGTATCCTGACAAGCATCGTAGTACATACTCTGGTCTACGCACCCTAACAAGTAAGCCTCTGCTTTCTTAGGCCCGATTCCGGGGATGCCTTTGATACCATCTCCGGGGTCTCCTGCAAGAACTTGAATCCAGAAGAAGTGCATCGCTTCTTCCTCTGTAAGAAAGTACATTTTTGAATCTCTGTTAAATGTGCCCCAACGGTAGTGCCATCCGGGAATTGTGTCTAGGTCTTTGTCGATAGAGCAGATAACGCAGTCATCTTCTTTCTCGCTGTTCCAAAAGTCTTTTGCGATCTGACCTACCTCATCGTCTGCCTCGAAGCCATCTTGTGCGTACTCAGCGCCAAACTGTTGCTTCATGACTTCGACAACGTCGCCTAGCATTGGCGGCTTTTCTTTACCCTTCCTGTTTGACTTGTACTCAGGCACCAGCTCTTTCCTGAAAGACTCTTTAGGAGTTAGCCAAAGCTGTGACTCAGTAGCGTTGGTATCCTCGTATATGCCTGCTAAAAACAACTCTATCGCTTGGTAATAGTCTTTGTCGGTATGCACATACTCAGGGTCATCTTTTTGCTGTTTCCATATGCTACTTGCTATAGAAAAGCCAATACTATCAGCGTCGATAATCGCTAACATTTTCGTATGCCTCGTGCAGCAAATCTTGCTTCTGTTTGCGGCGGGAGGGGCCGCTGTGGCCGCCTCCCTTTTTTACCAACCGATCATCTTCATAAGAACCGACCGGAGCCTTTCGTTTAGTCTTGCTCATATCCTCTACCGATTATCACACCCTAGAACGGAATGGCATCGTCAAACGGCTGGCCGTCATCGTCATCGTCCGATGCCTGTGCGGCTTGCTGGTTCTTGACTTCGTTCTCTTCCTTCTTACGAGTTTCATCAGCAGTCACGCCGTGCTCGGCATAAGGCACGAAATACTCAGCAGCGATACGAACAACGTCTGAAGCTGCCTGATCTAGGTCAGACTTGCTTGTCAACGTCCCCGCAACAATCTGAGCTGCGTAGCCCATAGCTGACTGACGCATGATTGCGGACTGTCGATCCCCGCTCACCGGCTGAGAAGAATAAACAGGATTGCCGCCGCCAGAATTAGCACTACTGCTGTTCCCACTGGCTCCGCCACCATTGCCCTTCTCCTTGACTGTAATGTCGCTGCTACGGATGTTGTAGTACGTCTTGTCATTGTACTCGCGGCTAGTTGCAACCGCCTCGATGTAATCGCCCTCTGTTAGCTGGTGCCAATCAGTGCCGATCTTGACGCTGGCAGCAGGCTTTTTCTTCTTACCAAGCCCGTACCACTGGTCGTTGATATTGATGTTGACTCCGTACTGGTTGCCATACTGGTCAACCTCTTCAAAGTCCTTAACGAAAATCTTTGCAATCTTACCTTCTACAATCGTCTTACTCATCTTTTCCTAACTCCGTTAGTGGGTCTCAGACCAATCATCCCCAGAGATCACTTCACCTGCAAGCGGGCACCTAAGCCCTAGAATCTTTGTTGCCTGTTCAAATGATCTGGAGACATTATCAGTATACCACGAAATCCAGTGTTTTGCAACCTCTGCTTGCACTTCATCGTGGATATTTCCTACAAATGTCACATCTGCTTTGCTCTCCTTTATGTGCTTGTCAAGACAGCATAGCACAACCTTCATGGCTATGCCACCCCCTGACTGAAAAAGATAGTTCAGTGCCTTGTGTTTCATGATCTTGCCGTCGGAGTCGCGGCGCATCCATATCTTGCGCCCGTCTAGTCCAATCAGGTATCCACGGCTGGCGGCCCTTTCGACCTTTGGCTTGAGTGTCGAAATACCGGGGAACACCCGCTCCACTGCCTTAATGATCTTATCTCCGTCGGCTTCACTAAGATTAAGTATTGACGCAACCTTGCGAGGACTAGCGCCGTACACAGTGCTATAGACACAAGACTTTGCCTCATCTCGTGTTTCCACACCGAACTCCCGACAAGCGTCCAGAACTCTCGTGTGTGGATCAGTGCCTTGGGATTTATCACCGTTGATGAGGGCATCAGTAAACGCCTCGCTGTTAATGTAGTGCGCTGCAATACGCAACTCTAGTCCTTCAGCGTCAAAGCCTACCAGCTTGTAGGGATCGCCCCTGTGAGTGAACAAAGAGCGCATCTCTTCACCAAAGAACACATCAGGGCTGGCCTTGGGCACGTTGGCAACGATCTTGTGTGTCATACGGCCCGTGTTGGTGCCATTAGGGTTAGCAACCGCTGGCACTCTGCCATCTTCCCTGCACTCGTCTATCCAGCCTTTGATCTGGTTCATGCGGTGCATGACTTTGCTGTACTTTGCGAGCTTCTCACCCACGCTATACGGCATTTTTAACAAGTTAGGGCAGGGTTCACCGTCCACCTTTAACTTGGGGTGTCCTGTGGGAGTGTAAGCCGTTGGTTTCCAGCCTAAATCCATCAGCCTAGCACCTACCTTCTGGTGCTGTGTCAACTCAATCTGCTGCCACTCGATCTTCGTGAAAGGCCCACCAACGTCTTGGCCTATGTCGGCCCTCACGGCCAACTTGCCTGACTTAGTGAAGGGCCTGTCCACTTGACCTTTAGTTACGTAGTAAAAGCCTAGCATTTCAGCAATATCAGGCTCTATCTCAGCAGCCATCTGCTCCAGCTCTGAAACACGATCCTTGGCCTGCTCAAGACGAAACT
>Ga0209965_1000906_pt1 | contig 10481 bp, 14 predicted proteins | sample SalPon2_B_H2O_MG_FD_185707 | JGI IMG/M metagenome (GOLD analysis project Ga0209965, IMG submission 185707) | Salt pond water microbial communities from South San Francisco under conditions of wetland restoration - Salt Pond MetaG R2_B_H2O_MG... | ecosystem: Environmental > Aquatic > Non-marine...
AGGGGGCACGGCGACGTACGTCGGGTTCGGCGCGAGCAATCCGACCGGCCATCACACCGCGACGTTCGACGTCGACGAGGCGGTGATCCCGCTTGCGGTCGACGTGATGACAGATACCGTGTGTGCGATCGCCGAGTCAGAGGCGTGACGGCCCAGACTCCGAGGTCTGTCCTCGTGGCAAACCCCTAACTCACCCGCGTGCATCGGTCGTGACCATGGTACTCGTTCTCTCAGCGGCTGACGTCGAACGGCAGCTAGAACTCGCCCCGCTCGTCGATGTCGTCACAGAGACGCTGATACGACAGGCCGCCGGCGAGGTCGAACGACCAGAACGGCCACACTTTCCGGTCGGTGTCGGGCTTGATGACGACGAGCCGACAGGGACCGGGATCGCCATGCCGGCATACGTCCACGGCGCCGACTACTACGCGACGAAGCTCGTTGGGGTCCACGAGGGGAACGCGGACCGCGGGCTCCCGACGATCAACGCACAGATAGTGCTCACCGACGCGCGAACCGGCGTCCCTGCGGCGTTAATGGCCGGCACGACGGTGACGAACGCCCGAACAGGCTGTATCGGTGCGGCCGCGGTCCGTGCGCTCGCACTCAACACCGACTCACTCACGCTCGGTGTCGTCGGCGCGGGCGCGCAGGCGCGCTGGCAGACCCGGGCGATCGCGACCGTAGCGTCGCTCGACGACGTTCGGATCTACTCGCCGAGTGAGTCGCGAGTAGCGTGTGCGAGCGACCTCGACGGCGAGTCGATTCCGGCTCGCGCTGTTGCGACGCCGACTGAAGCGGTCACCGACGCCGACGTGGTTGTGACCGCGACGACAGCGACCGAGCCGGTGTTCCCGGAGGCCGCGCTGGCACCCGGAGCGCTCGTCGTTGCCGTCGGGGCGTTCACCGACGAGATGCAAGAGCTTGAGCCAGCCATCCTCGCGGACGCCGAGCAGGTGTTTGCCGACGTGCCGAGCGAAGCGGCCCACACTGGGGACGTGCTGGCGAGCCCCCTCAACACGGCCGACCTCGTCGAGCTCGGCGTGCCGCTCGCCGACGGGTACGCTCGTGAGTCACCGAGCGGGACGCTCGTGGTCACAAGCGTGGGGTCAGCGACGCTCGATGCGGCGGCTGGCACGACCGTCTATCGGCGTGCGGTCGACGCGGGCGACGGCACCGAGGTGTCGTTTTGAGGCGCTGACTTCTTGAGTCCTCTCACACGAGCACGTCGACCGCGGTGAGTCGGCTCACACGACCGTGATGACGCTGCCGACGAGCGCGAGCGTGACCGTAAGCCGGCCGAGGCTGCCGAGGAAGGTCGCCACGGCGAACCGGGTGTAATCACGCTCGAGGACGGCGAACGCGTAGATCGAGAGGGTGTCGGGGAAGAAGGGCACCGAGAGGGCGACCGCGAGCCCGCCGTACCCGTACCGCTGTGCGAGCTGGACCGATCGGGTCTCAGACCACGCTACGACGTTCCAGCGCGAGCGCCGAAGCCACCGAATGACCGGACCAGACTGTTTGACCTCTTGGCCGATGTGGAAGGCGAACACGCTCCCGAACGCCTTCCCCGTCGCACTGACGAGCATGATACTTCCGAGGTGGACCCACCGCGGGAACCCGAAGTCGATCGGCGCCGCGAGGACGACTTCACTCGGCCCGGGGAGCGCAAAGGCGATCAAAAACGAGTACACGAAGACGACCACCATTCCGGCCCACCCTGTAGCCGACTCGACGAGCGCCTCGAGACCTGCCTCGGCGCCGGCGACGACCGACCCAGAACCAAGCAGCCCGGAGACGACCGTCGGTACGGCTGCTTCCGCGGCAGGACCGACAATGCCGACCGTCGACGCGACCGACACGGTCAGCCACCCCACGTCCAGTGAGCGTCGAGGACGAACCGATACAGACCGCTCACGACGATCGCGAGGCCGTTTGCGACGAGATACAAGATATCGGCGACCTCGACGAAAGCGAAGAGGACACCCAGCTGGATCGGGATTGCGGTCCCGCGGACCAAGTTCGTCTTACACAGCCCGTGGAGGTACTCGCGAACACCCGTGTTGCGTGAGCCACGGAACGTCCAGGCGTTGTTGAGCACGTACGAAAGGAGAATGGTGAGTTCGATCGAGACGGTCGCCGCAAGCAGGTAGTTTACGCCACCGACGTCGACGAACAACCACAAAAGCGCCATTTGGACCGCCGACGCGGCCGCCCCGACGATGACGAATCGGCGAAGCTGGAGCGCGAGTGGACCGTCCGCCAGTCCGCGGAGCAGCGACCGGATCATTTATTTGTAGCCGAGTGCCTCCAGTCGCGCTCCGAGATCCTCGTCTACCTGTGCTGGTGTGGCCCTCTCGTCGCCGGTACGGATCGTCGCGGCGTGGGCGTCGGCCAAGGGGGCGAACCGATCGATGACCGTCTGGTCGTCGTCGGTCGGGTCGACGGCGCGGTCTCTCTGTTGGGTCGGATCCGACGGCCGGTGGTAGAGCTCTGTCGACCCATCCTCAACGTTCTCGATGTACGTCCACTCGGCGTCGCGGACACTGATGTAGAGGTCGCCGTCGGCAAGCGACCGCGGAATCGGTTGGGCCGTCACATCGTCGCCCCGGACGGTCACAGAGACGACCGGCTCTGCGGTCGGGGGGCTGCCGTCGGTGACCGTCGAGCGGAGGTTCTCACCTTCCCACTCGTCCGGAGGTTCGACACCGAGCAACGCCGCGATGGTCGGTGGAATCGCGTCGAGGCCGACGCCGTGGTCGACTCGTCGACGTGGCGCCCCGGGGACGTCAACGACAAGCGGGACCTGTATCAACTCGTCGTACAGCTTCGGGTAGTGTGCGAGATGACCGTGTTCTTGAAATTCTTCGCCGTGGTCGCCGGCGAGGATGACGGCGGTGTCGTCGGCGACACCTTCGGCGTCGAGTGTATCGAGGATACGGCCGATGCTGGCGTCGACCTGTCGAACCGCTGCCCGATAGAGCGTCTCGAGTTCCTCAAGCGTTCGGTCGTCGACGTCGAGCCCGAGGCCAGTTCGCGTGTGAGCGTGGAGCAGTTGGTGGGTGCCAAGAAGGTTCGACGATACCTCGCGGATGTACCGCGGGGCGGGGACGTACGGGGTGTGTGCGTCCATATAGTGGACCCAGAGGAAGAACGGCTCGTCCGTCGTCTCCAGAAACGACGTGGCGGCGTGTTCGACGTCGAACATACGCGAGGTGTCGAGAAACGGCCGGTCGTCGGTCTCACCGCGGATCCGCGATTCGATGCGGCGGAGCGGTGAGCCGAGCAGCTGGATCCACGCCTCGACCGTTGGGTGGGTCGCAAGGTACTTGCTGTAGATGCTAGGGCCAACGCTGGCGACGAACGGCTCGAAAGCGTCGAAGCCCTCGTCGTACCCCCAGTGGGAGGTCAAAAAGCCGTTTGCGGCGTTGAATCCGGCGGTCTCGACGCCAGCCGAAGACAGCGTTTCTGCGAGGGTTGTCGCCTCCTCAACGCCGATGGCACCGCTTTCGGCGAAGACGCTCGAGGACGCCAGTATCGAAGGAAACGAGAATGGCGTCCAGTTGCCCGTCGCGAAGGCGTGATCGAAGACCGTCCCGCGTGCGGCGAGCGAGTCGATGACCGGTGTGTGGCGGTCACCGGTGTACGCGCCGACCGCGTCGGCGCGAAGCGAGTCGACGGTGACGAGAACGGCGTTCGAGACCGTCGCCTCACCCACGGATCGATGCCACCCCGGTGACGGTGTCAGACGAGACGACGTTCACAATACGTAGTTGATCGATCGTTTCACGTTTTATGTTTTCGGTCCCGAGGACTCACCCCTGTCGACCGGCCGCAGCTTCGCGGCATTTTAGCGCCGCGACGACGAACCATGTGGTATGGCGGACCTACACCCGATCGCCAAACGGATCCACAACGTCCAACCGGACCCAATCCAGCTCGAACTCGACAGCGGCGAGACCGGCACGTTCGAGTTCTCGTCGACGGAGTTCTTTCAGCGAGAGTTTCGTGGAGAGGGCACCCGGACCGACGAGGATACCGACGCCGCTTTTCGGCTGATCACGACGGATGACTACGAGTCGGTGCTGCTCGGTCGCTCCGGCCCGGATGAAGACGGGTGGTCGATGCTCGGAACGGTGGTCGCGGCGACATCCACTGACGACGCGTAGCCTGTGGCTATCAGCGTTCCACGATGCTCCTGAGTCGTCGACGCGGAGTTCACGGGACACAGACCGGCGATCGCCGGCGATCACCGAACGACCGTGACCGGGACGTCGGCCCGTCGCACGACGCCCTCGGCGACGCTTCCTAAGAGGACCCGCGAGAGTCCCGTCCGTCCCTGGCTCGCGAGCACGACGTGGTCGAACGGCTGGGTTGACGCATGCGTCCCAGTGTCGGCGTCGCCACCGTCTCTGTCGCGATCGGAGCTACCGTCCCCACCGGCCTCGTCTTCTGATCCGGCGGCGACTGCAACGATGGTCGTCGTCGGTCGCCCGACCTCGAGTCGCGTCTCGACCGGACGGTCGACCCGGTCCGCGGCCTCCGCGAGGATGCGTTCACCGCGGGCATGAGCACTGTCGTACCATTGTTCGACCGCGCCCGGGAACCCGCCGTCAGCACCCGTCGTCGACTCGGCGGGATTGATGACGTGTAGGGCAGTCACGGCAGCATCCGGCCACTCGTCGGCCGCGAAGGTGAGCGCCTCGGCCGCCTCTTCGGAGCCGTCGACCGCGACGAGGATTCGCTTCGCCATAGTGGTCGATACCCCGGGACCAGCAAAAAGCCGGGGGCTGGTTCTCGCCGGGGCTCACTCGCCGTGCCGGGTGACGCACGTCGAGAGTCCGATGAGTTCGACCGGCTCGGAGTTGTCGGGTGAGTACACCACCATCTGGCCCTTCTGCATGTAGGGTACCTTTCCGGCGAGCGCCGTCGGGATGTTTACACTCTGGATCGCGTCCTCATCACCGAGGTTCAACACGACCGTCGTGTTCACTTGTTTGAATACGGGGTCGGCGATGTCCTGTGGATCCTGGGTGATCAAAAAGAGCCCGAGCCGCTCTTTTCGCCCCTGTTTTGCCGCCTCGGTGAACGTCGAGACGACCTGGCGCGCCTGGACGGTGTCGGCGTCGGCGAGGAAGTTGTGTGCCTCGTCCATCCCGATCAAAAGCGGCGTCTGTTTGATCCGATCGCTTTGCGGGTCGTTTGATAGCTTGTCGCCGACGAGCATCGACGACACCGCGAGCACGACGATCTCTTTTTGTCTGGACGTGGGGAGGTGGTACGTTGGAATTACGCTCAGGCCGCCCGGCCGGACGAGCGTGTGGTCGAGTTCGGTGATGGGCACCGCGTCACCGTCGAAGACGCCGCCGGGAACCGCACGCACCCGGCGTTTGACCGCGTCGTACGTCGCCTCGTGTACCCGGCCGCTCTCGTGGAGTTCCTCCTGTAGGGCTGGGTCGTCGAGGAAGGTGAGAAACTCACGGTAGGTCCCGTCGTTGCCGTAGTCACGGAAAAATCGTCGGAGGAGCGTCGAGAGTCCGGCGTACTGGTTGTCGTTGAGTCCGGACCCCGCGACGAGCCACGGCATGTCGTACTCGTCGACCATCGAGAACGGAATTGTGAACGACATCCGCTCGGCACGATGGCCTTCGCCTGGATACGTCGCATCCGGGACACTCGGTACGAGCGCTATCGTATCGTCGTGACCGCCGTGTGCAATCCCCTCACGATCGAGCCGTCTCGCCGTCGCCGCGTCCATCGACGGGTTGTCGTCGTGCATCTGGGCGTACTCGTCTTGCGGGTCGAACTGGACGACAGCCATGCGCGCGTCGCGGCCGTCATCCATCGGGTACGTTCGGTCGGCGTCGAGGTACTGCCGGAGGACGTTCTTCGCGGCGTGTGTCTTCCCGGAGCCTGTCCCCCCGGCGACGAGGGTGTGTCTGAACGCGAGCGGGTCGCCCTCGCTGTAGTCGTCTCGGATCCGGTAGTCGACCGTCGGGGGCGATGCCGCTGTCCGGACGCGCTCGCCGCCGACCGCGAGGTGGCCGAGGAAGACGCCCGACTCGGGGATCGTCAGCCCAGTCTTGATCTCCGCGTCGTCTGCGGCCGCTTCGACCACCGAGCCGGGCTTCGGCACCCGGTCTGTCATCCGGCGACGCAGCTCGGTCCCGTCCTCGTACACCATCGCCACCGGGTCGAGTTCGGCGACGAACTTGTAGTCACGCTCGGTAAACTCCTCGCGGCGCATCTCCCGGCGCGCGTGGATCTCGGTGGCGTCGTCCGCGCGGAACTCCTGTGCGTACTCGAGCGCCGAGATCTGCGCAAAGAGGCGCTCGCCGTCGGGATATGGCACCAGCAGGTAGGTCCCGAGCCGAACTGCATCGCGGTTGTCCGTCGTGATGAACGCCCGAAGCGTGGTGTTGTCTTCGGCATTGGAGACCCGAAGTCCCTGTGAGACCGCGACCACGCCGAGCCCACGGTCGTTGCCGGTTGGCTCGACGTCGTACGTCGCGAAGTCGTCTGTAGACGGGTTCTCGTCTCTCGTCGTCGGGTCTGTCACCCCCGTCGACTCGGGATCGGTACCCGTGCCAGTATCGCTGTGTTCAGCAGTCGTGTTTTCAGCCGCTGGCTCGGGAGCGTCCGCGGCGGCATCCGCGGCGGCATCGGTGGTCCCTTCACCGTCGTCGCGGTCAGTGAACTCGGTGAAGTCCTCGAGAGTCATGTCTCACACCGCGCCCTCCATCCGCAAAGCGGTTTCCCCCAGCGGTCCACGCGACTCCCCAGGTCGCCACACAGACGGGCTTTTGCTGCCGAAGCCCCTATCAACGGTATGTTACTCGTTCGCGGCAGCGGCGGCGGAACGGATCTCACGGGCACGGTGTTCGAACGCGGCGAGGAGCCGCCGACGTACAAGGGAGCACCGGACGAGACGGCCCCCTACGTCTGGGTGTGTGACGCCTTCTACGAGGTCGAGAGCGGTGGATCACCGCTTCAAGTTGACGGGACAGAGATTCGGGTCGCGTTCGAAGAACCCATGTCACGCGGCTTCGACACGCGGGAGGCGGCGCTCGATGCGGCCCGCGAACACGTCCGAACGCAGTTCGCCCGAATCGGCGTCGACGCCGACCGGGTTACCGTCGAGGTGACGGCACCCGACCCCGCCTGAACAACCGCATCCGTGGGCGTGGTGTCGGTTGTTCTCGGTTGTGCTCGTCTGTTCTCGTGTCGTGTGGTGTCGCGTTTGACCGGTTAGTCGTCGGCCGGTCGCTCCGGACCAGTCGCGCCACAGACGCCGAGCGGAAGGCCATCAGCGTCTTGTGGTGCCGGTGAGCCTCCGCGGGCAGCGTCGTCTATCAGTCCACAGAGCAGCGCCTCAACGCTCACCCCGCGGGCGGCCGCCATCGCGGCGAGCCGCTCGTACTGTGCGTCCGGTATCGGCACAGGAGTCTCGTCCATGCGTGCGACTCTGTGACGAACCTACAAAAACGTTCGTGGGTGAAAAACTGACGCGTGTGGCTCACAATGCGTCGAGGACGCCATCGGCGAACGTCGTCATCGCGCCGGCCGAATCGGCCCCTTGGAGCCCCACAATCACGTGGTCGACACCGGCTGTCTGGAGGTCACAGAAGTATTCGCTGAACCACTCGACGCCGGCGTGGTAGCCGAGGTGAATCGGCTCCGGCTCAGCGGTCGGGTCGTCAGCCAGTTTCACGCGGACCGCAATAGAAAACGGCTTGTCGTCTGCGAGCTCGCGCCACGTCTCGAGGTACGTCTCGAGTGTCGACTCGGGCAGGTGATAGAACAACCAGCCGTCGCCGTGCTCGGCTATCCACTCCGTCGACTGACGGGCGTTCCCCGTTGGGATGAGCGGGAGGGTCTCGCTCGTCGGCTTCGGAAGCACGTCGAGGTCACCATCGAGCGTGCCCCAGTCACCCTCAACGGTTGGAAACGACTCTCGCCAGATGGTACGCATCGCCGCGACGCGCTCACGGAACGCGCGGCCGCGCTCGTCGTCTTCGACACCAAACACCGGGTACTCCGGGTCGCGGTCGCCCGAAGCGATCCCCAAGACGAGCCGACCGTTGGAGAGCCGGTCGACGCTGGCGGCGGCCTTCGCGAGGTGGACTGGGTGGCGCAGCGGGAGGATCACACTCGAGGTACCGAGTGCGATCGACTCCGTGTGGGCGGCCGCATGTGAGAGCAGCGGCCATGGGTCGAACGCACCGCCGGCGTCACCGAACCGTGGCCAGTACGTCGGCACGTCACGTGCCCAAAGACCATCGAAGCCGACGGCCTCCGCGTGACGAGCCAGCCGCATCTCCTCGTCGACAGCCGGTGTCGACTCGCGCGTCCCGGTCAACGGAAATCCAATCCCGACGGTCAGCCCGTCGTCGGCGAAGAGCTGTCGGTACCCGCGGTTCGCGTGGGGGGCGTCGGTTGTCCCGTGCTCGTCTGCCATGTGCCGACTCGGCGGGCGACGCGTATGGCTCCTGTGGACCATATCCGAAAACGCACCCCAACGCAGGCCCGTCCGTGAACTGACTCACTCGTCATCTTCGGTGTCTGGGGCCGTTTCTGCACCCGCCGCGCCCTCGGTCGGTTCAGCTTCGCCGCCTTCAGCCTCCTGTGCGCCTGTGCCTTTCTCTTGTTCGTCTGTGCCTTTCTCTTGTTCGCGTGCTTCGAGTTCGCGGTCGATCTCACGCTCACGCTGTGCCTGATCCTCTCTGAGAGACGCCTCGTCTCGTCCCGATTTGGTGTCACCCATACGATCGTGGTACGAATACACAGATCATTGTAGCCGTTGAGAGTTCCACGCGTGTCGGAAGAATCGGACGAGAGGCCGGTTCGCGGCGGTGAGACTAGAGTGGTCGTGGTCGAACCCGCCGGCTAACCCGCACTTCTACGTTCGTGTCAGTTAGCCTGTGGTTTTTCCGTTCCACCGCCCTCCCCGGGTGTATGCCGCCACTTCGACGCGTTATTGTCGACGTCTTGCGACCACATGACCCTCCGCTCGCGACGTTCACCGAACAGGTTGCTGCGACACAGACGGTCACAGGAGTAACGGCCTCGCTCCTCGAGCGAGATAAGACAGTACAGACGATCGTACTTACACTCGAGGGAGACGATCTCGATCTAGACGCGATCACGACCGCAATCGAATCACTCGGCGGCTCCGTCCACTCCGTCGATCAAGTCTCGTTTGGTGAGCGGCTCGTCGACCCTGGGCGTCCGTTGCCGGAGTCAGAGCGGTGACGTCGATCCGATCTCGGATCGCCCGCCTGTTCGCCGACGACGACGTGCTTGCCATCTCTCGACGGTACTTCGTCTCGAACGGATTCGATGGGACGCTTACGAGCATCGGCATCGTCGTTGGTGCCGTTCTGACCGGCGTTTCCGACGGATCTACGGTTATCGCGATCGGCGTCGGCGCGGCGGTCGGGCTCGGAACGTCAGCGCTGTGGAGCGTCTGGGAGATCGAGCGAGCTGAGACGCTCGTGGAGCGGGCACGGCTCGAGCGCGCGATGCTCACGAGCCTCGAAGGGACACACGTCCACCGCACACAACGACGGGCGCGTGTCGTCCACGCGCTGTCGAGCGGACTCGGTCCGGTCATCGGGACGCTCGTTCCCGTCACGCCATTCGTGTTTACAGAATCGGTCCTCACAATGCGTGACGCCGCCACCGTTGGCGTGCTTGCGGGTATCGGCGTCTTAGGTCTCTTCGGGGCGTATATGGGCGCCATCTCCGGCCAACGATGGTACATCGCTGCCGCACGGATGGGACTCGCCGGATTGGTCGTCGCACTGATCAACGTGGCCCTCCCGGGGTGACACAAACGCGTTGCTCGTCACGCTTGTCGATGACACCGGACCACACTCGGTCCGGCGTGACGCCTCGCCGGTCCGATCAGGCTTCGAGTACGTCGTTGTACTCGCCGGCGTCGACGCGGTCGTCGAAGGTTCGTGCGTCTTCGCCCTCAATCGTAACGCCGAGGGACGCACAGGTGCCGCCAACCTCTTTGGCGGCGTTTTTCGTGTCGTACGAGAGGAGGTCAGTCGACTTCTGCTCGGCGACTGTCTTCACCTGCTCGATGGACATGTCTGCGACGAAGTCGGACTGGGGCTCGCCGGAGCCCGTCTCGAAGCCAGCCTCGTCTTTGATCAGCTCTGCGGTCGGAGGGACACCAACGTCGATGGTGAAGGCGCCGTCGTCGTCGTACTCGACGGTGACAGGGACCTCCATGCCGTCGAACGCAGCGGTCTCCTCGTTGATCCGACTCACGACGTCTTGGACGTCCACCGGCGTCGGGCCAAGCTCCGGCCCGAGCGGCGGACCAGGGTTGGCCTGGCCGCCGGGGACGAGTGCCTCGATAGTTCCAGCCATGTGCGTTAGAACCCGTCGGTGACTTTTAACCGTTGTTCTTTGACCGGGCGGGCGCGAGCGGTTCGCATGCGCTGGTCTCTGGCTCCGCGTCTGGCTCC
>Ga0209965_1000909_pt1 | contig 10464 bp, 9 predicted proteins | sample SalPon2_B_H2O_MG_FD_185707 | JGI IMG/M metagenome (GOLD analysis project Ga0209965, IMG submission 185707) | Salt pond water microbial communities from South San Francisco under conditions of wetland restoration - Salt Pond MetaG R2_B_H2O_MG... | ecosystem: Environmental > Aquatic > Non-marine...
TGAGAAAGTGCGTCGGTGCGACCAACATCTTGAGACTCGGATTCTTCTTCTCTTGCTTCTCTTGCCTCCCGGCGGCGTATACCGTCTTCTAAATCAGATTCGCTTTCTTCGGGTATTTCTGGTTCTGGGTTTTGTGTATTTGAATCTTCTGCTCTTGCGTTTTGGTCCTGTTCAACAATTTGTCCAGAACTAGTTTGTGAGTTTGTGTTTAAAGCTGCGTCGGCTTCAGCCAATGATGCAAATGTCCCTGCACTTTCTTTTATAAGACCGGGAACTTCGCGAATATCACCCAAATCCAAACCCACGCTTCTCGCCAATTCAACATCTTCATCGCTTAGTGGGGTCAGTTGAAACGCGGCTTGTCTTGGGCTTTGTGCCAATTCTGCTCTTACTTGCGGGCCTTGCCCTTGGCTGATTGCTCTGGCTTTGGCTACTCTTACGTCATCGTTAGGTTCGTAAGTTGGGAAAAACCCTTTCCACGCGTCTGGGTCTGCACCTATAAGCCGTTCGTCTAGCGTTGCCATAATAAAGTATTAAATTCCTAATGCTACACGCAAATTTTCTATTTGCGGTAATCTAATACTTACTCCTGAACGAAAGTCTCCCAAAGGATCTAGCAATGTGTTGGGGTTTCTTTGTGCAAAAACCCACCACAACCGTGATTCACCATATAAATCATTGGCTAACAAGTCTGGTCTAAATTCATAAATTGAATTGATTTCAAATTTTTTATCTGTTGGATCTTTTGGAATTGGACGATTTGACATAAAACCCAACCGACCTCTGCGTATATTTGTATTGAAATACGGACTAAATTGACTGTATTGTTCTGCCATTACCAGAATCCTCGTTTAATTAGTTTTCCAGATGCAAAATCACGCAAACTAAATTCTTGACTAACTTGTTTGCGACTTTGTATTGGCAGCAGAGTCAATGACATTCCGATTTCAGTAGGAACATACGTTGGTCTCTGGAGTGTGCTTGATATTCTATTTCGTGAAACAAAATCTGAAATTTGTCCCGGTGTAGTGGATAGTGTTTCAGCAGGAGCACCGGGTGCCAATGCTGATGCCGCCAACCGTGCCGCAGTGCCATCAAATTCACTAAGAAAACTAGCCGCTGTCTTGGCAAAAAAGTTTGTATCTTGCACAGGTTCACTGCCTTGTGGTTGATTAAAGCTGCTTGGTGCGGCAGCCCGAATATAGTCTACGTCATTGGGAAGGTTATAGTTGAACTGAGAAACAACACATGGATGCAAGTTATATTGATATTCACCGAGCCCATCTAGATATAAAACAGGCGGTGGTGTTCCACGTTGGTCATCTTGTCCGTAGAACATTTTGGTTGCAGAGCGAAAAAAATGTATCACTGCTAAAAGATAGTCCGCTTCCGCAGACGTCTGTGCAGTGAATGTTGCTTGCATTAGTATCTCACCCGGATAACTGTTTTGATAGAAATATGCACGATAATTAGAGTGCGTTAAATCTTCATTGTTATAGTTTGCATAATAAACCGTGTCAATCTGTGGTGTATAAGGAAATATAACACCATTAGTTGTCTTAAGTGGCTCCAAAATGCCCGGATCAGGTGCCTTATACAGATAATTTGCTCCGGGAGCGATTGAAAGTTTCACTCGCCAATCAGCATCAGCGGGGTTTCGTCCTGCACGTTCTGCTCTTGCCCCTTGAACTGTAGATTCACTTGTTTCAATAGGAACAAATGCATCTGGGTTTTGCTCCCTTGCCAGTTGTTCTGGTGGAGGGGGGAGGTTCGGATTTGCCGGTGATGCGATATTAGCCATATTAAATATTTATACTTGACAAAAACACCCATTATAAGTACAATACACAGTTGAACCGAGGAGTATACCAGCCACATGGCAGACCAGAAGCCAAAGAAAAAAGTTAATTACCTAAACAACCGAGACATACTAAAAGAAATACACAAAAGCAAAAACACTTACTGCTCTTATCTAGACCGAGAAAACGATCATCAATTTGATATCATCTTACCAAATGTAGAAAAAATTAATTTGCGTACTGTTGCCGAAGCACGGCGAAATCGTGCTGCACGCCTAACCAAAGAAACAGGTGAAAAACACGATGAGAAAAAGATACCAAATACCGACCTTGTTTTTCGCGTGACCGCTTGGGATCATATTCCTATGGTACCGAAAAAGAAAGCCAAAAATTCGCGGTCACCTGCACCTAAAAAACGCAAATTAGAAGATATTATGGACTTTGATGATGAGTTTGATAATGAGTTAGATGCAGAAGAAATAGATCCAATCAACGATCCTGATGTAGAAATGGTTCGTATGAAGATGAACTTTCCACCATTTTTCCATTATCGCATTGACAAAAATCGCCAACCGTATCTGGTAGGCAAAAGTCACTGGAAAGGTGATTTAGAAACAGGTCACTTTTCAAAAGATCATGGTGCAATGACTAATAAACTAGCCACTATGTTTCTAAAACTTTGTGAAAGATATGCTACTAGATTTAACTGGAGAGGTTATAGTTATAATGAAGAAATGCGTGGACAAGCATTGTTGCAGTTAAGTCAAGTTGGATTACAGTTTGACGAATCAAAGAGTCAAAACCCATTTGCTTATTATACAGCAACCATTACCAATTCATTTACTCGTGTGTTGAATACTGAAAAGAAAAATCAAAGTATTCGTGATGACATCCTAGAAATGAATGGGCTGGACCCATCTTGGACTCGTCAGTTTTCAAACACTTCTGAAGCACAGATGATGGATGGAACAGCGGCGTATCGTAGTACTGGCAAAAAATCATAATAATGACCGAAGACTGGATTCGGAAAAAATATGAAAATATATATAACGTTATTGACATTGTTGATGCGGGAGAGTTATGCTCGGGCATAGCAAAAGAATACCAATTTTTTTTCAAAAATTATAAACGCGAATTTGATTCATTGGATAGATTGATAATTTATTCTTCTTATTTTTTAGGAGAAGAATTTATCGAGAGCCTTTATAAGGCTGCAAGAATAATTGACATATCACCGTGCTTTATATTAATTTGTGGAAATAAAAAAAATAAAGAATCTATAAAGCGACTTTCTAATACCGTTGATGAATGGAAATCGTTTGAATTTATTGAAGACAATGAACTTTCTAATACGAAATCAATAGTTAGATCAGAAAAAAATGATAATTCTTTATGCCCGTTGCCATGGTCACACCTAGAAGTTACCAACCATGGCGGTATTAGGCCATGTTGTGTTAATTCAAAAATAATTGGTGATGTCAATAAAGATAACATTAATGATGTTTTTTATGGCAATGATATGTCGCATTTGCGAGAACAAATGATTAATGGGCATCGCCCTGACAGTTGTAACGAATGTTGGAAAATTGAAGATAATGGTCTTACTAGCAACCGTATGAGGCATATGTCTCTCACCAATAAAAAATTTTTTGGCGATTACTTACATTCGCCAAGGATATCTTCATTGGACATAAAGCCGGGAAACTTGTGTAATTTTAAGTGTCGTATCTGTGATTCCACTGCAAGTTCATCACACCTCAATGAGCAAAATAATATTAGAGTTATTCCACTAAAATCATCAAATTGGGAATCTGAATCATCGCTTTTGACAAATGATATTTTTAATATGCACAAAAATTTGGATAACCTTGATTTTTATGGTGGTGAGCCATTTTTAGTAAAAACACTATCCAAGTTAGTTCACAAACTATCCAAAACACCAAGTGCTAAAAATATACGATTGCATTACAATACTAATGGGTCAGTATTTCCAGAATTTTTGTTTCGTTCATGGGAAAACTTCAAAGAAATTAATATCATGTTTAGTATAGATGACATAGGAAAGAGATTTGAGATCCAAAGAGGTGGCAGTTGGAGTAAAATTGATGACAATATAACAAAATTTTCCAATTTAAACATGGAAAACCTAGATTTAGGCATAATGCCAACAATAAACATAATGAATTGTTTCTATCTAGATGATCTAATGAAATGGGCCGAGGAAAAACAGATAGATGTTTTTTTCAATTACCTCACAATCCCCATTGGGTATTCATTGACTCAGCTGACTAAAACTGCAAAAAAAAGTTTGGCGGAAAAATACAATAATACAAAATATGAAGAAATTGCAAACCTAATGCATTATATCAATGAGTTGCCGGATAGCGATGGAAAAGAATTCTTGAACATTACTGAATATTATGATAATATTAGAAATGAAAATTTTTATAAATCACATCAAGAAATTTTTGATTTAATGAATCCTACAAGCATAACCACTAACTAAATTTATGACGAATCTTTTTAAAAAGGCCATGGTGTTTACTGATATACATCTAGGCCAAAAATCAAATAGTATTTTACATAATCAAGACTGCGAACAATTTGTAGATTGGATGATTGGTCTTGCAAAACAAGAAAATTGCGAGACGTGTATTTTTATGGGTGATTGGCATCACCACAGAAACTCAATCAATCTACAAACATTAAGCACTGGTATTAGAGCACTTGAAAAAATATCAGAAAACTTTGATCAAGTGTATATGATTCCGGGTAACCATGATTTATATTTTAAAGATAAACGTGATGTTCATGGAACTGAATGGGCTAAACACTTACCCAATGTCAATGTTTTAAATGATTGGCATGAAGATGGTGATTGCATATTTGTACCTTGGCTTGTTGGTGATGAACATAAAAAAATCAAGAAAGCCAAAGCCAAGTACATGTTTGGCCATTTTGAATTGCCACATTTTAAAATGAATGCAATGGTGGAAATGCCCGACCATGGTGAACTAAAACACGATCACTTTGGCAGCATTGAGCAAGTCTATTCTGGCCACTTTCACCTTCGCCAAAAGCAGAAGAATATCTACTATATTGGCAATGCATTTCCTCATAACTTTTCAGATGCCGGGGATAGCGAGCGTGGCTGTATGATTCTTGAGTGGGGCAAAGAAGAGCAGTTTTATGCGTGGCCAGACCAACCACTTTATAACACCTTTAATCTCTCACATCTAATTGATAATGCTGATTCAATATTAAAGCCAAAGATGCACGTGAGAGTACCTCTTGATATAGAGATTTCATACGAAGAAGCAAACTATATTAAAGAAACCTTTGTTGAAAAGTATAATTTGCGTGAGCTTGCTCTAATGTCAAGTAAAAAATCAGAAGTTGGCAATGACCACTCGCCAGAACAAGTTCATTTTGAAAGTGTTGATCAAATTATTACAGACCAGATTACAAATATCAATTCTGAATTTTATGATCCAAATTTATTACTAGAAATTTATAGAGCATTATAAACTTTAAAATATATGATTAAAATAAAAAATCTAACAGTTAAAAACTTTATGTCAGTGGGTAATACCACCCAAGCCGTAAACTTTGACCGTGATGACTTAACGCTTGTGCTTGGCGAAAACCTTGATTTGGGTGGAGATGGCTCAAGAAATGGCACGGGCAAAACAACTATTATCAATGCTCTATCGTATGCACTATATGGCCAAGCATTAACAAGTATCAAAAAGGATAATCTTGTTAATAAAACTAACAACAAGCATATGATGGTAAGTTTAGACTTTACGGTTGATAGTGTTGATTATCGTGTAGAACGTGGCCGCAAACCCAATGTGCTAAAGTTTTTTATTGATAACACTGAAACTGAACAATCTGATGATAATGCTCAGGGTGATAGTCGTGAGACTCAGCACGAAATTGAACGTGTTTTGAATATGAGTCATGATATGTTTAAGCATGTATTGGCGTTAAACACTTATTCACAACCATTCCTTAGTCTTAAAGCAAACGACCAGCGTGATATAATTGAGCAATTACTAGGTATAACGATGCTTAGTGAAAGAGCAGATCGTGTCAAAGAACTTGCCAAGTCAACCAAAGACGAAATTTCCCAAGAAGAAATGAGAATTCGTGCTGTCCAAGAAGCAAACAAACGAATTGAAGAACAGATTTCTAGTTTAGAAAAGCGTAGTAAGCTGTGGCAAAAGAAAAAGACAGAGGATGTTAATAAGTTATCAACTGCTATTGAAAGTCTGTCGCATGTTGATATTAACCAAGAGATAGAGAATCATCGGCTTTTAGATGAGGCGAATACGCAAAAAAAACTAGTGGATGATGCCAATCGTTGGATTAAATCCCTAACTCAAGAAAACACTCGGTTGGGTAAGCAGTCGTCAAAACTAGAAAAAGAAATAACACAACTAGAAGACCACCGCTGTTATGCTTGTGGTCAAGAACTACATGATGAACAGCATGAGAGTATCCTTGCTGAGAAACGAGAAACTCTACAAGAAACCGCCCAACAGATTTCTGAAAATTCTGCTGAACAAGAAAAATATCAAAAAGTCATCGATGATTCTGGTGAAACAAAATCACCACCAACAGTTTTTTATGACACTTTAGAATTAGCGTATGAACATCAAAGCAGTTTAGGTTCTTTAGAAAAGGAACTTGAACAAAAAAATTCTGAAGAAGATCCGTACACTGAACAAATTGATGATATGAAAAATCAGGCACTACAAGAAGTGTCCTATGAGCATTTGAATTATCTAACGCGTCTTCAAGAACATCAAGACTTCTTGCTCAAACTCTTGACAAATAAAGATTCATTTATTCGGAAAAAGATTATTGACCAGAATTTAAGTTATTTGAATGCAAGACTATCACATTACCTAGATAATATCGGACTGCCACATCAAATTGTTTTCCAAAATGATTTAAGTGTAGAAATAACAGAATTGGGGCGTGATCTTGATTTTGATAATCTTTCTAGAGGAGAAAGAAACAGACTAATACTATCCATGAGTTGGGCATTTAGGGACGTGTGGGAAAGCCTATATGGTGCAATCAACGTCTTGTTTATTGACGAATTGGTTGATTCTGGTATGGACACATCTGGTGTTGAAAACAGCCTGTCCCTTCTCAAGAAAATGAGTCGAGAGAGAAACAAATCTGTTTGGCTAGTATCTCACCGAGAAGACTTAATCGGCAGAGTGGAAAACGTGCTAAATGTGGTGAAGACAAACGGATTTACAGAATATAGTTTGGAAACTATGTAAACAATGCCATCTTATACGTTTGAAATACAACACCCATCATTGGTTCGTGCTAGGATAGACATGAATAAAGAAATAATTGATGACCAATATGTTTTAAACGGAGAGTTTTCGCTCAATTTAAAAATTCATTATAAATCAACCATTGATATTTGGTTTTGGCCATGGAAAATCACACCATACCTTAGAATAAATAATCATTTAATAAACTATGGCATAATGGGTATAAAACAATACGATCACCAACTGAGTTTTGATATAGATAAAAAGTGGATTCACACCTATAGAGATAATTTAATCCAAAGCAGAATTGACTCACAGTTTCGAGATAAAGAATTTGATCGAAAACTGTATGAAAGTTCAATTGGATACAATGTCAATCACGAAAATCTTATCGCTAAGATAAGGAAAAAAATCGATGAGTAAGTTTCTATTTGTAAATTTGCCAGTTATGGAAATGTGGAATCCTAGTGCAGCTATGGCTGCACTTACACCAATTATTAAAAATGCAGGACTTGAGCCAGTTCATGTTGATGTTAATATTGACATATGGAAATCACTAACATCAACGGAATGGAATGATTTGAGTGATTGGTGTAATTTTATTAAAGACGACATAGACCCCAAAATAATAGACACAATAATGAACTCGTTTGACCATTCATTTTCTGATATATCAAATGTTTCGTGGATAGGAATCAGTGTATTCAGTTTTGTCAATGCAAGGTTAACAGAACAACTCTTAAACTTTTTTAAACAAAAATTAAACAAAAATATAAAAATTGTTATTGGCGGTAACGGGTGCAGTAGTAGTTTAGCTAGTTTTAATCAACAACAGTTTGGTGAATACTGCTTAGAAAAAAAGATCGCAGATTTTGTAATATATGCAGATGGTGAATATGCATTAAAAGAATTATTAAGTGGCAACACAGAATATCCCGGGATAAATTTTAATAATCCACAACAAATAAAAAATTTAGATGAATTGCCCTTACCAGATTATACTAGTATGGACTTTTCAAAGTATGAAGATAGCAGAATCTTGGTAACTGGAAGCCGTGGTTGTGTAAGAAAATGCACATTTTGTGACATTGAATTAACATGGCCAAAATACGCTTACCGAAACCCAGAATTAATTGTTGATGAAATGAGAAAACATGTAAATGAACTGGGTATAACAAATTTTGAATTTACAGATAGTTTGATAAACGGCAGTGGTAAAAATTTTGATAAATTTAATGAACTGCTGGCAAATGCAAAAGAAAAAGAACCAGAGATGAAAAACGTTACCTACATGGGTCAGGCGATTTGCAAAAATAAATCTGGAATGAAGCCGCACGTATATGAATTGATGCATCATGCTGGTTGCAAATTGCTAACGGTAGGAATAGAAAGTTTTAGTGAACGAGTTCGTTCTCACATGAAAAAAAAGTTTTCTGATAGTGATATAGATTACCATTTGGAGCAATCTAGCCGTTGGGGTATACCAAATGTTTTTTTAATGATAGTTGGGTACCCAACAGAAACGCGTAGTGATCACCGCTCTCAACTTAAAAGCATAAGAAAATATGCAGATTATGCAAAAACTGGTGCAATTCATATGCTCAGGTGGGGGCTTACAATGCATATTTACGAAGATACGCCAATAACAAGATACACAGAAGAATTAAAGTTAATGCATACAGGCCATGAGCACCATGATAGTCTATTCACATGGGTTAGTGGCGTCAATCCGGGCTTGGACTTGAAAGAAAGAATACGACGACGGTTAGAAGTTCATGAACTAAGTCATGCAATGGGTTATCCTATGCCAAATGCTAGGGAAGAACTAACAAGTTTATTAAAATTGGCCGAAATAGCTGAACATATCCCCAAAAAACCAAATTTTATACCTATAAAAAATTCAAAAGCATCATAATTTATATAAATGATATATAATGTTTGCCAAAACACAAACTGTTACATTATGCCATATAAGTTAAATCTCATTAAATTTAGCGATTATAGATTAAAAGAAATATATTATGCTTGAGAGAGACATAAATGTCCTCCACTTAGAACCAACCGACGTTTGTCAAGCGGCATGTCCACAATGCCAACGAGAAGTGAGTACACAGTTCAACAAAAACGAAAAAAATCACTTAACATACGAACAAATAACAAACCAATTTTCTGAAAGTAAAATTTATCAACTAAAAAAGATGTTTATGTGTGGAGTATATGGTGATCCAGCAGCGGGGAAATATACATTAGATATATATAACAAATTCAGAATAGTCAATCCAACAATAACACTTGGAATGAATACAAATGGCGGATTGCGGTCAAAAAAATGGTGGGCAGAATTAGCACAAATATTTAATCAGTCCGGCGACTATGTGGTTTTTAGCATAGATGGATTGCACGACACAAATCACTTATATAGAATAAACGTAAACTGGGACATCATGATGGAAAATATTTCTACCTTTATTGAGTATGGTGGTTCAGCACAGTGGGATATGTTAATCTTTCGTCATAATGAACACCAAGTAGAAAAAGCAAAACAATTAGCAAATGACATGGGATTTACTTGGTTTAGAGCAAAAGTAAGCAAAAGGCCCGAAATCGGTACTATAAAGCATCCCATTAATTGGAAATTACCAAAAACACACACTGAAAACAAAATATCATGTATGGCATTCGGCGAAAAACTTGCATATATTGATGCACGAGGGCGTTCTAGACCATGCTGTTGGTTTGCTTATAGGGAACATGATGATGTCGACGATCTACTAGATCTTAAACACCGCTGGGAGTCTGGAAATCCGCACACAGTTTGTAAACAAAATTGTAGTGTTAACAATGGAATATCCGCATTTAAAGCACAGTGGAAATACGAGGAACAATTAAGGTAAATGCCATCGCCAAGTAAAAATAAAGGAAACAGTTTTGAACGCCAAACCGCAGATTTCTTAACCGATTTATATGGTGAGAAATTTTTAAGGGCTCCGGGTTCGGGAAGTTATATAGGTGGTTCAAATGCAAAACGAAAAGAATATCTGCATGAAGGACAAATAAGAACTTTTAAGGGTGATATAATACCCGGTCAAAGTTTTTCCCTAATGAATGCAGAATGTAAAAGTTATAAAGAGTTTCCTTTTCACCAACTGTTTACAGGTTCAGTAAAACTTTTAGACACGTGGATAGAACAGTGTCTAGAACCGGCTGATCCAGAAGATTTTAATATCATCTTCATGAAATTCAATCGCAAAGGCACATACGTAGCAGCACAAATAAAAAAAATTAACACCGCATTTAATTATGATAAACACTTCATATATCATGGCCCCAATAACACTTCATGGCTTATAATGGACAACGCACTT
>Ga0209965_1000910_pt1 | contig 10464 bp, 9 predicted proteins | sample SalPon2_B_H2O_MG_FD_185707 | JGI IMG/M metagenome (GOLD analysis project Ga0209965, IMG submission 185707) | Salt pond water microbial communities from South San Francisco under conditions of wetland restoration - Salt Pond MetaG R2_B_H2O_MG... | ecosystem: Environmental > Aquatic > Non-marine...
GCTTTACCTTTCTCGGCCCGCCGGGCGAACAGGGATCGATCGCCGGCACCCTTGGCTCGGCGACCGGACTCCCCACAGCCGCCGGCGTCGCCATCGCCACCGGCGGGGTCGCCCTTGCGGGGATGGCAGCGCTATGGCTTGCTCTGAACCGGGATCGGGCGGCCGGCCAGCGACGATTCCTGCTGTTTTTGGGCGGGCTGGTCGCCTTCTCGGCCGGCGGGAGCCAGGTTGGCCTGGCGATCGGGCCGCTGGTGCCCCTGCTCGGGAGTGGGATCGATATCCCGTTGTGGGCCGTGCTTGTTGGCGGCGGATTTGGGCTCTTGGTCGGCTCCTGGACCGGCGCGCCGCGGATGATCAAGGCGATCTCACAGGATTACTCCTCGCTTGGGCCGCGGCGATCGATCGCGGCGTTGATCCCGTCGTTTGCGATCGCCCAAACCGCGGTCTACTTCGGCATCCCGGTCTCGTTCAACGAGATCATCGTCAGCGCGATCGTCGGCAGCGGGCTGGCCGCCGGCAACGCTGGTGTGAGCCGTGATAAAATGCTGTATACGGTGTTGGCGTGGGTCGGCTCGCTGGTTTCGGCGTTTGTCATCGGCTACGTGGTGTATACTGCTGTGCAGCTGGTCTTCTGATCGCCGTGCGGTGCTCCTGCTCCGGTACCACCAGCTGCTCGATCAACAGTTCCGGTACTACCAGCTACTCGGTCAACTCGGGTTCGGCCTCATCCTCGGTTTTTGGGTACTCCTCGGTGACGGTGAGGCGGGCTTTGAGGATACGCGTGCTGTCGACCTCCTCGATCTCGATGACGACGCCGTCGTACTCGAAGGTCTCGCCCTCCTCGACGAGCCGGCCGGCCCGGTTGAACACGAAGCCAGCCAGCGTTTCGAACTCCTCGCCTTCCGGGAGATCAATGTCGAGCACCTCGTTGACCTCGTGGATGTTGACCTCGCCGCGGACGACAGTGGTTTGCTCGTCGATCCGCGTAAACGGCTCACTTTCGTCGCTTTCGAGGATGTCGCCGACGATCTCCTCGACCATATCTTCGAGGGTGATAATGCCCTCGGTCGTCCCAAACTCATCGAGGACGACGACCATCTGGAGGCGGTTTTCCTGCATCTCCGCCAGCAGCTCATCGACGTTTTTCGATTCGGGGACGTGTAAGGTCGGCTGAACGATATCCGTGAGATCGCTTTCACCCTCGCTGTACTGGTGTTCACGCACCAGATCGCGGACGTTGACGACGCCGATGATGTTGTCGAGGTTGCCGTCGTAGACGGGGACGCGGACGTGGTCGTGGCCGATACAGGCCTCGATGGCCTCCTCGATGGTGGCATCCTGTGAGACGGCGGTCACGTCAAGTCGCGGCGTCATCACCTCCTTGGCGATGGTGTTGTTGAACGTGAAGATGCGTTCGAGCATCTCGCGTTCCTCCTCGTCGATGACCCCCTCACGTTCACCGGTTTCGATGATATCCTTGATCTCATCGCGGGTGACATACGGGGATTCGATCGCCGAGGAGCTCCCCACCGCCGTGTTGATGATCCGGGTTAGCTTATCGAAGATGATGATCAACGGAAAGAGCACATACTCCGAGAGCTTCAGCGAGCTTGCGATCCGCAACGCCCACGACTCGGTGTTTTCGACCGCGTAGGACTTCGGCGCGCTCTCGCCGAACAGCAGGACGACGGCGGTGATGCCGAACGTCGCCGCCACCACGGCTTGGCCCTGCGACATGTAGATGCCGAACAGTGCGGTGGCGATCGAGGACATCGCAATGTTGACGATGTTGTTGCCGACAAGGATCGTCACCAACAGCCGGTGAGGGTCGTCTTTGAGGGCTTTGACCGTCTCAGCGTTGGGAATTCCCTCTTCGACCATCGACTCGATGCGGTGTTGGGGCAGCGAAAAGAAGGCGATCTCAGAGGACGAAAAGAACGCCGAGAGGCCGATCAGGACGACGATAGCGACGACGCCGAGGGCGGTAATCGCTTCCGTACTGAGGGCTGGCAGCTGGAGTAACTCGGCTGCGAGAGGCGTCCCTACAAGCAATAAGCCCATTGGTACTGACCTTTTCCCCGCCCCGGAATTAAGAGTTGCCCTCACACGAGCAGCCGATCGCACCGCTGCGGTCGCCGATGGCAGTCGAGCGGTGGACTGAAACCGACGGCCGCCCTCCTCTGACCAATGACGACACGGCGGTGTGATGGCTGCGACACGAAGGTGAAAATCGCCGGCGGGATCGGCGACCTCTGGAGCTTTGATTTCGGTCCGACCGACGGGATGATCCTCGAACTCGCCGACGGCAGCGAGCATTTCCTCTGTTTGGACTGTGTCGACCGCCTGCCCGACGATCGGGAGCCGACCGCTGACGACGTTGCTGCGTTGTCGGCTGACGACGAGTAATCGCTGTCGTCGCTGCCGCAACCCCACCGCAATCCCTACGCTTTTCTCCCCGGCAATCCGACCGACGGCCGTGAAGCCCGCCCGCATCGTCGAGGAGTTCCCCGCCCCGGAGTTTCGGGCCCAACAGAAACAGGCCCTCCGGGACATTCGGTCGGCCTTTGAGGCCGACAACGACGTGGTGTTGGTGCGCGCGCCAACCGGCAGCGGGAAATCCTTGCTTGCGCGGTCGATCATGGGCTGTGCGCGCTCGAAACAGACCGCCAAGCCAGCCCAAGCAACGGGCGCATACTACACGACGCCGCAGGTCTCCCAGCTCGATGACGTGGCCAGCGACTCGCTGCTCGACGATCTCAACATCATCCGCGGCAAGAACAATTATTCCTGTTTGCTGCCGGGCGAACACGACACACCGGTCGATCAAGCCCCCTGCGCCCGCGAGTCGGGGTTTGACTGCTCGGTCAAACACCGGTGTCCGTACTTTTCAGACCGGTCGATCGCCTCCGCACAGCCCCACGCCGCGATGACGTTAGCGTACTTCATGCAGACCGCGGGCTCGGACGTGTTCGGCAAGCGGGATGTCGTCGTCATCGACGAGGCCCACGGGCTCGCCGAGTGGGCTGAGATGTACGCGACGATCGAACTGTCGCCCGATCGCGTACCCGTCTGGGACGAGGTCGGCGTGCCAGCTGTCGCCGCTGCCGACGACCCACTCGACCGCACCGTTCGCTTTGCCGAAACGCTGGCGGGCGTCTGCTCGCGGGTGAAAGACGACCTGACAGCCCAACCCGAACTCTCCGCCGAGGAGGTCGCCCGCCGGGATCGACTCGGCGAACTCATTTCGGATTGCAACTGGTTTGTCGACGACTACCGCGACCCCGAGAGTCCGACGACGTGGGTCGTCGACCAACCCGGTGGTGAGGGGACAGCCCTCACCATCAAGCCACTCGATCCCGCCCGGTATCTTCGGCATACGGTCTGGGATCGCGGCGACAACTTCGCGCTGTTGTCGGCGACGATCCTCAACAAAGAGGCCTTCTGCCGCGGGGTTGGGCTTGATCCCGACCGGGTCGCCCTCGTCGACGTCGACCACACGTTTCCGGTCGCAAACCGCCCGCTGTACGATGTGACACAGGGGAAGATGACCTACGAGCACCGCGATGAGACGCTCCCGAAACTCGCCCGCCTGCTCGTTCGGCTGATGGCCGAACACCCCGACGAGAAAGGGTTGATCCACGCCCATTCGTACGCGATCGCCGAGGATCTCGCCGACCGGCTGGCCGAGTTTGGTGTCGGGCCGCGGATTCGCACTCACACAGCCGACAGCCGTGACGACGAGCTTGGCGTGTGGAAGGCCAGCGACGACCCCGAGGTCTTCATCGCGGTCAAGATGGAGGAAGCCCTCGATCTTGAGGGCGATCTCGCGCGGTGGCAGGTGCTCTGTAAGGCCCCCTATCTCAACACCAACGACTCACGGGTGGCTCGCCGGCTCGAAGACGGTCAGTGGGCGTGGTACCACCGGGCGGCGTTGCGAACGGTGATTCAGGCATGCGGGCGCGTGGTTCGCGCGCCTGACGATTACGGGGCGACGTATCTCGCCGATTCAAGCCTCCTAGATCTCTTTGATCGAGCGGCCGCCGACATGCCACCGTGGTTCCGCCAGCAGGTCGATCGCTGCTCGGAGCCGACGCTTCCGGCGTTCGATCCCGCCGCCGCGCTCGCGGGGATCGATGCCACAGCCGACGACCGGAGCCGTCAGTCCGCCGTCACACGTGGACAGCCCGACTCCACGGCGTCAGGGGGTCGATCCCGCACCGACGCCGACGCTGCCCAACGGGATGACCACCCGCTGTCGGATGTGTGGGGCGACGGCTAGATCAGACTCGTCGCGCCCCACGCGACCATCGACCCGACCATCAAGACCGCAAAGAGGATGGCGATGACCTGCTGTCTGTTCATAGCTGTAGCTTTTTCATCGAGTGATTTAGCTCCATTGACTTCACGTCCGACAGGAACCGCACACTGTCGGCCCCAGCTCGATCGAAAGAAGTTGAAAGACTATTCAACCAAATTTATTCGATTAGAGAAAACAAAACAAGAGTAATTCAATCTTAATGAGTAAACTGCGGTAGTAATTCTCACAGTAGACTTATATTCAACCACTCTGTATGAGATGTATGGCCACAGACAGCCTGATGATCGCGCTCACACTGTATCGCTGTGGAACTCTCACCTTCGGACAGGCTGCAACCCGTGCCGGGCAGTCACCGGAAGCCTTTGCCCGCATCCTTGATCGCTTCGGTGTGCCGTACCGTCCGGAACAGGCAAACGCGCCGACATTCTCAGATCCAACACCGAGCTGATCGGCAACAGCAGGTCTCCGCACAAGAGTACGACACCAAACGCATCAGCGATATCAGTAGAGATAATTAGAGACTGGATTTTTTGTATGTGGCACTCCCTCTCATAGCTGGAGGCACGCGTATGACAGCATCCGTCACTGATCCGTGTGGCCGGCTTGAACTTCCAGCCCCCGAGGCATGGGCCGCCCACGCAACCGTCGAGCACTGGCTTCGAGACGCCGTCGACAGCACCACCGTCGACGAGGTGCGGATCGAACGCGTCTCTCGGATTCTTGACCGACTCGAAGCCAACGGGGTATTCACAACGGATGAGCTGTCACTGCTCTGTGAGCTGTGTCGTGACCGGCTGTCGGAGTCGGCGGCACCAACGCGGGATCACTCCTCGCTGCGGGCGGTCATCGACGCGGCCGAAACACAGCGCAAACGCTGCACACAGTAGCGAGACGGCGGAGACACCGGCCGACCATCGTCAGGTCGTCCGCAGGTGATCCTGTTTTGGTTCGTAGACCTCGCCTTTCCGCCGTAGTTTCTCGATCTCATCTTCGGCTTTGGTGGCATCCATCCCGATCTCATCAGCGCGATCTAACACTTCCTCGATCGGCGCGCCCTCCTCGAACTCCTCCTCGATATCGCTGATGAGCCCTTTGATGTTCTTGATGCGGTCGCGCTGGGTTTTCGAGGTGCCCGTCTCGACCACGTCAGCGTCGAACTGCCCGGTTTCAGGGTCGACACCGATATCCTGCAGACAGGAGCGAACGATCTCGACCGATCGCTCGGCGTCTTCGACCTCAACGGTATCTGAGAGGCGCACACGCGCACTCGCCTCGGCCAGCCGGACGAGTGCTTCGAGTTTTCGGGCTGTCACCGGGATCGGCGCGTCCTCATCGGCTCCTTTCGAGCGGAGATCAACGTAGAACTCTCGGATCGTCGCCTTCGCCTCGTCGGTCATCGTCGGGAAACAGGAGCGTTTGGCGTGGGCGACGTATTTCCGCAGGAGCTCGGCGTCGATCTCGGGGGCGACCTCGTCGGTCACGTCGTCGACCTGCTGTTGGGTGAACTCCGAGGTGGCGATCCGGTCGCGTTGGGTGTTCAACTCCCCGGCGTAGTTCGTTTTGAGGATGTGGTCGGCTAGCTTGCCGTCATGTTCGGGATCCGGCGTATCGGTCACAGTGAAGATGAGGTCAAACCGCGAGATGAGCGCGGGTTCGAGATCGATCTGCTCGCCGATCGGCTCGTACTGGTCGAACCGGCCGTATTTGGGGTTGGCCGCACCCAGGAGGGAACAGCGGGATTTCAGGGTGGCGTTGATACCGGCCTTCGAGATGCTGATCTTCTGTTGTTCGAGCGCCTCGTGCATCGCCGAGCGATCGTCGCTGGCCATCTTGTCGAGTTCGTCGACCGCCGCGATCCCCTTGTCGGCCAAGACGAGCGCGCCCGCTTCGAGCGTCCACTGCTGGCCGTCGCCGAAATCATCTTGCACAGCTGCGGCAGTAAGGCCTGCGCTGGAGCTGCCTTTCCCCGAGGTGTAGACTGACCGCGGCGCGATATTTTCGATATATGATAGCATCTGCGATTTGCCGGTCCCAGGGTCACCAATAAGCAGCATATGAAGGTCACCTCGGATGCGAGATCCGTCGGGGAGATTTTTTGTCACCCCAGAGAACAGCTGGAGAATCATCGCCAGCTTCTCCTCCTCGTAGCCGTAGATCGCCGGCGCGACCGAGCCGACCATCTGATCGTAGATACCGTCCTCGTTTGAGAGTTGGATGATCGTCTCGATATCCTCTTGCTCGATATCCATATCCTCGAACTCCTCGTCCTCGACGGTGATCGAGACACCGTCCATGTAGAGATCGAACAGCGAGGATTTCTCGTTGCCTTCCGACATCTGTTCGATATGGAGGACGCCGACGGCGGTGACGTGGTCGCCGGGGGTCACTTTCCCGGTGATGTCGTCTTCGACGTTCATATCGATGCTCTGTGGTGTCTCACCGCCGCGCAGCCCCTCGGGGCTCTCCTGGACGCGGATCTTCTGGGCGTCGATAAACTCCGATTGGTCGAAGTTGATGCGGAACGGCCCCTGTCGCTCACAGCCCTGACACTCGTGGGGCTCCTGAAACTCGCCGTCCTGCTGGGGGATGTAGTTCATCGTCCCACAGCGCTGGCACTCGAAGGCCGAATCGGTGATCTTCGGGCGCACGTCGGTTGCCTTGCGGACAATCCCCTGCACCGAGACGAGCTTGCCGATGTGGTTGTCGTGGACGCGGATGCCACGAATATCGACCGACTCCGGGAGGTTTTGTAGTCGGACGTGGGCGTTACCGAGTTTGACATCCGCCGGGAGATCGTAGAGTCGGAGGGCTTCCTCGGCGTACTCCTGGAGCTGGTCGGGCTGGGAGCGATAATCCTCGGCGAGATCCGCATCGAACTGATAAAGGTCGTCATAATCGATGTACAGCGACCGCTTTTCGTTGGGGTACTGTTGGGCGAGCTGCCCGATCTCATCGCGGTAATAGTTGCGATAGAACTGGATGAACCGGTCGGTGAGTTCCTGATTGGACGCCTGCGCCATTGAGAAAGGCGTAAGTCGCCATTGGTTATGAAATGTTGGTTCACGCGAGCGGGCAGCCCGACAGCCGACAGCATCGAAACGACTTCCCCTGAGACGCGTTGAGCCGGTGACACGATGCCCTCCCACGCTGACACTGTCGACAGCGATGCTATCGATGCCGACCAAACAGCCGTGCCGTCCGCCGTTCGTACCGCCGCCCGCCGCTACTGGCGACGCACGCTCGCGCTGCGCGCACTCGTTGCCCTCGTCTATTTTCCTGTCAGCGTCGCCATCCTACTCACGCTTCCGTACCTCCCAGCGCTCGCCGTCATCATCGTCCTGCTCGGCACGCTTGCCGCCCCGCTGTTCACAACCGGCGGCACCATCGAACTGACGACCGATCGATCGCCCGCGGCCGTCCGCGATGAGTTCACGAGCGCGACGCCGCCAGTAGTGGGGTTTCAGGCGGCACTGGCCGATGAGATCCGACCGACTGAAACGGGTGCCGAGTACGATCTCTCGACTGCATTGGGGCTTCGCTCGGCAACGATGGTTGTCGAGACCAAGCGCTTCGAGGATGACGCTGACGCCGATGTTGAGATCGTTGTCACCGTCGGCGACAAGCCGTGGGGGCGCTACACCGTCAGGACGCACAAACGCGGCGGCGACACGGCTGTGACGATCACGGCCGTTCCGGATCGACGGTTCGGCGTGCGGCGACTGCCGGATTTCGTGTTCGGCCGCCGCTACCGCCGCCACCTGTTCGACGGACAGGGGTACACGCTCGTTGACGACGACACGTCGCTGTCGGTTCGGTCGTAGCTGCACGTCGGTTGTGACCATTCGACGATCGAATGCTGAACGCACCAACCGGCGGAAAATAGTATTCGAATAGTGTACCAATACTGCAAAATAAATCGAGACACCAGCACAGATATGGCGTCATCGAAGTCGACAACAACACCGGACACAAGTGGGCAACACGAACTGCTGGTCGTTGGTGGCGGGATCGCCGGACTCACTGCGGCGACGTTCACCGCCCGCGCTGGGATTGAGACGATTGTGATTAACGACGGCGAATCGGTGTTACGACGCAACGCACACCTCGAAAACGTGCCGGGCTTTCCGGCCGGCGTCAACCCCCGCCGGTTTGCGGATATGTTGCGCGCACAGGCCACGCGGAACGGCGCGGAGTTCCAGACCGGCACCGTCGTCAACCTCACCGGCGACGCCGATGAGGGGTTCACCGCAACCGTTGCGGGCGGGGTCGCAGGCGACGACAAGGAAGCGACCACCGGTGCCGACGACGAGGACGCCAACCCAACGCGTGAGCTGACTGCTGATCGGGTGTTGGCCGCCTCGTTTCCGGATGCCGAGTTCCTCGATGGGTTCGACATCGATACGCGAACCGCCGACGGGAAACAGTACGCCGAGGCCGGCGAGCTAGGACGCACCGGTGTCGATGGGCTCTACGTCGCCGGCCGACTGGCCGAACGCTACCACCAGGCTGTGATCGCCGCCGGCGATGGGGCTGAAGCCGCGATCACACTGATCCACGACAGCGACATCCCGTTCTACAACGACTGGGTCGCCCCCGAGGGCTACTGGACGGATCGCGGCCGGGAGGTGCCGCCGGGCTGTGAGGAGATCGATCCGACCGAACAGCGCGCCAGACAAGAGGCCGCGATGGCGGCGATGCAGGAGTACTTTGCCGCGCCGCACGACCAACAGCAGCGAACCTTTCCGTCGCTTGTCGACGACGAACACAACCGCCTCGATTGGGAACAGTAACACCCCAGCAATCCATCTGGCTACGCTACGCGCGGCGGCAGAACAGATGCCAAGCTGTGTTCATATATTTTCACTATAACCCATTTGTAAGCCACATACAGCTACTTTATATACTTTTAAAACAATATATGTTTCGTGATGAACTTCCCACGGGGTCTACAACTGCTGGTCATCGTCGGATTGCTCGTGAGCGCGGCGACAGGCGGTACCGTCGCACAGTCGGACGGCGGTGACGCTGATCTGTACGAGTCGTTAGCGGACATGGTACCGCTGTACAACGAGAACGCTGATAGCGTCAATCTCGGGCCCGTCTCCATCGCCGGCACCAACAATATCTACATCGACGACGGCGATTCGGTCGTCACATACTCGCTGGTCATCAACGACCAAAACCGCATTACCGCACTGAACGACAGTCCCAGCGAGGACGCAAAACGGAAGATCACCACGGATCGAGCGACGATTGAGGAGCTCACCACCGCGAGCAATCCCGCACTCGCCTTCCGGGATGCCGTTGCGAACGACGATATCGTGATCACCGGCGAGGACGGCCAAGTCATCGAGCGGGTCAAGTGGACGGTCATCAACGCGTTCAAGGGCTTTTTCATCTGATCGCGGCTGCTGCCGACGCGATTTTTGACACCAGCTGCCAACGAGCGGGGTGGCGGCTGGCCGAACCCCGAACGCCTATCTATCTACCGACGCCACGTTTTGGGTATGCTTGACGGCGTCAACGTCGCCTTGGGCGTCACCGGCAGCATCGCCGCGGTGAAAACCGTCGAACTCGCCCACGAACTCCGCCGACAGGGCGCGAACGTCCGCGCGCTGATGAGCGACAGCGCGCGCGGGATCATCCACCCGTGGGCACTCGAATTTGCGACCGACCGCGACGTTGTCACCGAGATCACCGGCCGGGTCGAACACGTCGATCTCTGTGGCCGCGAGGGCTGGGCCGACGTGTTGCTGATCGCACCAGCCACCGCCAACACGGTCGGCAAGATCGCCGGCGCGGTCGACGACACGCCGGTCACCACGGCGGCGACCACGGCCCTCGGCGCGGACGTGCCGGTCGTCGTCGCCCCTGCGATGCACGAGCCGATGTACGACCACCCTGGCGTGCTCGACGCCATCGACCGTGTCGAATCGTGGGGCGTCGAGTTCGTCGATCCACAAATCGAGGAGGGCAAAGCGAAGATCGCCACCGAGGAGGCCATCGTCACCGCCGTCGGGCGGGCAACGACGACCCAAGACCTCGCCGGTCGCCACATCGTCGTCACCGGCGGCGCGACCAGCGAGGCGATCGACCCGATTCGCGTGCTGACCAACCGCGCCTCAGGTCGCACCGGTCGCGCGGTC
>Ga0209965_1000913_pt1 | contig 10452 bp, 5 predicted proteins | sample SalPon2_B_H2O_MG_FD_185707 | JGI IMG/M metagenome (GOLD analysis project Ga0209965, IMG submission 185707) | Salt pond water microbial communities from South San Francisco under conditions of wetland restoration - Salt Pond MetaG R2_B_H2O_MG... | ecosystem: Environmental > Aquatic > Non-marine...
CCTCGGAGATGACGCGGACGGTCTCCTCGGTGAGGCCCTTCTCGGTCTGGAAGGCCGAGGACTCCTCCTTCTTGAACTCGAATCGGGCTTCGGTGTCGGTCTCTTGTAGGTGTTCTTCGGAACTCATGTGTTGTAATTACGTTTGAATGGTTATAGGCTTGTGCGTAACTGTTAGTAGTTACGCGGCCTCGTAGACTTCCTCTCGGACCCAGTCGTACCCCTTGTCCTCGAGTTTCTCCGCGAGCTCGGCGTCGCCGCTCTTGGCGATCTGCCCGTCGAGCATCACGTGGACGTGATCGGGTTCGACGTAGTCGAGGATCCGCTGGTAGTGGGTGATCTGGAGGATCCCGGTTCCCTGCTCGTCGCGGAGGGCGTTGATCCCGTCGGAGACGTCCTGGAGTCGGTCGATGTCGAGCCCCGAGTCGATCTCGTCGAGCACCGCGATCGACGGCTCGAGGAGGGCCGCCTGCAGCACCTCGTTTTGCTTCTTCTCGCCACCGGAAAAGCCCGCGTTGAGGTACCGCTGTGCGAAGGACTCGTCCATGTCGAGAACCTCCATCGTCTCCTGAAGGATCTCCTGGAACTCGGCCACACCGACCTCACCCTCGTCGACGTCGCCCTCCATCGGGGAGGTGTCGTAGCCGGCTTCCTCGTCTTCGGACTCCTCTTCGTCCCCTTCGAAGAGCTCCTTGCGCTCCTCGAGTTTGGCGTTCAGCGCCGTTCGGAGGAAGTTGACCATCGTGACGCCCTCGATCTCGGCGGGATACTGGAAGCCGAGGAAGATCCCGAGCGCGGCGCGCTCGTTAGGCTCGAGGTCGAGCAGGTTCCAGGTGCGTTGGTCCTCGTCGATCTCGACGCCTTCGAACTCGTCCTCCTCGATGTGGAGCAGTACCTCGCCGTCGGTGACCTCGTAGGCGGGGTGGCCGGCGATGATCTTCGCCGTCGTCGACTTCCCGGAGCCGTTCGGCCCCATCAGTGCGTGAATCTCCCCGGAGTCGACTTCGAGGTCGACGCCGCGAAGGATGGTTTCGCCGCCTTCTTCGGCTACGGACGCGTGCAGGTTCTTGAGCTCTAATGTGGCCATGATGTCGTCTACGCTAGTGTGGTACCGTGATACGCATAATAGTTTCGGGTTCAACGTGAATTGCCTTTTTGATTCAAAAAATATTTTTTCCTTGGGGGAAGACACCACGGACCACGCCCCGGCTCACATGAAGCTTCCGAGCCCCGTCTGCTCTTGCCCGCTCTCGACCTCGTCCCACGAGATGTCGAGCGCCTCGAGGATGCGGGCGATCGGCCCCTTGAGGGTCTTGTCGAGCATCTTCTCGTAGTCGACCTCGAAGGCCTCCGGCACCTGGTCGTCGAACTCGAAGCAGATGACGGCGTCGCCGCTTTCGGCCTCCCGCTTGAACTCCCCGTACAGCTGATCGACCGACGGGTCAAGCCCCTTCTCGTCCTCGATCGCCCTGAAGAAGGAAGGGTGGACCTTCCTCAGGTAGAGCCGCTTGGGCTTCGACCCGCTGGCGAAGTTCGTCCCGAAGAGCAGGTTCGCGTACTTCGCCCCCCGAACCTGGGCCGTGTCGGTCTCGTAGTTGTCGAGTTTCTTCCCGATGCCACCCGGGATCCCGATCTCGTCGAGGCTCACGTCGCCCGCCTGCACGCGCTCTATGACGTCGCCGACGTAGGATTTGATCGCCTCGCGGTCCGCCCCCGTGACGATCATCTCGAGGACCTCCTTTTGGACCTCCTTCGTGATCGGCGCGATGTCCGAGCGCTTGTACTCGAAGCCCGTGATGTCGATGTCGTCGACGTCCTTCCCCTCGGACCAGATTATGTGCCCGGCGTAGCGCTTCTTCTTGCCCGCCTGGAAGAACCGCCGATAGAGCTTCTCGAACTCGATCTCGAAGCGGTGCGTGGTCGCGTTCAGCCGCTCGGCGAACTCGTCGTAGGCGTCGTTGATGTGGGACTCGATCTCGAAGGACTGCGCTATGGCCTCCTCCTTCGAGATGTCGTGTTCGAGTTCCAACATGATTGAGTCGGTATCTCCGTATATAACTTCCTTGTCAATTTCGTTCGCAGCATCCTCGGTAAACTCGATCACGTCTCGGCCGGTTGCAGTCACTGCAGCGCCCATTTCCTCGTCGTACAGCCGGAATCGATCCCACCCCAAAACGCCGTATAATGATTGCCCAACGAACTGGAACGTTCCATTCCTACCGGCCATCAGCGTATGGTTGTCCTCGACGGTGACACAATAGACTCCGTCGTCTGCCGTCGTCCGCTCCGAGTTTCGATTCATCCGGAGCGTGTTTTTTACGTTCTCGGTGGCGTGTATCCGGTACGTGCCGTTATCTTCGTTGTAACTCGCCGTTAGGCCGAGGTGGGCACAGAGCCGCAACACGCCGTCCCGAAGTCGTTCGCTCGCGGTGCTGTACCGCCACGAGTTCGGTTGCCGGTCACCGTCGCCCGCGATGAGCGTCTCCAAGAACAGTTCCTTCTGACGTTGAGACGCTTCGAAGACCAGTTCCGGGATCTGCCTGTTTTCGCTGCCGTTCCCGACGAGTTCACCGAACAGATCGCCAAGGACTGCCGAGGTGAACTGGTGACACCGGGCATCGGTGTAGTGGTCAAATCCCATTCGATTCAAGAGCCCTCGGATAGAGGCGCGATTGTCTCCTCCGTCCGCGGCGACTGCGTTTTGGGCTATCTTGCGGGTCGCCGACGACCCCCGTCCTTTTCCGTCGAACGTCTTTTTTTCGGACGTGTAGACACTCCCCTCCGTCATATACCACGCCAGCAGTTCGAGGAAGTCGTCCCCGTCGTACGTCCGTGGGATCCACTTTCGACCCGATTCGGCGTGGACGTAACTCCGCTCACAGACCGATTCGATGTATTCGCGGTGTGTTTCGAACTCGTCGGCACCGAACACGTACCCTACTTGATCGATATCGTTTTTCTGAACCCCGCGGGGCTTCCACCCGAGCTCCGCGGTGAAGGTGCGGCCGGATACCTCTGGACGGACCCACACTTCGTAGTCGCCCTCGATCAGTTTCGTCAGATCGACCTCCCTGAGATCGTCGCCGTCGGGCCCCTCCCAGTCGTGTGGCAGTTCGTAGTTCGTCGCCCGATCGAGTTCTCCGGCCTCGACGAATCGATACTCCTCCTCGGAAATACCGTTGGTCTCGTTCTTCCTGACGAGCATCCGGTGGTTCGGGGTCACGCTGAAGTCGATCTTGCTCGTCTCGATGTCCACCAACTCGCCGCGGTAGTCGGGGTACTCGTGGGTCTCGACGACCGGCTTGATCTCCATCTCCATCGTTTCGGGGTCCAGCGAGTACACCTCGTCGCCGACCGACAGCTCCCGGATGCCGCGGACCCCCTCCGGCGTCAACACGTCCGTATCCGGGGTGAAACAGTTCATGATGACCTTGACGGCCGCCTGCTGTCGGTCGTAGGTCTCGTAGGCGTCCGTTCCGGGGTCGTTCTCGTTCCGCAGCGCCTTCTTCTGTTCGCGCTCCTCGAGCAGTTCGTCGACCATCTCCCGGATCATCCCGTCCGGTTCCTTCCGGAAGTGGGTGCCGTTGGGCGCGACGTACGTCTCGTCGTCGTACGTGTCGGGATCGACCTTCGTCTCCGGGGAGGCGTTGATAGTTACCATGCACATCGGGTATAGACTTTTCAAATCTAGTACACTTACCATCTCCTTGACCCCCGAGATCGGGTCGAAGACGGCCCCGCCCTCGTACTCCTCGCTGTCCTGTCGGCCCTTCGACGGGAGCGCGAACTCGCCGTGGATCTCGTGGAGGACGTACATGTCGACCGCGTCGCCGGGCGTCGTCGCGTCCTCCAGTTTACAGCCGACGAAGGTGGCGACCTCCTCCCAGAAGGGGACGATCTGTTGTTTGCGGTCCAACTCGACGCACAGCTCGACGTCCCGGAGGTTGTACTCGAGGAGGCGCTCGGGGTCGTCGCTCCAGAGGTCGCCGATGTCCCCGGGGTAGCGCTCCTTGCCGACGCCCAACTCCTCCTCGCCGACCGCGTCGAGGCGGTAGGAGTCGAGTTCGGAGAACTGCGTCCGCTGGTAGGCATAGAGGAGGTCGAAGACGACGCGGCCCTTGATGTTCGGCCCGCCCCACCCGGAGTCCCAGACCTCGTTCACCCGCGAGAGCCGATCCGAGTCGAGGCGGTCGTGCTCGTGGGCCAGACGGTCGATCCGGTCGATGAGATAGGGGAAGTCGAAGTCGTCGCAATTGTGTACGAGACAGCCGTCAGCAACGAAGTCGCGGCTCGTTGTTTCTATGTCGTACGTCGTCTCCGTCCCGACCGCTTCGACGTCCTTGATTTCGACGAATACGTGTTCTTCCCACGCCTCGGAGAGCGTTTCGTGTCGTTTCAGGTTGATACCGCGACGCTTCTTGTCGTTCCCGATCCGCTTTGCATCACTGCCGACCTCGGCTTCGAAGAGCGCGTACGGGATGTTCTCAGAGCGCCCGCTCTTTCCTCCCTCGAGTTCGTCGCCACGGGAGGTCTTGGCGGGGTGGTTCATGTGTGGGAGTACTCGCTTTTTGAACTGTTCCACGTCGCGCTTCGCATCAGGTATCCTGACTGTGGTATCGTTTCGTTCCGCGTAGATGCCGATCCGTCTGAACAGCTTCACGTACCAATCACCGATGGTCGGGTTCTTGGCCGCAATAGTCACGCTAGATGCAATGTTTCCGTCACCGTCGACAGCACCCGCAAGGAATCGAGCGATGTACGCCTCCGGCATCCGGTATATCGTAGAGAGATCCACCTCGGTAGCGTTCTTGTCGCCGAACGGGATCCCGAGACCATTGAACGCCCGCATCGTGGCGAAGTCCAGGACGTTTTGTTTATAACAGCCCTTGCCGTCCGGTGTAAGAGTGTTCTCCCCCGGGAACTGCTCGTGTAGCTCCGTCCGAGTATTATAAAACCGGATGCCGTCCGATTCCGACATCGATCCATCGGTCAGCACCAATCCCGCGAGATAGGTTTCGTGCTCAGTCAGTTCCCGGTCGAGCGGCTTTGCGGTGCGTTTGGCGACAGTTCCCCCGTCCGGGACCGTCACGTCATATAGATCGCTCACCGTCCCACACCGTTGGATACTCCAGGTTCCCGGCTTGGAGTTCCACAGCGTCCCTTTCGATAGATCGAAGGTATCGGCCAGTTCAGTGACCGCGCCGTACGGAAGCCCTTGTTTGAACTCTCGGACTGTTTCTTCCGTAAGTCGCTGACATTCGTTGGGGATGAGTTCCGCAAGCGTCGGGACCACCGGTGAGTCTACCGGAAGCTTCCGGGGTTTCAACACGTACTCTCCCGGTTCGATATTGCGACCTTTCTTCCAGTCGACGTCTGTTTCGTCACCGACCATCGTCCGGTGATCCCCGGATGTCCGGAGCGATGTCCCGTCAGCCAACTCAAACCGATAGATCCGTTTTTCGCTCCTCCATTTGTCCGTTACCTCCGCGATGGTATTCGTCTGTTCGTCGGTTCCAACAACGGTATCACCGATCTCGACGTCCTGAATCTCCTGCTCCTGCCCATCAGCCATCAGCACCTCGCTGTCGGCCGGAAGGCAGTTCCAGCCCGTCAGCAGATCCGGATCGATCCCGTCGACGTAGTCGAGGTAGTCGACGAGCATCTCGGCCTCCGACTCGAAGCCCCGCACGTCGACGTCGACCGCTCCGTCCCCGATGGGGTCGTAGCCGGGGACAGATTCGGGCGCTACTGCGCCTTCGCGTTCGTCCTCGAAGAGCCAGACCACGTACTCGTCGCGGTAGGAGTCGTGGGCCGTCAGACAGATGATCGTCTGCTCGCCGTCCTCGGGGAACCCGTGGCGGTCGTCGACCTCGATGTCCAGCGTGTGGACGCGGCTCTCGGCCTCGAGGTCGACCGGTTCGATCTCGGTGTGGTGGATCTTCAGGCTCCCGTCGTCGAGCCGTCTGGTCGGCACCCGGACGCCGCTCGTGATGTCCTTGTCGATGAGCAGGCGGTTCGGAAAGAGGATGTCGGCCTCGTAGTGATCGAAGCGATCCCGCAACTCCCCGACGTCGCGGGGCGTCTGGCCGAACACCTTCAACAGCGACTCGCCCCGAATCGACTCGTAGACGACCAGTTCCCGGTCGTCGCGGTCGCCGGTGTCGACCCCGTCCGCCGCCCGGTCGCCGTAGGTCTCGATCCCCGTCAGGCGGTCGTGGTCGAGCCGCGAGTCGACGATGTCGGCGTCCGTGAGCGGTTCCTCGGCGTCAGCAGCGAGATCGAGATCGGAGACCGGGGTGTAAAAATACGGCCGGAAGCCGTGGACGCGGGCGTGTGCCACCCGGTCGTCGCCGTCCGCCTCCGGGATGCGGCCAAACACGTGCAACACCGCGTGTTCGTCGTCGCCACGTCCCTCGATCGTGTAGTTGACCTGCGTGACGGCGAACTCGACGTGGCCGTCGGCGTCGGGAAACGCCTCGTCCGAGAGCTCGACGACCTGTGCGTCCTCGTCGTCGCCGCCCGCGATGGCGGCCGCCTCCGCTTCCGGCCGGCCGCGCTCGGCCGCGTCCGAACTGCCGAACTCCCCGAGGGTTCCCTGTTCCATTACCGCACCCCTCGGCGCTCGGCGTCAAAAAGCCCTCGTGTTCCCGGTTTCGAATATAAATGTCTCGGTGGTATCGGGAACCGTGTCGTCGCTCGTCACTGACTGGAGGGCTTTACGCCCGCGGGCCCCAGATCGGAACGGTGACGCCCCGTGCCCGACACTGATCCATCTACCGGGACAGCCGAAACGAACGGGACGGACGAGTCGACGGCATCCGACGCCGTTCGCTCGACCGAATCCTACGAGACGGAGGCGGGCGTGGTGTTCTACGACGCCGACAACCCTCTCGCGTGGCTGCAGGCCGACCACGCCGTCGACCTCGAATCGGTCGCGTGATTTTTGCTCCCCGGGACCGTCACTGCGGGTGTGAACCCGCTCGAAGAGGACGAAGGGAACGCGTGGCCGGACGAACCCGACGAGTTCGACCCGGACAGTATCGGCCCGGATCCGCCGGATTCGGCCTCGACGCTCGAGGAATCCTTCGGCGCGACGGCCGACGTCTCCGACGACCTGTTTCGGGCGTTCTGGGCGTCGGTCCTGCTGTTGAACGTCGCGCTCGCGTCCCTCTCGCTTGGGGCGATGTTCGTCTACTTTCGCGGCGACTACGGGACCGGCGGCCCCGCGTTGCTCATCGGGACTGTCGCCGCGCTCGCGACGGCGCGATACTACTGGCGGTTCAAGACCGGTCGATACGCCGAGCCGGAGGCCGACGGGGACGACGGGGACACCGACGGGAGCAGGCGGGACGACGGGTCCGGGACCACGGACGACCCCGCGGCCGCTACCTCCTCGGGGGCGACGGATAGCTCCGAGGCGGAGGTCCGAACGGAAACGGAGAGGGGACCGCGATGAGGACCGTCGAGTACCGCGGCGATCCGTATCTCCTGTTGAAGCGATCCGGCGAGTCGAGCCTCGTTCGTGATCCCGAAACCGGCGACGAGCGCTACCTCCCGAACGACGAACTGACCGCTACCGGCGATTCGCCGCTGACCGTCGCGGCGAGAACTGTCCCGACTCCACAGCGGCGGCTCCTCACCGCCGTCCACTCCGAGCAGATCCTGGGGTTGCTCGTCGAGTTGGCCGACCGCGGCCCGCTGTCGGTTCGTGAACTACTCGGGCGGTACGACCTCTGTGAGTCCGACCTCCACGGGCGGGTCGGGGAACTCCGGGCGGCGGGGCTCGTCCGCGAGGCCGACGTCGCCGGCGAGCGCGGCTACGAGACGACCGAAATGGCAGACGATGCGCTCTCGGCGCTACGGTAGCGCCTCCGCCCTCGCGGATCGTTCGACGCTCGATCGGTTCGTAGTCGGGTCCTTCCGGACGGCGATCAGGTCGTCGGCCGCGCCGACCAGTTCCTCGTCGTGGCTGACGACGACGATCTGGGCGACGCCGTGGTCCGTCATCGACTCGATCAACTCGACCAGCTTCGAGACGTGGCCGGAGTCGAGAAACACCGTCGGCTCGTCGAGGATGAGCGGCGGCGTCGGTGCCTGCCCGTCGATCCCCTCCGAGAGCAGCCGGTAGATCGCACACCGGAGCGAGAGGTTGAAAAGCGCCCGCTCGCCGCCCGAGAGTTGGTCCGGATCGAGCGGCGTCCCGTCCTTCTGGTACACCGTCAGTTCGTACTCGCCGTCGAGTTCGATCCGCGCGTAGGAGTCGTTCCGGTAGACGAGATCGAACGTCTCGTTGAGCATCGCCTCCAGCCGGTCGACGTTTCGCTGGCGGAGCTCCGCCCGGAGGTCGGCGTACATCTCCTGGAGGTCACGCGCTTCCTCGTAGAGCGACTCCAGCCGGTCGACGGCGTCGGACGACGCCTCGCGGCGCGCTCTGAGCGCCTCGAGCTCCTCGAGTTCGTTCTTCACCCCGCCGATGGCGTTCTGGAGTTCCTCGCGCCGCTCGCGTCGGGCCTCGAGGTACGTCTCGACCTCGTCGAGGTACTCCTCGGCGCGCTCTCTGTCCGCCTCGGCCCGTTCGAGCGCCGCCTCGTCGAAGGCCGCCTCGAGTTCGGCCTTCCGTTCGCGCTTGTCGGCGAGCCGTTCGCGCCTGAGGTCGTTCCCCTCGGCGACGCTTTCGCGGCGTTCCCGGAGGCGTTCGACCTCGCGTTCGTGCGTTGCCGCGTCGTCCAGTAGTTCCGTTATCCGTTCGAGTCGCTCGCGGCGCTCGTCGATTCGGGCCTTCCGGGCGTTCAGTTCGCCGATGGCCGTCCGGGCCGCCTCGGCCTCCGTTTCGGCTGCCTCGGCCGCCTCGATCGCCGTCTCGGCGTTCCGCTCGGCCGCCTCGGCCTCCGTCCGGCGTCGCTCGGCCCTGTCGGCTTTCGCCTCGACGGTTTCGGCCATCCCGTCGACGAGCGAGGCGACGTCCTCGCGGCGCTCCTCGAGCCGATCGAGCTCCGTGGCGGTCCCGACGAACTCCTCGGCGCGTTCGCGCTTCGCCTCCAGGCGTTCGACGCGGTCCTCGGCCGCCTCCAGCTCCGATCGGAGCGCCTCGACCCGCGCCCTGTCGTCGTCGATCCCCTCGACGTGCGGCGATCCCTCGACCGGCTGGCCGCACTCCGGGCACTTGCCAGCCTCGAGGAGCGCCTCCGCCTCCTCGATCGCCTCGCGGGCGTTCGCCAGGTCGGCCCGCAGTTCGGCGACCGCCTCCCTCGCCGCCGTTAGCTCCTCGTCGACCGATTCGCGGTGGTTTTCGAGTTCGTCACGCTCGGCGGGAGCGTCGGCGAGGGCCTCCCGGAGCGCCTCGGCCTCGTCGGCGAGGGAGTCGAGCCGGTCGCGCCGCTCGTCGAGTTCGGCCCGGTCGGCCTCGACCTCGGCGTCGAGTTCGGCGGCCGTCTCCCGCGCCTCGGCGGCCGTCTCCCGAAGCTCCGACGCCCGTTCGCGTTTCTGCTCGGCCTCGCTCGCGCGCTTCTGCGCTTCGAGCCGGCGCTCCTCGATTTCGTCGCGGATCCCCTCCGCCGTCTCGCCCAACTCGTCGAGTCGCTCGGTGACCGCGTCCCGATCCGCGGACTCGAGGTCGGTGTCGTCGAGTTCGTCGTCGAGTTCCGCACGGAGCGTCTCGGCGCGCTCGCGGGAGCCGCGAATCCGATCGCCGAGCGTCTCTCGTTCGCGCTCCGCCTCGGCGATGTCCGACGCGAGCGTCTCGATATCCTCTTCGAGGTCGGCGATCTCCTCGCGTCTCTGCTCGTACTCCTCGATGACGCTTTCGGCCGACTGCAACGTCTCGCGGGCCTGCTCGCGGCCCCGCTCTTTCTCCTCGACGTCGGCGTCGAGTTCGTCGAGTTCGTCCTCGAGGCCGTTGAGACGCGCGTGGAGGTCCTTGTCCTCCTTGTCCTCGATCTGTTCGTCGAGCTGTGCGAGCGCCCCCCGCTTGTCGTCGAGGACGTGTTTGACCCCGAGGCGGGCCTCGCTCGCCCGCTCTCTGTACTCCTCGAGGACGCCCAACTGGAGGAGTTCGTCGATCATGTCCTGTCGCTCGCCCGGCGAGGCGTTGATCAGCTTGTTCACCTCGCCCTGACGGACGTACGCGCAGTTGACGAACGCCGAGGCGTCCATCCGGAGCAGCCCCTCGATGTGGGCCTCGACGTCCGTGACCTGCTCGACGGTCCCGTCGGGCGTCTCCAGCACACAGGTCGTCGTCTTCGCGGTGTCGCCGCGGACTTTCACCTCGCGCTCGACGTGGTAGGGGCCGCCGTCGTGGCTGAACCACAACTCGACGACCATCTCCTCGGCGTCGTTCGAGATGGCGTCCTCGAGCGTCCCGTCGATGGCGTCGGAGCCGTACAGCGCGAAGAAACACGCCTCGAGCAGCGAGGACTTGCCGCTGCCGTTGACGCCGTGGATGACGGTGACGCCCTC
>Ga0209965_1000914_pt1 | contig 10446 bp, 10 predicted proteins | sample SalPon2_B_H2O_MG_FD_185707 | JGI IMG/M metagenome (GOLD analysis project Ga0209965, IMG submission 185707) | Salt pond water microbial communities from South San Francisco under conditions of wetland restoration - Salt Pond MetaG R2_B_H2O_MG... | ecosystem: Environmental > Aquatic > Non-marine...
AACAGGTGTGCGTCTGTCTGGAGGGCGAGCTCGTCGTCCACACCGAGGCCGACACCGCCGTGTTGGGCCGGTACGACTCGGTCCACCTCGACGCGTGGGAGTCGCACCGCGTCGAGAACCGGACCGACGAGCGCGCGGTCGGCCTCGACGTGTTCGCGCCCGGCCGCGGCTTCGACTTCTGGACGGATCGCGAGGAGTGATGACGAGCGACACGCCACGGGCGGGGGGAAGCGACGCGGCGCCGATTCGCCTCGCGCGGACGGTCGAGGGACGCCCGCTCGTCGGCGACGCGGACGGGTTCGTGCCCCTCGCGTCGGCCGGCATGGACGGAATCGACGAGGCGCTCGGCGCGGCGGTCGGGTGCGGGGCGTCGCCGTCGCTCCCGTCGGTCGAGTCGCTCCCCGCCGCGCGGACGCCGGCGCGGCGACTGTCGTTCGGGGTCCCGTTCGACCCCGGTAAGCTGTGGGGGATCGGCCTCAACTACGCCGACCACGCGGCCGACCTCGACGCGGTCCGGCCCGCGGAGCCGGCGAGTTTCATGCGGCCGGCGACCGCGCTGACCGCGCCCGGCGGGCCGATTCGGCTGCCGCCGACCGAGGAGGCCGCCCGGATCACGGCGGAGGCGGAACTCGGCCTCGTGATCGGTCGGACCTGCACCGACGTCGACGAGGGCGCGTTCGGCGAGGTGGTCGCCGGCGTCGTCCCGGTCATCGACGTGACGGCCGAGGACGTCCTCCGGCGGAACCCGCGGTTCCTCACGCGGGCGAAGAGCTACGACACGTTCCTCGTCGTCGGGCCGTGGGTCGCGGCGCCGGTGAGCGTCGACCGGCTCGCGGGGACGACGGTCCGAACCGTGATCAACGGCGAGACGGTCGCGGAGAACACCGTCGACCGGATGCTGTTCCCGCCGGAGGAGCTCGTCAGCGTCCACTCGCGCGTGTTCACCGCAGAGCGCGGCGACCTCATCTCGACCGGGACCCCCGGCGCGGGCGTCATCGAGCCCGGAGATACGGTCCGGGCGGAGGTCGAGGATGTCGGCGTGTTAACCGCGGACGTGGTCGGCGAGGAGAGGGACGGGGCGGCGGAAGTCGGCTGAGTGTTTAAAAGGCTGGCAGCGAGCGGGGGAGCGTCGGCCGCGCGAGCCGGGACCCGACCTACGCCGGGAGCGTGTCGATACCGTCGATCTCGACGTAGCCGTACCCGCACTCGGGGCAGCGCCACTTCGTCTTCTCGCCGAGGTGTAGCGTCATCGCACCGGTCCGGTAGAACGACTGGGTCTCTCCACACGAGGGACAGTCTACGTCCTTTTCGAGCGCCATACCCGCGGATCCGTTCGGCGCGGTTTTGAAGATACTGATCCGCCGGTTGTGCTCGGCTGCTCCCAGGGAAATCGCTCCTGGTAGATCGTCGGTGAACACCGCCTCGCCGGCTGCCTCGTTGATTCCCGCCCGCACAGCACCGCAGCCGCGCCTCGCACCTCCCCAGCCTCGTCGGTCGTCCTCCGCGCCGCTCCGGACGACCGACTCCCTCGCGCGTGCTGACTCGCGGCCGCTGAGAGCGGCCGCTCGCAGGCACGCGCCAGTGCAGGTCTCTTTATAAATCGGTGTCGCCGCCCTCTCGATCCGGTATAAATAGCTCTCGCCGCGTCTCGTCCCTACGTCTCGTCGACGTGGCGGACCTCGCTGGCGACGCCCCGCGTCGACGAGACCATCTCGGGACCGGACATCTCGGCGCGGCCGACCGCGAACGCCTTCGGCCCCTCGATGACGACCTCGTCGCCCACGCGGATGTCGTCGTCCGCGTCGACGACGCCGGGCGCGAGGACGGAGCCGTGGGGGACGAACGGGTCGATTTCGACCCGCTTCGTGGGGGCGTCGCTCTCGACCCACCGGCGCGCGCCGTCGATGGTGAACGAGAGCGTGCCGTACTGCGGGACCATCGTCGCGAGCTGTTCGCCCGGCTCGCCCTCGCGCCCGGCGTCGGGGTCGTCGCCCCACACCTGCAGTTTGGGGTACCGGCCGGTGGTCCGGATGTCGGCCTCGCCGGGTCCGCCAAACAGATCGTTGCCAGCGCCGTCACCGAGCAGGTAGTCGGCGAGCGCCCGGACCGTGTTGTGTTCGCGCTCCCGCTTGCTGTAGGCCGGTTCGCCCTGCAAGGCGGCGTTTAACTCCCCGAGCGACTCGTCGCTCGTCGGGTGGCCGACGCAGGTGTACTCGAATGGCACGTCGACGGCGGGATCGGCTTCGACCCGCTCGCATATCTCGCGGTAGCCGTCCTCGGGGACGTGCGCGATCACTCGCGAGTAGTCGTTCCGCTCCAGATATCGCCGGAGAACCTCGCTGACGAACCCGATCTCGTCTTCGCTCCAGTCGCCGGTGACGACGGCGTCGTAGTGTTGTGCGGGGTAGGTCGTCTCCAACTCCTGCGGGACCACGCCGATCGGCGAGGTCATCGAGACCGTGTGCCCGCGCCACTGGATCGCGTCGTGGAACTGCCCGTGGCTCTGCGAGTCGCTGTACGGCTTGGTCGCCGAACACGGGACCAACACGAGCGGTTGGTCGGTGAACCGGTTCTGGTATCGGCTCGTCACCCGGTCGGCGAATCGGCGAATTTCGACGCGGTCGAGCGTCTCGCTCGTCGCGGCCGTCACCTCGGCGTCGCGCATGAGCGGCGTCCGCTCTTCGAGGTATCCCCACTGGTCGTCGAACTCGCGGAACGCCGCCGTGAGCCACTGCTCGTGGCGGGTCTGTCCCTCGATGTAGTCGCGCAGGCGCCCGGCGCGGATTCGCTCGCGGACCCGCCGCAACTCGGCGCGGAGCGCGTTGACGTTGTGGTCGGCACAGTCCGCCCGCGTGAACGCCTCGCGGGGTGTCGCGCAGGCGGGACAGGCGCAGGGGAGCTCTTCAAGATCCTCCAAGAAGTGTTCGGCGTCGGCGGTGCAGTACATCCCCTGGGTGCCCTTCGTGCGCGCCAGCGTCGCGTCGACGAGGTCGACGCCGGCGTACGCGAGCAGCGCGACGTTCCGGGGGGTGGCCACGCCCGAGAGGACCAGCGCGGTGTCGGCCGGGAGCGCGTCCTTCGCGGTCACGATTGCCTCCTTGAACGCCTCGCCGTGGCCCACGAAGCCGGACGCGTCCGCGAGGACGTAGGCGTCGGCGCCCACGTCGCGGGGGGCCTCGCTGTCGACGACGGCCGCGGACGGGAACTCGACGGCGGGGTGGTCGACGGCGAACGACTCGCGGACCTCGTCGCGGGTGCCCGCGGGGAACGCGCGGTGCGGGAGGACGGTGAGCGCCCCTTCGTCGCCGTCGGGGACCGTGCGCTCGGCCGCCCAGAGGCTGCCCGCGTCCGCGAGAAACGGGTCCGCGAGCGCCGGCGTCGTCACGGGGTCGGAGAGGCGAAGCTCCCCGAGCCGGGCGGCGCCGTCGCGCTCGTGGACTTCGAAGTACTCGGTCATACTCCCTCTCGCGGGGGGACGGTCAATTCTCTTGTGTTCCGCGGTCGCCCCGGCCGAACCGTTAGGTTCCCGGCGCTCGTATCGGTCGTATGGAGATAACCGGCCCGTGGGACCGCGACCGAATCGACGAGTTCCTCGGCGAGGCGCGGGTCCCGGTTCGGCTCGGCTGTCGCACCCCGCGTGACGCCCCGTGGATCGTCTCGCTGTGGTTCTCGTGGGACGGGGCCGTCAACTGCGCGACGAGCGCGAGCGCCGACCTCGCCGACTTCCTCGCGGCGGACGACCACGTGTCCTTCGAGGTGTCGACGAACGACCCGCCGTATAAAGGAGTGCGGGGACGCGGACACGCGGCGGTGTCGCCGGACGCGGACAAGGAGCTGCTGCGAGCGCTGTTGAATCGGTACCTCGGCGGGACCGACAACCCGACCGCCGACCGGCTCCTCCGACCGGAGCGCGAAGAGGTGAAGATTCGGATCGAACCGGAGCGGCTCCACTCGTGGGACTACAGCGGGCGGATGGGATCGGCCGACGACTGACCGCGGCCGCGAGCCGACCGGTTAGCGCCCGATGAACCGCAGGTTCTCGACGTCCACGCTGTCGGGCACCGCCTCGACGGCGCGCGCCACCCAGTCGTCGTGGCCGAGCGTGATGTCGGCGTCCGGGTTGGCGTCGACGAGGCTCGCGACGCCCTCGGCGGCCGCGACCTGCGCCGCGCCGTCGATCCGGTCCGGGACCTCCGCGGTGAGCGGGTACGTCTCCGAGAGCGCCCGCGGGAAGGGGCCGAATGGGGGCTTTATCCGCCACACGGCGTCGTACTCGTGGTTCGACGGCGCGTCCGACTCGGTGAGGAGGAGGCGGTCGGGGACCGCGAGCCGCGAGAGCCGGTCGTGGTGCCGGCTGACCTCGGGCCGGCGGGCCGACTCGTGAGAGGTGTAGAAGAACGCGTCTTTCGACACCGGGTCGGTCCGCTCCAGTTCGTCGGCGTGGTCGAGGAGGGTCCGGAACCCGTCGAGCATCGCGGGGTGGCCGCGGGCGCGTCGGTCGACGAGTTGGAGGAGGTTGCCGGACCGGATCGCGGCCTTCACGCGACGCAGCTCCTCGAAGGTGACGTGGAGGTTGTGTTCGGCGAGGAGCTGCTCGGCGGAGCGGTCCTCGTCGTCGGGGCCGGCCCCGTCGTCCATCGCCCGGAGGTTCGCGGGCGTGTACTCGGCGCAGACGGGACACGAGCAGGGGAAGTACTCCATCTCTTCGAGGTGTTCGGTGCCGGAGACCGTGAGGTAGCGCCCGTCGCGGGCCATCAGCGCGTACGCCGCCGAGTCGAACAGGTCGCAGCCGGCGGCGACCGCCAGCGCGAGCATCATCGGGTGGCCGGCGCCGAACAGGTGGACCGGCGCGTCGGGGTCGAGCCCGCGCTTGGCCGCCCGCACCGCCTCGACGACCTCGGCGTAGCGGTAGGAGTTCAAGAGGGGAACCATCGCCCCGACGGGGAACACGTCGAGGTCGCTCGCGCTCGCGTGTCGGCCGGCCTCCTCGCGGAGGTCGGGGAACGTCGACCCCTGCACGGGGGCGTTGACGAGCATCTCGCCGGTGTCGGCCGCCTCGGCGTCGGCGATGGCCTGCCGCGTCGTCGCCAGCTCCCGCTCGGCGCGCTCGCGGTCGACGTCGGGGGGCGTCGGCACGTCGACCGGGGTGGCCACGTCGCTGCCGATCTGCCGCTGGAACTCGATTATCTCTTCGGTGGTCACGTCGATCTCGCCGTACTCGGCCAGTTGGAAGGAGCCGGAGTCGGTCATGATCGCGCCGTCGAACCCCAAGAAGTCGTGGAGCCCCTGATCGAGGACCCGGTCGCGGATCCGGTCGGTACTACGGATGATGTAGGAGTTCGTGATCAGCATCTCCGCGCCGAACTCCGCGGCGAGCCGCGACGGCTCGACGGTGAGGACGTTGGGGTTGACGACCGGCAGCAGCGCCGGCGTCTCGACGGTTACCCCGGCGCGGGGGACCTCCAGCCGACCGATCCGCCCGGCGGCGTCGTGGTCCCGGATCTCGAAGTGATCGCGCATACCCGGAGTGGGCGGACGCGGGCGGTAAGGGTTGCGTTCGGGGGCGACGAGCGCGCCGACCGCGAGCCGCCTCAGAGCCCCGTCGGATGGCTCAGGTAGGTCGTCTCCAGTCCCCACTCCGCGGTCAGGGCTTCGAGCGACCGAACGCCGAACGTCTCGGTCGCGTAGTGGCCCGCGAGGAAGACGGTCAGGCCGGCCTCCCGCGCCTCGTGGTAGGCCTTCCCTTTCCCCTCGCCCGTGATGAGCGCGTCGGCGCCCGCCTCGACCGCCTCGTCGAGCCAATCGGTCCCGGAGCCGGTGACGACGGCGACGCGCTCGATCTCGTCGGGGCCGAAGTCGAGCACCTGCGTCGGCGACGGGTCGTCGTCCGACTGTCCCTCGAAGCCGTCGAGCGTCTCGCGGATCGCGGCCGCCGACCGCGGCGCCTCCGTCTCCCCGATCGTTCCGATCGTGACGGGGCCGAGTTCGCCGAACGGCTCCCGGTCGGCGAGGTCGAGTTCCGCCGCGACGCCGGCGGCGTTGCCCAGGTCGGCGTGACCGTCGAGCGGGAGGTGTGAGACGTACAGCGCGATGTCGTGGTCGGCGAGCGCCGCGATCCGGTCGTACGCTCGCCCGGTCACGCGGTCGATCCCGCCCCACGAGATGCCGTGGTGGACGACGAGGACGTCGGCGCCCGCGTCGGCCGCGGCCTCGATCGTCGCGGTCGCGGCGTCGACCGCGAAGGCGACGTGGTCGACCGTACCGCGGTCCGATCCAACCTGTAACCCGTTCGCGCTGGCGTCGACGTCGGCGTACGCCGCCGTGTCGAGTCGGTCGTCGAGCCGTCGGACGTACTCGGAGCGCTCCATACCGACCCGTGCGCCGGGCGGGGAATAAAGCGCGCGGCTCCGGGCGCCGGCTACCGCCGCCCCGCGAGGAACGCCTCGACCGCCTCGCGGTCCGGCAGCGCCGTCATGCCGCCGCGCTCTCCCACGGAGAGCGCGGCCGTCGCGTTGGCGAACGCGAGCGCGCCGTCGAGGGCCGGGGAGTCGGCGTCGGTCACCCCCGACAGAAGCGCCACCAGCCCCGCGGTGAACGCGTCGCCGGCGCCGGTCGCGTCGACCGCGTCGACGCGGAACCCCTCGTGTCGGGCGGTCGTCTCCCCCCACGGCGCCGCCGGGGAACTCGCCGCGACCGCGCCCGCGGCGCCGAGCGTCACGACCGCCGTGTGCGGCCCGTGGCGTAACAGATCGCTCGCCAGTTCCGGGCCCTCGTCCGCGGAGATGCCGGTCGCGGCCACGTCCTCGTCGCTCGCGAAGGCCACGTCGGCGTCGCCGAGGATGTCGCGGATCGCGTCGACCACGGCGTCGCGGTCCCCCGCCGGGACCAGGTCCGGTCGGTAGTTCACGTCGAACGAGACCGTACAGCCCCGCTCGGCGGCCGCGGCCGCCAGCTCGCGCATCGCGCGCCGGCCCGTCGCGCGGGTGAGGGCGACGCCGCCGAGGTGGACCCACGAGGCGGTCGCCAGCGCGTCGGTCGGGACCGCGTCGGGGTCGAAGCCGAACGTCACGTCTCGCGAGCCGTAAAACCGGAAGCGTCGGTCGTCGACGCCCGGCGGCGAGACCACGCCGAGCGCGGTGTTGCCGTCGACCCGCCGCGCGAGCGCGTCGTCGACGCCCTCCCGGTCGAGCGTCTCCCGGAGGAAGTCGCCGAAGGGGTCGTCGCCGAGGCGGGTCCAGAACGCCGGGGTCGCGCCGAGCCGCGAGAGCCCGACCGCGACGTTTGCCGGGGCGCCGCCCGGTCGGTGCGTGAAGCCGTCCACGTCGTGGAGCGTCTCACCGGGGTTCGGGAGCAGGTCGACGAGCGTCTCGCCGGCGACGAGGATGTCAGTCATACCTCGAAGGAGCGGCGTCGGTCGCTATGAAAGTACGGTTCGTCGGCGCGGGCGGGTGGGTTGACGCGGGCGGGTCGCAGCGCCACCGGAGCCGGAACGGTCCAGCCTACTCAGCGTCGGCTGCGTCGCCGTCCGCGACCTCCTCGGCGACCGCCTCGAACGCCGCGAGGATGACGCGCTTGCAGGCCTGCCCCTCGGTCGTCCAGTGCTGTGCGTAGTCGAGCATGTCGTCGTAGATGTCGGGCTTGCAGCCGGCCGCCTGCGGGTGGCCGCCGCCGTTCACCTTCCCGGCGACCTCGTGAGCGTGCTGGAACTCCTCGGAGCCGCGGATCGACGCCGAGCCGGCGGGTTTGACGATCACGGCGGCGTCGGCGCCCCGCTCGCGGAGCGACTCGGCGACCTCGTTCTGTGAGCAGCGACCGTAGGTTACGGCGACGGTCCACTCGTCGACCTCGTGGGTGACGGCTCGGTCGACGGCGGCGTCGATCCGGGCCTCCTTCTCGACGCGGCGATCGGCGACGAACGACTGGACGGTCTCGGGGAGGTCGGCGCCGTACGCGCCCACGATCGTCGCGTACTCCTCGCTGCCGGCCCAGTACGAGTAGTCGGCCAGGTCGTCGGAGCGCGGGTCCTCCTTGATCCAGAGGTCGTGATCGCGCGTCACCGCCGCCAGCTCGGTCCACCGGTCGTCGAACTCGTGACCGAGCGAGCGGAGCGCCACGTCGGCGGTACACTCCTCGTCGGACTCGCCGACGACGAGGTCGACGCCGAGGTCGCGGACGGCCGCCGCCGTCTCGTCGTCCCACTGGTGGTGGTCGAACCACCGGATCGAGGCGGTCGTCTCCGCGAGCGCCTCCAGCGGCTCGGCGATCCACTCGTAGTCGTCGGGACAGAGGTCACAGACGAACAGATCGATATCGTCGTCGGCGTACGCGAGCACGCGTTCGAGCGACGTGTCGATGGAGTACGGCCCGGCGGCGACCAGCCCGACCGCGGACTCGGCGTGCGCGTCCTCGGTGTCGTCGGCGTCCCGCGATTCGTCGCCGTCGCCGGCCTCGTCGGCGGCGTCTCCCTCGCCCTCTTCGGCCTCGTCGCCGAGTCGGGCGGCGATGGCGGCCTCGAAGGAGTCGGGGTCGAGCGCGGCGTCGTACGCCTCGCGGACCATCGCCGCGCAGGCGAGGCCGTCGGCGTCGCCGTCGGCGATCACGACGGCTTCGCTCCCCTCGATGGCTTCGCGTGCGCGTCGCTCGGCGCGCTCCTCGTCGAGCGAGTCCGGATAGAAGAAGCCCTTGCCGGGCAGCCGCGTGTACCGCGAACGGGGAACGTTCCCCTCGTCGATGAGTTCGTCGTCCATACCGGCGAACCGGTCGGGAGCGGGAAAACTCCGCCGTTCTCCGGCGGTCGCGGGCGTGTCCGCGCTCAGATCGTCGTCCGCCGCGGGTCCTCGTCGGTGAGTTGGCGGACGGTGAGGACGGGGATCGGACAGGTCCGGACGACGCGCTCGGCGACCGAGCCGATGAGGAATCGGTTCTCCCCGTGTCTGCCGCGAGTGCCCATCGCGACCACGTCAGCGTCGACACCGCGCGCGTAGTCGGAGATTTCGGCCGCCGGCCGGCCCTCGCGAACCTCGGTCGAGATGGAGATGTCGGCGTCGCGGGCTGTCGCGGCGTCGGTCACCTGGTCGATCGCCGCCGCGCCGCGGTCGTCGAGCGCCTCGCGGAGGTCGTCGCGGACCTCGTCGGGCGTGGACTCGACCTCGCCGCTGTCAACGACGTAGACGGCGTGAACCTCCGCGTCGAACCGCACGGCGACGTCGATCGCGACCTCGACGGCCCGGCGGACGCTGTCGGAGCCGTCGGTCGCGACCACGATCGTGTCGAACATAGGCACCCGTTCGCCGAGGCGGTAGTTAAAAACAGGCGGTCGATGCCGGTGTCTCGCGACGGTGGATGCGGTATGGTTTATACCTAACACCGTCGTGGTTTAAATAATGGATTCGAGGGCACAGTCGACCGTCGTCGCCACGGTGCTTCTCGTGGCGATCGTGTTCATCGTCGGCGGGACCATCTTCGTCGCCGGGTCCAACACGGTCGACGACACGCCGCGTACCGCGCCGAGCACGGCGCTCAACCTCGACATGAACAGCTCGTCGCTCGTGTTCACCCATCTGTCGGGCGAGTCGCTCACCGCGAGCGACACCGTCGTCGTCTTAAACGGGAACGACGGGAGCACGGATCGGATCCCGCTGTCCGACGCGGTTGACAGCGACGCCGACGGCCGCCTGACCGTCGGCGAGAGCGTCACGCTGCTGTACACCGCGTCCACCAGCTCGTACACGGTGTATCTGGTGGACGAGGCGAGCCGGCAGCCGATCGGAAACTGGCGGCGCACCGTCTCGATTCTCGGTGTCGACCTGGGGACGAACGGTGGGGTGCTCGCAGCGTCGAACATCAACTCCGACAGTTCGGCGGGCAGCGCCACTGTCACACGGAACGGACGGACGGTCGAGATGAAGGGGAACCGGTGGGCCAACACGAGTAAGCAGTACACGATCACGCCGGACACGACGCTGTCCGTGACGTTCGAAAGCGACGTGGTCTGTGAGATCCACGCGGTCGGGTTCGCCGGAGGACAAGACGAAAGCCGGATGATCCGCCTGGCGGGCACCCAAGGTTGGGGAACGAACGTCACGGAGTTCGGTGAGCCCTACTATCAGGAGGGCTCCGGCGAGGTCCGCTACCAGATCCCGATCGGGTCGTACTACGATGACGAAGGCGAACTGGGAGCCGACGGCGAACTCACGGCGAAACTGGTGTTGACGAACGACTGCGACGGGGGCGACGACGTAGCGACGGTGGAGTCGACGTACAGCGACATCCGTCTCTCCACCTAGTTGGCTGTTACCGAAGGTCGAAAGCGGCCGCGTCGGGCTCCGGTTCGGCGAGTAGGTCGTCCGCCAAATTCGCTAACAGATCAGATCCGCGCCCCGCCTTACGCCAAGAAGACGTGTCGCGGCCGGTCGGCCAGCACCTCGCGGCCCCACTGGACGGTCT
>Ga0209965_1000916_pt1 | contig 10434 bp, 10 predicted proteins | sample SalPon2_B_H2O_MG_FD_185707 | JGI IMG/M metagenome (GOLD analysis project Ga0209965, IMG submission 185707) | Salt pond water microbial communities from South San Francisco under conditions of wetland restoration - Salt Pond MetaG R2_B_H2O_MG... | ecosystem: Environmental > Aquatic > Non-marine...
CAAATCCTTTCCTTTTCACACCCAATAATTGTAGAGGCCTCTATAAATGAATTATCAAAATCAAGGATAGCAATCATCATTCCATTCAGTGAAAACAATGAAAGGATGAACGAAATTAACTTCATCATCACTCCCCACTTCTTTATCTGATAAACCTGGAGGATTTGAAACTGTGAAAGGTGCTGATTCAGTGGCTCCTCCAACATTTGTCTGTATGTATCCTTTCGTTCCTTTGCAGAGATCATATTCATATGTTTCAAAATTAGTAGCCACGTTGCCTTTGGTACCTCCCGCAGCATTTGGAGTTGATGCTGCATCATCAGTGTCGACTTCCCCTAGTAGATTGACAGTTATAACGACAGCTGCGTTGCCATTCAAGTCTGATGTTGACGTTGAACCGACCGTTTGACAGTCTGATTCTGATAATGAGCTAAATGAATATCCAGGACCTTCATTGTTAAAGAAGCTTCCTAAAGAACCGGATGCAAGGGCCATCCCTGAGTCTGTTGTTTCATCAGCGAAAAGAAATGTTACATCTTGTGGATCACTCCCTGATGCGCCTGTGTCGCTGTTTTCATAACCAAGACATGGGCCCAACGTTACATTGTTAGTCGTTATTTCAAAATACTTTCTGGAGAATTTTCCTCCCTGATCATTGAGCCATGAGTTATCTTGGACATCTACTAAGTTTCCTTCAGTACCTGGGAGCTTTGATTCGCTTGCATAGCATTCTAAATTACTGCCTGCTGCCTCAAGATGACCCCAGTCTATGCCTGTTGCTGAGGCTCCTGAGGCCTCTTTGTACTCTGTCCAGGCGCTCCAGTAGTTTCCTACCCACGAAGCAGTACGAATCTCGTATCCTCCTTTATTTGGGGTACACTGATATGCTATGACTGCATCGTAGAGGATTAATTGATTCATCTGTTCTGTATTATTTATTTGCATTTCGCTGGAAGCTATTCCTTCCGCACTGGACCCCATTGTGAAGACGAATGAAGCCATTATTACTCCGAACATGAGTCCTACAAGTATTCCAAGCATCCGTGATATCGATATCATCTTATATCGACCCTGCCATAAGTTCTGAGACCGGGCTTAGTACCGCTGATCCAATGCCGCTGTTTCCAAGCATACCTGATGAAATAGTTAATAATAAGGCTCCTAGACTAAGTGCTATAATCAGTACTACTATTTCCCATGTTATCTCTCCTTCTCCTTTTCTCATAGTATCTGCTTACCCCATACAGTTATCATCAGTGCTGCGACACCTATTCCCACGGCGACAGCTATGATTTCCTGTGATTCCACGTTTACACTTTCCTCTCTGTGTATAAAGATTTACTGTTTTTATCCTCCCATTCCCTGAATTGCGCCTCCGAACATGAATGATATAGCGATTAATGTTAGACTGTAGAATATTAGTCCTGTTACCATGACTTTCCCTATGAAGAGATTCTTGTAAGTCATGTTCTCTCCATGTACGATCTTCATGTAGAAAGTACCGAGTATGTACAGTAGTTGTATCAGATAAAATCCTACCACGAACTGAAGCATTTCAGGCGGAATGGCCTCTCTCAAGTTGCCTAATAGGCCTCCGAGGCCTCCTGCCTGTCCTCCAAGCGAAGAAGAAGTTTGACTAGTATTAATCGATGTTGAAAGCCTGAACATAGCTGTTATGATTGTCTGAGACATCCCTACAGCCACTCCTGAAATTACAGGAGCAAGCATGTAGGCAAGCATCTCTATAGTAGTCGTAGACTCTTCCATCAAATCATTCAGTGTTTCTTCAGTCTTGTGGACGTCTTTCAAATACCTTGAAATCGTAAGCATGGCTGTAGCAGCCATCTTTGTACCTTTTTCTGATGATCTTAGGACTGCTGTAAGGATAGTGTCGATCATCTGCGAAGGGAAACGCTTTAACGCACCGTATTTTTCGTCGAATATCGCCTGTTCAAACGTCATACCCATCTTATCGATGTTCTCATAAGCTTCATCGAAAAGAACAGATATCTCAAGATCACTGGAGGCCTCTGCAGCTTTTCTCAAGGCGATCTCCATCGGCGTTCCTCCTGAAACTTTGTTTCCTAACTCGAAAAGAGCATTAGGGAACTGATCCTCCATCTTCTCTATCTCCTGTTCAGCGTCTCTCCTGTTGATATTGCCTAAGTACTTTGTTACTCCGAATCCAATTCCTACAGCCATTACTATAGATACGGAACGCAGAAGCATCGGCAAAGGAGAAAGAGTATCTGATGAGGAAAGAAAAATACTTGGAACTGTCGTTGGATCAATGTTCTCTACAGGAAAGAAATTAGGATAAGCAGCATATCCTAACACACCATACAGCGCCACTATAGAGAATATTGCTACTCCAAAAGGCCATGTAGGAATTCTCTTTTTTTCTCCAAATATTTCGAACTCGTAACTTCCTCTTGGAGGCAAACTTTCAGTATTCACAGGGCTTGAGGAGACAGTAGGAGGCCTAGAACTCAATACTCTTTGCATAAAGACCCATAGAAATCCTGGAAGCATTATATTGAATATTATAATCAGATGTACTGGCGTGATAACTCCTCCCATGAATACAGAAATTAAAGGAAGCATGATCATTCCAAGAACAGGAAGCATCGCTCCCATAGCATTTATGATCATAACAGGTGTTTTCAGGCCCTGTGCATAGTGCTTCATTTTCTCCTGTGTGCCGTCAAGAATATTATCAATCGAGTCCTGAAGCATCTTTTCACGCCTATCATCATTGGACTCGTTCATGGCCGCCTGCAAAAGATTCAAGGACTCAAGAAAGTCCTGATTAAAGTCTTTCCAGTTCTCAGTATAGTTATCCAATGATTCTCCTACTGTATTGAACTTTCCGATCTCCAGATCCCAGAGTACGCCTTTCAGATCTTTTGATACAGGCCCATTCAAATTCAAAGCTGCGAATCTCAAAGCTCCTTCAAGATTTGGGCTGGAGCGCATGTATACTACCATGTAAAGGATAGCAAGTATCATCTCTCCACTTGAGCGTATGACTTTGTTCTTCGCATCAAATAATGGCTTGTAGAACATGTAAACCCCCGCACCTATAGGCCCTGCAAGAGCAATTATCATCAATGATACAGGGATTAAAGATCCTAGAAGAAGATTTACTGCGAAGAAAAATCCCCAGGCCATCAATGAAAAGACCCCAACACCTATAGCACCGGAAAGCACCATTCCAGGAGTTAACTGCATACGCAAAAGATTAAGCGATGGATTAAGCTTGTTCTGTATTGATTCATCGGCACTTAACTGGAACAGAGAGGCCATCTTGTAACAAACTTTTTCATATGTACCTTTCTTCCCTGATTCTATCTCTTCTTCTTTGTACTCTTTGTATCTACGGGAGTATCCTTGGCCTCCTTTACTGCTAGTGTATGGAGGCATCTGGATATCTCTATCGAGATTATCGACTATCTCATTGATTTTCTCTTTCTTTTTTTCTTCCGGATCTTTTGACAAAGTTTACACCTGCCTGTCAAGCCATTCCTTCCATCTTGCGTAGATCCTTTCCGTATCCTGTTCCCCATACTCCTCGCTTACCTTTCTGGAAAGGATATGATATCTCTGATTGCACTTATTGACGAACTCAGCCTCAAGAAGATCATCATTACCTGTTTCCTCAGCTTTTTCGACTATGGCCTCTTTAATCTTCTTTCTCAACTGTATGTTGCTCCATACAGCCTCCCAATCATTCTTATATCCTTGTACGTTCTCAGCAATCCTTTGAATAATCTCTGACTCTCCGTTGATCAATGTATCAGTCGGTACAAGCTCATCCTTTTCACTGTCGTACCGCATCAAGTCAACAAAAGCATCTTCCTTCATAGGATCTTTCTCCCATTCCTTTCTGACTTCTGTAATGCCAGTAACACGCCTGTAAGTCTCTAATCCATCCGGACTTCTGATCTTATTGACTGAAACGATGATATCCGTAGCTTTGAAAGACGTCCTTGGAACATTTAGATCGTTGACAACACGATCGAATACAGAGTAAGCATCTTCCCCGTGGATTGTCCCCCCTACAAAGTTTGCTACAGCTCCTACACGCATAGCCTCATAAAGAGCCTGAGCCTCGTCCGATCTTACTTCTCCAATTACAAGTGCGGAGTCTCCCAGTCTTAGAGACGTACGGATCGCGTTATCTGCACTCATTTCGTTCTCCACCTGTGTGATTACGGAGCGTGATTTCATCCTTTCTATATTATAGCCCAAGTCTTTCATCTGCGGGATTGGAAGCTCCAGTGTATCCTCTACAGTAACTATACGATGATTCTTCATGATTTCAAGCATCGCAGCAGAAAGAAGTGACGTCTTTCCAGCTCCACGTGTTCCTGCGAAAAGATGGGACCGATTACCATCCACTAGGAAAGAGAGAACTGCTGCACCTATAGAATTAATTGTTCCGTTTTTGATGAAAAGCGGAAGCGTCCAGATCTGTGATCTATGTCTTCTTAATGCAAATGCGAGGCCTGAAGGAGACAAGTTCTCCTGTATAACGGCCACACGAGCCCTTCCTCCAGATACTTCTGTCTCTGTATCCAGTACAGGATTTGCCTCGTCCAGAGGCCTTCCACTTTGGATCCTGAAACGAGTAGCCCAGGACTCAGCCTCTTCCTTTGTAGGTATCAGGTTTGTCTCACAGTCCCCGAAGTCCTGGTGTGTTATGTAAATCGGTGCATCCCCTATCGGAGAGTTAATATATACGTCCTGTACTTTCGGATCAGATAAGAGTATCTCCAGTACTCCAAGGCCTGAAGTGTATCTGTTAAGTATACTTGTAAGCTGATCCAAGTCATCCAGTGAAAGATTGATATTCATCTGATTGGAGATATCACGTAGCATGTCTCTCCCGATGTTCTCGAACACTTCGTTCATCCTTTCAGGCCTGGCAAACTCTCCTTCATCAGGTGAGTGAGAGGCCATAAATCGTCGAGCTGCGTCAAGAAGCTTGTATTTTTCCTCAGGAAGATTGAACTCCGGCGGATCAACATGGTAGACAGGCCTCGTCTGATCAGGCACCTGATAAACAGATACCTCTATCTCATCATTGACACTGTAACGATCTTTTTCCTCCCCTCTCTCAGGAGGCAAAGACATATACTTCGTAAGCATAAAGTTCGGCCTGACAAGAGGATGGAAGAACTCCCTGTAAATCTCTCTATCCCCGACATGGTATCCTGTAAGATAGTCCTGAGCCCTCTGAATCATTTCACATTCCTCTAAAGTCTTCTTCACAGGCTTGATAACATCCTGTATAAAGTACTTGATACACTGTTCCTGTTGCGGATATGCGTGGCTTTGATCCTGTTTCATATGCCTCTCCTTCCTAATAAGTTTGACATAGGCCCCTACAGGATCACGCCTAAGCCTGTCAAAAACTATCTTTTGAACTTCAGGAAGATGTTCATTGTACAGTTGACTGCATTTATCTCTCTTTATATCCTGTGAAAGATATCCTTGTGCCGAAATATCTCTTGTAGCATCCGCTATCTCTCTTAACAACTCGATCTGATCACTTTCATACTCATACTCTCTCGATTCAGAAAGTACAACGTTTCCGGCCTCTGGAATTTCCTGTAAAACATTTATAACACGCGACATCACTTCAGGATAGTCCTCGATAGAGGCCCCGTAGATAGATCCAAGCATATTGATTTCGACTGTCCCTGTCTCGTCATCGTATTCGTAGTCGAATACATCCTTGTTTTTTACGTCCATACCTAACATTGTTATTTACGCATTGGTAAAAGGTTAGGTAAGGATGCCACAGCAAGACATCATAAATCAGGTAGTTGACAGGGTCAACGACTTCAACAGACGTGTCAGAGACCTTGAAGAGAAGATAAGAAACCTGTCAGCCAGAGTAAATACTTTGGATGATACAGTGATGAACAAGACAGAGTCCAACAGTGAAAGCATACAGGACTTGGAGGAAGATATCAACCAGATGAGTGATCGAGTGGCGAATTTGGAAGTCGATATCAAGAACATCAACAGGGAGAAAAGAAAGTTCGTGACCTCACAGGAACTGGATGAGATAGAGAACTACATGAACCTGATGAACCCTATAAATTCCTCTTTTATGACACAGAAAGAGGTCAAAGAGATGCTTGAGGAGGAATATGTAGAGAAAGATGAAATAGAGGATATAGTGGAGAAAGAGATACGAAAAAGATTAAACAAAGATGATTGAAGTTAAATAGGAAGAAAACAAAATTTATCGTGAAAAGAGGTTAAAAAATGGATTTCAAGCTTTTCGGGCGTCTAAAAGACGATGGAGATGATGGAAACAGCGGATCAAAGAGCTCGAGATCCAACGATAGAGAACAAAGCATAAGTGATGTCGGCGGAGGAAACCTGAAGAGAACAGTCAAAAGCATGTTCCAGCAAGGATACGACGAAGACCAGATAAGAAGCGAACTACAGGGACAGTACGACTCCAAAGACATCAATAGAGCGATAAATAACGTAGTTACCTCTTCAGCGACAGGAGAGAGTGAAAGCGGAGGACCACAACCAATGAGCCCTTACAAAGGAGATGAACAGGCCCTGAGCCCTATGGATGAAGGATATGACCAAGAAAACCAACAACAGCAAAATCAGAGCCAGAATCAACAACAGCAAAATCAGAACCAACAGCCGATTCAGCAGAACAATCAGCAGGCCTCTCAAAGTCAGCCTCAACTTCAATCAGGGCAGAACTCTGTTAATCCACAGATAGAAGAACTTATCGAAACAATAATAGCAGAAAACTTCCAGAAAGTAGAGACAGAGTTCCAGAACGTTTACGAAGAACTTGACGTGATGGCTGAGAAACTTGAAGAACTCGATGATCGTGTCCACGACTTAGAAGTAAGAGATGATGAAGACCAGCAGGAGTTCGTACAGAAGATGGATGAAGTAGAGGATCACATCGACTCATACGAATCAAGGATTGGAGGACTGGAAAAGGCTTTCCAGCAGATCCTACCATCGCTTGTCGACAATATTAGAGACTTGACAGGCCTTGTACAAGAAATAAAGAGAGATCAAGGGATAGAGACAGATACAACAGTCTCCGGTGGAGAAGTAGACGACATCGACATGGACGCCTTCAAATCAGGCGACTAATCTAAAGTAAAGAACTACAAAAATAAACAACTTAGAGGCCTCTTCATCGGCCTCTTTTTTCTCATTTAACTTTTCACTTCGTGGTTTCTCTAACTAAGAGGATGAAGAAGATCAATATCAAGATAGGCAGGATTATATCATTGAATACGTTCTGGCCTTCTCCTACTATAGTTCCTATATCACGTATGTTACTACGATAGTGATGAATGATACTACAAATATCGTGTAGGCGAAAGTCCTCGGTGTTCCTCCGTCAGAGAACTTGGAGAGATCGTATCCTGTTACTGCCAGTAGCACCATCAATCCCAGAAGCCCAAAGAGTCCGAATGAGATTGCTGCAGCAAAATTAGTGAATATTCCTGGAGGAGCGTATTGATTGATTCCAAGAATAGTGAAGAAAGCCATAGCCAATGCTATGGATCCGTTTACCTGTGTCTCATCACTGATGAAGTTCGTCTTTTCAAGGAGTCCATACGTGACAGCCAAGACTAGGAACCATGGGAGGAAAAGACGAAACCCCATGTCCGTCATTGTCTGGATTATTATCTCAAATGCTGCCACTCTTGATCACCTAATTACTCATCACTACCATCAGAACTTGGAGCCGGGGTTCCCCATGGAGTAAACCACGGGGTGCTTTCTCCGCCGTCAGGATCAGGATCACGCATAGTGTAGTACAGTAGGCCCACGATCAGTAGGATGAATATCAGACCTGAATCCACGCTGTATGCTATGGCTTCGGAGACTAAACTTAGTGCTTCGTTTTCCTGACCTGAAGGTAGAAGCGACGATAGTCCTCCTGATACAGAGAAGACTGCCAGAACTAAGACAGCTAAAACTGCTCCGATAGCTGTCTTGCTACTGTTCAGATCCATTCCTACGAAGCCTAGAACAGCCAGTAATCCTAAGAGACCTACTATAATCAATGTAAGGCGTCCAAGGTACTCAGAGAAGAACGTGGCTGCCCACGGCTGTGCGAGTATGAAATCCGCTGTAAAGAAGGCGAATGCTATAGCAAGTATAGCTGCGAACTGATCAGGCTTTTTACTGTCACCCCATTCCTCAAAAAGTAAGTTCTCGCCTATATACCTCAATACGAAGAAGAATACTGTGTATGTTATTACAAAAGGAAGGATGCCAGAGAAAAAGTCAATGCCTCCAAGCGTTTCGATCAAGCCTCCGAAGGACTGGGTGCCCATTCAGTTATTCACCTTCTATCTCCCATTTCTGGTAAACAGCATTCTTGATCAACCATAGTTCTCTCCCTATGATCATCAATGCAAGCATTGTGATCCAAGGTTCAATAGTGTTTCCTAAATCAAGGAAACTGATCGAACCTGGAGAAATAAACATGACATAAGTCGTCACAAATATAGCTCCAAAGGATAGTACCGCAATAACTACCTCGTCAAGCCAGTTTTCTACCTCATAGAGGTATTTGTGTAGTTTTTTATCAGCCATTAAAAGTTCATACCTCCACTCCGTCTTCCGAACTTTTTCTGGAGTTTTGCTGCTATGTATCCGACTGCCAGTCCCGTAACAAATACAATCGGACTGTTCATTATATCAGTCATTACGGTCTCAACTGTTGCCATTGTTTAAATACCTCTAATACAACAGAATTGCCTCTCCTCCTTTATATAATTAAACCAGAAGATTTCGGGCCTGAAATCCATCTTGGAACCAACAAAAAATACGTGGTGTCTTAGGAAATTGTGTTCATTCTTCTTCAGATTCGGATAAATCCATGATTTCCTCTGTTTCCTCCACGATTTCTTCAATCTCGGATTCGGCTTCATCCAACTCCTCCAATTCTTCATCCACAAAATTAAACTCGTCACGGGCCTCTTCCTCTTCTCCTTCCTTTCGTTCCTCAAGATCGCCGATCTCCTGCTCGATTTTCTCGATCGCTTTGTCTATATCATCCAGTTCCCTTGAAACAGGATTTGGAAGAGGAGTATCAATGTTTGATCCTTTAAAGGCCTCTTCAAGATTATTTTTAGTTTGATCCAGCATCCGAAGGGCTTCCTTCAAGGCTTCTTCATCCACATGTTCTTCCTCTATCACTTTCTGCATTAACTCTCTCTGATTTGAAATCTCCTGTTCGATCTCCTGTACCATTCCAACGATGTCCTTGAGTAACTGTTGCATCTGTTTTTGACTTTCTCCGTCGACACCGTTGAAGAATTTCTTAGTTGCCGAAAGAAAAGCATCGTGATAGGCTCTGTAAGGATGGCTTTGTCCATTAACAGTGTTTCTCTTGTGATCAGGATCTTTGAAACGTTCGACAATTTCTTCAAGCTGTCTGAAGTCTTCTACTATCCTTTGAACTTCACCCATCTCTCTTTCAAGATCACGACGGGCATCCTCAAAAGATCTCGACTCTTCGTCCTCATCACTGTAAATCCTCTGGATATCAGCCTGAATCTTCTCAATATTATCGGCTACAGGCCTGAGGCCTACTTCAAACGGATCTTCGCCGTTCATCAGCCTCTCCATCTCCCTCTTGAGCTTATCAGCACTATCAACTGCCTGGAAAGCATTTTCAAAAGTAGTTTCATTTATGAACTGGCGTTCCAGAGTATTCAAGTTATCCTTCAGTTCCTCCGCCCTGCCTACAAAGTCGTGAACCTGATCAATTTCATCTTCATCTATCCTGTAAATAGTTCTGTAATCTTCCTCTGCTGCTCTAATATCAGTCAATACATCATTATTGAGGAGTTTCCTCAAGTCTTCGATTATAGAGATATACTCTGCTGTACCATATGGCGCGCCGTTCCTGACATCTTCTACAGGGCCTTCAAGAGTTAATTTATCTCTTTCACGTTCCATCTCTTCCTTATCTTGTTGCATCAAAGTCTTGTGCTGTTCAATGTACTGTTCCACTTCTTCACGGAGCTGCATTTCCTCTCGAAGGCTCATATCCTCCATCTGTTCAAGTTCCTCTACCTTAGGCCTAAACTCATTGGATAGATGATCAATCAAAGGGCTGTAATCCGGATCGTAGACAGTATTAATGAGTGAAAGCTTGTCGATGATGTGATGCTCATCTCCACCGGCGAAAGCACCTATCACTTTATCCCTCTTTTTCTTCGGAGCAGAGGCCTCTGAAATAGTCTGTACAACATCTCTATCCAGTTCCAAGGCTTTCCCAAGTAGTTCATGAGCCTCCTCCAAACTTGAGATAAACTGTTTCTCAGCCTCCATTATCTTCTGAACTTCATCCTCAAGCCTTTGCTCCTGTTTACCTGCCTCCATTACTTCATTATTGAACCATTCAATATC
>Ga0209965_1000918_pt1 | contig 10421 bp, 10 predicted proteins | sample SalPon2_B_H2O_MG_FD_185707 | JGI IMG/M metagenome (GOLD analysis project Ga0209965, IMG submission 185707) | Salt pond water microbial communities from South San Francisco under conditions of wetland restoration - Salt Pond MetaG R2_B_H2O_MG... | ecosystem: Environmental > Aquatic > Non-marine...
GCGTAGTCCGCGATAAACCCGCCCCAACCCATACGTTTTTCTGCCGTTCGTGAAGGAGATTGCGCAGGCCGGCGTTCCCGTTTGAGCGAAGCGAGGCGGCGGGCAACCGAAGAGCGGAGCGGTCTCCGTCCGAAACCCTCTCCTGTTGTCGACACCGCGACTTCGCGCGCTTCGATCCACCGTCCGGTTCGAGAATCGACCGTATCGAGACGGCTGCTGTACTTCTCTCCGCACAAACGTGTTCGGTCGCGTTGCACGACCGTGAGAACCTGCGAAACGCGGTTTGGGTGGTCGGTCGTAGGCGGGCGTATGGTTGAGAAGACGGACCGGACCCGCGAGGAGGGATCGCGCTCGACGGATGGCCGGCGATTCGAGATCTTCGTCCGGGAGGAGGAGGCCGACCCGCTCCGGCACGTCGGGAGCGTCGCGGCACCCACGCCAGACGCCGCCCACGAGGAGGCGAGCGCGCTCTTCGCGTGGTACGCTCGCGACGTTTGGGTGTGTCCCGCCGACGAGACCCACCGGTACTCCGCCGAGTCGTTTGCGGGCGATCGGGGTCGCAACGGCGAGCAGCGCGAGCGCGGTGACGCAGACGCCGCGAGTGACGGCGAACCTCGCGTGTACGAAGAGACCGAGGGCACGCCCGCCGTCGGGGGCGGTCCGCGGGCGAGCGACGCGGAGGGGTCGCGATGATCTCCGTCAGCAAACTGCTGTGCGGCCTCGACGCCGAGAGCGACGGGCTCAGGTACGACGCGGCGGACGGTTCGAAGAAGCCGCAGATCACAGAGGAGAAACAGCGCCGGCCGGTGGTCGTCTGGAACACCACGAAGCAGTGTAACCTCTACTGCGAGCACTGCTACGCGGGCGCGGACTGTCAGGGGGCGGAAAACGAGCTGTCGACCGCTGAAGGGAAGGCGCTCATCGACGATCTCGCCGACTTCGGCGCTCCGGTCCTCCTGTTTTCCGGCGGCGAACCGCTGGTACGCGAGGACCTCGCCGAGCTGATCGCCTACGCCGCCGACGCCGGGATCCGGCCGGTGCTCTCGACGAACGGAACCCTGCTCACTCGCGAGCGCGCCCGCGAACTCAAGCGGGCTGGCCTGCAGTACGCGGGCGTCTCCGTCGATGGACTCCCCGAGCGCAACGACCGTATCCGTGGCGAGGACGGCGCGTTCGACGCCGCGGTCCGCGGGATCGAGGCGTGTCTCGACGTGGGACTAAAGACGGGGCTCCGATACACGATCACCGAACACAACGTTGCGGATCTGGCCGGCGTGGTCGACCTCCTCGTCGACGTGGGCGTCGACCGGTTCTGTTTCTATCACCTCGATTACGGCGGGCGGGGTGCGGACATCTCCGACGTCGACCTCTCCCCGGAGTCGACCCGCCAAGCGGTCTCCGACCTGTGTGACCTCACCCGCGAGTATCACGATGCGGGCGAGGAGATCGAGACGCTCCTCGTCGGGAACTACGCGGACGCGGGGTACCTCGTCGAGTACGCCGACCGCGAGCTGGGGACCGACCGGGCCCGCCTGATCTACCGCTACCTCGAACGCAACGGCGGGGATCCGACCGGCGAGCGCGTCGCCGACGTCGATCCCGTCGGCAACGTTCACCTCACGCAGTTCTGGCAGGGCTACTCGCTCGGGAACGTCAGGGACCGCTCGTTCGGCGCGATCTGGACCGACGAGTCGAACCCGCTCCTCGCGGCGCTCCGCGAGCGCGAGGAGCACCTCTCCGGACGCTGTGCCGACTGCGCGTACCAGTCCGTCTGTCGGGGCGGGTCGCGCCTGCGAGCGCTCGCCGCTCACGACGACCCGTTCGCGCCGGACCCGAAGTGCTACCTGACGGAACGCGAACGCGAGGGCGCGGCGGCCGCGAGCAGGCTCCGCGGGGAGTCGGCGGCGGACTGAGAAGCGCGAGACGGGGGGTCCCGATACGACCGGATCCCGCGTCGTTTATGTGCGGGCCGGCGGTGGTCGGAGACGACGTGCACGACACAGCGCGTGGGGTCGTCGAGCTCGCACGCCCGGGCAACTGCGTCGCGGCCGCGGTTCTCACGGGGACCGGCGCGTTCGTCGCCGGGATCGACGCGGCGGTCGGCCTGACCGCGGTTGCGATGGTCGTTACCGCGGTCGCCGTCGCCGCGGGCAACGCGATCAACGACTACTTCGACCGCGAGATCGACGCGATCAACCGCCCCGCCCGTCCGATTCCCCGCGGTGCGGTGTCACCGCGGGGCGCGCTCGCCGTCGCGGCGGGGTGGTTCGTGCTCGCCGTCGCGCTCGCGGCGCTCCTCCCGCCGCTCTCCATCGCAATCGCCGCCGTCAACCTCGTCGCTCTCGTCACGTACACGACCGTGTTCAAGGGAACGCCGGGGCTCGGCAACGTCTTGGTCTCGTACCTCGTCGGGTCGACGTTCCTGTTCGGCGGCGCGGCGGTCGGCAAGCCGACTGCGGTGGTCGTGCTCGCGCTGTTGGCCGGGCTCTCGACGTTCGCCCGCGAGATCATCAAAGATGTCGAGGACGTGGCGGGCGACCGCGAGGAGGGGCTCTCGACGCTTCCGATAGCGATCGGCGAGCGGCGGGCCCTGTGGCTCGCGGCGGGCGCGCTCGTCGTCGCAGTCGCCGTCAGCCCGGTGCCGTACCTCACGGGCACGTTCGGCGGCGTCTACCTCCTCGGCGTCGGCGTCGCCGACGCGGTCATGCTGTTCGCCTGTTACGAGAGCTTCACCGACCCCGCGGCAGCACAGCGGCGATTCAAGTACGGGACGTTCCTCGCGGCGGTCGCGTTCGTCGCCGGTCGCGCCGTCGTCCTGCTCTGAGTCGGCGGCCACCGACGGTGGTAGCGCGGCCGCTCCGTGAACGAGTACGAAAAGAAACGCTCGACGGCGGACGGTTAGGTGACGGTCACGCGACGTTGAAGCCCTTATCGCGGAGGAAGTCCTCCACGCGACCCGAGTGGTTCCCCTGCAGCTCGATGGCACCGTCCTCGACGGTACCGCCGCAAGCGAACTTCGACTTGAGGTCCGACGAGAGCGAACTCAGGTCGACGTCCTTCGGGTCGAATCCTTCGATGACCGTTACCTCCTTACCGTACCTGCGCTCGTCGATGCGGATGCTGATCTGCTGGGACTCTTTCGCGACGTCCTCGCAGACGCAGAGTTCCTGGGGCAGTCCGCACGTCGAGCAGACTTCCGACATTACAACCTGAGTCTACAGGATGCCCATATTAAATAGTGTCGGGAAGCCCCCCGTCAGCGGACGAACCGCCCGACGAGCGGCAGTCGTTCCACCGCGAGCCGGCGCACCGCGCGGCGCGCCTCGTCGGCCTCGTCGCGGGTCACCGACCCGGCGTACGCGGCGCGCTCGTACGCCGCCGCGACGGTCTCGACGCGCTCGTCCGCGCCGAGCGTCCGGATCGCGTTGACGTAGCTCCGCGGCGTCTCCCCCGGCCGCCGCTCGCGGTAGCGCCAGGCGAGCAGCCGTTCGAGGTCGGCGAACGCACGCTTCGCGTCCGTCGCCGGATCGCGGCGCAGCCGGGGCAAGACCGGCCCGATCCGGCGCCCCACGCGGTCGCCGACCCCGGCTCGCCGCCCGCCGGCGACGCCGAGCGCCGCGACGAGCAGCCAGTAGAGCGCGGTCTCCCAGTCCGGGAGCGGGATCGACCCGCCGCCCTCGGTCCCGGCGCTCGGCCTGTCACCCGGCGAGACGCTGTCCACCGTTCCCCCTTCCAGCCGCGAGATCTCCCCTGCGGTGGGGCCCTGCGAGTCGCCGGTCGCGTTCACGTCGCCCGCGACGGGCTCAGTCGCGCCGTTCTCGCTGGCGTTCGGCCCCGACCCGCCGTCGGCCGCGTTCGGCCCGCCCGCGCTGGGCTCGGTCTCCAGCGTCTGGTTTGGCGTCGAGGCGTCGGTGTCGACGTCCTCCGCGCCGTCGGCGCGCGCCTCCGCGAGCCGGGTGTCCCGCGCCTCGTCCCGCGGCTCGGACGGCGTCGGGTCGAACGCGACCCAGCCGTGGTCCGGCACGTAGATCGACACCCACGTGTGGGCGTTCTGGCCCCGCACGACGTACTCGTCCTCGCCGACCTGCTGGCCGGTGGTGTACCCGCTCTCGAACCGGGTCGGGATCCCCTGCGACCGCAGCATCGCCGCCATCGTCGTCGCGAAGTAGACGCAGTAGCCGGCGTCCATCTCGAAGAGGAACGCGTCGGCGACGTCGCCCTCGGGCCGCTCGACCGTCAGCGAGTACGCGTACTCGGAGCGCAGGTACGCCTCGACCGCGGCCGCCTGCTCGTACGGCGACTCCGCGCCCGCGGCCGCGACGATCTCCTCGGTCCGGTCGCCCACCCGCTCCGGCGTGCTCTCGGGGAGCTGCGTGTACCGCTCCTCGATGGCCTCGGGGTAGTCGGTGCTGGCGTTGCGGAGCGCCGCGGGGTCGGCGTCGAGCACGCGGCTCTCGACGGTCACCTCGTCGCCCAGGTCGAGCGGCTCCGCGAGCCGCAGGCTGCCCCGCTCGTCGACCTCAACCGTCCCGCCGCCGGACGCGGCGACCGGCTTCCACGGCGCGGGTAACGCGCCGGACTCGGCCTCGGCGGTGATCGTCGTCGTGACGCGCTCGCTCTCGCCCGGCGGACCGGCGAGCGTGTCGTTGACCGCGGACCGCTCGCCGGTCCGCACCCAGCCGTCGCCGGTGTAGGTGTCGTACGCGCCGGTGTGCCAGTTCCGTTCGACCGGGCTCTCGATCGTGTATCGGACCTCGGGCGAGAGCCGCGTCGACCCGACCACCTCCAGCTCGTCGCCGCCGCTCAGGCTCGACTCCAGGGTCGAGGTCCCCCGGTCGAGCCCCAGCGGCGCCGCCGCGCCCCCGGGGACCACGGTGACGGTCGCGCTCGCCACGACCATCGCCGCGACGATCAGCGCGAACGTCCCCGCGTGGCCCCGCAGCCGGCTCGGGGTCGAGAGCGTCGAGAGGCCGACGGCGAGCGCGAGGCCGACGACGCCGGCGACCGCCGCCCCCGTGCCCGCGTCGCCGGTGAGCACGAGGAAGCCGAGCGTCCCGCCCGCGACCGCCGCGGCCGCGACGTGTCGCCCCCGCCCCGCGAAGTAGCCGACGAGGAACGTCGGCACCGGCGCGACCGCGAGCACCCAGACGTCCGCGAGCGCCAGCCGCAGCACGGAGAGCCCGGTCGACAGCGCGAGCACGTCGAGGGCGACGCTCCGGATCGTGAACAGCGCGCGCTGGCTCTCCGGGACCGCGAAGAGGTACGCGAGCAGCCCCGCGACGAAGATCCCGCCGGAGAAGACCAGGGCGGCCCGCTCGCCGATGACGCGCGCCAGCGCCAGCCCGCCGAGCCCGGCGACCGCGACGACCGCCGCGGTCCGGACCGTCCCGCCGACGACGTTCGTCACCTCGAAGAACACGGCGAGGTACGCCGCGGCGACGACCGCGACGCCGACCGCCGCCGGGTCGGCGAGCCGCCGGTCGTCCCCGGCCGGATCGGAACGAGCGCGGGGTTCTCGGGCGGGCGCGTCGCGGCTCACGGCGACGCCACCCCCCGTCGGTCCCTGGAGCCGTCGGTCCGGTTCGCCCCGGCGTCGCCGTCCGCCTGGCGCTCGCCCTCGGCCTCGCGGCGCAGGTCGTCGAAGGAGACCGACCGGTCGCCCGTGCGGAACCGGGCGCCGTCGGCCCCGGCGACGATCGTCACGTCGGCCTCGTCGCCCGCCACCGCCCCCGGTCCGGTCCGCGCCGCGAGCTCCAACACCTCGCGCCGGCCGCGGTCGCCCGGCGACGCCGAGACGCGCCCGGCGGGCAGCCGGACGTCGACCGGCACCCCGTCGTCGAGCAGCGCCAGCGCGAGGCTCACCGTCGCCCGGGCGAGCTCGTCGGCCGCCGCCGCGCTCGGAGAGCGGTCCTCGGGGCCGAACCCGGACAGCTCCTCGCCGCCGCCGACCTCCGTGCCGCCCGCGATCGTCACGCGGTTCCGCGCGGTCTCGGCCGAGAACTGCTTGACGACGATCTCGTCGCGCTTGGCGGTCGTCGCCCAGTGGACGTCGCGGACCGCGTCGCCGCGGGTGTACTCGCGGAGGCGGTCGAACTCCTCGCGCTGCCGGCTCACGTCGACCGCGTCGGCCGCGTGGAGCGCCCGGCGGAACCGGGCCGGGATCGGGTCGCGGGGCGGGTACACCGTCACCGCGTCGGTCTCGTCGACGACCAGCTCGCGCTCGAAGAGCCCGAACACGTCGGTCGCGGTGAGCTCGATCGGGCCGAGGGTCCGCTCGCCGCGCTCGCGGTACGTCACCCGGTAGGACACCGGCTCCGACCCCACCGAGGCCCGGATCGGCGCCGTCGGCCCGTCGAGCCCCTCGTCGACGCGGACGAACACGTCGGCGAGGAACGAACGGGAGGGAGCGGCGTCGCCGGTCACGTCGGGCCCGAACTCCAGGCGGACCTCCCGCGTCTCCCCGACGAAGCCGTCCGCGGGCGTCACGTGGCGGACGGCGGGGACGTCGACGCGCGACACCTGGACGTAGCCGGCCGCGAGCGCGATGGCCACCGGGATCACGATCGCGTCGAGCGCGCGCCCCCCGGCGGCGATCCCGCTGGCGGCCGCGACGAGGCCGACGAGGCCGGCGACGCGTCCCCGGCGGGTGAGTGCGGGCGTCATCGGTGCGTGGGGGGCGTCGGCGTCATCGCGGTGTCACTCCACCCGGATCCGGTCGAGCGCGTCGCTGACGACGTCCGCGCCGTCGGTCCCGCCCGACTCGGTCCGGATCCGGTGCGAGAGCACGGTCGGGGCCTCCGTCTGGACGTCGTCGGGGATCACGTACTCCCGCCCCTCGAGGGCGGCGCGGGCCTGCGACGCGCGGACAAGCGCGAGGCTCCCGCGCGGGCTCGCCCCGAGCCGCGCGTTCCGGCGGGTGAACACCGCGAGCCGGGCCACGTACTCCCGGACCGCCTCCGAGGCCTCGATCTCCCCGACGATCCGGCGGGCCGCCCGCACGTCGCCGATCGTCGCCACGGGCTCGACCGAGTCCACCGGGTGGTCGCCCGTGAGGCGGCCGAGTATCGCCGCCTCGTCCTCGGCGTCGGGGTAGCCGAGCCGGATCTTCTTCGTGAAGCGGTCGACCTCCGCGACCGGCAGCTCGTACGTCTGCCCCGGCTCCACGTCGTTCTGGGTCGCGATCACGCAGAACGGGTCCGGCAGCTTGCGGGTGGTCCCGTCGGTCGTGACCTGGTTCTCCTCCATCGCCTCCAGAAGCGACGACTGCGTCTTCGGCGGGGCGCGGTTGATCTCGTCGCCGAGGACGACGTTCGCGAACACCGGCCCGGGCTGGAAGTCGAACTCGTCGGTGCGGCGGTTGAACACGTTGACGCCGGTGACGTCGGAGGGCAGGAGGTCGGGGGTGAACTGGACGCGCTTGAACGAGCCGTCGATCGAGCGCGCGACCGACTTCGCGAGCGTCGTCTTCCCGACGCCGGGCACGTCCTCGACGAGGAGGTGACCGCGCGCCAGCACGGTGACGAGGACGTGCTCGACCGCCTCGCGCTTGCCGACGATCACCTCCTCGACCTCGTTCACGATCCGGTCCGCGAGCGCGGCGACGTCGGCGGGCGTCTCGGGCGCGTCCGCCGCGACGGCATCGGTCGTCGCCCTCCCGGGCTCGGCGTCGGCCGACTCCGCCGGACCGGTTCCGATCGGTGCCGGATCCCCGGGGTCCGTCATGTTCGGCCGGCCGCGTCCGGGTCTGCTTCCCGTCCGGACGCGACCGTGCGAATGCTCCCCGTGATCATCGATATACCCCGGGTAAGGCGAGCAACGGCATATGCGTTCCGCCGGCGGTAGTTCGCTCGAATCCGCGGGTCTCTGTCCCTCTGAGGCCGCCAGTCCGCCGATTTCGTGCGAGTCGTCGGCCCGCCTCCCGGGCCGCCAACCGCCGAAATCCGCGACTACGACTCCCTGACGTTCCGCCCGACCGGCTCGCCGAACGACGAGGCCCCCGTCGCCGGGTCGCGCTCGTAGACGACCTCGCCGCGGACGAGCGTCACCTCGGGGAAGACGCCGCGGAGCCCCTCGAAGGGCGTCCACGCGCAGGCGCTGTGGAGCGCGGCGGCCTCGATCTCGCGGGGGTCGGCGGTGTCGACGAGGACGAGGTCGGCGTCGCGCCCCGCCGCGACCCGTCCCTTCCGGTCGAGGCCGAAGATCTCGGCCGGGTTCGCGGCGACGACGTCGCGGACGCGCTCGAGCGACAGCTCGCCCGTCCGCGCCGACTCCAGGAGGAGCGGGTACAGCGTCTCCACGCCCGGCACGCCGCTCGGCGCGTCGACGAGTTCGCGGCGCTTCTCCTCGACCGTGTGTGGCGCGTGGTCGGTCGCGACCACGTCGACGTCGCCCGCGGCGAGGCGGGCGAACAGCGCCTCGCGGCGCTCCTCGGACCGTAGCGGCGGGTTCATCCGCCCGAACGTGCCGAGCGACCGCGCCCGCTCGCGGGAGAGGTAGAGGTGGTGCGGCGTCACCTCGCAGGTGACGCGTGCGGCGTCGGTACTAGCGTCGCCGTCGCCCTCTCCCGACTCGCTTTCGCGGGCCTCGACGACGGCGTCGACCGCCTCCGGCGTCGAGGTGTGCGCGACGTGGACCTGCGCGTCGCGGTCCGCGGCCGCCGCGAGCGCGCGCTCGACCGCGGCCACCTCGGCGTCGACCGTCCGATAGGCGGACCACCCGTCGGCGGTCGCGGCCGTGCCGACCCCGCCGAGGTCGCCGTCGAGCGCGCCGTCGTCGAACAGCGTCGCGTCCTCCGCGTGGACGGTGACGGGGACGTCGCGGGCGCTCGCCTCGTCGAGCGCGTCGGCGAACAGGTCGGCGTCGATCCCCATGTCGCCGGTCGAGTCCGCGAGGAACACCTCGCCGAGCGCGAACAGCGGCCGGTCGAAGAGGCTCGCCGGGTCCCAGTCGGGGGTCACGCCGCCGTTGATCCCGTAGTCGACGAGCGACTCGGCGGCGAGCGCGGCCTTCTCGTCGAACGCCGCGCCGTCGACGGTGGGCGGCGAGGTGTTCGGCTGGTCGACGACGGTCGTGACGCCGCCGGCCGCGGCGCTCCGGGAGCCCGAGCCCCACGTCTCCTTGTGGCTCCCGCCCGGCTCGCGGAAGTGGACGTGGACGTCGACCGCGCCCGGCAGGAGGTGTCGCCCGCGGGCCTCGAGGACGCGCTCGCCGGCGTCGGCCCCGAGCCCCTCGGCGACCGCGTCGATCCGTCCGTCGTCGCCGATACGCACGTCTCGCACCCGGCCGTCGGCCAGCGTCGCGCCCGTGATGAGCATCGTTGTGGGCCGGTCGCGGCGAGCGGGATAAACGCTGGTGGTTCCGGGCGGGCGTCGGTCGGCCTTGACGGCGACGCCTCGCGGGTCACCGCAAGAGGTTTGCCGCCCGCGGCGGCTCGTCTCGCGCATGGTCCCGTCCGTCCCCGCGACTTGGCTCCCGCTCTCCCCCGTTCCCGCGCTCGTCGGTTCGGCCGTCGGCTGGCTGTGGACGCTCGCGCTGCTGGTCCTCCCCGGGCTCGTCGCCGCGGGGCTGTGTGCGCCGTTCCTCGCGGCGTCGCGCCTCCGGGCGCTGTTCGAGGCGCTCCCCCCGGCGGGGCGGGTCCTGCCCTCGTACCTCGCGGTCGCGATCGGGCTCTCGGTCCCGTACGTCGCCGGCGTCGGCCTCACGGTGGCGCGCGCCGGCGAGGCGGGGCCCGCGTGGAGTTCGGGGTTCCTCTCGACGGCGCTTCTCGGCGGCGTCCTCGTCGGCCTCGTCGCTCCTGCGACCGCCGTCGCCGGGCTGCCGCGTTTCGGGGTCGACTGGGATCCGACCGGATACGGCCCCTCGACGTGGCTCCTCCTCGGCGCCGCCGGCCTCTGGTACGCGGTCGTCGCCGCCGTGCCGCTCGCCGCGCTCGCCGTCGGGATGGCGTTACCGGGCGGGTACTGACGGCGACGCGCGAACCGGGCGACCCGACTCCGCGGGACCTCCCGATTCCATAACACTTTGTTGCCTCGCGTCGAGACTCCCCCGCGCATGCTCCCCGCACCATTCCGGCTGTTCTTCGTTGCCGTCCCCCTCCTCGTTAGCGCCGGCGCGCTGGCGATGGCGGCGTTCCCGCGAAAGATGACGAGCTGGCAGACCCGCTCGCCAGACGGATCGACGGGGCGGATCGAACCGAGCGACACGCGGATCCTGCTGATGCGCGTGATGGGCGTCGTCGTCGCCGCGCTCGCCCTCCTGATGGCGTTCGGCACGTTCTCGTTCATCCCCTGAGGCCGGCGGTTCCGCGCCCCGGCCCGAATCCTTGTCACGCGGTGACGACGCTCCGATACGGTTTTGGGTCGCCCCGCGGAACTCCCGACAAATGCTGTCTCGACAGTTCGTCCGGGAGAACCCCGAGGTCG
>Ga0209965_1000919_pt1 | contig 10421 bp, 9 predicted proteins | sample SalPon2_B_H2O_MG_FD_185707 | JGI IMG/M metagenome (GOLD analysis project Ga0209965, IMG submission 185707) | Salt pond water microbial communities from South San Francisco under conditions of wetland restoration - Salt Pond MetaG R2_B_H2O_MG... | ecosystem: Environmental > Aquatic > Non-marine...
TGCCGCCGCCGAACACCGCCTCGTCGCCGTAGGTGGTGTGGTCGCGTTCGATCTCCGCCAACAGCTCGGTGTCGCCGAGCCGGAGCCGGTCGCCCTCGGTCGCGCCGAAGAGGTCGGTGTACTCGCTTCGGGCGATCCCACGCGTCATTCGTTGACTCCGAGATATCCCTGTTGTTTCGCTCGCGTGAGCGCCTGCTCCCGCACGGATTCATCGTCCAGTTCACCGTTGACGAGACCTGCCATGCCGTGAACGATGCGTTCACCACCTATACCGACCAATTCGACCTCTTTTTCCACACCAGGTTCGAACCGGACAGACGTTCCTGCAGGGATATTAAGCCGCATTCCGTACGCGGTTGCCCTATCGAACTCCAGTCCTGGGTTCGTCTCGAAGAAGTGGTAGTGTGATCCAACCTGTGCCGGTCTATCACCGGTGTTTACAACGGTTACGGTTGCTGTCTCCCGGTCTGCGTTAATTTCGACTGGCTCATCGGCTATGAGCAACTCGCCTGGGGTAACGTCGTTCATACGGATTCACCGCCTGACCTCCCGAACATCTCGATTCCTATGCTGTGTACACGCATTTATCTCGATGAGTCAGTCGTGATTGAACGGACGAACGAACGGACCCGGTCGCGGTAGACACTGAATCCGATGCCGACGAGGAACGTCAGCAGACTCGAAAGGACGACGAGTGTGAGGTTTGGGTGTTCCGTGCCTGTGTGCAGCGGTATCTCAAACATGCATCCTACACTCTATTCGGGTATAGTATAAATCATGTGTTTCGATCAATTATCTATTCATCAACTTATTAGACCTATAGACGAGTAATATGGTTGTACTTCTAATTCTGGTGCTTCAGAAGCGTCGGCACTAACTTATAGTACAGTGCTTGAGAACTCCTGCTATGCGCCGCCAGCTATTTTATAGAATACTTTTCACGAAATACGTATCACTCGTTGACCGTCGGCGATCAGTCCGCGTCGAGTACCTCCTCTTCCTTTAGCTGTTCTTCAGCTTCATCCTCTGGGATCGTGAGTCCCTCGATCGGTGCGCAGGCAGTCCCAGTTGTGGATCGGGTGAGCTCTTCTATCTGCTCTTTAGCTTTCTCCGTATTGTTCACCCAGTCCTCGTAGAAACTGAATGGGTTTTTCGCTTCGCCGTCTCCGAGTCCAGCACCTTCTGTCGAGGTGTATCCGCGGTGAAGGAGCTTGTACATATGATTTTGACTCTGCCAGTTCTTGCGGGCATCTCTGATTTCTGGCACGGAGAGTTCGGCGTACTGCCAGACGTCTTCTCCGGAGCCACACTCGCCGAGCACCCGCCCGTCAAATCCGACGATATTAGACTTTCCGAAGAACGAATACACTTCATCTTGGCCGGAGAGGTTTGCTACTGCAACGTACGAATTGTTTGTCCACGCTGCGTGCTTGGCGACAATCTCTTGTTGCTCTGCAGCGGGGTACATATATCCCTGACAACGGACAATTAGCTCCGCACCCTTGTACGCGCAGTCGCGCCATATCTCCGGATAGTTACCGTCGTCACAGATTATGAGACTGATCTTCAGTCCTTTCGGTCCCTCGGTAACGTACGTTTGATCCCCTGCCGTCCACCCTTCAATCGGGCACCATGGAATGATCTTTCGGTATTTTTGTCGAATCTCTCCCTCGTTATCGATGAGAATGAGGGTATTGTACGGGTTTCGGTCCGGATGATCTTCGTGTTTTTCACCGGTGATCGAAAACACACCCCAGACATCGTTTTCGATACAGGCCTGGGAGAATATTTCCGTTTCTGGTCCAGGGACCTCCGTCGATAGTTCCATCATAAGATCCTCATCGTACGTGATTCCCTGTGTTGAGTACTCCGGGAAAATCACGAGATCGACACCTGGCGCCCCTGTTTTGATTCCCTTAATTCTGTCCGCAATACTCTCGCATTGCTCGAGTACCTCATCTTTCGAACTCGGGCTCGGTGCGGATGTCTGATGGACCGCAACGCCAACATTACTACCTGATGAAGAGATGTCTCCGTGTCTCATCTTGCTACGCTTGTCTAACTATTTGGATAGAATATAAATATTGTGGTCAATGGGACGCTGCGCAAGAAAATAGATAAAATAATTCATACGTATGGCGAAAACGTATATAGTAAGTTTATTTAGCGTTAAGAAGCCTTTATATCTATGATTACCCGCACGATAGATTTTTAATGGTTTATTTTTTACTTCCAGGGTGTTACACACGGCGGTGTCGAATTGCAAATTCGATCTGTGGAGTACCAGTATGTACAACACCACATCGTGGAGGAACCGTTCGAAATTCGCATTCTGTGTGAATCCCGCTTATCGGTAGTATATCACTGCTTTCGTAGCGCCGCTGAAATAGTATATATGAGGGTGCCTCGATCGGGTTTCTGGAACGATATCCGACGTGGTTGGAACGCTCTGAGATACTGCGTCAATTTGCCTTTGGATATACTTCGGCATGGCGAGAATCACCGTCGCCCACGTACACGCGGGAGGATACCGTTCTACGATTCGGAACTTACCACGGTGGGTTCCTCATCGGTCTCATCCTCTATTTGAGGCCGACACGCTGCTCAGCATCACCCAGATCGCATCTCTCTCTCTTCACCCTGTTACACGACTCTTTGTGACCGACTTCGGGAGTTCGAAATTGCGTTCTGCCGAAGGGTTTCGACTGTCTGAGAGCGCATCTCCCGGACAGTCGATGGACCAACACTGGTCGGTGAAACACACCCGCTGGACCGGGTAACAATTGGGCGAACGCTATGATCCCGTCTTATATCTTCGATAGAGTAACTCTTCGTGAGACTCAATCGTCGTCTGCGGCCACCTTTTGTTGTTCTTCGCTCGGGAGCGGCTCATCTTTCTTAAACTTGTCCAGCACGTTCTTTGTCATCTGTGAGATGTTATTCTGATACTCGTTATGTGCCAAGCTTCCATGATAGCCAATCGAACTGGTCGAGAACACCGCACCATCGTTCTGTGTTTTATAATAGACGATGTCTCCACGCGCCTCCGGGTCATCCGGGCCGCCGTAGTATGGCAAATTAAAGAATATTTCCTCGACGACGCGCAAATAGTTCGGGGTGTGGTCCTCGGAAGATGCTAGTAGGTATGCGTTTGCGGGTGTTCCGAGGTCTTCGTTGTAGATGTCAACTTCGAGGCCCGCTGCGCCATGGCCAATTAAACCGAAGTCCCCGAGTACTTCGTCATCGATGCCTTCGAAGATCCACTCTGTCTCTGGTTCGTAACTATCCGGCTTCCGTCTGTAATACGACGACTTATCGAAACCTTCGGCAATCCAGCCGACGCCGGCGATTTTCTGTGGCGGCTTGTTTCTATCTCGCCATATCCCCCCCATCTCCCCAGTAAAGCTGAATCGCATCTCTCCGGGGTTGTTGAACCAAGCTCCAGACCCGGTTATACCGCGCCTGACTTCGATAATTTGGGAATCCTGTGGGTGGAATGCAATCGACCAGTAGAAGCCGTTCGCTCCCATGTACATAAACCTACCACCCTGTTTTTGATACGCTTGGACGCCGTCCCACATCTCCGAGGAGTAGTATTCCGGATGGCTCCCGGACAAAATAACGTTATACGGTTCTAAGACATCCAACCCCTCCTCATAGAGATCCTCGTCAGTGATCACGTCATATTCGTACCCCATCTCTTCCAGCCAATCGATTATGTGCAGATCCGCATTAAATTGCCAGAGGGTACTCGGGACCGACGAGAGCCAGTGTTTGTACTTTGGCACCATGTTGAGTATCGGCCGCTTTCGCGAAGAGTACATGATACCGCTTCCGTCCGCGTGGCTGTCATATAGCGAAAGCCCGTACTCTCGATGTTCGCTCAGAAAGATGTCCTCTTCACGCATAACCGAAACCTGCGCCGACAGCGGTTCGGTGATAACACCGTCTGTCGTCAGATGATCGTTAGCGTATGCCAAGTAACTCGCAGTCGGAGCGAGGAATGCTATATCAGCGGTGTCCGCCGGCGCTGCCGGGCGTACAAAGAACGGGATATAACACTCATCGTCATCCGTGCGCAGCCTCGCCGCATAAACGCCGCTTTCCATTCCGTCTGGAAGCGTATACTCAAAATCAGCCTCCCAAGCAGCGTCCGTCAAGTCGTCGTGATGGAAATGTATCGCGCCGTACTCCTCCGGGGCATTAGTAAAGTTATATTCATCCTCGCTCCACTTGTGCCCTGTCATCCCCCGTGCCGGGGTATTGATCAACTCGCCCTGATTGTTATTCGGTGATATGTCAGAAACCGAGCTATATTCCGGGACTCCATCTGAAGAGAGTTCCTTAGAGAAGTCCCATCCAGCTACTAGCGACTCAGCAACCCCAACCGGCATATCCCCGGTGATTGCCGACCGCATATCCGCTAAGCTAAGCGCTTGCTCAAACACGCGTGGACATTCTATCTTCCCGTTGAAACAGTTCTTAGCGACGAATCGTCCCTGTTCAGTTTCCATCGGTTCTCCAGCAATAATAAATGGAGAATTGTTCTCCGCGATCCCGTCGATGTCGACCGTCTCTTCGACAACGGCCTCGTAATCTCCGATCGGGTGAAGCAGTTTCCGTTGATTTTCCGGGTAAGGCTCTTGATACAGCTTGACTGTTCCTGTATTCGGGTCGAATGTAGCCCCGAGGAAGTACCAGGTCGCTCCTTGCCGTTTACCACCCTCAAATTTGACTTCGCTGTTCGCTTCGGCCACTTCGCCGTCTTTCCCAACAAGTCTGAAACAAAGGTCTTGCTCTTCCCCAACGTAGAGACCGTATCCGGTTCCGTCGGAAAATTTACTCATGATGGCCTGCTCACCTTCCTCGGGGAGGGTTGGCTGAACCATCGCCTGAACGGTCAGTCCGCCGCTTGGGTTGAGATCCGAGTCGTCCGCAACCTTCGCGTAGGAACCCGAATATATCTGCTGTTCACGGCCGGAATAGGTATCATTCACTGTGGCATCGACGACCTCTTCTTTGACCCCAGGGCCATCAGGATTCAGGTCGCCACAATAGATCCGAACTATCTCAGAATCGTACGTATCCGGCTCACAATTGACTCTGAACGGGACCGTATCTCCTGGCTGGAAGCTCCACTCGTCGGTGTATCCGGTTATCTCTTTTGTCGGAAGGTCTTCGGTTGTCATTGTATTATTGATTTATTGATTATCGATATCGGAACGTAGGTCATCGACCCGCTTCAAAAAAACGGCGTGTTCTGCTTGCTCTACTGAGTTGAGTGGGTACGGAAGATCATCTGCTTCTTTTATACACGAGAGAGGATCCGTCAACCTCTCGGGTTTCTCTCCCCTAACACCGGAGAGCTGCCCAATGTAGAACTCCTCAAACTTCTCCGTCTCCAGAATAACATATTTTCCATCCATCGGCTGTCGTCTAAAATAATTCAACACGCGTTCTAGATCATCACTGTGCGCACCAATCGGGTTGTCACAGTGCTCTTCGATCAATTCCTCATCGAGCAATGGCAGTATCTGTTCCTCAGCGATATTTCGGTCAAGTTCGTCGTATGCCTGTTGTGCTGGTGCCGCGAGGGGGCCACCGCCCGTGTCCATGATTTGACGACCAATCTGTGAAAGGCTGGCTTCATATCGGTCTATATCAACGTTCGCCCGGTCAGCGAAGGTCCTAGCGATGATTTTGAAGTATTCCTCCTTATCATCAATACGCCTCGGCTCGTTTTCGTCTGTTATTTGTTCGAGTTCGGTCATTGCTTGGTGTTATACCGGTTTTATATCTGAATAGGTGTAATATATAGGAACCTAACAACTAACAGGTTGTCTTTTGTTATTTATTGCTCGTTATCGGGTCAGCACCACTTCGCGGAGCTGGGGTGTCGTAATAATCCGTACAGCGCGAGTCCACCGATGACCATCGTGAACTCCGGCTCATTGATTCGCATCGTGCAGTTATCGATAGGCCTACAGGGACGTGTGGGACCGTCTCCGATAATTGAGCGTACGCCTGACGGCACTCTACGCGCGCAATCTAATTGCAAGACCTTTTCGTTAACCGCGCTTCTACTCCAGAATATAAGGTAATATTATCAATCAATTCTACATCCAATTGTATCTATATTAGTTCAGAAAGACTTATTTGACTGCTTTTTCTTTGAATGGATGTCGAATATGATGCGGCAAACAGTAGAAATCGTCGTGGAAAAAGCGAAGTATAACTACGTAGGTGGTTTTAGTGTTGGTGGTCAATTGTGACTGATCGTATTTCGCGTCGTTCAGTATTAGCAGCAGGCGCTACCGGATTTAGCCTGTCTGTAGCCGGTTGTAGCGGCAACGGCAACGGTGGCAGTGGCAGTGGCGGTGGCCCGACGATCGGGATCCTAGAGGACCGATCCGGTGACTTCCAGAATGTGGGAACGTCGAAGTGGCAAGCGACCCGGCTTGCGATGGAAGAGATCAACGAAGACGGCGGCGTCCTCGGTGAAGAGGTAGAAATCGTTGATCCTGACCCACAGTCTGACAATTCACGATACCAGGAACTCACCGAACGGCTGATTCTTCAGGACGAGGTCGACGCACTCTGGGCAGGATATACGAGCGCAACCCGTGAGGCGATCCGTCCGATCATCAACGAAAACGACCAACTGTACTTCTACACCACCCAGTACGAGGGGGGCGTCTGCGACAACACGACGTTTTGTCTCGGTGCGACCGCCAGGCAACAGCTAGACGTTGTTACGCCGTACCTCGCCGAAGAATACGGAGAAGACCTCTACATCATTTCGGCCGACTACAACTTCGGACAAATATCCGGTGAATGGGTCAACCTCATCGCGGAAGAGAACGATCTCAATATCGTCGGTGAAGAGTACATCCCGCTCAGCGAGACGGACTTCTCGTCAGTTATCAACCGGATCCAGGACGAGGACCCCGACTTCATCATGTCCATGCTTGTGGGTGCCAACCACGAGAACTTCTACGACCAGCGGGCCACGAACAATATGGAAGATATCCCTATCGGCACCTCGACGACGATGGTCTCGGGTCACGAGCACCTTCGATACGATCCTCCCGCTCTGACCGACGTCTTTGCAGGCACCAATTACATGGAAGAGTTGGGTGACGAAAGTGGGGGCAACGTCGTAGAGGACTTCTACGATCGGTGGCCGGACGCCAATTATCTCAATCAGGAAGCGCACAATAATTACTTTTCCGTATATATGTGGAGAGATGCCGTCGAAGAAGCAGGCACGTTCGACCAACAGGAAGTGATAGACGTGTTAGAGGGAGGGATGGAAGTCGATGCTCCAGCCGGCACGATTGAACTCGATGGGCCGACCCACCACATGGTTCACAACATCCGGATCGCTCGTGCGAACGAGAACCACGAGATAGAGTTCGAGGAGACGCAGTCTATCGGGCCAACATTCCTTCAAGAAGAGGTCGAGAACGGTGACGGATGTAACCTCCGCGAAAACGACAGAACCACTCAATACGTTCCCAGCGACGTATATGATATATAATACGCAGGGCTACGATCACGAACATCAAATGTCAAATAAAATGGTTATCACACATGACTGACCCAATTGCCGTGCCGCTGTCCACTTACAGCGCCGCCGCGTTGTTCTTCCAGTTCCTGAACAGCTTCGGCTTCATCGTCCTCGCGACCGTGGGCCTCGCCATCATCTTCGGGATGATGGGCGTGATCAACCTCGCCCACGGCGAGTTCATCCTGGTCGGCGTCTACGGGACCGCACTGCCGTACCACGCCGGCGTCCCGCTGCCGGCCGCGATGGTCGCCGGCGTCCTCGTCACCACGGTGTTCGGCGTCCTGATCGAACGGACGGTCGTCAGACACCTCTACGATCGACTGCTCGACTCGATGGTGGCGACGTGGGGGCTGGCTCTGGTCGTCTCGCAGTTGCTGTTGATCGTCTTCGGCTCCAGCCTCGACAGCATCTCGACGCCGATGGGGGCCGTCTCGTACGGGCCCTTTTCGTCGTCGATCTACCGAAGCGTCTTCCTGCCGGCGGTGGCGCTTTTGATCCTTGCCGGCCTCTACGTAGTGTTCACCCGGACCGAGTTCGGGATCAAGGCGCGGGCCACCATCGAGGACCCCGAAACCGCCCGCGCGATGGGCATCGACACCGACCGCATGTACGTGGCCACGTTCGCCATCGGCTCCGCGCTCGCGGGGCTGACGGGCGCGCTGTACGCGCCTGCGCTCGGGTCGATCACGCCGAACCGGGGGAGCACGTTCCTCGTCGAGGCGTTCGTCGCCGTCGTCGTCGGCGGGCCGTCGGTCATCGTCGGCACGCTGTCGGCCGCCGGTATCCTCAGCGTGTTCAACGCCACGGGGAGTTTCCTCTTCGGGACGTTCATCGGGCAGATGCTGCTGTTGCTCGTCGCCATCGTCGCGTTGCGGGTCCTCCCCGACGGGATCACGGGCTACGTCGAAAGCTGGCGGCAGCGCCGGAGGGCGAGCGAATGAGCGAGCGCATCGACGCCGAGTCGGAGTCGCTTCTCGAGCGGGTCCGGGCGCCGTTCGAGGGGCCGAACACCGTCGGTAGCTCGATCCCGTTTTGGGTCGGCCTCCTCGTCGCCGTCGGGGCGCTGGCCGCGTACCCGCAGTTCGTCGGCGTCTACACCGTGATACAGACCTCCCGGTACTTCGCGCTCGCGTTCCTCGCGTTGAGCCTCTGTTTCATCTGGGGCTACGCGGGCGTGTTGAGTTTCGGGCAGGTCGCGTTCTTCGGGATCGCGGCCTACGCCTTCGGGATCATCGGCCTCAACTTCGGCTCGGCCACCGGCGTCATGGCCGGACTCGCCGGCGCCGTCCTCGTCAGCACCGCCGCGGCGGCCGTCGTCGGCTACTTCATGTTCTACGGCGGGGTTCGCGACACCTACGTCACGATCATGACGCTCGTGATCGCGCTGGTGTTGAACACCTTCATGGCCCAGACGGCCGGCAGCGAGTGGGCCGTCGGCGAGGCCCAACTCGGCGGCTTCAACGGCATGGACATCCCGAGCCTCACGTTCGGGATCGGACAGAGCGGTCTCGTGCTCGAACGAGTGGCCTTCTATTACGCCCTGTTGGGCACGCTCGTCGTGACCTACCTGGGGCTCCGGGTACTCGTCAACAGCGAGTTCGGCATGACGATGGTCGCCGTCCGCGAGGACGAGGCCCGGACCGCGACCTTCGGCTACGACGTCCCGTTCGTGAAGCTGGTCGTGTTCACGATCGGCGGCGCGTTGGCCGCGGTCGGGGGCGTCTTCTACGCCAGTTGGGGCAACTACATCGACCCCACGGTCTTCGGCATCGCCTTCGCCGCCCTGCCGGTCGTGTGGGTCAGCGTCGGCGGCCGCGAGTCGCTCCTCGGCGCGATCGGCGCGACGCTCGCCATCGAGCGCATGCGGACGGGCCTCTCCAGCGGAATCGGCCCGATCGGCTCCGAGTGGGCGCTCGTGATCGTCGGCGGACTCCTGTTGGGCGTGATCCTGTTCATGCCCGCCGGGGTCGTCCCGACGCTCGAGGAACTCAAGGACCGGGCGCTCGCCCGAGGGCGCAAGCAGTCCGGCTCGACGACCGCGACGGAGGAACCCGTAGAATGAGCACGCCACAGGACATCAACGTCAGACAACAGCCCGCCGTCGCCGCGACCGGCGGGGGCACCGACACGCTACTCGCGACCGAACAGCTCACGAAGAACTTCGGCGGGCTCACCGCGGTCGACAGCGTCGACTTCTCGATCGACGAGGGCGAGATCCGGTGTCTCATCGGCCCCAACGGCGCTGGCAAGAGCACGCTGCTCGAGTTGATCACCGGCCAGCTCTCGCCGAGCGAGGGGTCGATCTACTTCGACGGCCGCGACCTCACGGGCCTTCCGCCGCACGAGCGGATCGACACCGGAATCAGCGTCAAGTTCCAGTCGCCGCACGTCTACGAGAACCTCACGGTCGAGCAGAACCTCCAGGTGCCGCTGCAGCGGACCGACCGCGACGCCGACGGCGTCATGGCCGAGACGCTGGATCGGATCTCGCTCGCGGAGAAGGCCGCGACGGGGGCCAGCGAGCTCTCGCACGGCGAGAAACAGCGCCTCGAGATCGGGATGGCGGTGACGCTCGATCCGACGCTCATGCTGCTCGACGAGCCGGTCGCCGGCATGTCCGTCGACGAGACGGCCGACGTCGCCGAGCTGATCGGATCGCTGCACGACGACGGGATGACGTTTCTGGTCGTCGAACACGACATGGAGTTCGTCCGCCGGATCTCCGAGCAGGTCACCGTGTTGAATCAGGGATCGATCTTCAGACAGGGCCCGATCGAGGAGATCGAGGCCGACGAGGACGTCCGCCGGATCTATCTGGGTGAGAACGCGTGAGCCTCGAGGTCGAGGGGCT
>Ga0209965_1000921_pt1 | contig 10417 bp, 11 predicted proteins | sample SalPon2_B_H2O_MG_FD_185707 | JGI IMG/M metagenome (GOLD analysis project Ga0209965, IMG submission 185707) | Salt pond water microbial communities from South San Francisco under conditions of wetland restoration - Salt Pond MetaG R2_B_H2O_MG... | ecosystem: Environmental > Aquatic > Non-marine...
GGCCGCTTAGATGGTCTTCCCACTCCTCGGAGCCACCGTCCGGATGCATGGGTGCCACCGAGAATCCATCCTGACCGAGTATCTACCCGTTGAAATCCTCTGCATTATCAGCCGTGCTCCTCAAATGGCAATCGGAGTAAAGTCCATGTAGGTTCTTATACAGTCACATAGCGACTTCCTATACCGGTATCTACGGAGATACCCTTGGATTTTTGCCCGTTACACCAGATGAGGGTGTATGAAACTCGCCAGGATGCAGACACCTGATGGTATCGTCAGTGGACAGTACGAAGATGGAACCCTGACCGCAGACGACGGTGAATACGTTAGAGGACGCGACGGTTCTCTGACCTACCCTTGCTCTCTATCAGCCCTCTACTGTGTCGGGCGGAACTTCACCGAGACACTCGACCAGATGGACTACGACCGACCAGCAGAGCCGGACTTTTTCATCAAGCCACCGGCTGCGCTAACCGGTCCCGGGCAACCGGTACTGTACCCCGATTAGACCGACGAACTCACGTACGCAGGGGAACTCGTCGCGATAATTGACAAGCGATGTCACGATGTCGATTTGGATGTGGTGCCGGATATCATCCGTGGCTACACGGTGCTGAACGATATCGACGCGCTAGACCAGCAGAGCCGGACGGCACGCAAAGCGTTCGACACGGCAGCGCCCCTTGGACCCTGGATTGAGACGGATATCGACCCGGCCGATATTGAGATGGAGACTGTGATCAACGGCGAAACGAGACAGTCAGCGACGACGGCACAGATGCTCTTTACCCCTCACGAGATCGTCTCCTACCTCTCTACCCGGTTCACGTTCAGACCGGGCGACGCGATTACGTTTGGGAGTCCAGCGAATCCGGGTACGATTACCCCCGGTGATACGATAGACATCACCTACGAAGGCGTCGGCACGCTGTCGAACGAGGTCAGTGAGCCGCGCACCTAATTTCTCGATATCCTGCCTCGGCGCTTCCTGCGTGCATATTGGTACGTGTCCCGCCAAATGCTAAACCCCCAGAGCAGGAAATCCGGACTATCGATAAAACACTGACCGGGGAGAGGGCAGTATGGAGTAGCCTGCTTACTCGGATTCAACTTCGGCGATGACTTCGATTTCGACGCCGAACGGCCCGGGCAATTCGCCCACTTCGACTGCACTGCGAGCCGGGTATGGGTCATTCATGTATTCGCCGTACACATCGTTGATAGCGTCGTAGTCGTCCATATCAGTCACGAATACGGTGGCCTTGACTACACTGTCGAGTGAAGCGCCTCCGGCCTCGAGAATAGCCGCGACGTTCTCGAGTGTGCGTTCAGCCTGTTCACCGATATCCGGAGAGACAACTTCGCCTGTCTCGGGATCGAGTGGGCCCTGTCCAGACACAAAAATCCGGTCGCCATCGCGGATCCCTTGAGAGTACGGGCCGATACTTTCTGGCGCATCGCTTGTGGACAATTCGTCCATGCACTGTAGACTGTTCCTTTGTATGAAAGTCTGTCGAATTAGATAGTGTATGAGGGAAGTGATGGCCGTTGAGTGTTTCCGATTGGAAGAAATTCTTCTTTTGAGTGCTGGAATAGAAGAACGGGGTTGCATTCCAATCGTGCCACTCGCGGGACACAATCAGTCCCTTTGATTCTCATTTCGAGAATAGACCTGGTGTGAGCTGTTTGGCTTATTAATATATTTTAAAATCGAATACCGCGGCTCATGCGACATAGTGACATAGCTGAAGCACCCTTCCGGTGTTTTAATTTGGCTCAGCATCGAGTTTGAAACACAGTTAGTGTGTTTTATACAATTAACTATCTGTTTTCACATATCGAGAAAACAACACCAACTCGTTAGTCCACTCGAGTGGACATGTTGATGTTGACCTGTGTCATATTCGCTGTGGTCATCACCCGTTCCGCGATATTCTCTATGTCAGACCCACTATCGAAGAACCGTGTGGGGCCGGCCACACTAATCGAACCGATGGCTGCCTCACTATCTGTTTGGATAGGGGCCGCAACCGCGCAGTATCCCAATATTTCCTCCTCGTCGTTGACGGCGTAGCCTTGCTCGCGAATCCGGTCCAGTTCCTCAAAGAGCGCCGTTTCATCGGTAATGGTATTGTCAGTGTACTGCTCCAACCCGTGCTGCTGGATTCGAGCCCGAACTTCCTCATCAGGGAGGGTTGCCAGAATCGTCTTGCCCGAAGCACTGATGTGGAGCGGTTCCCCCTTTTGAAGTTTCAGTGACTGGTAGTCGTACTCCTCTGTGTGTTCTCCCCGTGCTTCGTAGATGTTGATGCCTGTCCCCTTCTCCTCGGTGAAGAGATGGACGTAGTGGCCAGTTTCGTCAGCCAGTTTGTCGGCTTCCGAGCGCCCGTACCGGTAGAGTTCGCTGCTGTTCCGGACGTACTCTCCGAGATGGAGAAACCGGTAGGAGAGGTGATAATTGCCTTTTTGCTTGATCAAAAAACCTGTTTCACGGAGCGTTGCAAGGTGAGAGTGGGCCGAACTGACCGAGATATCGAGACGCTCGGCGACCGTCGAGACGCCGGCGCCGTCCAGTTCCGAAAGCACCTGAATGATTTCGGTCGCTCGCTCAACTGTCTGTAAGGTTCGCCATGACGAATCGTCTGCTTTCTCCACACGTGAAACAGCTACGCACGCGAATATATATCTTCTGGCGTTGATCGGATATCCATCGTCCAAGTTCGGCTCCTCCAGTCCGCCGGCCCACTACCGGTCCAACGTCAGTTCCTTCCACGAACTGTCCGACCGCACCTCACAGAACGGCTCCCTTTGGCTACCGGCTGTCCCCCTCTGAGTGCGAGTTTCCGGGGCCGCCGTTTGCGAAGCGCGGTGAAGGGGTCGGAACTACCGAAAACAACCAGGGAGCCTTCGTCGCCCTCGCTCAGCCCGTACTTCTCCGCACCGAAAACATCTGCGTTCCTGCACGTGAGCATGCCCAGATCTCACTGACGTCCCGCCTCAGGTTCATATGAGCGAAGTGGACGAGCTTGTGGGCGGCCGTCAGCGGATCGCCGTCGCCGTACTGGTAGGTCGAATCCAGCAGGCTGTCCTGACCGATACCCCGGTTACTCCGGTCTCACGAAGCTCTTCCACTCGCGTGATGCCTCGTCGTACCGACCCTGGACGATAACGTTCGCCAGCGGGTTCGTGAGGACCGAAACATCACTCTGACCGAGTTCGTAGATGAGTTTGCTAGCGTAGGTATTCGGATACCAGTGCAGAGCGGTCGTGTGGCTGGCGGTCGCCCGCGAACTGATGTCGCGCCGGCGGGTTCCGTCGGCGAGTCTACGTAGATGACTAGCATCTATTCTGCACAGACTCACACAGGCACGGACAGTTTTGTTCTAGCCGGTATGTATAAATAACTACACATATTGAGCGAAGTGTATGGATGTTCTGTACGTAGGCGACTACAAGCTACAGGCAAACCAGTACTACGCAGGTGCGGACTCATTTCAGGTGTTTCACCGACAAGTGAACGACTACGAACCACTTTTAGATGCTCTTGAGAGAGAGTCCGGACTCACTGTCGATCACATGGACAGTGCTGCTGCAATGGAGGAGTTCCCGCGGTCGTTGTCAGCACTCCAAGAGTATGATGCGCTCATCCTGAGTGACCTTACTCGCGGAACGCTGGAGCCGCACTTCTATCCCGATGCGATACCCGGAACGAACCTCCTGAAACTTATACGAAGGTTCGTCGAGGAAGGCGGTGGACTTGTTTATTGTGGTGGCTGGATGACGTTCCAAGGGTACCAAGGTGTAGGTAACTGGCAGGGGACGCCTGTAGAAGCGGTGCTACCAGTCGAAATAAAACCGGTATACGATGACAGAGTCGAGCGTCCGGAGGGTGGTGAGATCTCGTTGACCGAGACTGCTCACCCGCTGACTGCACAACTCGATTCTGACTCGCTGCCTGTCGTCTATGGCTACAATGAAACCGGGAAACTGAAAGAAGGGTCGTATAGCCTCGCAACGGTCGACGAAACGCATTTGCTCTCCGTTGGGGAGTTCGATGCGGGTCGAACTGTTGCCTACGCCTCCGATCCCGGCCCGAAGTGGGGGTTTGATATGATGGAGTGGAGCGGATACAGGGAGTTTTGGACCCGTATCCTTGAGTGGGTGACCGATGACCAGTGTCTGTGATATCTGTTCCGGACGGTCAGCTCTCAGAAAGCATCCAATAGGGTGACGCTATGAGCTACAGTACCGACCACGAGACGTTGATCTGCACCGAACTGTATGGGCAATGTAAATCGCGACACGCAGCTGTATTCTTTGGAGACCGACTGTGCTGTGAACGGCATATGCCAGGACGAGTTCGAGTAATATCACGTCCCAAGGTTGCATACGGACGGTGATGCCGGGCGTATACTTGATTATCAGGAAGACACATGCACATACCGCTCGCTGGCGGTAGCAAGCCAATCGGTCATAAATATAATCGATGGGCCTGAAGATTAGCTACATAGATCAGTAACAACCGGCAACTCTTCGAAACCCAATTCGGAGGGGGATGCTATCGCTTCCTTCGAATCAAGGATGGTGACATCATCGAAATAATCGAGAAACAATCGTATAGCTATTGACGCTTCCAATCGGGCAAGGGGGGCACCGATACAGGTGTGTGGTCCCCTGCCAAAAGACAGATGATTCGGGTCACGGTCCGGAATAAGTACATCGGGTTGGTCGAATTGGGTTGGATCACGGTTGGCAGAACCGATCCACAGTATGACAGTCTCTCCCTTTGGGATTTCCGTGTCGCCCAGCGTGATTGACTGAGTAGCTACTCTGGCGCGGGACTGAAGTGGGGCCCGATATCGAAGGATTTCTTCAAGAATAACGTCTAGGTCATAACAATCCCTCTCCGATATCAAATCGTGTTCAGTGAGCAAGTACAATGTATTGGAAAGCAAATTAGTTAGCGTCCCCTGCCCTGCTAGGATGAAATTGAAGCAGTTAGCGCCAATCGTCTCTTGATCAAGATTCGTGTTCGCGACAAGCTTTGAGACGAGGTCATCCTCGGGATTACGCTGCCGGCGTGCGACTAAATCTTTGAAATATTCAACAACTCCTGTCAACTGTGATGGGTCCCCATCCTGGAAACTGCTGAACTCACTGTGTCGTTGCTTTCGGAACACTGTAAGCCAGTCTAGAACGCGATCATGATTGTCCTGTGGGATGCCAACGAGGGTCATGATAACCCGCAGGGGGACTGGGATTGCAAAGTCATGCACGAAGTCGAATTCCGGTCCGTCCGTCAGTGCAATGCGGATTTGATTCTCAACTATTTCAGTTATTGTTACTTTCATTTCCGCGACTTTGTTCGGTCTGAAAAACGGGAAAAACTGACCCTTACTCTGCTTGTGTTCCGGACCGTCCATCCAAACGACCGCCTTATTTATATACGACAAGGGTGGTGAGCTATCTGAGTGACCAGATGAAAGATCTGGCCGTGCGAGGCTTTCGTCGTCTGCCAGCCCCTGCTTCACGTGCTGATAATCGAAGACATCATAGACACCTCTCTTCCCGTCGTACTTTACAGGACCTTCCGTTCTCATTCGGTCGTACCAATCGAACGGATCAGACAGGCCGGGCTCAGAGCGTAGCGGCTCGGGAGCTGTCGCGGATGGTTGATGTCCCGGATCGGATTGGTCACTATCGTCCATGTTTTCCGGAAGAAGTTGCTATTTGAAAAGTGTGTAGTCGGAATGTCTGCGTAGAAATTAAATAGTACTAGGGAATGGAGCAAGATGGTTTGCAAGGTCTAGCTCGCTGGGTCTCAGTCACTGCAAGTCGCATAGGCGGATTGCTGACTGCGGCACCGCCAATACTATCATTGGTGAACATATCCGTATGCATCTCCAGAATCGGAGAGTCTGATGTGCGAACCAGAGTTTCGCTCTCGGTAACCTGCGGAGACTACGCTCCTAATCGACAATAATTCTGTGTCTATAAAGCGCGCCGTTGAAACAGGAAGCCCCAACGAGCGAACGACGAAAGCCGCGAACGAGTAGGGTATAGCAGTTCGCATCGATACCGCATTTTGAATGTCCTTACATTCTCATCAATACTTTGTACTCCGACTACAGCTCAGGACGTTCTATTGCTCAGCTAGTCCTTATATTATATTGAGAGGGCCCCAGACCCCCGTGGAAAACTTTTTTATTAGTTTGTTCATTAGCGGCAGTTGAGAAAAAATGTATGGTGCTAGTAGCGAGATTTGTCGACCAGTTAGTGTACTATCTGCCAAAATATCACAAAAACCAGCAAATGGGTGTCCAGTATGAGTTGGCGTGAACCAGCGGAAGGGCAGGTCGACCCCTCGGACCTCCTGAATTCGAAATCTCGCCGCCGGTTCCTCGCATCATTGGGAAGTGTCGGTGCGGTCGGTCTCGCAGGCTGTCTCGACGGTTCGGGTGATGAAGAGTCAGGTCGAACCCTTCGGGCAAACATCTCACAGGAGATCGGCACCATCGACCCGGCCAAAGGCACCGACTACGTCCAGTCGATGGCACTCATAAACATGTACGACTCGCTGGTGTTCCCGACTGGGGACGGCAGTATAGAGGCAAGCCTCGCGACGGACTGGTCGGTCTCCGATGATAACCTCACGTATACGTTCGACATGCGTGAGGACGCCGTGTTCCATAGCGGCAACTCCGTGACCGCGGAGGATGTGAAATTCAGTTTTGAACGGGTGATGGATATCGGGCAGGGATTTGCCAGCAATTTCACTGGCATCCTCGATACGGAAAACATCACCGTGGAAGACGAGCATACGGTATCGTTCGAGCTCAACGAGTCGTTCTCCCCGTTCCTGGCCATAATGGTGTTGGTGCAGGTAGTTGATAAAGACCTCATCATGGATAACCTGAGTGATGGTGAGTACGGCGAGCGTGGCGATTACGGACAGGACTTCATCAACGAGAACGACGCGGGATCCGGAGCCTACGAGCTACGGGATTTCACGCCCGGATCCGGGATTACGTTCTCCCGGTTCGAGGACGCCTACCACGAGTTCCCCGAGAACGCGTTCGAGACGGTCGATGTCGCAATCATCACGGAGAACTCGACTGTCCAGTCACAGATGCGGTCGGGCGATCTGGATATGACGGGGCAGTACCAGAGCTCCGAGACCTACGCTGCCATCGAGGAGATGGATGGCGCTCGCGTCGTAACGAAGCCGGAGTTCGGGGTGCTGTACATGAAAATCAATACCCAAAAGCCGCCCACTGACGACGTGAAGTTCCGCGAGGCGATGGCGTGGGGTTTCGATTACGAACAGGTGGTAAACGAAATCGTCCCGGACAAAGAGCCGGCACAGGGACCACTCGCACCGAAGTGGGATGTCCATGATCCCGATGTCATGCAGCCGTCCTACGACCCGGAACGGGCACGTGAGGCCCTCGAAGAATCGGAGTACGATCCAAGCGAGTTCACGATTCAGAACACGTTCACCGCATCCTACGGCTTCCAGGAGCGTATCGGCCTGCTATTTCAGGACAACATGGACGACATTGGAATCGATGTCGAACTTAACCCGCAAACGTGGGGGACTATCACCGAACTGGCGACCTCGGTCGAGGACACCCCACACACGAATCAGGTGTTCTGGGGTGGGAAGTACCCGTCGCCGGACTCGGTCTTCTACTCCAAGCTCCACTCTGAAGCCTCGGATACGTGGATAAGTATGAATCACTTGGAGGACGAGGAGGTCGATTCGATGATTGATGAGGCACGTGCCACAGCCGACCCCGAGGCACGTGCGGACATATACAGCGAACTACAGAGCGTCGTTGCCGAGAAGTACACCGACATCAACGTCTACCAGATGGTCAAACAAATCGGGCTACGAGACGACATCGAGGGGCTGACGATCCGGCCCGCAGGCGGCTACGAATACCGGTTCCGGGACCTCAGCTAGCTACAAGCAATGGTAAGTATCAGGCAACTACTCCCTCGCCTCTCCGGGATGGTAATTAGCCTCCTGGGACTGTCGGTCGTCGTATTTACCATCTCGCGGGTGCTTCCAGGGAACCCGGCTCGGATGGCACTGGGTGCCAGAGCCAGTGAAGAGCAAGTCGCAGAGCTGACTGCGGAGATGGGGCTCAACGAGCCACTGCCGGTCCAGTATATCGAGTACATGCGCGGATTGCTGGTCGGGGATTTGGGACAGAGCCTCCAGACCAGAAACCCGGTGCTCGAAGAGATCCTGTTCAAGCTGCCGGCCACGCTCGAACTTATTACGATAGCGACCCTGTTCATGGTGGGTATCGGTGTCCCGCTCGGCGTCATCGCTGCACGGAACCGGGGAGGACTCTTCGATAACGCGACGCGGGTGTTCGCGTTCTCCGCGGTCAGTGTCCCGAGCTTCTTCATAGGGATCGTGTTCCAGGTCATCTTCGGGTACTACCTCGATTGGTTCCCGATCACCGGACGGCTGTCGCTGGAGTACAGCGATTCGGTCGCGCGTTATACCGGATTCATGCTCATCGACACGCTCTTGCAGGGAGCGATCGGTGGACACGCTAACGCGTGGGCACACCTCGTGTTACCGGCACTGGCACTTTCCTTCGGGGGAATGGGACAGGTAATCCGCATTACTCGTTCGAGTATGGTCGATATCGAAGGAAAAGATTTCATCGAGGCGTCGCGTGGCTACGGGATGGCCGGCTGGCTCGTAGCCTACAAATACTCGTTAAAAAATGCCTTTATCCCCACGTTGACCATCATCGGGTTGCTGTACGCGTGGCTCCTCGGCGGAGCGTTCATTATCGAAATCGTGTTCGGGTGGCCGGGGCTTGCGAAATACGGTGTTCAATCCGTTCTCACGACGGACGTAAACGCACTTGTCGGTGTCACGATGACTATCGGCATCGTGTTCGTCCTGACAAACTTCATCGTTGACCTGATACTGGATTGGATCGATCCGCGGATACAACTGGCAGGTGATAACGCATGAGTACCGAAAGCAGTAGACTTGACCGGTTCATCTCACCCTCGCGGCGAGAGCTGTGGTACCGCTCGTACAGACGATTTACCGACCAACCAATGAGTATTGTCGGGGCTGTCATCGTTGGTGGAATCATCACAGTCGCCGTACTGGCACCTCTTGTCGCGCCCTACCCAGCGCATGTAGGCTCGTACACCGACTTTGCCAACGCGCTTGAACCCCCGAGCCTTGACCACCCGCTTGGGACGGATAGCGTCGGTCGCGACATACTCACCCGTGTGATCTTCGGTTACCGGCTCTCGTTGTTGCTCGCAGCGACTGTCCTCGGGATCGGTGTCCCGGTTGGCGTCCTGCTGGGGCTCGTCGCCGGCTATACGGGTGGATGGGTTGACGCCGCAATCATGCGAGCTACTGATACGTTCCTGGCGCTCCCGCCGTTGGTCCTTGCGCTGGCTATTGCGTCTGTCTTCGAGCCAACGCTGGAAATCGCTATTTTCGCAGTGGCCTCGCTGTGGTGGACGTGGTATGCTAGACTCACGCGCGGGCTAGCAGCGAGCCAGCGAGACGAGCAGTACGTCCAAGCTGCGGAGTTGGCCGGTGCCAGTCGCACTCACATAATGCTGCGAGAGATACTGCCGAACTGCCTCTCGCCGCTGCTGGTAAAAGTGACTCTCGATGCGGGAATTGTTATTCTAACCGGGGCTTCGCTGTCGTTCATCGGACTCGGTGTCCAACCACCTCGCCCTGGACTCGGGACGATGGTCGCAAACGGCACCAAGTTCCTCCCACAGCAGTGGTGGGTCAGTATCTTTCCCGGATTCGCGATCTTCGTTCTCGTGTTGGGCTTCAACATGCTCGGTGACGGACTCAGAGACATGTTCGATGTGGAGGTCGAACAGTGAAGACGAACGAACCGGTGCCCGAAGACCCGGTGCTTGCGGTCAGTGACCTCTCCGTCGGGTTCGAAGGGTTCGATGGCTACGCTGACGTAATACAGGAAGTTGATCTCTCGGTCGGTAAGGGTGAGGTGGTCACTATCGTCGGCGAAACCGGCTGTGGCAAGTCGGTAACCACGAAAGCGATAACTGGACTCCTAGAAGAACCGCCAGCACGCGTCTCGGGGACTGTCAAGTACGACGGTGACGACCTCCTGTCGATGCCGGACGAAGACCGTGCGGAGCTTAACGGTGACGGGATCGGGATGGTGTTTCAGGACCCCATGTCGAGTCTCAATCCGGTGTTCGAACTTGGCGAACAACTCGCCGACACCGTGCAGTTCGGTGGCACGAGTCCCGACGGTCCGCTCGCATATCTTCGCCAGCGGTACTCTCGGACAGAGCGCTCAGCCGCTCGCGACCGCGTTCGTGAGATACTCACGCAAGTCCAGATGCCGGATCCCGAAGGCGCTATGGACAGCTATCC
>Ga0209965_1000930_pt1 | contig 10379 bp, 8 predicted proteins | sample SalPon2_B_H2O_MG_FD_185707 | JGI IMG/M metagenome (GOLD analysis project Ga0209965, IMG submission 185707) | Salt pond water microbial communities from South San Francisco under conditions of wetland restoration - Salt Pond MetaG R2_B_H2O_MG... | ecosystem: Environmental > Aquatic > Non-marine...
GACGTCTTGTATCCGTATGCAGCCGTACGTGTCGATGTAGGCCGCGTCGAGCTCCCCTTCGATAGCCGCCAGGCGCTCACGCTGTGTCTCGGTGACCGTGATCTCGGGCATTCGTAGCCGTGAGTCTCTTCCCCAGCATGGTGTACTTTACCCCCGCGAGGAACCGGTGGCGGCGACCGAGCGTCGGCGATAGCCCTGCGAGACGCCGCCACCTCGCCACATGCTGCCGGCTGTCCCACACTGCCGGCACGTACCATCCCGGAGACAGCTAGCGGTATCAGTCGTCAGCGAATTCGACGCCGGTGATCTCGAAGCGGGCGCCGTCATCGGCGCTCTCGGTCACCCGGATGTCCCAGCCGTGTGCCGCGGCCACCTGTTTGGCGATGCTCAGTCCGAAGCCGGTGCCCTCGTCACTCGTCGAATAGCCGACGCGAAAGACCCGGTCGCGTTCGATCGCGGGGATGCCCGACCCGTCGTCGGCCACGTAGAAGCCGTCCTCGAGGCGTCCGACAGCGAGCGAGACCGCCTGCTCGTCGTGACCGTCCGTGTGATCTGGCGCGGGCAACGTGCCCGTGGACCCGTGCTCGACACTGTTGGCAAAGAGGTTCTCGAACAGCTGTCCGAGCCGGGACTCGTCGGCGACGACGGTCGCGTCCGTCCTAACGGTGAGCGTCGCTTCGGACAGACCGACCGTCCGGGCACACTCCCGGGCGAGAGACGATAGCTGGACCGGCGCCAGCTCCGAGTCCGTCTCGCCGTGGCGCGCCAGGTGGACCAGGTTGTCTATGAGACCTTCCATCCGCTCCACCGTTCGGTGACACCGTTCGAGAGACTCGTCGTCGTCGGTCTCGATCAGGTCCAGCGACGCCGACAGCGTCCGCAGCGGGTTCCGGAGATCGTGACTGACCACTGTGACGAACTCGTCGAGCCGGGCGTTCTGTCGCTCGAGTTCGCGTTCGCGCTCCTTGCGGGCCGAGATATCACGGAAGTACCCCTGATTGTACTGCTCTCCATCGATCTCGACGGTCTGTGCGCTGATCTCTACGGGCGTCTGCTCGCCCTCCGCGTCGACGACGGTTGCCTCTCTTTGCTCCCCGAGCGTCTCTGGACGGCCCTCGTCAGCGCCGATTTCCCGGTCGAACAGGTCGGCGTACTCCGCGGCCGTCTCGCCGGGATAGAGCTCCGTTCTGTCGAGGCCGACGATCTCTTCGGGGGGACGACCGAGCAACCGGCTCGCCGCTCGGTTCGTTTCGCGAATCTCGCCGGACTCGGCGTCGGCGACGAAGACCGCGTCCGGGGCGCCATCGAGCAGCGTCTGATACCACTCCTTGGTCTGTGCGAGATCCCGTACCCGTTCCTTGCGCTCTGTGATGTCCCGGATCGTCCCGCGGACACGCTGACAGGTGCCGTCCTCGAACTGCGGATCCCCGCGTGTCCGCACCCACTTCTCAGTGCCGTCGGCGGCGGTGATCCTGACTTCGATATCGTACGGTACCCCCTCTTCCAGCGCTCGGGTGACGCAGTCTCGAACCGTGTCGCGGTCCGCCGGATGGTAGAACTGTCGGATGTCCGCCTCGGGGTCGGGGTCGTGTGTCGAGTCGACGCCGTATATCTCGTACACCTTGTCCGTGAAGTAGACGCTCTCCTCTTGAGGATCGTACTCCCAGGCCCCGACGTCGGCCAGGTTCTGGGACTTCTCGAGCAGTTCGTTCTTCCGGTCCAGTTCCCGCTCCGCGCGAAACTGCCCCACGGCCCGCCTGACTCGGTTCGCGAGGAGGTCGTACTGGTCCGTGCCGATGGCTTTCTGTAGATAGTCCGTCGCTCCGAGGGTCAGCGCTTCGCTCGCGACTTCCTCGCTCCCCTTTCCGGTAAACAGCACGAACGGCAGGTCCGGGTGCGCTTCGCGGACGGCTTCGAGGAATTCGAGGCCGTTCATTCCGGGCATATCGTAATCGGAGATGACGCAGTCGACCGCGGGCGTGAGCCGATCCAGCCCCTCGGGCCCGCTACCGGCAGTCTCGACCGTGAAATTGGGCTCTCCCCGTTCGAGAAACTCGGCGGTTACGGCGACGAAATCCGGGTCGTCATCGACGTGAAGAACGTGGATATCGTCATCCATACGTTCTGTACACGTCCGGTTTTATATAATACAATCTATCATACTAGTTACGGTTCGCCGACCGAGATATCCGCGGCGCACCTCCCGGACCCGAAAGTTGACACCGGCTGCCGGTGGACGCCGAACTGATGCACTGGTTTCGAAGGGCCCGGATCACGTCTGGCGCCCTCATCGCGGTGGTCACCGGGGTCGGTCTGCGTACCCAGATCGGCGAGCGCCCCCGTCGACATATCGCCACCACGTGCCTGCTGCTGGCCGGCGCGGTGGGACTACCAGCCCTCTGCGTGTGGGTGGACACGCGGCTTCTCGACTGACGTCGCTCGACTCACTCTTCTACGGCGTCGCGATTCACCGTCGACGGGGGGACGCCGCCTTCGTAGACCGTCCGCACGTTCGCGGCCGCGCGCTGACTCATTCGGGCCAGTGCTTCCTCGGTGACCCCGCCGACATGGGGCGTCAGGACCACGTCGTCACGGCCGAACAACGGGTGGTCCTCGGCGGGTGGCTCCTCCTCGAACGTATCGAGGCCCGCGCCGCCGAGAGCGTCGGTCTCCAGTGCCTCGAGCAGCGCGTCTTCGTCTACGATGGGCCCTCGGGCCGTGTTGAGGAGGATGCCGCGCTCGCCGAGCGCTGTCAGTTCCTCGGTCGAGATCGCGTGACGGGTCTCGGGTGTCAGCGGCGCGTGGACGCTCACTGCGTCCGAGCGGGCGAACAGGTCACGGAACTCCGAGACCCGCTCGACCCGTGCGGGCACGTCGTCGTCGGGGACGTACGGGTCGTACATGAGCACGTCCTGGCCGATGCCGTGAGCGAGGTCCGAGGTCTCCCTGGCGATGGCACCGAAGCCAAACAGCCCCAGCGTGTTCCCGGTCAGCTCGCGGCCGGTGTAGGCCCCTCTGTCCCACCCGCCGCCGCGGACGTGCCGGTCGGCGCCCCTGTGGTTGCGCCGCAACGCGAACAGGAGCGAGAGCGCGTGCTCCGCGACCGACCGGGAGTTGGCGCCGGGCGTGTTACAGACGACGACGCCGCGTCGGGAGGCCGCGTCGATGTCGACGTTGTCCAGCCCCGCTCCGTGTTTCGCGATTATCTGTAGGCTATCGGCCCGGTCGATGACGTCCGCGTCGAGGCCGGCGACCCTGACGACGACGGCGTCGTAGCGACCGATGTCGTCGAGCGCGGCGTCGACGGTGTCGTACTCGTCCATGCCGGTACAGTCGGCGAAGTCGGCGATCGACTCCGGGCCGGACGGGTCTATCTCTCTCGGTACCAGCACGTCCCAAGTTTCAGCCATACGACAACTCCTCGCCGCGGGACAGTAAAAGTATGCAGCGCAAACGCTTTCCAGCCCGACCGATGTGGCCCCACCGCCCGCTCTGGCCTCAGAGTGTGGCTTCGATTTCGTCGGCCAGATAGACGGCGATGGGCACCCGCTCTTCCTCGACGAAGCGGGCGATCTCCTCGCCGTCGTGCTCGACGACAACGGTCGGAATGAACTCGATATCGTACTCGTCGACGCCCGGGCCGGTCTTTGAGCCGTCGTCTTCCTTCTCGGTCGGGTAGTGGTGCATCCGGGAGTCGGGAATCTCCGCGGCTTCCAGGGCGGCGCCGAAGTCCGGTAGCTGTGCGCGACAGTCCTTGCACCAGTCGCCGCCCCAGATGTGATAGTCGAGGTCGTTCCGGTAGCGCGTGAGGGTGTCGACCGTGTCGGCGTAGGCGTCCTGTACCCAGACCGGGTTCGGTTCCATGGTTTCGAGGTGGCCGCTTTCGCTCATGGCCCCCAGTTGCGGGGCAACCGGCTTGAACCTCCCGACTGTCAGGCCCCGTCCAGTCGGTCCTGCAACCGGTCCCGAAGGAGGGTCCGATGGCAGCGCTTGCGGTCGCCCTCGAAGCAGACGAGAACGATGGCGTCTCCCTCGTGAATCCGGCCCTCCAACTCGTCGAGCGCACGTTGGGCCTCGTCGTCCGTGTCCAGAGACGCCAGATACCGGGACGCAAACTCCGTCTCGTCCCAGGCGGCGTTGTGCGCGCCCTCTTCACAGAGCCCCTGCATCTGGAGGTCCTCGGCGCGCTGTCTGGTCTCGTCGAGCAGGTCCGACGGCGGGCCCAGTTCGGGGCGGTTCTCGTCGACGGCCGCGCGGAACCAGCCGGTCGGCTCGCGGACCACGCCGACGAGCCGTTCGTCGCCGTCGAGGTCGGCCAGGTCGTGTCGTATCGCCGCGACGTACGTCTCGGAGATCGCACCGCTCATGAATCTCGGTTCCGCTCGCTGGCGGAAAGAACTGCCGGTGCTTGGGACTCCCCCTCGGCCTTGCGGTTCCACGTGGGGTTTTAACCGGTGGCGGCGTAGCCGCCGGCAATGCACGAGTCACTCAGCGACTCTATCGTCGAGACAATCGGCTCGCCGCTGGTGTCGGTCGCCGCGCCCGAGGGGGCAACTGTGGCCGCGAAGGTCGAGTCGTTCAATCCGGGCGGCTCCGCGAAGGACCGGCCGGCGCGGTTCATGATCGAACGCGCCGAGGGAGAAGGCGTCATCAGCCCCGGCGACACGCTCGTCGAACCGACCAGCGGCAACACCGGCATCGGGATGGCGATGGTCGGCGCAGCGAAGGGGTACGACGTCGTGCTGGTGATGCCGTCCTCGAAGTCACCGGAACGCCGGGAGATAATGAAAGCCTACGGCGCCGACATCGAGCTTGTCGAGGGCGACATCACGGCGGCCAAAGACCGCGCCGACGAGCTGACCGACCGCGACGGCCACGTCCAGTTGCGCCAGTTCGAGAACCCGGCGAACCCGCGGGCTCACTACGAGACCACGGGCGAGGAGGTTCTCGAACAGGTCGGTGACCGGACCGTCGACGCACTCGTCGCGGGCGTCGGTACCGGCGGGACGATCACGGGCACCGGGCGCCGGCTCCGCGAGGCGTTCCCGGAGATGGACGTCGTCGCGGTCGAGCCGGCTGGGAACGCGGTCCTCTCGGGGATGGAGCCGGGCACCGGCGAGGACAGCTTCCAGGGGATGGGACCGGGCTTCGTCAGCGACAACCTCGACGTGGACCTGCTGGACGACGTCAAGACCGTGGAACTCGACGACGCCGAGGCCGAGTGTCGCCGTCTCGCCCGCGAGGAAGGAATCCTCGTCGGCCAGTCCTCCGGCGCGTCGAACCTCGCCGCCCGCGAGGTGGCCACAGAGTTGCTTGACGACGGCGTAACAGACCCGCTCGTCGTCACTGTCTACTGGGACAGCGGCGAGCGGTACATGTCGACCGGGATGTTCGACTAGTCGAGGCGGCGCGCGCCGCGTTTGGCCTGTTCGTACTGGCTGGCCGCCCACTCGTTCATCGCGTCGGTGTCGTTGTTGATGACACCGACGATGCCGTTGTCATCGTAGACCACGATGCCGCTGGCGGTACTATCGGGATTCTCGGCCGTCCAGACCGCGTACGACAGGGTCTCGTCGGTCACGTACAGGGCGAGTTCGTCGGCGCCGTTCAGGTTCGCAAACCCGTCGGGATACGTCTCGGCGAGCGCGTCCACGACGGTGTCCGTCAGCACGAGCTCGACGTCCGTCTCGCCGTTTTCGACCAGTGAGAGCACGATATCAGTGTACCGCGGGACGACCGCAGGCCCGGTGCCGCGAAAGCTCGTTGCGCCCCGGACGACCGCGACGTTGGTTTCGATCGGTGCCTGCGGCGCAGACTGTCTCGACTCGACGACCGTCGCCCCGTCGAGTATCGCGGGGTCGATGTCGATATCCGCCGGAAGCGCCGAGAGCACCGGTTGGGCGCGTTCGAGCGCGTCGAGGCGTGCGAGCAACTGCTCGTAGGCGTCGACCGCTGCCCGGCCGGCGTACGTCGCCACGTACTCGCTGCCCTGCCGGTCGACGAAGTCGTGGGTCATCAGCGCGTCGATAGCGCGGTCCACCGTCGACCGAGAGGCGTCGAGGTCGTCCACGAGGGCGGGTTTGCTCGTCGGTGTCGCCAGCGCGGCGAGTACGTCTCGCCGCTTTGCGACAGTGTCCGCGTGGCCCGGAACCGATGCCATTTCGTAGTACATACAGTGACCGGATCATGGCTCTTGCGATCACGCGACACCGCCCTGAACGCGTTCTCAGGAGCCGGTAGTTCTCCCGGGGACTCGGTATATACGGATGGCGGCTGACCTTCTGTTCGGGTGGCCACACCCGCGGCACCGGGCCCCGACGGTACGCAGTTGTCACTGGCCGTGTGCCTCTGACAGCCGCCGGTGACGCGGGGGGTGTGGCGCCCGTCTTTCAGGCCCCAAACTCCGACTCAGTCACGCGTACGACCAGCGTCTCGTCGACGTCCCTGAGATCGTACTCCGGGATCGTCTCGCCCGTCCGCGTCAGCAACATGGGTTCGACGAGTCTCGGCGGACCGTCGTCGGACCCAGACCGGTCGTCGGCCGCGCCACCGTCGTCGATTTCACTGTCGGTCGCTCCGTCGGCGTCCGCGCTCACGCCGTAGACCATCAGGAATCGGCTCGTCTCGTCGGGCGCGATCTCGTCGTCGCGAATCGCTGTCGCGAGCTCCCGGGAGAGCCACTCGTTCTCGCTGATCGAGGGGACCTTCACGAAGGCCGCGTCGGTAAAGCGCACGAGATACCAGTTCAGATCGTTGCAGAGCGCGACCGCAGCGCCCAGACTCACCGTCTCGACCTGGAGCGTGTTCTCGAAGGGTTCTCGGAGGTCGTAGGTGGCCAGCGCGTTCCGCGCGGTCTCACGGGAGAGTAGCTCGTACCGGAGGTTCACGTCGTCGCTCCCGACGAGACACACCTGCGCCATGTCTCGTGGTCAGTCGCCCCGGAGATTTAGCTTTCGGTACCCCGATGCCACGACAGCGGGCACTGCGGCCCTGCCTCCCGCGGGCGGTGAGGTCTGCTCGGATCGCTCACGCGTCGATATCGGCGCCAGTGATTTCGAACCGCGCACCGCCGTCCTCACTCTCGGCGATGTCGACTGTCCATCCGTGCGCGTCGGCGATCTGGGCCACGATGCGCAGCCCGAACCCCGTCCCGTCCGTGATCGTCGAATACCCCGCACCGAACACCTTCTGGCGCTCGTCGGCCGGGATGCCGGGGCCGTCGTCGGCCACATAAAAGCCGGTCTCGGTCCTCCCGACCGTGACCGCGACGGACTCGCCGCCGTGGACAACCGCGTTCCCGAACAAGTTCTCGAAGAGCTGTCTGAGGCGCGACTCGTCGGCGCTGACAATTCCCGGGGCCTCGACGGTGAGATTCGCCCTTTCGGTCGGCACGGTTTTCCAGCTCGCTTCGGCGGCATCGGCCAGGGTGACAGTCGCCATACTGTCGATTTTCTCCCCGCTCTGGGACAGCGTCAGGAGGTTGTCTATCAGCTGTTCGGCACGCTGGAGGGCGGTCTCCGTGACGTTCAGATGTCTGCTATCGATCTCTTCTCTGAGCAGTTCCACGCGCCCCTGTGCGACCTGTAGCGGGTTCCGGAGATCGTGGCTGACACCGCTCGTAAACTCCTTGAGCCGCTGGGCCTGTTGTTCGTTTTCCCGTTTTTGCGCCGCTTTCTCGGTCCTGTCCCGGACGTGGTTGACGATACACGGTCGCCCGCCGAGATCGAGGTACACCGTCGACATCTCTACCGGGCGAACGTCACCGTCTGCGGTGCTGATTGGGACCTGGTCTGTGTAGCTCCGCCCCTCAGCTATGACTTCCTCGAAGAACGCCTTCAGCTCGTTCATGACGTCGGCTGGATGGGTCTCGGCCGGCGCGATATCGTCGAGTACCTGTCGTTTCGAGACGCCGAGGAGCTCGGTCGCAGCCGAGTTACAGTCGATAAACGTCTGCGAATCGGGGTCGACGATGAATATCGCGTCGTTGGCGTATTCGAACACCTTCTCGAACTTCTGTTCGGACCGCGTGAGTGCCTGCTCGCGCTCGAGTCGTTCGGTGATATCCCGGCTGATGACGACGAACTGCCCCTCGCCGTCGAAGTCTCGCCGCCGGATATGGATTTCGGCGGGGAACGTCGACCCATCGGATCGCTGGTAGACACCGGTTAGCCGTTTCTGAGCGCCCTGGTCCATCTCCGCCCACTGTGAGCGTGCCCAATCCGGCTCGATACTCCGGTCGATGTCCCAGATCTTCATCTCCGTGAGCTCCGCTTCGGTGTAGCCAGTCTTCTCGCAGAGACGCGAGTTCGGGTCGATGATGTTTCCCGCCTCGTCGTGGACGTTGATCATGTCCGGCGACTCCTCGAAGAGCGCCTCGAGCCGTGCGGTGGTCTCCTCGAGCGCCTGCTCGTGTTCGATCCGTTCGGTGATGTCCTGGAACAGCGAGAAGACGGCCACGACCTCGTCGTTGTCGTCGGTGATGACTCGGTTGTACCACTCGCAGACAATCCGTTCCCCGTCTTTTCGAACGTTCTCGTCGATACTGTGGTAGCCGCCCCTGGCCTGAGACAGTTTGTCGGTCACCTCGGCGACGTTCTCGTAGCTCTCTTGGGCGACGAGTACCTCCCAGCTACGGCCCGCCAGTTCCGCTTCGGTGTAGCCGAGTATCTCCTCGCCGGTGGCGTTCAGCCCGACGACTTCGAACGCCTCGTCGTACTCCAGTACGCCGAGTGGCGACTGTTCGATGAACAGTGAGAGGCGCTTTTGACTCTCGTTCAATGCGGTGTTGCTTCTGTGTTTCGTGACCGCGTTCGAGATGCGGTTGGCCAGGATGGTGTACTGTCCGGTCCCCGTCTCCTTCTGCAGGTACTCGGTGACGCCGGCGGCGACCGCTTCGCTCGCGACCTCTTCGGACCCTTTGCCGGTGTAGAGGATAAACGGGAGTTCGTCGAATCGCTCCCGGACGGTCTCGAGCAGTTCGATACCGTTCCTGCCGGGCATGTCGTAGTCGGAGACGACACAGTCGAACTCGGCGTCCGCGAGCCGATCGAGCGCGCCCGCTGCGTCCTGGGCCGTCTCAACCGTTATTCGCTCGTTCTCTCGTTCGAGAAACGTCGCCGCGAGTTCGCTCAGGTCGGGCTCGTCGTCGACGTGCAACACCGCTATCTCGGGTGCGTGGTCCGCTCGGCGGCGGCCGCTCATCGACTCCCCTTCCCGGCCCGGCTGCTCGTGCCTGGGCCGTTTTTGGGGGCCGAACGGGCGTGGTGTCGGTCGGTGCGGTGGCCCCTGCCCGATTGGGCGACACCGACGCGAATCCGCGTGCAGTGCTGAACAGCTATCTGTGAAATATTGGTCATATCATACATCGCCGCCAAAACAGCTCATATTACGCGCAACCCGGACGCACTTCTGAGAGACGATCATACAATTGTGACCGGATTTCTTGCGTATCAACGGCGATCTGTCCTGCCTAACTGAATATTATTAGCTAACAGATATATAGTTGTTGGATAGCGTAAAAACACGTTGGGCAGATGGTGGCCAAGGCGGCCCAGGCCTCGGTAACGTCACCGTGGCAGACGGCCCCAACGCCTGGACCGGGAAGTCAGCACAATTCGACGTCGACGACTTCGCTCGCGGCCGCGCCCGCCCGCGCTCGATCGAACAGGTCGTCCGGTTCGGCCGCCCGGACCGTTTCGAGGTCCGCGTTCGTCTCGGGGATTTTCGGAGCCACCCGATTGCAACCGGTGTCCACCGTCGCGTCTTCGAACGTGCCGATCGACCGCGCCAGGTTGGTGATGTCGGCCTTATCCATCGCCAGCAACGGTCGGTGGACCGGCAGCGAGACCGCGGCGTCGGTCACCGCGATGTTGGCGCTGGTCTGACTCGACTTCTGGCCGATGGCCTCGCCGGTTACGATGCCGACGGCCCCCGCGGACTCGGCGACGGCCTCTGCGGCCACGAGCATGAACCGCCGGAGCGCGAGCATCCGCAAGTCGTCTAGTTCGGATTTCAGGTCGGCTACGGCCTCGCCGGCGTCGACGACGTGCATGGCCAGCGTTTCGCCCGGCACGTAGGACGCGAGCCTCTCGACCGTCGCCCGCGCTCGCGCTCGGTGGTCCGGACCGCCGTAGTCTCCCAGGTCGACGTACACGGGGACGACGGGACAGCCACGAGCCATCAGCTTCCAGGCGGCGACCGGCGAGTCGATGCCGCCGCTGATCAGCGCGACGACCGGGCGCTGAGTCCCCAGCGGAAGCCCCCCTGGGCCGGGTCGCTGCTGCAGAAAGATGTAGGCGTCGTCGCGTCGACACTCGACGAACAGCGCGAAGTCCGGGTCGTCGAGGTCGACTTCGGGGTCGCCCCCCAGCGATTCGATG
>Ga0209965_1000931_pt1 | contig 10368 bp, 13 predicted proteins | sample SalPon2_B_H2O_MG_FD_185707 | JGI IMG/M metagenome (GOLD analysis project Ga0209965, IMG submission 185707) | Salt pond water microbial communities from South San Francisco under conditions of wetland restoration - Salt Pond MetaG R2_B_H2O_MG... | ecosystem: Environmental > Aquatic > Non-marine...
ACCGGTTCCAGCCCCGGCTCGTCGTCCGGCGCGAACTCCGCGGGCAACACGAGGGTGGCGTCGACCCCGAGGTCGTCGCGGAGCCCTGAGAACAGTTCACCGACGTGGACGTCGAGGCCGCCGGTGATGTTCGGCGGATACCCCCATCCCAACATGAGTACGCTCGGCGGCATACCCATCCGTTTCGGGAGTCACCACTTAGGTATGCCCCTCGTTCGCTCGGAGAATCGACCGCGCCGACCGGTCAGGCCGCCTGCACCGCGTCGCGAAGATCGGCCGTCTGGTCCGTGATCGAGTCCGCCGCCTCGCCGACCAGATCGAGCGGGTCGCCGGACTCGGCTTTCACCGTCAACACCGGCTCCGTCTGTCCGCCGGACTGCTCGGGGTTCACGTCGTAGGTCGCGGCCGCGACGTCCTCGGTCTCCAGCAGGACGCCCTTCAGCACGTTCATGAAGGTGTGGTCCTCGCCGGCGACCTCGATACGGAGTTCCGTGTCGGTCTTTTCGATGACCCGCAGTTCCATGCTCGAAACCTCGGGCGAGCGGCGTTTCAAGCTTTCGTCTCTCGGATCGCGGAAATCGGTGATCGGCGCGATCACCGACGGAGCCCAGCCGCGAGTCCCCTCGACCGCCCCGCACCTCACGCCTCCCCAGCCTCGGCCGGTGGCGGCCGCGGACAGCACCGCAGCGCGGCCGCCGACCGCCCTCCCTCGCGGGCTCCTCACGCCCGCTTACAAGCGGGCGCTCGGCGGCGCGCCGACCGCCCGACACCCGTTCTCGGATGCCGCGGGGCAGTCGCTGACGGGTAGGCAAGACGGAATAAATGGTCTCCGCGAATCGCGGTGTGACCGAGCTACTCGTCGGCGTCGACGGCCACTTCGTCGCTGTCGACGTCGACGGCGGCCTCCTCCTCGGCGGCGACCTCGGACGGACGCGCTTCGAGGGTCAGCTTCTGGACTTCGACGCGGCGCAGCGGGTAGATAGTCTTCGCCTCGCCGTAGACGGCCGACGAGAGGTTCCCCTCGACGATCGCGTCGAGGAACGACTCGAAGGTCCGGTCCGCGGCGGCCTCGTTGACCTTGTCGATCATGACGCGGCGGATCGCCTTCTCCTGTGACCGGTCGGCCTTCTTCGTCGTCAGCGCGACGGGCTGGACGCGGATCCGGTAGTCGTCCGTCGTCAGCACCGTGATCGACGCCTCGACCTTCGAGGCCCCGCGGCGGACGAGAGAGCGCAGGTAATCGCGCGTCAGCTCGTACTTGATGAACTCGGTGTACGCCGAGTCGCTGCCGACGTCGGTGATCTTGAACGTCAGCTTCGTGTTGTTCGCGCCGGAGTCGCCGGTGAGCTCGCCGAGCGTCGTCGTGATCGTGCGGCCGACGACCTGCTGGGGCTCCTCGGCGAGGGTCTCGCCGATCTCCTGTCGGTCGAACTGTTCGGGCGCTAGCACGGAGTACCAGCGCTTCTGTTCTCTGCTCTTGGATACGGATCGTTCGCTCATGTGTTGGTGTCTGTGGTGTCTGCTGTGTCTACAGCGTTCGTGCTGTTTTCGGTGTCTGTGTCCGAATCACGAGCGGCGCGGTGTGCCCGCGCGCGCTCTGTGATCCGGTCTGCGACGTGTAGGTTCACGACGTAGTCGTCGACGGTCGACTGCAACCCGCCGGTCGTCTCTCGCTCGATCTCGCAGGCGATCGCGTCCCCGTCGACCCGGGTCGCCATCGACTCGGTGTCGTCGGGCGCGAGCGCGGCCGCGACGAGCGCGGCGTCGGCGTGGGTCGTCCGGACGGTCGCCGTCCGGGACGAGCCGGGCTCGGTTCCGGTCATATCGCCTCCCTGAGCGCGGCGAGCGCGCTCGTGATGTCGGCGTCTGACTCGGATTTCCCGTCCGCCGTCGCTCCGTCACTCTCGACGACCGCGATCCCGCCGCGGTCGGCGGTCCCCCAGCCGTCGGCGGCGAACTCGGCCGCGACCGACCGGCAGGCGTCGCCGAGTCCCGTCGGTTCCGTCGCGGCCGCCGCGAGCCGGTCGTCGGACTCGTCGACCGCGACGGCGACCGGCTCCGGCGACCGGAAGTCGCGGAGCAGTCGAGCGACGGTCGGGAGGACGGTTCGCGGTGTGCCGGCGTCGTCCGCCGGCTCACGCTTCCCGACGCGGGCGACGACGCAGCCGTCGTATCGGCTGACCGTCGCGGCGTCCAGCGCGCGGTGTGCCGCGATCCCGTGAGTCCGCCACGCGTCGAGCGCCGCGGTTCGCACCTCGTCGCTCGGGTCGGCGGTGATCGCCAGCGCGATTCCGGTTCCGGGGGCCTCGCGGGCGAGCGCGTCGAGCACGTCGGCGTAGCCGCCGACCGTCTCGACCGGCGTCTCCTCGCCGGCGGTCGCGTACGGCCGGAGCGCGCGCTCGACCGCCGAGGCCGAGCGCGCGGCCGCGTCCTCGCTGCCGACGACATCGACGGCGACGAGCGACGCGAGCCGACGGTGCGCGTCGTCGTCCATCTCGGCCGGGAGGCCGAGGTCGGCGAGGGCCGCGCGGGCCGCCTCCGTGTCGCCGGAGTACGGCGTCCGAACGAGCGTCGAGGCGGCGAGACCGTCCGCGAGGTCCGCGGTCGGGACTGCGACGCCCGGGCGTCGCTCGACCAGTCCGTCTCGCTCGGCGGCGTCGAGCGCGTCGCCGGAGCCGTCCGTTCCGGGGACGGAGCCGGCCGCGACCACGCCAGCGAGCGCGACGATCGGGTCCGGGTCGACGTCCAGCTGTCGGGCGACGGCGAACGCGTCCGCGCTCGCCGGCCGGGCCGTTCCCGGTATCGCGTGTGCGCCCCGATCGACGCCGATCGTCACCGCGACTCCGTCGTCGACGTCGTCGGGAACCGGGTCGCGGTCGACTCGGACCTGAAACGGCGTGCCGGCCGCTCTGAGTCCCCTGGCAAGCAGCCCGGCGGCTGCGAGCGCGTCGCCGTCGTCGGTCGCGACGAGCCGGACGAACGGCGCGTCGGCGAGGACGCCGGCGAGGGCGTCGGGGGCTGGCGCGGCGGATGTCGCTTCGGTCATGGTCGGGATGGGTTGCGTCTGTCGTGTGTCTGCGGCGCGTCGCGTCCGCCGTCGCAGGCGGTCGTGTCCGTCGCCGCGTCTGCCTTTCGTCGGCGTCGGAGCTACTCGTCGGCGAGCAGCTCGGCGGCGCGCTCGTAGGTGTACGTGAACTCCTCGTCGATCTCGTCGCCGCGGTAGTAGTTCGCGAGGCGGCGGATCTTCGACTCGGTGTTCTGTAGCGCGCGCTTGTTCTGGTAGTCCTGGCCGTTCTCTTCCATGTGCTTGCGCAGGCGGACGGCCTGTGCCATCAGGTTGCGGAGGTCCTCGGGGTACTCCGCGGCGGCGTCGTGCTCGTCTAAGATCTCGGTGAGCTTCTTGCCGGTCGCCAGCTTCACGTCGGGGACCGGGACGCCCTTGACTCCCTCGTCACGGAGTTTGAGTCCGATGACGCTGGGGTCGTGACCCTGTTCCGCCAGTTCGACGACGCGGGACTCGATGTCCTCCGCGTCGACGTCGCTCCACTCCGGGTTCTCGTCCGTCGCCGGTTTGTCCGAACCGGACGAACCGCGACGGCGCGTGTGCATTCGTGCCATTGTTTCGAAATTGGAACGGCACAACCACAACGTGCGGCTCCGCGCGACGCGGCTACGGGACGCTCGCGCTGCGAGCGACCGTGACGGACCGGTCCGCGATCGCGAACCGGCCCGGGCCGCGACGCCGGAGGCGTCGGCGCACTGCCACATTCCCAAGCCGTGGGCGAAAAGGCCCCGGCGCGTCGGATCTGCGGCTGTGCTGTTCCCGTCCGTCCGGTCGCCGCCGAGGCTATTAAGGGTGTTCGTGTGGCTCGGCCGCGTCACAGAAACGAGGATTTAGGTGGATCGTCTGGCACAGAGGGTGTAGGAGCGACACATGATCAACCCACCCGACGACGATTCGACGGATCGAACCGATGACTCGCCACCGGACGACGCGTCACCGAGCGTCGATTCCCGAGGCGACAGATCACGTGAGGACGGAGCGCACCGTAGCGGCGGCGGAGGGGCGAGCACCGACGGCGAGCAGACCGCGGTCGCCGACGGCGGCTTCGCGGACGACCCGGACGCGGCGGTCGGACCGCGGATCTCCTTTTATGGCGGGAAGTGGGCCAGCACGATCCCGCTCGTCGTCTTCATCCTCTGGGCGATCTTCCAGAGCGGGGTCCTCGGCATCGGCGACACCAACGGACTCGTGATCGGCGCGCTTTTGGGTACCATCCTCGGGATGTTCTTCGTTCGCGGCGACTGGAAGGCGTACGCGAACACCATCTTCGAGGGGATGACCCAGCGCGTCGCGGCCACGGCGATCGTCGCGTGGCTGTGGGCGGGCATGTTCGCCGAGACGCTGCAGGTGGGCGGGTTCGTCGGGGGACTCATCTACGCCGCCGACGCGTTGAACGTCGGCGCGGCGACGTTCCCGGCGGCCGCGTTCGTCCTCTGTGGCCTGCTCGCGACGGGGATCGGGACCGGGTACGGCGCGACCGTCGCGTTCGTCACCCTCTTTTTCCCCGCGGGCGTCCTCATCGGCGCGAACCCCGTGCTGCTCTTCGCCGCGATCCTGTCGGGGGCCGTCTTCGGCGACAACCTCGCGCCCGTGAGCGACACCACGATCGTGAGCGCGGTGACGCAGGACGCCGACATCGGCGGCGTCGTCGCCTCGCGGTTCAAGTACGCCATCCTCGCCGCGGTGCCCGCGTTCGTCGCGTACCTCGTGATGGGGTCCGTCCTCTCCGGCGCGAGCCTCGAAGGCGCGGCCGCGCTCCGCGAGTCCGCGACCGCGCCCGGATTAGTCCACCTGATCTCGATGGGCGTGGTCATCGCGACCGCGGTCGCCGGCCGCCACATCGTCGAGGCGATCTCGTGGGGACTGATCGTCGCGATCGCGTTCAACCTCGTGTTCGGGCTCTCTTCGGTGTCCGACATCCTCGTGTTCACGGTGACAGAACAGGGCGCGTTCACCTCGCTCCCGTTCGTCGCGGTCGGTGAGGCCGCTGGCGTCGGCGGGAGCCTCTACGCCGGCGCGATCGGCTTTTTCCCGCTCATCGTGCTCACCCTCCTGATCGTCGGGATGGCGCGGATCATGATCCGCGGGGGCGGGTTCGAGGCGATCTTGGAGTTCCTGTTGAACTCCGTCGCGACGACCGTCCGCCGGGCCGAGGTGACGATGGTGCTCGGCACCGCCGCGATCAACGGGATGATCACGATCAACACCGCCGCCGAGATCGCGATCGCGCCGTACATCGCCCGGATCGGCGAGAAGTTCAACATCAACGGCTACCGGCGGGCGAACATTCTCGACGCCAACACGTCGGCGCTCGGCTACATCTTCCCGTGGGCCGGCGGCGTCCTCGTGGGCTATCAGGTGATGGTCGGGCCCAACGGCCTCGGCGCGGAGTACGGTCCCGAGATGGTCGTCAACCCGATACAGGCCGTGCCGTACGTCTTCCACGGCTGGTTCCTCGTGATCGTCTTCTTGATCGCCGCCGTGACCGGCTTCGGGCGGGAGTACATTCCCGATCGGGCCTCGGAGGAGGTGTCGCGCGCATGAGCGTCTTCGAGAAGTTCCTCGCCGGCTGGTCGTTCCGGAGTTCGTCCCCGGAGTACGACCCGGGAGAGACGATCGAAGTGATGGTGACGGGTCGCGAGGGCGACACGGCGATCGCCCGCATCGGCGATTCGACGCTACAGATCGGAGAGGCCCCGACCGACGCGGTGGACACCCGCGTGCTCGTCGAGGTCGAGACGTGGGACGCGAGCGAACGCCGCGGCACGGGCACCTACCGCAAGACGGTCGGCGAGAGCGCGTTCTGACCGGTCGGCACCGCCGACCTGAGCCGGCGGCCGCGCGCTCGTGCCGACGCCGGAACGAGACTGGCCGCTCCGGACCGAGGCGCTTTTTAAGTCGACTCGCGAACGTGAGCGCGTGCTATCGGTCGAGCTGCACGCGCACTCGGCGCTCTCGTACGACGGGCGCGACCCGGTCGACCTCCTCCTGGAGCAGGCGGCAGGGGTCGGCCTCGACGCGCTCGCCGTCACGGACCACGACGAGATCGACGCCAGCATCGAGGCGGCCGAGAAAGCCGCCGACTACGGGCTCGTCGGTATCGTCGGCATGGAGGTGACCTGCGCTGCGGGCCACGTCCTCGCGTTCGGCATCGACGAGCGCGTCGAGAGCGGCCTCTCCTTCGACGAGACGCTCGACCGCATCCGCGAGATGGGTGGAATCGCGGTCGTTCCCCACCCCTTCCAGAAGTCCCGCCACGGCGTCGCCGCTCACATCTCTGACGAGCAGCTGGCGAGCGCCGACGCCCTCGAGGTGTACAACTCCCGGCTGTTCACCGGACGCTCGAACCGACAGGCCGAGGCGTTCGCGATACGCAACGGGTTGCCGATGACCGCCGGAAGCGACGCGCACATCTCCGAGATGGTCGGGCAGGCAGTGACCGAAGTCGCGGCCGAGGAGCCGTCCGCCGACGCGGTCCTCGACGCGATTCGGGAGGGGCGGACCAGCGTCGTCGGGAAACGAACCCCGTGGCGCGTCTCGCTCCGGCAGTTCGGCGGCGGCGCGAAGCGGCGAGCCCTTCGCGCGCTCCGGGGGCTCCGCTGACAGCCGTGACGCGAACCCCCTCCCGCGCGCTCCGCGGCGCGTCCGTCGACCGCGTTCGGGCGGCGCTCCGAGCTCGCGACCCGCTTCCCGGCGGCCGAGGCTTCGCGGGGCGGATCGCCGATCCGCCCGGCCGGTCCGGCCCCGTCCTCGTCCGCGACGTGCTCGGCCGCGAGCCGATCTTCCTCGAACGTGACGTGACGGCTCTCGGAGTCTCTCGCCCTCCCCCCGACAGTGACGCCGCTTCCGCCGACAGTGACGCCGATCCGACCGCCCCGACCCACTGGAGCTTCGACCGGAGCGATCTCGACGATCCGGTGTCGGTTCCCGCCGGCAGTGTCGTGTCCACCGGAGGGACAGAGCGCGTCTGGTCCCTTCCCGACGACGGACCCGTCGATCCGAACGCCGGGCAGGCGGCCGTCGATGCCGCCCTCGACGACGTCCTCGCCGACCTCGCTCGCGGCGGAGCCGGCGGTGGTTCGCGCGGCGCGGGCGGAGGGGACGACCTCGCCGTGGCGTTCTCCGGCGGCGTCGACTCCGGCGTCGTCGCCGCCGCGGTGCCGGACGCTCCCCGGTACGTCGCCGGCTTCGAGGGATGTCACGACGTCTCGGCCGCGCGTGAGGCGGCCGCGGCGGCGGACCGAGCGGTCGACCTCCGCGTCGTCGAGATCACACACGAGGAACTGGTCCGCGCCGTCCGCGCGGTCGCCGACGCGACGGGACGGCGGAATCCGATGGACGTCGCCATCGCGGTCCCGCTGTATCTGGTCGCCGAGGCGGCCGCCGAAGACGGGTTCGAGCGGCTCGCGGTCGGACAGGGCGCAGACGAGCTGTTCGGCGGCTACAGCAAGGTCGTCGATCCAGCCGACGACCATCGCGTCGACGCGGACACCGTCCGCGGGGCGCGGACCGAGACCGTCCGCACGCTTCCGAACCAACTCGAACGGGACGCGCTCGCGATCCGGGCCGCGGGAGCGGAGCCGGTCGCCCCGCTTCTCGACGACCGGATCGTCGACGCCGCGCTCGCGCTCCCGGGTGCGCTCTTGTCCGCCGGCGGCGAGCGGAAGATCGCCCTGCGCCGCGCCGCGGCGGGCCGCGTCCCGGAGTCGGTTCGCGTCGCGGACAAGAAGGCGGTCCAGTACGGAACGTACGTCTCGCGCGAACTCGACCGACTCGCGCGGCGGGCGGGATTCAAACGCCGTATGGACGACCACGTCGGGCGATATCTCGACGAGCTGTTGAGCGACGGCTGAGAGGTCTCGGCTAAAAACGGCCCGTGAGGGCCGGTGCTGACCAAGCCGCCGTATGGAGTACCAGTCCTACGGCCGACGCCCGATCGTTCGGGCGTCTGCTGTGAGATGGCGGTGACTGTTATAAAATTCGGGCAGTAGTGACAAATATAGCAATCATACGAGCGCAAATGCTGACGATCGGGCTGTCTTTTCTCCGGTTCTTGTCGAACGATCCGATCTCCGACACAGAGCACCGTCGGAACTCCACGTGTATCAGGCGGGAGGGTCGGTGGGTCCAGCGGTCGCCGCGATCGCCGTCGACGGGCCGACGATCGCCCGGAAGCCGCGGACCCCGGCAGCGATCGCCTGCCCGGTTCGGGTCATCTGACCAGATACGGGTCGCTGCCGGCGATGAACCGACCGAGGTCGCTCTCTCGCCGGAAGTCGGTCGACCGAAGCTCTCGAAGCGAGTCGACGAGCCGGTCCGCGTCGCCGTCGCTCCACTCGGCGGGGTCTCTGATCGGGACGACGAGGAAGCCGGAGCCGAGGATCTCCCCTGCGTGGAGCGACTCCATGTCGACGTCGGTCTTCCACGCCTGCGCGGTGTACTGTCGGAGGACGTGGTCGGTCGCGCGCTCGCCCACCGGGAGTAGAACGTGGGCTGCGATCGCCCGGAGCTCCGCGTCGAAGAACCGCTCCATGTCGGCGTAGTCGTCCTCGCTCGGCGTCCCCGTCGTCACACACATGTGGAGGTACGAGAAGAACGAACGCTCGGCTTGAATCGGCGTCTCGACAGCGGCTGACGCGCCGTCAGAGTCGAAGTCCGCGATCAGTCCGGCGTCAGTCAACGCAGAAAGAAAGGCGGTAGACCACGGCTCATCGGTGAACGGGACGCCGGTCTCGACGCCGCCGTGGACGCCGGGGTGGTCGCCGACGACGTGAAAGTCCGCGTTGGCGTCGCCGTAGCCGGGGACGTACGACTGACAGTCGGGCCGCATCCCGAACGGGTTGCGGGTCCGGTCCGTAACGTTCTGCACGCGAACCGATAGGTGCGCGCCCGGATATATCCCGTTCGGTCCGCGCTCGAACCGGCCGATCTGGACCGCCCTCGACGACGCCGCCCGACGCTGCTCTCGGTCTGGCATCCCGAGCCGTCCGACGCGCGAAGCGAGGCGCACGAGTCGGCGGTAATTCACATAACTTATGGAAACGAACGGGGTCCACACGGCCTGTGATATTGAGGTCCCAATCGACGGGGCGAGTCGTATCAGAATATGTCTATGTATTCTTCAAACCGCACGACTGCGACGAGTTCGGCGCGACGTTCGCCACGGAAAGTATATATACACCCCGCTGCTCGGCTCGGGTGAAGACCAATGTTCGACCGCATCCGTTCGGCGGCCCTCTTCGGGCTGCACCAGGCGACCGTCGCCATCGGCATCTCGCTGTTCCCGGTTGCCATCTTCGCGCGCAACCGCCTCGGCATCAACGTCCCCATCGGCCGGCTCGTCGAGACCACCGGCTCCGCGTACGAGAACGTCAGCAAGTGAGGACGCACGGGTACGCGATTTCGTAGTCGGCGCGTCATCGCGGTGTGTTGGCCGGTTCCGGCGGCTGGCGGTCGCTCAGAACTGGACGGATAGTCCCGTCGGAACCGGCGGTCGGTCCCCGAAGGGTTGCCTTTATCAGCGCGCCGGGCCAACGAACGCCTAATGCGACCACCGACTGGCGATCTCTCCAGCAGCCCGGTCGACGAGTTGGGCCGCGACCAGCCCGTCTTCGGACCGGAGATCGGCGAGTTCGAACACAGCGAACGCCGTGCGGCGCAGGCCGACGGCGAGGGCGAGATGAAGACCGGCACGACGACCGTCGGCATCCGCACCGCCGACGGCGTCGTGATGGCGACCGACATGCGCGCCTCCATGGGCGGCATGGTCTCCTCGAAGGACGTCCAGAAGGTCGAGGAGGTCCACCCCCGCGGCGCGCTCACCATCGCCGGCTCCGTCTCCGCCGCGCAGAATCTCATCTCCACGCTCAAAGCCGAAACGAGCCTCTACGAGACTCGCCGCGGCAAGGACATGTCGATGGAGGCGCTCTCCACGCTCACCGGCAACCTTCTCCGGACGGGCGCGTTCTTCATCGTCCAGCCGATCCTCGGCGGCGTCGACGACGACGGCGCACACATCTACTCCATTGACGCCCTCGGCGGCACGACCGAAGAGGAGTACACCGTCACCGGCTCCGGCTCGCAGTACGCCCTCGGTGTCTTAGAACAGGAGTACCACGACGAGCTCACCGTCGACGAGGCGAAGGGTGTCGCCGCCAAGGCGATCCAGTCCGCCGTCGAGCGCGACCTCGCGTCCGGCAACGGGATCAACGTCGCGGTCGTCACCGACGAGGGCGTCGACATCACCCGCTACAAGGAGTTCGACGAGCTGCTGTAGGCACGGTCTCGTCTACCGATCTGTTTTC
>Ga0209965_1000933_pt1 | contig 10364 bp, 14 predicted proteins | sample SalPon2_B_H2O_MG_FD_185707 | JGI IMG/M metagenome (GOLD analysis project Ga0209965, IMG submission 185707) | Salt pond water microbial communities from South San Francisco under conditions of wetland restoration - Salt Pond MetaG R2_B_H2O_MG... | ecosystem: Environmental > Aquatic > Non-marine...
CGACCGGACGGATATCCAGGCTCGCCGCCAGTTGTGTCACACAGAAAACACGGTCTCTGTCCGTTATGTAAACGTTTATTGGAGATAACTCAGATGCCAACGTGTCACTATGACACATGCGAGAAACAACAGACGACGGTTCCTGAAGGGAATGGGTGGAGCGGTGACTGCGGTTGGACTCGCCGGCTGTTCGGGCAGCGGTGGCGGCTCGGAACGTGACTACTTCAAACTGGGCGCAGTGACGTCGCTCTCCGGTGACCTCCGATTTGGCGGGGAAGTCACCCAACGCGGGTACGATCTCTGGGCCGACACGCTCAACGAGCAGCAGGGTGGGATTGAAGTCGGCGGTGAGACGTACGAGGTGCAGATCGAGTATGCGGACGCACAGTCGAACCCCTCTGCGGGAGCCGATGCGGCCTCACAGATGATCAACGCCGGCGCGGATGCCGTCTTGGGCCCGTACTCCAGTAACGTCACCCTCGCGGTGTGTCCGATCATGGAACAGAACTCGATGCCTCACATCACCGGCAGCGCAGAATCCCCACAGATCTGGGAACAGGGCTTCGAGTACAGCTTCGGTACGATTCCAACAGTGAGCATTATCGGGAACGAGGCCGCCACGGCCCTGTTGAATCTTGACCCGCAGCCGGAGTCTGTGTACATTACGGCCGTCAACGAGCCGTTCTCTGTTGCGACCGGTGAGGCAATGCGAGCGGCAGCCGAAGCCGCCGGGATCACCGTCGAGAACTACGAGGAGTTCCCCCGCAACACCGACTACACCAACGTGGTAAGCGCGGCACAGGATGCCGACCCTGACCTCCACTTTCACGGGGGACACATCGGGAGCCACGTTAACCTCGTTAACGCGGCCGAACAGCTCGGCTACACGCCCGACGGCTTCCTGATGCACTACGGTGTGAACACGGGTTCGTTCAAGGACGGTGCCGGCACACAAGCGCCACATTCGTTCGGTGCGACCGTTTGGATCCCGAGCGTCGAACGCTCCGGTGGAGTCCTCTTCGGCTCACCGGGTGCCTACGCCGAGGCCGCGACGGCCGCGTACGACTCGGCACCGGACTACACGCAAGCCGGGTCGACGGCTGCGGGGATCGTCTTCCAGGAGGCGTTCAAAGAGCTCGGTGCTGCGCCGCCACTCTCACAGGACGACAAAGATGAGCTGATCGGTATCCTCGAAGAAATCGAAGTCAGCACCTTCTACGGGGACGTCGCCTTCGAGACAAGCGGCGACTACTACCACAACAACGTCAACACACAGACCCTGCTCGTCCAACTCGGCACCGACGGCGCGCCGTCGATCGTCGGCCCCGAAGAATCGGCGACGACCGAGGCAACCTATCCCGCTCCCGCGTGGGCGGACCGCTAACGCCCGCTATATGGTCGATATCGGATTATTCACACAGATCGTAATCAATGGGCTCCTGCTCGGCGGGATCTACGTCACGATCGGCGTGGGGTTCTCGCTCGCATTTGGCGTCCTCGAAGTGGTCGACTTCGCGGTCGGCGAGTACGTGATGGTCGGGGCGTTTGCGGGTGCAATACTCGCACCGTTATTCGGCGCTGAGGGGATCTTTGTGATTCCGGTCGTACTCGTCGGCTTCTTCGCACTCGGCGCGCTCGTACAACCATTTATTCACCACGTGACGACTGGTGACCGCCCACACCCGCTGTTGATGGGACTCGTGTTCACCTTCGGGCTTGCGACGTTCCTTCGCGGCTCGGTGCTCACGATTTTCGGTCCGAACAACCGCGACGTGCCGTCATCGCTTCTCACTGGTGGTGTGAGTGTGTCCGGCATCGGGACGTTTCCGGTCGTTCGAACCGTTACCGCTGTCTTTGGTGTATCAGCACTCGTCGTGTTCATGTACTATCTTTACCGGACAAAAGGTGGAATGGCGATCCGTGCAATCGCCGAAGACCGAACGAACGCGCGTCTGATGGGGATCAACATCAACCGATACCAGTCGATCGCCTACGGGGCGTACGCCGCGCTCACCGGAAGCGCCGGCGTATTCATCGGTATGACGTTCACTGCCAACCCCGGGATGGGGCTCCAGTACACCGCGTTCGCGTTCTTCATGGTCGTCCTCGCCGGGATGGGATACCTTCCTGGAGTTATCCTCGCGGGTGTCGTCCTCGGGCTGACACAGTCGTTCACCGCGGTGTACGTGAGTGGCAATCTGGTGTTGCTTGTTTTGTTTGCGATCATCTACCTCGTCCTGCTCGTGTCTCCGGCAGGCATCCTGGGGAAAGGTGAGTGGGCCACATGACGGCTGCCACTTCTGTCCTTGACCGGCTGCCCGGTGCGCGCCGGTACTGGTACGCCAGCGGCGGGGTGCTGCTGCTCGCGTGGCCGCTCGTGTTCGGGCCCTTCTGGGCACGCATCGGTCTCGGCGCGCTGATGTGGATCGGTCTCGCTCAGTCGTGGAACATGATCGGCGGGTACGCCGGCTACCTCGATTTCGGTCACGGAGCATACTTCGGGATCGGCGCCTTCGCAGCCGGAGTCGCGATGGCGCAGTTCGGGTACCCATTCCTCGTCGGCTTCGCGCTTGCGGCCGTCGTTGCGACCGTTGTCGCCGCCGTCGTCGCGATCCCTACACTCCGGCTCACTGGGGCCTACTTTGCGATCGCGACGTGGGCGTTCGCCGAAGCGATAAAACAGACCGCACTCGTGACCGGAATCACGGGAGGCACGTTTGGGCTGAGCCTGCCGCGATCGCCTGACTCGTTCGTTGGTATCGCGGCACCGTTCCCTATCTCGGAGGCATTCTTCTACTACGCGATGCTCACGCTGTGTGTGGGTACGATGGCGCTCACCTACGTCCTCTTTGAACGCCGTGAGTTCGGTTTCCGGGTGAAAGCGCTTCGTGACGATCAGGATGCAGCCGAGTCACTCGGCATCGACACGACCCGCGTAAAGCGACAGGTGTACGTGCTTTCGTGCGTGGTAGCAGCGCTCTTCGGCGCGGTCCACGCGTGGTACATCGTGTACATCCACCCGAATGACGTTCTTGCGCCGATAATCACCGACCGGATGGTTATCATGGCGCTTCTGGGCGGACTCGGGACGCTCACCGGGCCCGTCGCCGGAGGGCTCTTGGTGTTCCTGTTAGAGCGGCTCTCGTCGGTGTTTCTCGGTTCGACGACGTTTTATCTCCCGCTCATCGGGACGCTCATCATGCTGACAGTGTTGTTCGCGCCGAGTGGCATCATCGGCATTCTCCGTGGTGAAGTTGACGCCACCGATATCCGCGAGAACGTTCGCGCGCTCAAAGAGAGGTTCAATCTCCGATGACCGACGCTATCCTCGAAACTACCGCACTTACGAAGCGATTCGGTGCACTGACAGCTAACGACGCGATCTCGTTGTCGGTCGAACGCGGTGAGATTCGCGGTATCATCGGCCCGAACGGGTCAGGTAAGACGACGTTTTTCAACACCGTCTCGGGGTTTTATGACCCTGACGGCGGGAGCGTCGTCTTTGACGATGAAGACGTCACTGCCTGGGAGCCACACCGGCTCGCCAGACGCGGACTCGGGCGGACGTTTCAGATTGTCTCTCCGTTCAAAAATATGAGCGTTAGACAAAACATGCTCGCGGTCCAGACGGAGGGGAGTCGCTCGCGCGAAGAAAAGCAAGCCCGTGCCGAAGAGATCCTCGCATTTCTCGAGATCGACCACATCGCCGACAACCAGGCCCGCGGGATGTCTGGCGGCCAACAGAAACTGCTCGAACTCGGTCGGGTGTTGATGCTCGATCCGGCACTCGTGATGCTTGATGAACCCGCGGCAGGCGTCAATCCTGCACTCGAATCGCGGATCATGGACCACATCCACGAGTTGAACGACCGGGGGACCACATTCGTCGTCATCGAACACGACATGCACGTAATGCGAACACTCGCAGATACGGTGTCGGTCTTCGACGCCGGCGCACATATCGCCGAAGGCGACTTCGAGTCGGTTTCGTCTGACCCGGCGGTTCGTGAGGCATACCTCGGCGGGACGACCGCCGAAGACGACGAGGTGCCGATATGAGCCGTGAGAACGTCCCGACGCTCTCGACAACCGCCGTCGAGGCTGGGTACGACCGCCATCAGGTATTACACGGTATTTCCTTCGAGAGTCGCGACGGCGTGACGTGCATCTTCGGGCCGAACGGGTCCGGGAAGTCGACGTTCATGAAGACGTTAAACGGCGTCGTCTCGGTGTGGGACGGCAACATCACATACGGTGACGTCGACCTTACGGAGGTGCCACCGGAGTCGATAGTCACTCACGGCATTGCAACGCTCCCGCAGGGTGGCGGTATCTTCGGGAGCCTCACCGTTGAAGAGAACCTACAGGTCGGCGCGTTCACCGTCGACGACGACGTGGTCACCGCTGAGCGCCGTGAGACTGTCCTCGAGGTATTCCCGGCGCTTGAGGCAAAACTCGGCCAGCAGGCCCGCGACCTCTCTGGCGGGCAACAAATGATGGTGAGTCTCGGCCGCGCGATGATGACCGGCGCCGATACGTTCCTGCTCGATGAGCCCTCGGCGGGGCTCGCACCGAAGCTCGTCGACGACGCGTTCGGGCTGATAGAACGGCTCGTCGATACGGGCGCACAGGTGGTATTGATCGAACAGAACGTCCGCGCCGCACTCCGGCTCGCCGACTACGTCTACATCCTCGCCGAGGGCGAGGTGCAGTTCCACGGCCCGCCGTCCGAACTCTCCGAAGAAGAAGCGCTGATGGAGCTGTACCTCGGCTTGTGATCTACGAGACGGCCATGGAGTAGTTGCACAGACCATCGGCCGGTGGTCGGGTCCGTGCGTGCCGCCATGCGGTCGGTTCGGCCCGCTCACTGTGCGGCCGTCACACACCCGTGGGGCGGTTTGAAAGCGCTTTTATGCTGCCCAGCAGTACCACGGTGTACACCCTCTGTGGGGTCGATGATGTGCTGTTCCGACAGGGACCGGCCACGGGACGGACACGCGAGCTCACACGGAGGACACAGGTGACACACGCATGCCAGTTTACGTAGACTACGACACCCCAGCCGACCTCGCCGAGCGATCGCTCGAGGCGTTCGAGGTCGCCCGAGACACCGGCACCGTCAAGAAAGGAACCAACGAGACCACGAAGGCCATCGAGCGCGGCAACGCGAAGCTCGTCCTCGTCGCCGAGGACGTCTCGCCCGAAGAGATCGTGATGCACCTCCCCGAACTCGCCGAGGAGAAGGGCATCCCGGTCGTCTTCGTCGACACCCAAGACGAGGTCGGCCACGCCGCGGGCCTCGAGGTCGGCTCCGCCGCCGCCGCGGTCGTTGACGCCGGTGACGCCGTCGACGACGTCGACGACATCGGCGAGAAGGTCGCGGAGCTCCGATAACCACCCATGAGCGCAGAAGAGGGTGCCAGCGACTCGACCACCGCCGAGGTGATCGAGGTCGTCGGCAAGACCGGGATGCACGGCGAGGCCATGCAGGTCAAGTGCCGCATTCAGGAGGGATCGAACCAGGGACGGATCATCACGCGAAACGTCTTGGGCCCGGTGCGGCTGGGCGACGTGCTCCAGCTGCGCGAGACCCAGCGCGACGCCGACGCCATCGGCGGGAGATAACATGGTCGAGACACGCACCTGCGACTACACCGGCGAGGATATCGAGCCCGGGACGGGCACGATGTACGTGAAGACGAACGGCCAGATCCTCCACTTCGTTGACTCGAAGGCGGAGAAAAACTACTTCCTCGGCCGTGAGGCACGCGATCTTGAGTGGACCGAGGAAGGACGCGCCGAAGGAGGCGAGCAGTGAGCCACCACGACGAGCGCACGTTCGTCATGGTCAAGCCGGACGGTGTCCAGCGCGGACTCATCGGCGAGATCGTCTCGCGGTTCGAAGCGCGCGGACTGAAGCTCGTCGCCGGCAAGCTCGCACAGATCGACGAGGAACTGGCGCACGAACACTACGGTGAGCACGCCGATAAGCCGTTTTTCGACGGCCTCGTCGAGTTCATCACCAGCGGTCCCGTCTTCGCGATGGTGTGGGAAGGCGCAGACGCAACCCGGCAAGTCCGGTCGATGGTCGGCGAGACCGACCCTGCAGCGTCCGCACCGGGAACGATCCGCGGTGACTTCGGACTCGATCTCGGCCACAACGTGATCCACGCCTCAGACCACGAAGACGAGGGTGCAAACGAGCGCGAGATCGACCTCTTTTTCGAGGGGGACGAGCTCGTCGACTACGATCTCGACACCGCGACGTGGGTGTACGAGGACGAGTCGCACTAACGGCTCAGCGCTTTTAGTTGTCGGGCGACGGCTGCCTAGCGGCGCCGCATTTTACACACCACATTTCCGGTGAAACCCCGCGCTCACTCGAGCTCTAGTTACGGAAAGCCAAGGAGAAAACCTCACGCTTCACCACGGGGAGGATGTCAAGATGAGAGGACGGACACGCGGCCCGTCTCATCGACCATCACCACTTCGTCGGTGCCGTCCCCATCGGTGTCGGCAAACAGCGGTCCGGCGTAAACAACCGGTGTACCATCTGTTCCGTCGAGGCCGCCGCGAAGCACCGGCTCGCCGTTTCGGTTGAGCCCGAGCAGCGCGCCCTGGCGGTTCACGGCGACGACCTCTGGCGTCCCGTCGTTCGCGACGTCGCCGACTCCCGGTGCGTTCACACGGGTTTCTCCACCGTACTGTTGTTTCCACACCACCTCTCCGTCAAGAAGATCAACGGCCCAGACGCTGCCGACGCCTCCGACGAGCACGCGCCCGGCGTCGAGCCCGCCGACGGCGACCGGGCGGTCTTGGAGCCCGACCTCATAGCGCGTCGACCCGTCGGCGACTTCGATCGCCTCGAGGTTACCGTTTGCTCCGCCGAGTGCGATCACGGGGCCGCGCCGGGTCGATGCGGCGGTCCAGCTCACCGGCGTTACCGCAGGCGTTCGCTCCCAAAGTGGCGTCCCCGCCGCATCAAATAGGGTGACCGCTCCGGTATCGCCTCCGGCCGTCGAGACCGCGATACCTCCCGCGATACCCGTTTCGCGGCCGTCGGGGTCCGGGTTGGGCCCGACGATCAGCGGTCGGCGCTCGACGCTGCCGTCGACGGTCGCCTCAAACTGTCGGCTGCCGTCGGCGCCGACTACGACAATCCGACCGTCGGTCGTCGCGGCGGCGACGACGTTTGTGCCGTCACCAGTTGGGTCACCGATCGTCGGCGTGACACCGCTCGATCCGCCTAACTCGACCGTGAATCGCTTGCGGCCATCGGCGGCGTTGCGGACGACGAGTCGGCCGTCTTCGGTGGTCGTCGCGACGACTGGATCGCCGTCGAGTTGACCGGTTGTGACGCCGCCGCTGGGCGCTCGGGCGGCGCCGCCCGCCTCGGGAGTCGCCTGGGCCGCGACCGCTCTCGTCCACTGCGTCCCGACACCCGGCGCTACGGCGCGGATACCGTGGGTGCCGTTCACTATCGCTGGCTGCACGAGCAGCGTTGAGCCGTCGACGTCGACGCTTGCCGTCCCGGTGCCGTCGTCTCCAGAGACGGCGTCCGACTCCCAGACGACCGACGCCTCCGCGGTCGCGCCGTCGACCCCGACGAACGCGAAGACGGCGACGCCAACACCGGTGGCGCCGCCGGCGAACAGTACGAGCGCCGCGAGCAACACGCGCCGATCCATGCCAGTAGGTGTGTTGGGAGGGTGATACCCCTGTCGGATGTGGTCTCTGTGGTCGGTCGAGGCCGGTGGCTCAGAGCACGAGACCGATCGCCTGGATAATAAAGCCGAGCACGAAGACGGCGATCAGCGCGATAGTCGCGATGACGACGATCGGCGAGAGCTGCTCTGGCTGCTGTTCGAACGAGAGCGTGTCCATACACGAGTTACGGCAAGTCGACTGTTGAACGCTTCGCTCTCGGGTAGCAAGCTTGATGTGTGTCTCGGCGAACCCCCAGATGAATGAGTGTGACCGACGCAGGCACCCTTGTCGTCGTCTGCGGGCTTCCCGGCGTGGGAAAGAGCACCGTCGCCAGACAGATCGCTGACCGCACCGACGCCACGGTTGTGCGAAGCGACGCGGTTCGAAAGACGTTGTACGCAGATCCGACGTATTCACCCGAGGAGACGGCGTCGGTGTACGACGCACTCTTGTCGCGTGCCGAGAACCGACTCGACCGTGGGGAGTCAGTCGTCCTCGATGCCACGTTCGCTGACGCCCGGTTTCGGACGGCTGCGGTCGAGTTGGGCGCTGAGGCCGCGGCGGAGAGCACCCTCGTGTGCGTCGAGTGCGACCAGGCGGTCGCAGAGCGCCGAATCCGGGAGCGCGACGGCATAAGCGACGCAGACGTCGACGTCTACCGACAGTTTGCCGAGGCGTTCGATCCAGTTGAGTTGGAGGCCGTCGTCGTCGATAATTCTGGTGACGAGCGCGAGACGGCCACACAGGTCGACGCGCACTTTGCCTGAGCCGGTGTGACCGGTCCCAACGAGTGCCCTGCCGGTCCCTTGGCTGCTCGTCGTCTCCAATCACTTATACCCGCGTGTCCTGTACCGTTCGGTGTGAGCGAAAACTCAGGGCGTCGGAACCTCCGAATGCCCTCCGATGACGAAGTGTTCGCCGTGGTGACAGAGCACCTGGGCGGGAACCACGTCCGCCTCCGCTGTGTCGACGGCGAAGAGCGACTGGGCCGGATTCCCGGTCGGATGAAGTACCGTACGTGGATAAACGAGGGAGACATCGTCATCGCGGAGCCGTGGGACTGGCAAGACGAGAAAGCGAACGTCGAGTGGCGATACACCGACGACCAAGCCGACCAGCTCCGCCGCGAAGGCCACATCCAATAGCGACCTGTCGCGAATCACCGCGTCGACGCTTCCGTGAGTGGTATCGCGCTCCTTTTGAGCGGTGCGGACGTACACATTCACAACTGTGGCGTTCACCGACAAGATATACGTCAAGAATCACCGCCAGCTCGCCGCCCAGCTGGAGACGAATCTCCCGAAGGGAGCGTTTGCCGGGGCAACGCTCGACCTGCTTTTTACCGGCGACGAGCTCGCGGGGCTCGACGCCGCCACGCGCGACCGAGTGTTAGACTTCGCTGAGGACTTTCTCGACTGTGACTGTCAGTCGAACCCGTACTGTGGTTGTCCAGAAGAAAAGTTCATCCGCTACGTACTCGAGTTGCGGGCGGAGGGCCTTGGTCCACAGGCGATTGTCGACGTGATGACCGACGAGTACATGGTGTACGCATATACCGGCGACGTGCGGTCGTTCCTTGACGACGCCGTCCGACAGCTGGAAGCCGTCGAAACGCTCGCAGACGTCGAGGAACGTACGGATATGGCGGAGCGGGCGCGCCGGGCACGCCGTGAACTGACCGGGTGACCACGGCCGGGTAGCCGTGTGTCCGGTGTCGTACGCATGGTTCGGTTGCCAGTGACCTCGTGCGTTCGAACGGTCTAAGTACGCGCGTACCGTGCTCCCAACAATGAGTCTTCGACCCTCGTGGCTGACGTTTCGTCGGTACGCGGCGGCGACGACGGGGATGACGCTGTCGCTTTTCGCACTCGGCGTGTACACCGCGGCGACGGGCTCCGGCTTAGCGTGTCAGGCCCAGTGGCCGCTGTGTTCTGACCAGCTCATCCCGACGCTCGCGATCAACCCGGACTTCATCGAGTGGTTCCACCGCGCCTGGGCGATGGTCACCGGCTTCCTGATCCTCGGTGTCGGTGCTTGGAGCTGGCTCGGGTCGTTCGACCGTCGAACCCGACTGGCTGCGACGCTCGCAGTTGTGATCCTCCCGATACAGATCACCGTGGGCGCCATCACCGTCACGGTCGGTGGGCTCGTCCCCGGTGGATACACGGTCTCGACACACGCCGCACACCTGACCGTCGCGCTCTGTATCTTCACGCTCCTCGGACTCGCGACCATGTGGGGCGGTCGACGTGGCGGCTCCGCCCGGTTACTCCGTGTGGCGTTCGGCGTCGCCCTCGCTGGAATCCTCGTGAGCACGCTCTTCTCGCGAGCAGTTCCACTCCTCACGTACGCACCAGGCGCACAGGCCGCGTTCTACCTCACTGGATTGAGCGCACACCTCGGGTTCGTCGCCGCGCTCGTCTCCACCACCGAAGCGATGAGCGGTACCGCGGCCGGAATCCAGGCATCGACGGCGCAGGCGGTTCGGCGGCTCACCGCTGGTGCGACCGGTGCATTTGTTGTGACGCTGTTGCTCGGACGTGACTGGGTGTTGTACACCGCGACGTGGCAGTGGGTAAACCTCCTCGCGCTCGGTGCCGCCTTCGTGCTCGCCGCGACCGCGGCGTGGCTCGTCTGGGGGGCCGACACGGCTCGGC
>Ga0209965_1000938_pt1 | contig 10337 bp, 7 predicted proteins | sample SalPon2_B_H2O_MG_FD_185707 | JGI IMG/M metagenome (GOLD analysis project Ga0209965, IMG submission 185707) | Salt pond water microbial communities from South San Francisco under conditions of wetland restoration - Salt Pond MetaG R2_B_H2O_MG... | ecosystem: Environmental > Aquatic > Non-marine...
CTCGGCGTGGGTCGCCGACATGGCCGGCCCGGGGAACGCCTACGGCGAGTTGCTGCGCCCGGAGTCGGGCGACCTGCCCGTCGCGGGGCTCAAGGACGTCGACGCGCTGACGGTCCGGCACAACGTCAGCCGCAAGGGCGCCTTTCAGGAGCCGGCGTTCTACCAGGCGCCGTTCCGCGGCAACTCGGGCGGCGTCGTGTCGCTGTCGGGCGGGTCGGCGACGCCGCTCAAACGCGAGGACCTCGTCGTCATGTCGTGGCCCAAGAGCCATCGCTCGTATCGCGTCTACCCGCTCCCGCCGGCGCTCCAAGTGAAAGAATACTTAGAAATAATAGCAAACTCTACCAAACACCACGGGCGCTTTTACAGTGATAACGAACTCCCGCCGGGCCTGCTGACAGCCCGCGAGGCGACGCAGACGGACATCGACAACATCCGCGACGAACTGGAGGCCGCCAAAGGGGACCCCAGGGCAGCTCCCGTCGTCGGGACGGACGCCCGCTGGGTTGAGGTCGGCGGTTCGGCGGTGGACTTGAACGTCGTATCCGAGCAAAAATGGTTCCTCCAGCTCGTCATGGCGGCGTTCGGAATTACGAAAACCGAGTTGGCGATGGACGAGGAGGTCAACTACGAGACCTCGGAGGCGATGCTATCAGTCGTCAACAAGCGGGTCACGCAGCCGCTCGCGTCGACCATCTCGGACGCCATCGAGACACAACTGCTCCCACAGTTCGACCTCTACAACCAGCTCGGCCAACCCTTCGGCGTCGAGTTGGTCCACACGGACCCGCGCGAACAGCGCGCTCAGGAGGAGATCGCGATTCAGCAGTACAACGAAGGGGCGACGACGTACAACGAGATGCGAGAGCAGATGGGCGACGACCTTGACGACGTCGACACGACTGTGGACCTCAACGGCGAGATCATCGACTACGGCGCTTATCCGAAGCCCGTTGTCGAGAGTCTGCTGATTGACGCGCGTACAGACGATAATCAACCGTCTCCGGGCGAGTGAGCAAAGCACCACAAGTAATACAATGCTGACGGGCCAAGGGCTAACAAGCGCGGATTCGGGAGAACCGACCGGCGCGGAGACGCCGGCCGACGCGCTTGGAGTGACCAAACGCATGTCAGCAAACGACGCCGAGAGTCAAGAATCCTACGAGTGTCCGACGTGCCCCCGCGACGGTTTCGGTTCGCAACGGGCAATGCGATTACACCACTACCATTCACACGACGAATCAATAGCTCACGAGACGTATGAGTGTGAGTGGTGTGGGGATAGCTTTGAGGAATTGGACATCAAATCGCCACGTTTCTGTTCTCAAGAGTGTGCTGACCAAGGCAGGGTACACACAAACAAACCGTGGACCGATGAAGACACGCTTCGGGAGCTATATTTAGGCCAAGAGCTCACATCTGCTGAAATCGCCGAAGAGCTCGGTTGTAGTCGAAACACCGCAATGAAGTGGGTTGATGAGTTCAATCTGCGCGAAGATTTGGACCGATATAACTGCCAGTTGTGCGGCATCGGTAACCACACCCGACACGGCTTAGTTGCGCATATGCGCACTTCCCACGATAAAGATGATTTCACAACGCTCGTACAAACAGAGTGTGAAAGGTGTGGCCAGGAGATACGTGTCAAACCGTCGGTGTACGAAAAGACTGATAAGAACTATTGCGGGCCGGAATGCCGAAACATCCATAAGGGGGCCATTGCCCCAAGTGGGCCGGAACACCCCCAGTACGACAGCTCCGAATATGAATGTGCTAACTGCGGCAGCACGGTCACGCGCGCGCCCTCTGAAGTTGTGGGAGAGGTGGTGGCGTGTTCGCGGGAGTGTTTCGCTGAGGGGTTTGATTTCCCCAAAGGACCAGACCACCCCAGTTGGCAAGGCGGTTATCGCGGATATTATGGCCCGGATTGGAGCGAGAAACGCCGAAAGGTTCGCGAGCGGGACGGTTTCTCGTGCCAAGGGTGTGGCGCGTCAGAGTCCGAGTTAAACCGCGAATTGTCGGTGCATCATATCCGCCCGTTGCGAACCTTCGATTCCCACACAAAAGCGAATCAATTGGAGAATCTCGTGTCGCTTTGCCGGTCTTGTCACAAACGGTGGGAAGGCATCCCACTCCGGCCACAGACTGAATAACAAACCACACCGATGACCCCGGCGGGGCGAGGCCCTCCCGCGACGGATTTCATACGAGTGATACAATGACAGACCCACAGAGACGTGTCTACACCCCGGACGCCGGCGACGTCGACGTCCGCGAAGTCTCCGACGAACCTGGTGACGGGACGTGGGCCATCCGAATGGCGGCAACGAGTTCGGCAGAGGCCAGAGACGGCGAGGCGTTCTCGCGGGAGAAGGTCGAAGGCTTCGCCGAGCAGGCTGAAAATACCCCCGTCTTTCTGGACCACGGCCGGAATCAGCACACCGGCAGTCGGTACAGTGCCGCCGGCCGCGTTGGGTACATCGACAACCCCGAGCTTCGCGAGCGCGACGGCGTCACGGACCTGATGGTCGACTTTGTCCTGATGGACCCCGACGACCTGCCCGAGGACGCCGGCTGGGTCCGCGAGGCGCTGACGCTCATCCGAGCACAGGCCGAGGCGGGCGTCCCCATTACCAGCAGTGTAGGGTGGTCCGAGGACACTGGCGAGCGCGACCTCCCCGGCGATGTCGACTGGTTGGAGTCGTCTTTAGTGGGCATTCCCAGCGACGCACGCGCCAGCACTGAGGCATCGGCCGAGCCGGCAGCGATGGCGCGAGCCGTCTCGGCAGCATCGTCTGACTTCGACGTCGGCGAGTTCGTTCGCGCGCTTGAGAGCGAGACGCGCAACACCGTGGAGGTCGGCGGCGAGGAGATAGACCTGACGCCGCCCGACGCGGTCGCCAACGCGGCGACGGTCGCGCTCGCCAAGGACGACGAGCTGGAGCCCGACTGTGGGACCGGCGCTGGCCGGCAGTCCGGGCAGGCTATTGCCGGCGACTCGGTCACGGACGAGCGCATCGACGACATCGCGGCCTATCTCACGTCCCACGAGGAGGACGTCACGGCGGAGGGGCCGCCGACGGACTGGACCGACGAGGAGTGGTCCGACTGCGGCAACCTCCAGTATGCGCTGTGGGGCGGCACCGGCACGGGCACGGGCCTCGAGTGGGCTCAGTCCAAGGCCAACGAGGTCGCGGCGGCGAAAGACGAGGAGCTGCCCTACCCCGACCGGGCCGCGCGCAATCTCGACGACCCCGAGTTCGGTGTCGACGACGGCGTCATGTGGTCCAGCAACGACACGCCGGTCCACGGCCGCGTCGCGGAGGTCGGCGACGAGTTCAGCCCGGCGGAGGGCGTGACAATCACTGGCGACGAGGGCGAGGCGGTCTACCTCATCCACGAGTTAGACGACTCGCTGGAGCCCCCGCAGTACCGCCGGGAGAACGTCGCGAAGCCGGAGTCGTCACTCGACGAGTCGACGATGGACCTCCCGCCGACGGAGGGCAACTTTGCGGATAGCGAGAACAGCATGAGCGAAGACGATACCGAGCCCGACGCGGAGTCGGGCACCGACACAGACGGACAGTCCCTCCGTGGTATGGAGGAGAAAATGGACGAGATGCGGGAGATGCTCGACGAAAACACCCGCATGTGTGAGGAGATGTACGAGGAGATGATGGGCGGCGACGGCGAGGAGGAGGAGGACGAGGGCGACGAGTCCGAGTCCGAGCCCGAGGGCGAGTCCGACGCCGACGCCGAAGACGACGAGGAGCGGACCATCACCATCGACGGCGAGGAGCGGTCCGTCGATGACGTCCGCGACGAAATCGCTGACCTGCGCGAGCAGACCGGCGAGGAGTCGGCGGAGAGCAAGACGGAGAACCGAGCGTCCGAGGAGGGCGAAACGACTGAGGAAGTCGCCGGCTACGGCTTTGCCGGCATGGAGAACTAACATATGTCCGCAGACCCCGAAGAAGTCAACAGCACAGCCCGCGGCGTTCTGAACGGCACCGACCCGAAGACCACCGCGAACGCCCATCGCATCCACGACGCCCTGGCCGATGGCTGGGCTCTCCCGAAGAAGCTCACCCGAGACGGCGTCCTTATCGACGTCTCGGAGGCCATGCGGAAGGCTCGCAACGCCGACGCTGTCGAAGACGCCTACGGTCACCCGAACCCGTTCTTCGTCGCCTCGCTCGCGGGCGAGGACTACGAGCGCGGGCAGGACGACGCTGTCGACGCGATGCTCGAGCGGGCGACCACTCCCGACGGTCAGCGCGCCGGGCCGGTCGACGCTGGAGTCGTCCAGGCGGCGTCGCCGGTTCAGGTCGACCCGGTCTACGTCGACATCCAGCAGAACGAGGCGCCGCTCATCGACCTCGTTCAGTTCGAGAGCCAGCCGGGGTTCACGGCGCAGTACAACATCATCAGCGACCGCGCGCCCCCCATCGGGAACGTCGCAGAGTCCGACGCGCTGGACCTCAACGACAACGACAAAGGCGACTACACGCTGGGGACCAAGACCCGCGACATGGGCATCTACGTCGACCAGATCGAAATCTCGGACTTCTCGCAGCGCGCGACCGAGAGCCTCGGCGCCGGCGCTATCGACATCCGCGAGACCGCGACCGGGCAGCGGCTCGCCGTCCACTCCCGTTTCACTGCCGGCGAACTGCTCTATGGCGACCCGTCGGTCGGCAAGAGCGACGGCTCCATTCAGGACAGCAACGCCACACCCGGCCTCGCGAAGATTGCGTCCGACCGTGACAGCAACGCCTCGGACCCCATCACCGGCCACGTCATCGACAAGTCCGGGCTTTCGACGAGCGGGGACCAGCCGCGCCTCACCGACATCAAGAGCGAGCTTACCGACCTCGTCACGAACACTGGCGCTGCTTACAGTGACATGCAGATCGTCACGAGTGGCGAACTGTTCGACACGCTCGAAAACGAGTTCAACGGCGTCGTCCGGATGTCCTCGTTCGACGAGGACGCCTCGTTCGGCGGCCGAGAAATCAACGTCAAGCAGGACGTCCCCATCAACGAGGTCCGCGCCGTCGGCCGGACCGAACACGGCCAGCTCTCCTACAACGGCACTGGAGACACGCCCGCCGGGAACTTCGACCCCGACGCCGGCGACGTCTTCATCTTCGACGAGAGCACGTTCCGCCGCCGCCAGCTCGCCCCGCTCTCGACGGTTCCGCTCGGCCGCGACGGCCTCGCAGACAAAGCCGCGATGTTCGAGTACAAAGCCAACATCGACAAGTCGCACGGCGCGCACGTCAAGTACCTGCAGGGCTACCCGACGGCGTAACTGACGCATGACGGTCACACATCCGCACGCTGACCGAGACGCATCGCCGGCCGCGGTCACCGTCGGGACGACGACCTACGCGGTCGACGCCGACGGCGTCATCGACTGCCCGGCCGAGGACGAGGCCCACGTCGCGGATGTGCTGGCCGAGGCGTACGGCGTCCCGGCGGATGACCTCGTCCGAGAGGAGGACGGGCCGCCCGACGACGCCGTCGAGGAACTGACCTACGACCAACTCTACCAGCTGGCGCAGCAGCGCGATGTCGACGGCCGATCCGAGATGACCAAGGACGACCTGATAGCGGCACTCCGCGAGGACTAATCTATGCCAGACGGTTTTTGTGAGGCAGACGACGTCCGTAAGGCCCTTCAGGAGCGGGACCTGTCCGGCCCGACCGGGTCGGAGTTCGTCGAGCCGGCTATCGCGAAAGTGTCGGACTGGCTCGCCCGGCAGGGCAACCGACACTGGTACGACTCGAGTGGCACGGCGAGTGACACGGTCCCGACGACGGCCGCGACGGTGGGCGACGTGCGTCTGTCGGTCCCGTCGTCGCCACACAGTCAGCGCGACCAACTCTACAACGACACCGACGCCCGCTACCCAGTCACGACGGCGGGTCCCTACGCCCGCATCCCACTCCCGCACGCGCACGTCCAGTCAGTCAACACGCTGGAGGTCCGCGACCGCGCCGGGGATGTGGAGGATTGGACGACGGCGTCGGACAGGGTCGAGGGCCGCGGCGAGGACTACTACGTCCAGCGCGAGGGGCAGGACTCCTACGGGCGGACGTATCTGTATCTGCGGGCCCGCAGCATCGGCCCGCGGTACGACTTCGGCGACCTGCTGACCGTCGGCTACGACCACGGCCTCGACGCGGTCGAGGAGGACTGGCAGGACGTGCGGCGCGGCGTCGCGCAGGTCGCCGCGGCGGAGTTGGTCATCGAGGACGACGTCCTGACGGCTATCCCCGATAACGGGTCGCTGGTCGGCGTCGACACGCAGCGCCAGCAGTTACTCGACGACGGTCGCAAAGCCTTAGAGCCATATCTGACCGCGCCTGGACAATGAGATGGCAGAGACCACGGTCTCGGTCGAGTTCGACTTGGACTTTGTCACCGACCCCATCGGCGCCGAGTTGGACATCACCGTCCCGCGGGCTCCGACCGACGAGGCCCGCCAAGCGCTCCTTGACAACGTCGAGTCGACGATGGTCGGCTCACGGGACAACCTCGTCTCCCAGACAGTCCAGCGAGCCCACGGCCGGTTGGAGCGCTACGCCGGGCGCGTCGATGACTACAACGTCGAGCCACTCATCGACTCTTTCGACGGCGTCGACGCGACGCGGGACCGGACGTCCATCCACGCCGAGTGGTCGTGGTCTCATGAGGCGTTCCGCTACATGGAGTTCGGGACCAGCGACCACACCATCGACGGCGACCCAGTCCTGGCCTTCGAGTTCGACGCCGGCGAGTACCCGTACCTCGACGAGATGTTCCCCGACGGGACGGCGTTCCTCCCGTCGGTTGAGGTCTCCGGGCTGCCGGAGTCCCGCGCCGTGCGGTCGTCGCTCAACTGGCTCCGCAGGGAGGTCGGACAGGCATGACTGAGGAAGTTGACTTTTTGATACAGCGCATCCGCGACGAGTACGGCGTCTCGTCACTACCGACGGGGACGACTGCCGTCGGTTCGGAGCCGCCCCTGGAGATCGTCGACCGTGACGACGCCGAGTTCGAGAGCGGCCGCCGGTCGCGCTCGGGCGAGCTGACCCAGGCCAACATCGTCTCCATCGCGAGCGTCGACGACGACTCCACAGCCATCGGCACCGAGTACGACCACTCCGTTGAGCGCATCTGTGGCGTCCGCATCGAGGGGCTGCACCACTCCGAGTGGGGCCACATCGACCCCGACGGTCGCGAGGGCGCCCCTTGGCGGTCGCTGGTCCGCATCGTGCGTCGGGCCATCCTGCGGGCGCGTGGCTATCCAGATCCAGGCACGCCCGACATCGGCTACACGGACCTGCGGCTGGTCAACGGCGTCGACCAGTCTCAAAACTACGGGGACTACTACCGCTATGACGTCGACGTCATCTTCGACGGCTTCGAGCGGCTCCCCTGACGCGGTTTTCAGTACCACACAATCATGGCAAACGACACCACAAAGACGACGGACAAGCTCAGTATCGAGTACCCGGCCGACGGGTACGACAGCGGGTCGCCCACCTGGGGCGAGCTATACGGACAGGCCTTCGAGACGATCGACAGCGCCGTCGGTGATCGCCTCACCGAGGAGGAGGCCCAGGACGCGGTCAACGCGCTGCTATCGGGCGGCGACAAGGTCCAGCTGACCTACGACGACGCCAACGACGAGCTGACGATCGACACGTCGGCCCTCGACGCCGAGGAGGTTCGGGACGAGGTCGGGACGCTGCTGGTCGGGGGCAACGCCCTGACGGTCACCATCGACGACGCGGCCGACTCGGTTACGCTGGCCGTCGACGAGGGGGCCATCAGTCATGACAACCTCGCGGACGTCTCCGAAGGTGATCACCGGACCACGGAGCAGGTCGAGGACATCGTCGACGCGCTGCTGACGGCCGGAGACAAGGTCACGCTGACGTATGATGACGCCAACGATACGCTCACGGTCGGGACCGACGCGCTCGATGCGGAAGAGGTCCGGGACGAAGTCGGCGCGCTGCTGGTCGGGGGCAACGCCCTGACCGCGACCATCGACGACGCCGGCGACACCATCACGCTGGCCGTCGACGAGAGCGGTATCAGTCATGACAACCTCGCGGACGTCTCCGAAGGTGATCACCGGACCACGGAGCAGGTCGAGGACATCGTCGACGCGCTGCTTGCCGCTGGGGACAAGGTCACGACGACCTACGACGACGCCAACGATACGCTGACTATCGACACGTCGGCCCTCGACGCCGAGGAAGTCCGCGACGAAGTCGGGACGCTCCTGTCGGCCGGCAACGGTATCTCCATCGCGGTTGACGACGCGGGCGACACGGTCACGCTGTCTATCCCGACCGACGCCGTCGGCGTGGACGAGCTTGACGAGAGTATCGCGCCGACGTGGACGGGCGAGCACGAGTTCAGCGCTGGTATCACCGGCCTGCCCGACCCGACCGACGACAGCGACGCCGCGCGCAAGTCCTACGTCGACGCCATCAAGCAGGGCCCCGACGCCAAGGACTCCGTCGTTGCGACGACCACCGGCAACATCGACCTCACATCGAGTGCGGACCCCAACCCCGTCGACTCGGTTACGCTGGCCGACGGCGACCGCGTCCTGCTCAAGGACCAGTCAACGGCGAGCGAGAACGGCATCTACGTTGCGTCCACGGCGACGGACCCGACGACGTGGACCCGCGCGCCGGACGCCGACGCAGACGACGAGGTCACGTCGGGACTGTTCACGTTCGTTGAGGAAGGGTCTGCGAACGCCAACGACGGCTACGTGCTCGCGACCGACGGGGACATCAGCGTTGGGTCGACCGCGCTGTCGTTCGTGCAGTTCTCGGGCGCTGGCGACATCACGGCCGGCGATGGGCTGACCAAGTCCGGCGACACGCTGGACGTATCGGTCTCGGATTTTGCGGGCATCGGCCTAGCCGACTCCGGCAGTAACGACCTTGACGTCGACGCCTCGGCCATCAGTCACGACAACCTTGCGGACATCTCTGAGGGCGACCATCGGACCACGGAGCAAGTGCAGGACATCGTCGGGGCTCTCGTATCGGGCTCTGGGAACATCTCGGCCACGTACGACGACGCCAACGACGTCCTCCAGATAGATACGTCGGCGCTGAACACGGAAGAAGTCCAAGACGCTGTCTCGCAGCTGGTCTCGGCCGGCGGCAACCTCTCTTGGAACTACGACGATGCGAATGACACGCTGACCGTGTCGCTGTCGGGGCCGATAACTGGAGTGCAGGTCGGGACGGACGCGAGCCGGTCGCCTGGATACTTCTCATCGGTCAGTACAGATGCGCTAAATACTGCCGACTTTGCCAACGCCACAGACGGGACAGTGCCGACGAGTCAGGGTGATGGGACGTTGGCGATGGAAAGCGCAGGAGGGGCAGACGACTCGGGGAACGTTCTCGGCGGGACGGCTTCGTCAAGTTCAGATGTTGCTGTTGGCCCAACGGCAACATCAGACTCTGGCGGGCCGTTTGCGTCAGTCTCGGTTGGTGAAAACGCATCGGTAAGTGGGAGCGCGGGGGTTGCTATTGGGACACAATCAAACGCTCCTGCCGACGCAACAAGCATTGGAGCATACTCGGACACGGTGGGCAACTGTGTCGTGCTCGGCAGGTCCGGTAGTGCGGCAACGAACCAATATGCTGTTGCGCTCGGGAACAGCGCGACCGCTGATGGGGAATATTCCGTCGCCCTCGGCTACCAAGCCGAAGCATCGAACGACTATCAAGGTGTGCTCGGTGGAGTTCCGGATTTCAACAACAAGACGAGTGAGTGGCTCGTGCCGGGAAATTTCACCGTCAATGGCTCCAAAAACTTCCAGATCGACAACCCGTCAAAGCCGCACACCCACGACTTACGGCATGGGAATTATGAGGGTGACGTAGCGGGCGGACTCATCTATCGTCGTGATGTTTCAATAACGACAGACGGTGAAACAGGCACAGAAACTATCCAGATGCCCGACTGGTTCGGTCCGCTCGCTACCGACGTGGACGTGGTTGTTCAAGCACAGGGCCACTTTGGAAATGCCTACGCCGAACGAGAGGAACCGAACGGCGAAGAAATCACCGTCACAGCCAATGCTGACGGGGATTACAACTGCATCATCTTTGCGACCAGAGACGATAGCAACGTCCCCAACCCCGAGGACCACCGCGTGGTCAAACCCAAAGGCGAGCGGTGGGATGGAAGCCCGCGGAACTACTACCGCGATGCACCCAACGTTAACCCTGCAAAATACGACGTAGAGCGGATAGAACAGTATTTCGAACACTCTAAAAACTGCGACCCGACGCCGTGTGAGTCG
>Ga0209965_1000940_pt1 | contig 10332 bp, 8 predicted proteins | sample SalPon2_B_H2O_MG_FD_185707 | JGI IMG/M metagenome (GOLD analysis project Ga0209965, IMG submission 185707) | Salt pond water microbial communities from South San Francisco under conditions of wetland restoration - Salt Pond MetaG R2_B_H2O_MG... | ecosystem: Environmental > Aquatic > Non-marine...
CATAGACATATCTTCGCCATCTTCAGAGCGGCGTTTGCCTTCTATGTAAGAATAGATGGTTTCTATTGCACGATGAACTTTTGCTATTTTATTTTGATACCATTCTGGTATTGGTGTTCCTGCTGAAATGCACTTAAGAACGTCCTCGGCAGCATACTTCATAAACGAAAGTTGCGTTCTTGCCATACCACTTGCAGCCTCTGGACCATAATCAGAGCCAACATAGCCTTCTGAGATTGGACCACACATCTGACGCTTACGGCGACTACCTTCCATATAACTATGGATGCCTTGCATATCTTGGTGAGCAGAACTTATTTTATTCTGCAACCAATCTGGCATATGATAGCCCTCTCGCATAGCGTCTTTTATTTCACCAATAGCATATACCAGATAGTGGATTTGTGTCTCAGCCATTTCTGCACCGGCTTCTGGACCATAATCATCAGGGTCTAGCATTGCTTTGTCCATCATTGGAGATTGGTTCATAGCCATATCTATATCTTGCTCATCAAGTGGCGATGCTATGTCAGTTTGAATAGCATTTCTACGAGCATGAAGATACTCGTCTGTAGAATCTACTTCGCCATCATTGTTGATATCTTTGTCTTTGCGACGCTTAAATGGTAAACGGGCTTGTTTTGCACTTACTGGATCTAAATCATCATCAAGTTTTTCAGCAGTACTCTTGTCCATTTTTACAGGGTAAGTTTTTCCACCAAATTCAAATTCTTTTTTACCTGCTTTGGCGGCATCAGCAGCGGCTTGGTTGAATGCATTTTCATCAAGACTATCTTCGTCTATTAGACCCAAATCCTTTGAATATAATTTGTCAATCATTTTTTTGGCTTGGGGTTTTGTCAAACCATCTTTAACCATATCTTGACGACTTCCTGTTTCACCAACAGTCCATATTGTGTATCTGCCATCGCTATTTTTTTCTGCTTTATAATCTTTAGATTCATCAACTTTTTCAGGCAATCCTGCGTGTTTGGTACCAGCAAAATCTTCTAATTCTTTCTTTGTCATAGAATCATACATTTCTTTCGACGCACCTTGTAATTCTGAAACCGGTGTCTCGCCTTTTTTGGCTGCTAATGCAGCACCAGCGGCTTGCTGTTGGTCTTTAGAAACAGATTTTTCGTTGATTGATTCTTTCTTTTCTTTCTTTGAGATTGCGATGGCTGCTTGTTGTGCTTGACTTTTACTGTGTTTGCCTTCGTTAGTTGATTCTTTTAATTTTTTTATCTGAGCATCGGTGTAACCAAATTTATCTTTTAACATTTTTTCGGCTTCTTCCACTGATGGTCCGCCTAAAAGTGCTTTATCTGGATTTTTGACCGTATCTTTGGCAATTTTTTCTTGGTGCTTGCTGGGAACATCTTTACCTTCATTGAATTTAATATCAGAAACAGGCATTACTTTTTCTTTTGGTGCTTTGTAGTTTTTGCCTTCATCGCTTCTAAAGAAAACATATCCATTTTCTTCTTTTACAAAAACACCAGAAATACCAGCACCGCCTTTCTTTCCAACACCAGCGTGTACACGAGTTCCCACTTCAAATTCTTTTTGTTCTAAGATAGGATTATTTTTGGTAAATTTAACACCATATGCAGTTTCGCCAATGCCCGGCTTGTTGATAAGGATATATGGTTGTTCTTTAATTGTTATTTTGCTTGACTTTGGTTTTACAGAATATGCACTTTCTGTCATTTTAACAGTTTCAGTTTCATCATTTATTAACACATCACCACGACCACTTTGTGCATTTTCTTTTAGATTAGAAAACGCAAAGTCGGCAATTTTGTAAAACATCTCTTTGCTTTTGCCAATGGTATCTTCTATTTTGCCTTTATTTTTATCATTAACTGCATTGTGAAGATTCACAATTGCACTGGCAGTAAACATATCTACTGTCATTGATTCGCCATTGTCAAATTCGACTCGGGTTGCATCTTTGTTATCAACAATATAGCGAAGTCTGTCAATAGTATCTTCTGTTAGTGTTGGTTTTGCTGTTATGAAATCCTGCTTATTCATTAGTTGTCCTTATCGTGCATGACTCTTTGGTGTTGGTCTTTTGTTTGTTCCGGGTATTGCACTATCGGTACCCTGTTCAAGATCATTTGTTGTTTTTGCTGGTTCTGTTTTACCACCAGCAATTTCAAATTTTGCATCACTTGCAGAATTTTTAATTACTTCGTCAGTTGTATCATATTCAGCGTTTGGCGGCGTTGGGTATTCTTTATCCAATACAGGACTTTCTTCTTTACGCTCTTCTTCTGCTGTGACACTATCATCATATTCAGGAGTCATGATACGAATATGGTCAGGGTCACCACCTAATTGACGCCACATTTCAGTTACTTCTTGTGTCGCTGCTGGATAAGAGAACTCAACATCAATAATATGAACCTCTTCATTTTTCAACTCTGGAAACCCTGCTGGGGATTTCATAACTGGAGTTTTCTTTGGTTCTGACATTTTTATTAAGTCATATCTTTCAAGACGAGTTTCTAACTCGTTGATTTTATCTTTATCTAACTCACCAGCAATTTTAATGCGGTACTGAAAAGTTTGTTTGCTTTCAGCAAGATAATCTACAAATGTTTTCATAATTCTGATCCTATAAGGTATTTATTATAAACAGCTATTCTTTACTATCGCTGTTATTGTTGTTATTGTTAAATAGTCTTTCCAATAATTGGTTGCGATCAAGAACTACGCCACTTCCTTCTTCAGATTCGTCATCTTCTTTTTTCTGTGCCTGTTGGTCTAATCGCATTTTCTTTAATTGTAAATCAACTGTCTTTAACTTCTTGTTTATTTTAGCATTTTTTGCAGTAACAGCATGACCTAACATAGTACTTGCTACTGAAAATATGTCAGCAGCATAGCGGCTATCTACATTCATTCCTAGATCCATAAGGTCATCAAAACTAGCAGTTGCTTTGTCACTTATGTCATCCATTTCTTTGTCGCTGGCTTCTAAACCACGAACTGCTGGCAATGCTTCTTCAATCTTGTCTAATTCGCTTAGTGATGTTGATATTGTTATGTCTGAAGAACTATCTGAATCATCAGCAGATTCAGTTTCATCAGTCACATCTTCTTGCTCATCAAGATTATTTTTTTCATCTTGTGGCAAATTTAGTAATTGTTCAAGTTTGCGGGTCATTACAAGTATTTAGACGAACTATCTTTTACCTTGGTGGAAAATCTGATCTTCATTTACTACGCGAAAGGTCATGCCATTTTTTCTACACCATTTAGTGGCTTGATCCCATTTTGCCATATTGACAGCAACAGCAGCACGGTCTCTTGTGCTCATTCTTTCTGTCATCATACTTTGCTTTTTGGGTTTTATTTCTATTATTTCAGCTTTTATATTTCCATTTTTATCTTGGTATGAAACAAAAAAATCTGGAACATATCTTGACATTTTGCCTGTTAGTGGATTTCTATATGGTATGGCTATAGCCTCACTTGCCCATTGAAGAATATTATCATTAGTATCGCAGAATCTACAGAATGCGTGTTCCCAAGATGAACGGTAGTGCGGTATATGTTTCCCAACATATTTGGCAGGGTTGATCACTTGGTATTTCCCTTGTGCAAACTTTTTAGTCATGCCCGTATATTACGTGCTACTCCGACCGGCGGCACCAATCTTGTAGATACGCCCAAATATGTTGATTTATTTCTAACAGAATTTAGGTAATAAGCAAGAAGTGCAGAAATTTGGGTATCTGAACTTTTTTCAAATTCTTTTAAAAGAGTGTCGATTGATAGTTGATTTATGTCTGCAACCCGGAACAATTCGGCTGTGAATGTTTCTGCAGGTGCATCTCCTTCAAATCTTTTTTTGAAAAAACTTAAAACTCTATCATATTGATTTGAATCAACATTAACAGGAAAATTCTTAAATTGTTGTTGTGCTCTGCCGCCAGCATCAATGCGTGGATTGCGTTCATTTAATGAAGCCATATTAATATGCCTCTCTTACTGCTCTTCGGTGTTGTTTGTAGGAGAAAGCGGAGGAAGTGGTTCTCCTTCTGGTATTACTGTTGTATCTTCAGCCGGAAAAGATTGTGCTGTTGGCAGTGGTTCTAATGCCTCTCCTTGTATATTGGGTCGTGATATGTTTGCTGGCGATGCAATTGCACCCGCAGACTCTGTTTTGCCCGTGGATGATGACTTTCTAACAAAAGTACCATTGGCTTGTTCTGTTGGTATAGTTCCCTCAGGAGCAGGTGTATTAAAACTTTCAGAACTATTTTGATTTGTGCGATTGGAAACTGAATCTTGTATGCTTTTGTTTACCGATCCAACAGCACCAGCGGCGACACCAGTGGCGACAGATATTGCTGCAGCAGTTGCCTCATCTTTTGCAAGGTCACCAATATCCGAATCTCCGAATGTTTCTCTTGCACGGCCAGCAGTTTGTACAGCACCTAAAATATCGCCATTAGCAAGATCATCTACAACACTAAGTCCAGAATCTACCAATCCACCTTGTCCAAATATTGTCTCATTGCCACCGGCTCTTGCATTCGGGCTGGTAACTTTATCGTAATAATTGGGGTTGCCAAATCCGGGAACTGTTGTTGCGTTGCCGTCTTCACCAATAAGCCCAGAAAAGTATTTTACAGATTCATATGTTACTTGCACACGGTTTTCCATAATTCCATCTCCTGCACTATAATCATAACGATCATGATTCCATTGTGTTATTAGAGGATTAATTAGCACATAACTTGCGAAGCGGTGTTGGTTAAATCCATAAATTGTTATGTCACGGAAAAACGCGGGTTTTGCAACTAATTCACCACCCGGTCCAAAACCTTCTCCATAATAACCCCAGTCATTGGCTTTTCTTTCAGGAGAGTATATATCTCTTTCAGAATAAGCAAATCCGGGGTCTTCTGCGATTGCACCAGTACTACCGTAGCCCTGACTTGGGTCACGGTAGTAATAACTGAAATAGTTATACCATAGACGACGTGTCAAGTCTGACGCATCGTCGTGAAATGTCATTTCAACTGGGTTGTATTCAATTCTTTTTTGAACAATGCGTTTACGGTTGTATTGGTTATACACGTCACTATCAATTGCATAACTTGGTAGGTCAATTGTTTTAACTAATAAACCAACCGTAGATTGTTCATCTTGACCAAAAACAGAACGAAGGCCGGGAATCTCTGTATTAAGAGTAAAATAAACATGAAATAGGAATTTATTACGCGGAGCAAGCTCATAATTGTTCGCTGTGAACGTTTTATGAGCATGCTGTGCGTCTCTTAGGTTGTCCCGGGCAACGAACCCACTAAAAAAGTCACGAAAAAATGACACGATTAGCCAGTTACAGTTTCACCCAATGTGCGACCAACACTTGTGCCAACACCATCACCGAGTGGTGTTTGTAGTGCGTTGTCAAAACGAAGTGTCATTGAAACTGTTTGTACATCACTTGTAGCATAATCAAGCTGGTTGTAGTTGGCACTGGTTATATAGCAGCCATAGAGTTCCCATGTTTCAAGAGTCTGTGGTTCGTTGGCTCCATTACCACCATCAAGCATTTCACAGCGGGTAAGGAATTTATAATCAATGCCCGATGAGGCTGACGACTGCTCCATGAAATCCATTTGTCTCTGCAATTGCTCACCGATGAGTCTAGAAATGCTGCCAGAGGCGTCATCACGCATTTCAACAGTTACATCCTGCCAAGTATGCTTGCCAGCTAAACGCATTTTAGAGTTATAAAGATCAATTGTAATATCGTCAAACTCTACGCTTGGGCGGTCAAAAGTCATAACCTGCTTGGTTAATTCTGTTTTTGGGGTTGAAACACCAAAGTTCTCAAACAATACGCGAAAACGGAATTAGAGTTTTGGCATCAAGAGGCCTTGGTTGTTAGCACTCTGATCACTTCCCAAAGGCACTGTCATTCTAGATAATGATGAAACGGCCATATATTCTATCTCCTTGTCTCATTTATTTATCAAACTTCAAAGACAAAAAAACAGGGCCTTTTGGCCCTGTTTTACATTTATAAACAATAGGTTATCTGAATTATATCGTGCTAGATGATGCGATATTACCAGAAGAAATTTCACCTGTATTTTTAATCCGAACTGGAATAAAGATGAATTCTACGGCTTTGACTGGCTCGATGGCAATGTCAATATACAACTCATTGCGATCAATACGCTCTGGTGTGTTATTGCTGTTATCACATACCACCAAGTAATCAAATATTCCTCGCTTAGCAAGTAGGTCATTCAAAAGTGACTCTACTGAACCTTTAATTTCATTACGAGTAATTGTGTCATTTGGTTCAAACAAGAACTGGTTACCAATTTCTTCAAGTCTGCCACGAATAAATGCAACAAGTCGTGCAACGTTGATACGATCAAGAGCACTTGGTATACCCTGTGTGGTCTTGTTACCAAAGTTTGTAATACCAGACGCTGGAATTAGTGTAATTGGGTTAACGTTATTCTCGTACAGAGTATCCTTGAGATCACCAGTCAAACCTGCTTGAACAAACTCACCAGTGCCAACATCAACATAACCCAATCTACCAGCGTTGTCAACTGTGCCACGACGTGGACCTGCTGGTGCTAACCAAGGGAATGCAACGTTATCATTGCGGACAAATGTTCTTAACATCATATGACTGGCTGGCTGTACAACAGTTGCACCAGAGAGGTCATTGGTTTGACAAGCTGGGTAGAAAACGCCAAGGAACGGATCATTAGTTGTTAATGCTTCATCAATGCCATAACCATCTGCATCTTCGCCGTTGGCCCATGCCCTAACTGTATCGCTATTTGGCGATAGACGTAGTGGGGTGTCGCCTATAACAAATGCAGTATTATCTCTTTCATTGTTAAGAGCAACCATATTAGGTATAAGTTCAGGATAGCCCGGAGCAGCAATGAGATTAAAATCACGCTGTTCTTCACGAATATCAGCACTTGTATCAATAGCTGCTTTCATTGCTTCTGTGATTATTTGCCTTACAGCATAACGGCCCATATATGGCGAACCGTTATCTCTATTGCCAGAAACTGTTACCCATGCGTCTGGATTTTCATTAGTGAATGATGGAAAATCACCAGAGTTGAAATATCCAACTCTATATTCTTTTACATTAAATCCAGAACGGCGTGTATTGAACAACAACGTACCGGCAGGGAAAAGGCTTGGATCGGGTGCATCCAAGTCTAGATTATCACTTGTAAGCAAGTTTGTTATTAATTCAATATCATCATCAATTGGATCATCAGTACTATCTGCACTCCAACGAGCATCAGCGAATACAATACCGTTTTCAGTTGTTTGGTCTGCATTATCAAGTTCAACCCACTGATCTACACCCAATACTGGAGCCCAACGATAGAGGTCTGGATAATTTTCAAGGTCAGAACTATTTAACCATATATCACCATATTCTAGTGCACTCCCATCATTTTGTGTGGTTGGTGCGGTGGCAGATACAATCGGACCAGCCGCATCTGTTAGGCTTAGATCGAATCCTCTAATGTCTTCTGAAACATTGCGATATCCACGCCACGTTGAACCATCATGCACCATGATATCAAGTTCATTAATTGTAGAATAATACCACTTACGACCATCGGCTGGTGCTTGATCTGGCTCATTACCACTAGCAGTGTAATCTAATGCTACCCAAGAGGAAAGATACCATTCTATGTTGCCACCTTGTAGCATTTCAGATTCTACACCGTCTAGTGATGGTGTAATGCCAAGATCACTCAATGCGGTGCCGACTGTTTCTACGATTTTAATAACACCACCCTGCGTATGTGAGATTCTAACTGTTCCAGTTGCTGTGACTTCTGCACGTGTATTTTCAACACCAGCAGAGGTAAATGCTTGGACAAAGTCAGCGGCAGTGTCGCCGGTAACAGTTACTGTGACTGGAGTCGTTAATGTGCTTGAACCGGGCTGGCTAGCACTAACAGAAAATGTAGCATTGCTAACACCTAGCGTAGGATTGGCTTCTGTGCCTGTAATTACAGTTTCACCCACTTGGAAATTGCGATATAATTTATTAGTAAATGTATTATTTTCATTAATATCGTAAAATGTGAATAGTGTGTTTATTGGTAGATTACGTCCACCGCCAGAAGGATCTAGTTTGAAATATGCTTCTGAAAAACTATCGTATAGAGGAGCATTAACAAGTCCCCAAACATCTGTATTTTCATCATACTGCTTAACAGAAATGTTTGTTCCTTCATTTACTGGTGTTGTTTTATGCCAAACTGAACCAGTTGGTCTTGGATTTGTTGTTCTCCATGTTGGAACTTGTGTATGACCTGACTGTTGTAATTCTGGTGAAACATATCTACCAGCGTTAATGCCCAAGTCAGAAATGGCGGTTCCTGAAATTTCAACGGCACCATCTTCAGTGCTTCCATCAGAACTTGCTGTGGAATCAACATATATTTCTAAACGACCATTAACATCTTCAGCAGTAACGCCTGTGATGCTGGCTGAATTTATGTTGCTAGCAACACCACCGACTGTGTCGTCTGGTGATGCGGGTACTTGAATAGTAATGCCATTAATAATAATAGTATCAAGTGGGGTCACAGCTGGATTGGTTTCACTACCTTGTACAGTAGGCCATGATTTTTTCCACGCATCAGAACCAACCAATACCCAGTTGTTACTTGAATTTTTATAGTAGACCGGATTATTAATGTTTATTGCAACTACTGCATAATCGCCGGGACTGCCAAAACTACCTGAAGGAACACCAAGATCTAAATCTGAAGCATCTGTAATATACAATGCTGTTTTGGAAGTAAACTCTCCGGTTGATGCATTCCATTGGAAAATTCCAACTGTTGTTAGGGCAGTGTCTAACCACCAGCTATTGTCTGGGGCGTCGCCTGTTGGGCGAGTTAAAGTAGCACGAAGTTCATTGAGGTCAACATCAACTCTTTGTACATAAGCACGGTTGCTGATTCCTAGTACCGAATGTGCTGCTAATAGGCCATACTCGTTTAGTTCAAAACCGTTTACTGGTGTTCCAGATGCTGTCTGGAAGAAATTTGGAGTGCCAAATGTGTTAACCAATTCTCTTTGGCTACTGATAAGAAATACGTTGTTTGCGTTTGAAGCAAGGGTTCCAGTTGCTAGTGCTGTACCACTTGAATCAAGTTTGTTCTCTGCTGTCGCAATCAAAATGTATGGTACAGAAGCAGTTGCAGCTGGAAGAAAGTTTGATTCGTCTATAATCGAAACTTCTACTCCGGGACTAATTAATGCCATGTTCTTGTTCCTCTAGTTGGGTTGCAAGTATTTATTAAAAAAGCAAAAATATAGGGTGTTTGGCACACCTTTGCAAAGGTTTGGCAATAAATAGCAGCATGAACCGTCCATTGTGCCAATCATGCAAGACAAAAATGGCAGCAATTAACTATATTAAAAACGATACTGTACATTATCGTTCAAAATGCTATACCTGCATTAAAAGAAAGCGTGGGATAAAGCCATCACAGCCAAAATGGCAACTTGCTGGATACAAAAAGAAAAAACAGTGTGATGTGTGTGGGTTTAGAGCAAAATATTCTGCACAAACACTAGTCTATCATGTTGATGGAAATTTGAATAACGTATCTTTTAGCAACTTAAGAACAGTTTGTTTAAACTGTACTGTAACGCTTAAGAAAGATGATTTGATATGGAAATCTGGTGATCTTCAAGCAGACTATTAACCTGCTCATATAATTCACTCAGTGAGTAATCATTGTACAACGTGTAATTAAATTCACACCCTGCCCATCCTGACTCACTTTGATGTACTCCTAACTCGTCAAGAAATTTTTTCGCGTTTTGTTTTTCAACATCGTTTTCAACGGTATTATAAATTTTGGCGTATGGTAGCCAATGGGGGTCTTCACCACGGCGTACTCTTACTACAAGCCCACCTTGGTTTTGTACTGCCTTTATTTCATTAATAAACCGACAATCAGTAATAACAACATTGTCTTTGATATTTCTTAATTTATTTTCTAAACTTGCAACCCAGATGTCATTGTGAAAATTAGTGCGTGCCACTTCTGTTCCCCAGTGTTGTAAAACCCAGCGAGGTGTCAAGTGTGGCATATCTAAACGCTCTGCCCACCACTCATCAACTTCTTCACGCCATTTCCTACTATATTCTGTTCGCCCTTCTAGTAATTCTCTGTCCCACCCAAAAACTGACGACACTGCGTCTTTAAGTGTTCTGGCAAAACTTTCTCTACGAAAGTGATGAATATTTTGTAGATAGTCGGCAACTGTATCTTTTCC
>Ga0209965_1000941_pt1 | contig 10313 bp, 10 predicted proteins | sample SalPon2_B_H2O_MG_FD_185707 | JGI IMG/M metagenome (GOLD analysis project Ga0209965, IMG submission 185707) | Salt pond water microbial communities from South San Francisco under conditions of wetland restoration - Salt Pond MetaG R2_B_H2O_MG... | ecosystem: Environmental > Aquatic > Non-marine...
CGCCTGCGGAGTCTGGAACCGCTGTGTCCACGCTGGATGCAAGTGCTGACGCAGAAACAGGAAGCCCCACCCTCAACAAGCCAGGGGCGAGTAGCCCCGAGCGCGGTAGGGTGGGGTAGTTCACCCGAGCTCGTTGTCGGACTTTCGTTCGATTCGTGGCGTTGTGACAGGGAATTGTGAGTTGGCGGGGTGTGCGGTCTGCCAGACCGTACGCCGCGTATCCCACCGTTTTCACGCCAGACTTCTCTCGATCGCCGTTCTGTGAGTGAAGTTATAGTTCTCATGGTCGACGAATCAGCGCTAATACTGGTGGCTGTAAGTTCGTAAAGATATTCCCCACACGGGTGATGAATTCCGTCAGTTTGTTACAGCCACCAGTATAAGAGATTGAAAGCGCCATGCACTTAGTGCAGGCCGCTATTAAGTTATTGTGACTATGGCGAAAAAGAAGTTCGGAGTCTCTGTTGATGAGGAGATCGTGCGAGAAGTAGATGAACTGGTCGCTGAGTGTGAGGGTCTCGGAGTCAGCCGCTCCGAAGTCGTCGAAGCCATACTCACAGCAGTTATTCAATCCGAGACGAGCCACATTGAACAGGTACGACAACTCATTATCCGGAGACGAAAGGGAACTCTATAGCTAATTCGAAGCTTTGTGCACTAAATGCACATAGTTCTAAGCTAATAATCTAAAGTCCCCAAACTAGCTACTGCGTATGAAGAGTTCTATGACAGGCACACCATCTCTTCTCGGTCTTCCTACTTGTGGGGGGTGAAGTCAGAGCGGTGCAGCGATTTCTGGGCACAGCCAAATACAGATGCCTCCCACACTGTCAAGGACAGGCCACAGCCTGTGGCATGGCCAGCTATCCACCGGTCAGCAACTGTGGGACAGTCCATGCCCGAACAATATGGGGCAGGTCAATCGGATAGACTGCATAGCTGAGACACTCGCCGCTGGGAATTCCTCCGTCGTCAGACGGCGAGAAATGCCAGCAACGCAGGCAGATCGGTGTCTGCCAACGAGTTTTACAACAGTAGTGTTGTAAACCAATGGCCGGTACGAGTTCCCCACGTTCATTCTGTGAGAAACGGTGAAGAGGGGTTTTCCCACCGACGATCTGGGTACGTTCTACAGGCAGAGCAATCGGAACGCCTCAGGGACTCCGTAAGACTTCGTCTTCCATAATGACGGGACGCCAGTGCTAAATTCTCTCGCTGCTCAACAATCATACTTAAATGGGTATGTCATAGAATAGTTCCCATCGTCTACCAAATGTATGTACACATAGTGTACGGCGTTCTTAAGTTGTCGTAGCTATTGCAAAAAGAAATTCGGAGTCGCTGTTGACGAGGAGATCGTGTAAGGAGTGGATGTACTGGTCGCTGAGTGTGACAATCACGGAGTCAGCCGCTCCGAAGTCGGCAAAGCCATAGTCAAAGCAGTTATTCAATCCGAGACGAACCACGTTGAACAGGTGTGAAAAATCGTTATACGGAAACAAGAGGGGGACTCTCTCTATCTGATTTGAAATTTTGTGCACTTAGTGCACTGTTCCTGAGATGATAAGCCTAACACAATAGCGCTCGAACTATCTATTGTATATGAAACTTTTTACACTAGTCCTACCTGAATTTTAGGTTAATAATGGGGAAAACCGGAAGCGCAAACACATCGATAGTGGGGTGTGTGATCTGAAGCTCAGCTAGCTGATGAGATGCTGCTTGGTAGTAGTTGTCTTGAACACATCGATAGAGGAGTGTCTCCCAATCCACTATTCAGTGGCTTTCAGTTGGGCAGTGACGACTGCCTGAACTTCGTCGCTCGGAATCATCCCTATTCGAGCGTCTTCAGCCAGTGTCTCGAGAATTGTCTCCGGTGATTCCCCGAACTGGAACTCGAGGAACATACCGGAACTAGGTCCGTAGCTACGGCGTTCGAAATCGACCAGCGAGTAGGTCGTGAGCTCTTTCATTTTGTTGACGTAGGTCTCTTGATGGTACTGGTCTGCATCGATAGAATCTGTCAAATACTGATACACCTTGTAGCCTGTCGAACTGCGTGCACAGCCGGACTGTGACTCTGCAGCGACTGCCGCAGTAGCGTACAGACAGAGCTTCTTCTGCGTGCTGATTCCACGAACTACTTCAAGCACACGGTTCTGTTCGACCTTGTCTTGGGCCTCACGGATGTGCTCTTCACGAACACGCTCCGCAGCTTCACGTTCAGCGAGCTCGCTGGCGACTCGGACCAGATCAATCGCCTTCCTAGCATCGCCGTGGGTTTGTGCGGCAAATGCAGCGGCCAACGGAATAACATCGTCGTCAAGAACGTCTTCAAAGAAGGCGTCTTGACGGCGGCGGAGAATTGCCTGAAGCTGGTTAGCGTCGTAATCATTGAAGTGTACATCCTCAGGCGTAAATGAGCTCCGGGCGCGACTTCCGACGAACTCCATCATTTTGGTGTCGTTAGAGATTGCGACGACGGAGACGTACGATTCAAGATCGCCATCCGTCCCGGCGCGGGAGAGTTGATACAAGAGCCGCGAGAAGGCAGGTTCCTGTATGTCCCGGCGACCAACAAGCATATCGAGTTCGTCGAGGACAAAGACAACGGAGTCGAAATTCTCGTTGATGATTCGGAAGAGTTCATCCCACTTTTGCTTCGTCGAAACACCATGTTTGGGAACCTCAACTTCGACACCAGCTTCATCAGCCGCCTGCGTGACAAGTTCATAGACTGCAACACCGACTGTGTCGAGCTCCTGGCAATTGACCTTGACAGTCCCAAACCGGATTTCCCGGGACGCACAGATACTGCTGATTTTCTTACACACAGCCTTTGTGATCAGAGATTTACCGGTCCCCGATGGTCCATAGAGAAAGAGATTCGGGGGTTGGTTGTCACCGAGTGCGACCCGAAGCATCTTGGTCACCTCCTGGAGTTGTTGATCTCGGCCGACGATGCGCTCTTCTGTGACGACGTGGTTAGGGTCCAGAAGGGACCGATCACGAATGAGGCCCTTTTGCTCGTCAAACTCGAGGAGCATCTCCTCAATCGATTGGGAATCCGACGAGCCTTCTGTGGTGTCAATTTCAGAGGAGGCGTCCGGCGGCACCGACGTTTGGTCTTCGACCGGGGCTGTGAGATGCGACCGGGATGACTCAAGCTCCGAGTCAGGAGAGTCATCAGGGTGAGAAGCAAAGTCGTCGGAATCCATGGAAGTCATAATACAGTCCCATGATAAAAATCTTCCCGCCTCTATCGAAGTGTGATTGGTGGATCTAGACCGTCAGCTATCCGTATTGCCTAATAGAGTGAGTTGGAGAGGATACAACTACCAAGGGAGTAACGAAGTGTTTCGTAAACTGCCTCCCACACCCACACCCCTCTATCGATGTGTTCGAGTGAGACAAAGGGGTGGGGGTGTAGGAAGACTAATTCACTTATAGACCAGCCAGAACGATGATTCATTGAATTTAGACGGTTAGCAGGCCTCTTGGACCTGTCTCGTCGAGAGTGTCTTACTTACTTACTCTAGTTTATCTAGAAGTAGAACACACACACACCTCTATCGATGTGTTCGAAGTGTTTTTCATCTTCATAGCACCGACACGCCACTTCGATTCTACCAAATAGTCCCCAAACCGCCATTTCAGCCCGTTAGAATCGGTTTTCACTCTCTACAGACGGTTTCTCTCGTTTGCAATGGCCGGACACCTTTCTCCGGAACACATCGATAGAGGGGTGTGGGTGTTTTCGGGATATCGACTTGAGATTTGATCCCGTCGGTTTACTCCTCGTCCGGTCGGCGAGATCTTTGTACTGTGAACAGATCTTGTCTCCGTTCTGCCACTGCCAGTGATAATACCCGCTATCGTTGATGATTTGAAGAGATGTCTGTCTCAGTTGCGTTCCCGATGCGGCTGGTGGACTGTTCAGTAGGTTGGTCTGGCATTCTATGACACATCGCTACTCAGCATCGTATCCCCATTCGCGTAACTGGTCAGCAACGTCGTCGAGGTGCTGTTCAAGAGCAACCTGATAGGCTGCCTCGCGGATGTCCAGAATCAATGGCTCTTCGCCAAGTATCGCTTCAAGATCGGTCTGAGCTTGACTCTCTTTGGATTTGGTTTCTTGCTGCAGGAAAAACTGAACCATCTCGCGGCTATCTTTTGCGTTTGAGCGCGTGAACAGCCATGGGTAGCTCGAACTTGTTGTCGACCCACTAGTGCTTCCGGTGCTCTCCTCAACCGTGTCGACGACAGCTCCGCTAGACTTGGACGAAGATTTAGATCCTGCCTCGTCATTATCATTGGACTCGTCGTTGCTATCGCCGGTCTCAACGTCAGCGAACGGGTCCTCGCCGGAGCCGGACTTCATGCCGTTAGTCATCTACGCTACCTCCTCGATGTGCGCTGCAAGCTCTTCGAGCTGCGCTAAGGTTTCTTCCTCGTAATCATAGGCCGAGCGGACCTGTTTCACGTAGTGTGATGCGGGGTACTGCTGGTCCCAGCATCCCTCGAAGAGAGAGGACCGGTCGGCAATGGCGACCGGTGCGTCGAAGCCGAGGTCCCGAATGCGTTCAAGATACTTCGCTTGGTCACTCGTCGAACCGATACCGTTTGGGATAACGGCCAGCACACCAATATCGATCTCGAGCGAGTCGCTCAGGTTCAAGACGACACCTTCGAGCCCTTCTACTGACTGTATACCCTTGCCGGTGGGTTCAACCGGGACGACCAACGACCGCGTCGCATGAATCGCGTTGTAGAGGTGCAGTCCCGCGGTCGCTGGCGGGTCAATAATGAGAGTATCGTAGTCGTCCATGACCCCAGCTTCAGCCAAGACCTCTAGCAACCGTTCGTTGGGAGAAAAGGACTCGCCGAGGTCCTCAGCCATTTCCTCAGCTCGGGAGAGCAAACTTGGGAGATTTTCGAGCATATCGTGGTTTGGCACGAGGTCGAAGCCATATTCTGTCCCGTGGACGAGGTCGTCGAACTTGCCCAGTGGTCGGTCGATAAGATGGCGCCCAATGTTGTCGGCATCGCCGTCATCCCGAGGTGCATCGACGCCAAGTAAGTAGGTTAGCGAGCCCTGCTGTGGGTCCAAATCGACCGCCAGAACGTCGCGACCGTGGTCAGCGTGCGCCGTCGCGAGGCTTGCAGCGAGTGTCGTCTTACCGACGCCACCGGCCTCGGAGTAGATCGTGTATGCGAGCATAGCTAACCAGTTGGCCTCTTCGGTTATAATCCTTAGTAAGACGCATATTACATACTAACTAGTTATACTAGAGCATTAGACCAAACAGTTATACTACAAAGTTAGGATAACAAGTTAGACTGATAGGGGACCTTGACAATCAGCCCTATCACATCGAGCCTTTAATAAATTCTATAAGTTGACGTCGAAGTAACCGGACAGGCCTCTACAGTAATCTCTGTCATCACAGATTGACCAACTGGACTGATACTGGTGGCTGTAACAAACTGAATGAATTTGCCACCCCGGTGTGGCGAATATCTTCACGAACGTACAGCCACCAGTATGAAAACCATCGGTGTTCGGTTAAGCAGTGTGTCATAGAACGCTTCGTGCGGTCTGCCTATCCAATTCTTCTCAAGCTCCCGTGCAAGATGGAAGGCGCGTCTGCAGCACTTCACACAAAGAATTGGGGGGGTGTCTCATTCGGTCAGTACTGAGGATTCACTCACCAGACGGCGAGGCTTACACATAACTACTTATCAGGTGATTTTGAAGACGGCAATCGGTTAGCTGAATCGAGGCGCTAAGCCCCTTTCCTCAGCGAGCGCCGACCGAACGGGAGGCCCGAGCAGGGAGGGGATACAACGCCGCACAGTTCGCATACACGATTCGGTGGCAGGCCCACAGGCCCATGCGGTCACAACGTTCTTTCAGTAGGGTAGTATAGTATAGACCTAACCCAATGGAGTACGACCTTGACTCGGGAGCGCACTCGACGTTTTCTCTGCACTACCACCTGATACTCACCACGAAGTATCGGCGCGGAGTGCTAACTGAGGAACGAACCTAATCCATACACGAGGTCATCAGCAGGTTCACGGACAACTACGGTGTTGAACTGACGAACCTCGACGGCGAGGACGACCACGTACACATCCTGTTCCGAGCGAAACCAACCACGGACCTCGTGAAGTTCACCAACACGGTCAAGGGCGACCGCCCGCCGTATCCGCAACGAGTACGCGGACGAACTGAAAACCGAACTGTGGGGCGACTCGTTCTGGAACGACTCGTACTGCCTCATCTCGACGGGGCAGGTGTCGCTAGATGTGCTGAAACAGTACGTCGAACATCAACGTGAGTAGAATGTACTACGCCTACAACTACCGTCTCAAACCGTCCGACGCCCACCGTGAGGAGTTGGACCGCCACCGAGACATTTGTAGGCAACTGTACAACCACACGCTCTACCGCCTCAATGAGTACCAAGACGAACACGGCGAACTGCCATCCATGATCACCCTACGGTCGGAGCTACCCGACCTCAAGAAGTGGTGGGATGGTCTTTCCGACGTGTACTCGAAGGTTCTCCAAACCGTCGTAGAACGGCTATTCGACAACCTCAAGAGCCTCTCCAAACGCAAGGGGAACAGCTACAGCGTCGGTCAACTCAACTGGAAACCGCCACGGGGAGTTCCGAAGTTTCACGTACAACCAGTCTGGCTTCAGCCTCGACAAGAAGGGGGGCAGACTGTCCTCTCTCTCTCTCTCTCACTCTCGAAACTTGCGGATATACCGATTCGGCTTCACCGCGCTATCCCCGACGTTCACAAGAGCGACAGCTCTTGTGCAGCCCATCAGAAATCCCCGATTTCTGAGGACGACGCCACGGTTAAGCAGGTCACACTCAAAGAAGAGCCGACGGGTGAGTGGATCGCCACCTTTGGCGTCCAAATGGGCTGAGAGCCACCTGAAACGCCTGAGAATCCCGAGCAATGCGTCGGTATCGACGTTGGGATTTGCAAGTACGCCCACGACACCGACGGCACAGCAGTCGGGTCGCTCGACCTCACCGACGAGCGCGAACGCTTGGAACGCGAGCAGCGGACACTCTCGCGGAAGCAATACGGGTCGAACAACTACGAGAAGCAACGGCGACGAGTCGCGGAGTGTCACGCCGACCTCAGACGGAAACGCCGCGACTTCTTGCACAAGCTCTCGGCGTACTACGCTCGGGAATACGACCTCGTGGCGGTCGAAGACCTGAACGTGAAGGGGATGCTGGAGTTGCTGTCGAACAGCCGTAACACAGCGTCGGCGGCGTGGCGAACGTTCCTTTCGTTACTCGAATACAAGTGCAAACGCGGGAGGACGCACTTTGTGGCGGTCAACCCGAGCGGGACAACGAAAGAGTGCGCGTCGTGTGGTGTCTCGACAGACAAGCCGTTGTGGGTCCGTGAACACTCCTGTCCTGCCTGGGGGTTCGAGACGGACAGGGACGCAAACGCGGCATAGAACATCCTTTCTCGCGGTGTTGAAGAAGTAGGAGTGGGACACTCCGAATCACCGCCTGTGGAGACTGCGCTCCCTGTGGATACGCCTGTATCTGCAAAGCGGTCGTGGAAGCAGGAAGTCGTTCGAAAGACGGAGCCTTTCGTGATCACGAAAATCTTCGATTTTCGGACGACCCCACCTCAAGGAACGAGCCGCATCAGCGGCGAGTGAGTAGGGTAGGTCACCCACGCGTAGTGCTTTTTCAACAAGGTCGAGTAGAGCGACGCCTAATCGCCCTCTTGCCCCTCTTTCCTCAAACCGTTACGGCGAAAACCGGCCGCTGTCTTCTATCTTCAATAGGGTACAATGGGGCAGTCAGATAGCTGCCAGCAGCAACGAGAAACTCTGTATTGGCGACATCGTGTTTCTCGTGAACGCCGCGGGGTCGGTCATGCGGCGGCTGGACACCTCGACTTCTAGCAATAGCTTCGAATCACCGTCGATGGCAGCGTACAGCCACTTTGTCTCACCGTCAGCCTCGATCTGGTTCTCATCGACCGCGATCCGTGCAGCTCTACCGTTGGCGGGTCGCTCTGTGCTTCAGACAATGTCTGAACACAGTTCCAGACCGCACCGTGAGAGCAATCGACATCCAGCAGGTCTATGATTGCCACCGCCTCCCTGATCGACAGCCCCGCCAAATGGAGACGTGCCCCAAATCGGCTGATGGGTGTCCGGGTGCGCTCGTTCTCCCAAACGTCTTCGCTGTCCTCATCTAACGTCTCGCCGAGGAGGTCTGCGAGTTCTATGGTCAGTTCTCGCTACGGACATCTCATTTCTCAAGCTCGCTCAACTAAACAGTGCCCTTCGCACACAATGGTTGTTTTATTGGCCTATTAGTGATTGCCTTAGAACTGCGTGCACTTAGTGTACGCAGCTTTGAAACGCCAAAGGGTCTCCGCCCAATTCGATCCGGATACTACCGTTTCGAACCTGTTCAACATGGCTCGTCTTCAGCTCGAACGCCCAGTAGTCGTACAGGTGGGGTTTCAGGATGTTCTTTAAACGTCGTCGGACGGTTTCGTGAGTGATCGACTCGAAGTCGATCTCGTCGAGAGTAACGAGCTCGTCATACTGATGGCTGTACGTTCGGACAGATATTTGCCACTCCCGGGGTGGCGAATTCCGTCAGTTTGTTACAGCCACCAGTATCAGCAAGGAGGTGGAGCATCTCGCGGGCCTGTCCCTCCGATGGATCGCTACAAGCGAGTTTGATTAGGGTGCTTCGGCGTCGCCGTCGAGCTTCCGGTCGTACTCGCTGTCGGGCTTGCGGCGATGAATCGCCGTCGCCCACGTTCAGTGAAGGCTTTTCTCGTTCGATACGGGTCTGGTTGAGCAGCGAGGTGCTCATAGATTCGCGCATCTGTGTACCCCTTCTCGATCTTCAGAAGGATTTGTCCCCGCGTGATGTCTCAGCTTGGTGTGTCACAGCCGACATAAACCAATCAAGCGTGTTCCGGCCTTCTGCAGAGAGCTCGACAACGTGTTGCCTCCTGTTCATTAGGTACTCAGGGAAATTAAGCCAGTCAGCCTCCGCCTGAAGCTACGCTCAGCGACAAGTTCATCGATTTTTCGCATGATTTCCCCGCCAACAGCGACTCCAAACGTCTCTTTCGCTACCGCTACTGAGGGTTAAGAGATACGTGCACTAAGTGTACTAAATTTTGAGCCGATTAGAGTTAATTCGAGAAACTACAAGAACAACTCTACGATACGCTCTGCTGACCGCTAATCACTAACCCACAGAAGTAGACCCTTCTTCGTCATGTTTATGTAACAGTCTTACCGTATAGAATAACGTCGAAATGAACACGGGAAAAATAGAGGCATTCTTGTCTCTTACGCGCCCGCCCGCGAGCCCAAATTCTAACCTACGGATTAACACAGTATGAACAGTCAAGCTATTGGCCTATTACTCACGATCAGTTTGCTTGCTGGACCAGGAGCTGTGGTAAGCCCTGGTGCAGATTTGGTCACGGATAACCAGCCCAACATTGTCGCTGACGACCACGCAGCCCTAAGCGGTAGCGTTGATGACTTACAGACTCTTTCTACTGCTCGATCAGCGTCTGTTAGTTCAAATCTTTCCTCCACAAGTTCAAATATTTCTTCTACAGATCGAACGACTACGTTTAGTTTGAGAACTTCTTCTACGAACCGGATTTCGACGGCTAGTGCGGACACATATACCGTCGAAGCGAACGCAGAACTTTCGAACATTCCTATAAAGGATACCACAGTAACATTCCAGCTATTGAACAGCACTGGTGTGGTGCTGGTCGAAAGTGAGCGATCTTTGAGTGACCAAACGACAACGTCAAATGTCTCGCTGACCGCGAGCTTTTCAAATAATTCTCTTGACGAAGGCGAAACACTCTCAGTACGAGCAGAAACCACCAGTGGCCAAACGAATTACACAAGCGAGGAAGTAGTCGCGACGACTAATGCTCAGGAGAAGGATCTGTGGAATGATGAGGACGCGTTTGAGTCGGTGGTAGGCGAGTTACTGTTGGAGGCTGAGAATGCAACAGTGACGGCAACTGCAGACCTGTCGACGGCGCCCGTCAACGACACGGACGTAAAATTCATTTTGAAGAACACGGCGACTGGCGATACTCTGGGGACAGCGACGAAAACGATTGCAGGTGATACCACAACGAGTGACCCTGTCACACTGCGTGGGAACTTTTTGGACAACTCACTAAACATCGGGGATGATCTTGAGTTGCGTGCGACGCAGATATCCGGCGACTCGGACTACAAAAATTTGACCACC
>Ga0209965_1000946_pt1 | contig 10280 bp, 10 predicted proteins | sample SalPon2_B_H2O_MG_FD_185707 | JGI IMG/M metagenome (GOLD analysis project Ga0209965, IMG submission 185707) | Salt pond water microbial communities from South San Francisco under conditions of wetland restoration - Salt Pond MetaG R2_B_H2O_MG... | ecosystem: Environmental > Aquatic > Non-marine...
GCCGACGACGATCCAGGAGACCCGGTCGGCCTCGCCCTCCATCTCGGTGAGGATCCCGACGAGCTTCTCGCCGTCGACCAACACGTCGTTGGGCCACTTGATCTCGGCGTCGACGCCGACGCCCCGGAGCGCCTCGGCCGCGGCGACGGCCGCGGCGAGCGTGTATATCGGCACCCGGGCGGGCGGGAGGTCGGGCCGCCGGACGAGGCTGAGCCAGATCCCGCCCGACGGCGAGGCGTACTCGCGGTCGAGGCGGCCGCGCGCGCCGGTCTGCTCGTCGGCGAGCACCGCGACGCCGTCGGCCCCCGAGACGGCCAACTCTCTGGCCCGGTCGTTCGTGCTCGGGATCGAGTCGTGGTACTCGACGTCGACGGGGACCGAGAGGCCGTACTCGACGCTGCCCGCGCCGAACTCCGGGACCGACGACAGCACGTAGCCGTCGCCGCGGCTCTCGATCCCGAAGCCCGCCTCCCGGAGCGCCTCGACGTGCTTCCAGACCGCCGCCCGCGAGACGTCGAGGTCGGCGGCCATCTCCGGGCCCGACACCGGGCCGTCGGCGAGCGAATCGAGGATCGATCGGCGGGTCGCGTTCATGCGCGATCCGAGGGGCCGCGCCCAAATGAGGGATGCGGTCAGCCCCGAAGCGCGTCGACGGGGCGCTCGTTGGCCGCCGTCCAGGCCGGGTAGAGGCCGCCGAGGACGCTTATCAGGACGCCGAAGGCGAACGCGCCGAGCAGGTACAGGCCGTTGGTTGGATCGAGGACGATCCACAGCTCGACGGGCGTCGCGAGATACAGCCCCGCCACGAGCGCGACGGTCACCAGAACGCCGCCGGCGGCGCCGACGACCCCGAGAAGCGTCGCCTCGAAGAGGATCGTCCGCAGCACCGCCCACCGGCTCACGCCGACCGCCCGGAGGACGCCGATCTCCTGGCGGCGCTCGACGGTGCTCATCAGCATCACGTTCAGGATGCTCACCCCGGCGACGAACAGCGAGATGCCGCCCAGCCCGAGCAGGAACACCGACAGGAGCGAGAAGAACTCGTTGATCTCGTCGAGGATCGAGGAGAGCTCGAAGACCTCGACGACGTCCTCGCGGGCGTTGACCGTCGCCTCGACCGCGTCGGCGCTGGCCGTCGCGGCCGCGCCGGTGTCGGTCCGGATGACGACCTGCTGGTAGCCGTCGCCGCCGACCGCGCTCTCGGGGAGCATGACCGCGTCGTTCGGCGAGATCGGCGTGAACGACTCGACCGGTTCGAGGACGGCGATCACGCGGTAGGTGTCCCCGGTGACGTCGACGTTGTCGCCGGCCTGCGCGTCGAGGGCGTCGGCGAGGTCCGCCCCGAGGATCGCGCCCTGTCGGTGGGGTCTGGGAAGCTCCCCCTCGGCCGCGGTGTACAGCGATCCGGGCTCGCGGATCCCGTAGATCGTCGCCGCGGCCGACTCGCCGCCGCGGGTGACGAGGCCGCCGTCGGTCTTGAGGGGGACGGCGTCGCCCCCCGTCGTGACGCGTTGGATCTCCGCGACCGTCCGGTCGTCGATCGACTGGACGCCGGCGTCGGCGTTGGGCGTGACGATCACCTGCGTGCCGATGTCGCCCAGCGCGTCGTCGGCCCCGACCGCGAGGACGTTCCCGAAGATGCCGAGCGAGGCGATGGCGACGACGCCGACGAGGATGCCGAGCGCCGCCAGCGCCGACTGGAGCCGGTTCCGCGAGAGGTTCCGGCGGGCGACGAACAGCGCCGGCAGCCGGCTCATTCGGCCACCACCCCGTCGCGCAACTCGATCGTGCGGTCGGCGTACTCGGCGACCGCGGGGTCGTGGGTGACGGCGACGACGCTGACGCCCGCGTCGGTGACGGCGGTCAGCTCCGAGAGGATCCGCTCGCCGGTGTCGCGATCCAGGTTCCCGGTCGGCTCGTCGGCCAGCACGATCGAGGGGTCGTTGATCAGCGAGCGGGCGATGGCGACGCGCTGTTTCTGGCCGCCGCTGAGTTCGTCCGGGAGGTGATCGAGCCGATCGCCCAGCCCGACGCGCTCGAGCAGGTCGGCGGCGCGGTCCCGTCTCGGCTTCGGATCGAAGATCGTGGGCACGACGACGTTCTCCAGCGCCGACAGCGTCGGGATGAGATGGAAATCCTGGAAGACGAAGCCGATCGTCCCCTTCCGGAGCCGCGTGCGCTCGTCGACGGCGACGTCGGTGACGTCCTCGCCGTCGACGTGGACCCGCCCCTCGTCCGGGGAGTCGAGCAGGCCGACGACGTTCAGAAGCGTCGACTTGCCGCTGCCGCTCGGTCCCATGACCGCGACGAACGACCCGCGCTCGACGGCGATCGAGACCGAATCGAGCGCGACGACGGTCTCGCCGCCGCCGTCGTAGCGGCGGGTCACCTCGAACAGCTCAATCGCGGGCACGGAGTCGCCTCCAGCCCAGCGCCGCCCCGAACCCGAGCGTCGCCGAGCCGACGAGCGCGCCGACCAGCGACAGCGGGACGCCCGAGCCGTCGTCGCCGTCGGACTCGACCCGGGCGTCGTACTCCAGTTCGACGGTGCGTTCGTAGGGGTCGCCGTCGGCGAGGTAGCTGACGGTCACGGGGACCGTCGTGGCGTTTTGGTGGTCGACGTCGGCGGTCACGTCGAAGCGGACGAACTGGCTCTCGGGGACCGTCCCGACGAAGTACTCCCGGGCCGGGTAGGTCGGCTCGACTTCGTCGGTCTCGCCGAGGGAGACGACCGCGCTGTTGACCTCGCCCAAGCCGACGTTTGCGGCGTGGCCCGTCACCGTCACCGTCCCGTTGTCGAGGGTCATGTCGACGTCGGTGACGGTGATGTCGCCGCGGTTGGGGCGGTACTCGAGGGTCGTGGTGCTGGTGTTTTGCCGGGAGCCGATCTCGTAGGCCGCCTCGAACTCGATCGCCGTCGGCTCCGCGAGGTCGCCGGCGTCGAAGATGACGGCCTCGGATTCGCCGGGCTCGACGTCCGGGACCGCCATGCGGGCGAGCGCTCCCTCCTCGGTCGAAGGCCTGACTGCCACGCGGCGGGCGGTGCCCTCGCCGAAGTTCGTCACCTCGACGCGGACGAGCGGCGTCCGGAGTTCGGGGTCGTCCTCGTCGTCGCCGCCGTCGCCCAACAACCCGCCGGCATCGGCGCCCAGCCCGACGTCGACCTGCTCGTCCTCTTCGAGTTCGGAGGGCAGGACCGTCCGGGCGTCGACCTGGACGTCGTCCTCGACGCCGGCGGCGTCGACGCCCCCGACGACGACCGTCACGGGGCGGGTCACGGTGACGTCCTCGCCGGCCTCGGTTTCGGTCTCGACGACGAGTTCGAGCTCCTTCAGGCCGGGCTCGGAGAAGGCGGTCGCGAGTTCCAGCGTCACGCCGTCGCCGACGGACAGCGAGCCGATGTCGTCGGCTTCGGCGTGGACGGCCCCGTAGCGATCCCGGTTCTGGAGGGCGACCCGCTCGACGGCGACGGCGGTCGCGCTCCCGCCCGAGTTCTCGACGGTGAACTCGACGGTCGTCGTGTTGCCCGGTTCGGGGGCCTCGGGCGTGACGGTCACGTCCGAGACGACGAGGCGGGCGTCGGGGACGTCAGCGAGGGCCGGGGCGGCCGGGACGGCGAGTCCGATGGCCACGAGCACCAGGCTCGCGGCGAGGAGGTGGCGGCGTTTCACTACCCGATGTAGTCGCCCGGGGGCTTTATCCGTGTTGCTCGCCCGGACCGATCGCCGGGACCGCGGGGCGGGCCTCGGCGCCGTCGGTCACGCCGACCCCTCCGTCGAGGGGTCGCGCTCGACGGTGAACCCGTCGAGGTCGACCGTGACGCGCTCGGCGACCGTGGTGAAGACCTCGTAGTGGTCGCCGCCGGGGTCGATCTGGGTCCGGCTCTCGATGAGGCCGGCCTGCCGGAGCGTGTTGAGCCGGCGGTAGACGGTCGGCAGCGAGTAACCGGTCAAGTTGGCGATCTCGCGTGCGCTCTTCGCGTCGCCGTTGATGACGGCACAGCAGCGGCGGGCCTTCTCGTCTCCGAGCGCGTCGAGGACGTCGCTGGCGGTGTCGTCGGAGGCCCGCGCGAGCGCCCGCTGGACGGTCTCGAGGAGTTCCTCTTTGTCGATCGGCTTGACGACGTACTCGTCGAAGGGGAGTTCGACCATCCCCTCGTCGGGTTCGACTGCGGTCACCATCACGACGGGGCAGTCGTGGTCCGCCTCGCGGATCGCCTCGAGCACCTCGTCGCCGGAGACGCCGGGCATCCGCCGGTCGAGCACCATGATATCGATCGAATCGTCGAACGCCGAGAGCGCCTCCCGGCCCCCGAAAGCGGTTCGAACGTCGTACGCGTCGCCGAACCACGTTCGGTATATATCGACAAGCCCCCGTTCGTCGTCGACGGCCAGGATCGTGGCGTTCTCGGTCGACATCGGCTACTTGAAGCTTATGGCCAATCGGTATAATCGTTTGGAAGCCAGGCCCGCCGAGCGGGGGCGAGGACGCCCGCGTTCCCGGGAACCGGGGCGCAGAAAGCCGGGGGCGCTCGGGACGCGGGCGGCCGGGCGTCTCTAGTCGCCGAACGGTCCCATCCCGCCGAGGCCGCCCCCACCGCCGCCGCCACCGCCGCCCATCTGCTTCATCATGCGTTGCATGTCCCCTTCGCCCATCCCCTGGAACTGCTTCATCATCTGGCTCATCATCTTGTGCTGTTCGAGCAGTTCCCGGACGGTCTCCTCGTCCTTCCCGGAGCCGCGGGCGATCCGCTCGATCTGGCTTTGGCCGATCGCGCGGGGGTGTTCGAGTTCGGTCTCGGTCATCGAGTCCATGATGACCTCGAAGTCCCGGAGCCGCTCTTGGGTCATGTCCATCGCGTCCTCCGGGAGTTGGTCCTTGATGCCGCCGCCGAGGCCGGGGATCATGTCGAGCACCTGATCGAGCGGCCCCATCCGGTTCATCGCGTTCATCTGGTTGCGCATGTCCTTCAGGGTGAACTCCCCCTGCATGAGGTCCTCCGGGTCCCAGTCCTCCTCCTCTTGGGTCTCGGCCATCGCGCGCTCGACGCGCTCGGAGAGCTGTTTGAGATCGCCCATCCCGAGCAGCCGGGAGATGAAGCCAGAGGGCTCGAAGCGCTCGATGTCCTTGACCTCCTCGCCGGTGCCGAGGAAGGCGATCGAGGAGTCGGTCTGGTCGACCGCGGCGAGGGCGCCGCCGCCCTTCGCCGTCCCGTCGAGTTTCGTGATGACGACGCCGTCGATGCCGACCGCGTCGTGGAAGCGCTCGGCCTGGTCCTTCGCGCCCTGACCGATCGCGGCGTCGAGGACGAGCAGGTTCCGGTCGGGGTCGGCCACGGACTCGATCTGTTCGAGTTCGTCGATGAGCACCTCCTCGAGGGCGTGTCGGCCCGCCGTGTCCACGATGTGGACGTCGGCCTCGGCGGTCTCCTCGAGGCCCGTCCGGGCGATGTCGACGGGGTCGTCGTTGTCGGGGTTGCCGTAGAACTCGACCTCCGCGCGCTCGCACATCTCCTTGGCCTGCTCGTAGGCGCCGGGGCGGAACGTGTCGGTCTGGATCACGGCCGGCCGGAGGCCCTTCTTCGAGAACCACCACGCCATCTTCGCGGCCGTCGTGGTCTTGCCCGACCCCTGGAGACCGGCCAGCACGATCGTCTGCTCCTCGAGCGGGAGGTCGGTCGACTCGCCGACCAACTCGACCATCTCCTCGTAGACGATCTTGAGGACGTGATCGCGCGCGGTCGTCCCGGCCGGCGGCTCCTCCTGTAACGCCCGTTCGCGGATCGAGTCCGAGAGCCCCATCACGAGGTCGACGTCGACGTCGGCCGACAGGAGGGATCGCTGGATCTCCTTTACGATCTCCTCGACGTCGTCCTCCGAGAGGGTCGTCTTGCCCTGTAGTTTGTCGAGCGTTCCCCGGAGGGAACTGCCCAGGTCGTCGAGTACCATTTGTCGGCCGTAGACGGTCCACACTAAAGGCTTTGTTCGTCGCGGGGCGGCGGCCAGTGGGCGGCCGGAGGCGAGACGCGGCAGTCGGTGGGTGACCGGAGGCGAGATGCAACCACCAGTCGGCGGTCGGAGGCGAGGACGGCCCCGCGGCGACGGCCGCGATCGGCCGTGAGCGCCCCCGAACGGTTAGCTTTATCCGCGAGGGCGGTCTCGTGTCGGGTATGGCTAGCTTCGAGGAAGCAGAAGAGCGCATTCTCGACAAGATGATCTGTATGCGCTGTAACGCCCGAAACCCGAAACGCGCCGATAGCTGCCGGAAGTGCGGCTACAAGAAGCTGCGCCCGAAGGCGAAGGAACGACGCGCCGCCTGATCGGTCCCGCTCACTCCTCGTCTCGCGTTTCGTGCTCTCGGCCCCGCCAGATCTCAGTCTCGCCTCCGGGCCGGAACTACACGGGAACCGTTCCTATTTTCAGCAGTTTTCAGCAGTGACCCGTTGGAATTGGGTGTACTCGCGGGTGGTTGGGCCACACCCATCACTACTATCCGCATTCGACTCGGACAGGACGACAGCGGGCGCTATGACAGCCGACCCACCACCAACGGTCGCCCTTGCCTGCTCAGGCCTGTAAGCAACAACGCCACGCCCGAACGTGAGTCGCGTACCAGCGGAACGGCGGGCTGACACGGTTTCGCAATCCCCCGTGTAGGTGGACGTAAAACCGTGATCCAGCCCATCCGTCTCGCTGAAGAACACGCGGGCCACGTTCACCGCCGCGACGTAATCCCGGTCGCCTTCGAATCCACATCGAGCGTTGTCGCACCGGAAGTGCCCGCCCCACCACACCTCCTCATCGTGATCAGGCGACTTGCACGTGTGCCCGGTTGAGCCACACCGCGGGCACACGCGACTCGTATCCTGCGGATACACCCGCTCAACATCCACGCCGACGTACTCGCAGCGGTACTCGATCTTCTCGATGATCTCCCGCCGCGCCCAACTTGACAGCTCCCACGACAACTCGCCTTCACCGGATGGCGGGGACAATGACCGCAAATCCTCGTGAACCATCGTGTCTACATCGTACACCAACGCGAGTGCAACGACTTGGTTCGTCACGTCGTGAATCAACTGCTCGCGCTTGTGCTGGATCTTGTTGTTCACCCGTTCGTACTCCGCCTGCACCTCTTTGAACTCGTCTGTGTAATCTCGTCCGTTCCGTCGAAGTTCCGCTAATCTGGCGTTCAACCGTTGCCGTTCTCGGTGGAGTCGACGCATCTTGTCGCGGTCGGCAAACCGAACGAAATGCGGTCGCGACACCTGTTCGCCAGTTTCGTCAACGACGACCGCAGTCACGTCCTTGCGCATTCCGGCGTCGAGTGCCAACACACGGTCTGCATCACCATCGGCGTCGGTAGTGTCTATATCGACGGGGAAAGAGAGTTCGTAGAATTGATCGCCGTTCTTCCGCCTTGAGGACTGGAATTCGGGGGCTGACAGAGAACCGCGAGCGGTAAGCGTGTGGAAGGCGTCGTACCCGTCGAGTTCGTGTTCGTGCCACGACCAGTCTCCACGGCTTTCGGGCGTCACGGTATCGGGCGTCTTCATCTTCACCGTCAATGACTGGTTGTCTCCGTCGTACTGGTATTTGATGGCTTGGCCGCTGGCGGGGCCATCGTCTGCCGAGTACGGTAACACGCCGTTACTGTACTCCGGTGCATCTTGCAATTCGAAATATGAGTCGGGGTATCGACCGTGGCGGTCGTAGTACGTATTGAGTTGGTCGATGAGAACGTCGACGTAGCCGCTGGAGAGGTACTCGCCGTCGTCCCACAGCTCTTCTTTGATGCGTCGACGGTGGATTCTGCGGATCTTATGCGTAGGGAGGACGTCCTGAATGGCTTGGAAGGCTTCGCGGCGGTCAGCGTGGCTCCGTAGAGTTTCACCCACCTTCTGGAGGATGCACCGCCGGATGCGTGACGGTAGGTATAGCTCAAAGTCCTCCGGCGGTGCCTCACCATGGATTGTTTTGTACAGGGCGTGGTCGTCGAGTTCTTCGAACGGTTGGTGTTCATCGAAGTACTTCCACGCTTGATGATCGGAGTTGGAGATGCCGGTGAGGTGTTCCGACGTCCAGCGGAGGTAGAGAACGCGGGTGGCGACGTGTTGGACGAACTCGTCCAACCGTTTGTGTTGGTCACGGTGGGTGTCCGGTAGTCGAACGGGCAACGAGAGATGGTCACTCATCAGCAGTCACCTCGGTTTCGACTGCGTTGACGACCTGCTGCTTTTTCGATGATCTCATCCCGTAGAGTTTGCCGGAGAAGCTGGCGACGAGCTTGATGAGGTCATCGACGAGTTCTTCCTGTGCTGTTTTGTCCGTCTCGTCTTCGACGACAGTGATGGTGACGCCGTGGTGGTCGAAGAGGCGTTCGAGATAGGAGAAGCCAAAGCGGGTGAGTCTGTCCTCGTAGGTGACGAGGACGCGTCCGAAGTCCGCATCTGGAGTCTCGTCGAGAAGGGTGTTGAGACCGCGCCTGTCTTCGTTGAGGCCGCTGCCAACGTCAGTGTAGGTGGTTTCGACCGTCCATCCGTTGTCGTGTGCGTAGTCTCGGAGAGTGTCAAGTTGACGGTCAAGATCGCCGTTGTCTTTCTGACCGTGGCTAGAGACGCGGGCATAGAGAACGACGTGGTCGCGGGGGCGAGCATCACCAGCGAGGCGGAGGAGTTCGTGGTGTGGGATGCGGCGGTCGCCGCCGGGTGTCCGGGTGTAGTCAAGGTCGCCGCTTCGACACCACCGTTTGACGGTTTCGGGGTGGACGCCGAGTTCCTCCGCGAACTCACCGATAGCGTACGACCGTGGCATCGTTTTGTTGCTAATTGTTACTCACTACTGGTTAAAGATTCGGAATTCAAAAACAGTTACAAACCCCCAACGACCCCATCGCAGTCCCGGTCCGCAGCCGTGTATTTAAATTGTGAGTTCGTTCGGCGGTCCAAAACACCCCGAACGGTATTTATCGACCACTCACAAGACCCCGTATGGGGAGCCCATGATGGACGACGAACCGACCGTCCTCGTCGTCGACGACGACCGCCAACTGGCGGATCTGTACGCCGCGTGGCTCCGCGGCGAGTACGACGTACGGACCGCATACGGGGGAGAGGAGGCGATCGAAGCGATGAGCGGAGCGGTCGACGTCGCCCTGGTCGATCGGTTGATGCCGCGGATTCCGGGCGACGAAGTGCTCGAGCGGATCAGGGCCGCCGACAAGTACGATTGCCGGGTGTCGATCGTGACCGCGGTCGAACCCGACTTCGACATCATCGGGATGGGCTTCGACGAGTATCTGGTCAAGCCGATCCGACGGCGGGAGATCGAGGCCGTCGTCGGGTCGCTCGTGACCCGCACGGAGTACGACGAAAAGCTCCGGGAGTTCTTCGCGCTGGCGTCGAAGCGGGCCGCCCTCGAGGCCGAAAAGAGCGCGTACGAACTCGACGCCAGCGAGGCCTACGCCGAGTTGACCGCCGAGTTCGAGCGGCTGCGGTGTGACCTGGAGCGAACCGCGAGCGAGATGAGCGGCCGGGACCTCGAGGCGGAGATGCGGCGCGTGAGCGTCGACGGCTAGGGCGGCGAGAGCTACAGTACTCCGACGAGCGCTATCCCCGCCAGCGCCGCGACCAGCGCTGCCGCGAGCGTCCCCGCGGCGTTGGCCGCCGCCGGCCCGACGCCCTCGTCCTCGGCGAGGCGGACGGTCTCGACGGCGAACGACGAGAAGGTGGTGAACGCGCCGCAGAAGCCGACGCCGAGCGCGAGCGCCGCCGGGCCGGAGGGATCGAGGGCGACGAGCGCCCCGAGCAGGAAGCTCCCGGCGACGTTGACGGCGGCGGTGTCGAGGGCGCGGCGCTCGATCGCGAGCCCCACGGCGTACCGCGAGACCGCGCCGGCCGCGCCGCCGGCCCCGACCGCGAGCGCGCTCACGAGCGCCACCGGATCACCCCCCTGGCGAGGAGGACGGCCGAAAAGCCCAGCGCGTAGTTGGCGGCGACGTTGAGCGCCGCGATCGCCGGGGCGAGGGAGGCGGTCTCGACGGCGAACGTGCTGTAGGTGGTAAACGAGGAGACGAAACCCGTCGAGACGGCGAGCCGCGTCCGCTCCGGGAGCCGCCCGACCAGCCGCGTCCGGTAGACGACCAGACCGAGGACGAACGCGCCGGCGACGTTGACCGCGAGGGTACCCCACGGGAACCCGGTCGGGAGCGCGACCGCGACGCCGTGGCGACTCACCGCCCCCGCGAACCCGCCGGCCGCGACGAGGAGGGCCGGCCGCCGT
>Ga0209965_1000949_pt1 | contig 10253 bp, 21 predicted proteins | sample SalPon2_B_H2O_MG_FD_185707 | JGI IMG/M metagenome (GOLD analysis project Ga0209965, IMG submission 185707) | Salt pond water microbial communities from South San Francisco under conditions of wetland restoration - Salt Pond MetaG R2_B_H2O_MG... | ecosystem: Environmental > Aquatic > Non-marine...
TTTTTGTCCGGTACTCGTTACCCGATTGTTCCTGCTGTCGGATATTGTTTGCTAGCTCGATAAGCTTCTCTGTAGCAAACTCCGAGGTATTATCCACAATCTCCGTCTGATCTTTCAGGATTGCCTTCTCAGCACGCGAATCCATGTAGTCAAACTCGATTGGGAACATCCGTGACTTGAACGCCGGATTAAGCTCGTTCGTACCGGAGTAGTCCGGGGGGTTCATCGTCGTAACAATCCGGAAGTTGGGGTGGGGTTCAATAACCTCACCTGTCTCAAGAATCGTTAGCTCTCGTTCATCCCGTTTTTCCATCATCTGATGAAGTGGCATGGTGTTCTCTCCATCCATGCCATTGATTTCATCAACAACCCCCATCCACCCGTACCGGAACGCTTGAGCAAGAATCCCGTACCGGAACGTGAACTTGTTTCCTTCAGGCACGTTGTTCTCTGCTGCAAGAAGGGCATCAGACATTTCAACGTCTTCGGTTTTAGAAATACGTTCAGCCGTCTTCTGAACAGCCTGATACCGATTGACTCCTTGTTCTACCTGTTCACCTTCACCGACAGGTTGGAAAGAGCCAATGAGTTGTTCATAGGTCGTATGACCACCAGCACTCACGCGCACGACAGGCCAATTACACTCGTTCGCAACGTGCTTGATAATCTCGTTCTTCCCTGTACCCGCCTCACCGATAAGACGGACAGAATACTTGGGATTATCAAGCGTGTACGTGAACAACTCAACATCTTTGACACCCTTCTTGATTTCCCTCATAATGTACTCGTTGTTCATCTGAGGGACGAGAGGATGATCTACGTCCTCCAAGACGGGCATATGATAGAAACTATCATCAGTTTTATCCCCCGACTCTTGCGTAATCTCGCTAACTTGGACAGTATTGCTTTCCATGATATGCACTTGCCGGTTAGACCGGCGAGAATAAAAGGGTTTGGTTAGCGGTGCTTAGAATCCCACGACGTTACTACTCCATCCCCGTGCCTGTGAACTTGTTTACGTCGTATTCTTCTTTTCCTCCACCACCTGCCATCAGATGCCTCATTGCTCCGGTACCTTCTTCACCCGCACACTTGTTACATTGGAGAACTTCATTCTCGTTGTTTCCAAACACACGGGCGAAATCAGACGATACGTGTCGGCCACAGTTTTGACATTTCGGACTCATGATTACAACCCACACAAGTTGTGTGGAAAATAAAAGGGTTTGTTTCGTTATTCAGTAGTCCTCAAGCGAGCTTTGTTCAAGCGTTCGCTCAAGCACCTTCTCCTTTTCACCCGACATATCTTCCATGTAGTCTTCAAGAACGGACTCAATGCTCATCTTAGCGTCCAAGAGAGCATTGTACTCCATAGCAAAGGACTCCATATCCTGCATCTCTTCAAGGATTGTGGAGGCGATTTCCTTAGACTGTTCTTCCATATCGAACCTCTCGAACGCCTGTTCAACAACATCACCAACAGTCGTCTCCATCATATCTTCAGCACGGTCTTGGATTAGTTCTCGCTGACTCTCTGTATTGATAACAGGGATAGTAGCGATTTCGCACTTCTCACCCCTATCCTTGTATTTGTTCAAGTCAGACCAGATAGCCGCCAACCCCTCAACCGTGTTGGAATCACGGGCCGGAATGAAATCAACAGCACGTCGAATTGAGACAGCGTTTGTCTCATTGTTCCGGAAATCAGAGAGAACCCCCGTCAAGTCCTGTCCGTTGTTGCACTCCTTGTGCTTGTGTAGGAGATTGTTGAACCGTTGGTACACGTCCACCCACTTGCTGTGGTGAACGCTATCCTTCTCGATCTCCATGTGGGGGACCACCCCGAAATGCTCCGTTTCTTTGTCGTCGTGAAAGTCGAAGAAACCAAGTCGGTTCTGTCTCCAATCGCCTTCTTCGATACCGATCACATCTTCGGGCATGAACACATCTGCATACAACACGTACACGTTGGAAGAATCAATCTCTTCGGAATTGCTCTTCTTCAACCGTAGTTCAACGTCGAACCTACGGTCGTATTCTTCATTGTACACAGAGTAGTGTGCCCCGTCCCATCCTTCAAGCAACTCATTCTTTGCACGCCTGTATGCTTGCCACGGAGTCGTTTCAGTCGGAAGAAGCTTACCGGGGATGTTGTGAGAATGGAATTGCTCAACTAGCCATTCTCGCGGAACAATCACTTCTCCGGTGGTACTCATCATCATGTGACCAAGAAATTCCTCAACTTCTTCGTCTTCATCAATAACTCCGCCGATGGGCTTTGCACCAATGCTAACGTCGGAATCCATGTTTTTGCTCATTGTTGTATCCTCAGTCTCGGCATCGTAACCGAGACAAAAATTAGTATGTGCGGTGGCTATTTATATCTTTCGTGCTTACTATTTTTCTACGAGGTTATGAGTCTAATCCCCTGTGTTTATTCTTCTTTTACCCCGAATCTCATTTTGACTTTTTGCTCTTCCCAAAACGTGACAGTATCGAATAAGAACAGATCGTGATTCTCTCTCATATACTCTGCTACAGGGTAAGTATATGTTGTACCTTCACCAGTATTTTTAGAATCTTCAACAGTAACGTAAACTTCATAGTCGGGGAATTGTCCCTTTCCGTTAATAGAACGTGGAAATTCGTGATATGCGTCGGTTACAGTAAGGTAAGTAAAATCTTGTTCGACAATCTCTTCTGCTGCTACGTAGACCTTTTGTACTTTATCTGAATCCATAGTTACCTTGCCCATATTGGGCAAGAAAATAGAATAGATAAATTCTACAAACCGTTCTTTTTACCATAATTCTTCCAGACTAAAGGTTTACCCGCTTGGTATAGCGGTAATCCAATTGGTAATCCGATAATAGTCATACAAAATAAAAGACCGATGCTCATAATCAATACCCCAAACCACAGAATCGGATTAAATATACCCCTTCGCCGTACCGTATCTTTATTTGAAAGTTCTAACTCCTTGCGGATTTTCTCAAGTTCTTCTTTTTGACTCATGGTTTCTTTAACACTTTATGAACTTCACCGCCATTTTCAATACTGTACTCTACGATTGTTCCATTTCCAAGAACTATTTTTCGTGGATACTTTCTATGCGAACCCGGTAGTTGCATACTTGGGTTAAGCACCCAAGAAAAATAAATGTTTGGTCAGTTATTCGTGGTGGTAACAGGCTGTCATGTAGACTTTATCTTTCAACTTCTTCAACCCGGAAACCTTAACGCTACACGTTGTATCATCAGTACAGTTTAGACGCCTCACAGCGCCCCGTGTAGCTCCTTCAAAGTGGGACGAGATGATTTCCCCACAGTTTGAATCAACACGTCGCATAGGCGCGTCTGTGTCCACAGGTTCCGGTTCCCATTTGAACCCACACTTTGCACACCGCTTGCCGTTTCGCTGATCGTACATGAGTCCACCATCTTCACAGTTTTTACACTTCATAATGAATCAACCCCTCTCGGGGTGAAAATAATGAATAAGTGTTTAATTATCTATGGACTGTACCTTCCATGAGTTTGACTAAAGTATCATGGTCTGTCCAAATCTCTTCACCTGTTTCGATATCTCGGAATTGGTATTCGTTATTATGCTTATCTATGATTTTAACATCTCCCCATACCGTTTCAAAAATATCTCCCGGTTCCAACCCTACGGGTGCTTTCATTTTTCTCATTGTTAATTGTTTTTATTCTCTCTTATTTTCCACGTACCAAATTCTCAACCTGAAATCTTTTTCTTGCTCTGTATGAAGTATATTTTGTTCATGACAAGGCAGTTCATCACCGTTTAATACGGTAGTTGATTTGATTTCCTTCATGGTTTTATTTTTTTTTTCTTGCTTGCTCTCTCAACTTGAAAGCTATATTATGATATTTATTGCTTGAATATTTGCTATGTCTTTGCCTTTCATCAAACCATTTTGCTCTTTCAATTAATCCTTCCTTGCTAACACCAGCTAGTCGTCCGTGATACAACCGAGCGTGTTTGTGAACCCTCTCAGTATTAATATCTGTTGGACCTGAACAGGATACCTGCATCCATATGCTATCAACAGGTGTATCTGTTTGCTTAGATCGGCATATAGGACACGAAGGTACCCAGTATATTGAAGCATCATCGGGAATATCCTGTTCATCGGGATTATACTCTTCACCACATCTCTTACAGTATGTTTTTTCTTTCTTCATGTTAAAACCTCACCTGTCTTTCTTCAATCTCTTCTACCTTACTCATATGAATATACACAACGGTAGGATTTAAATTTAAAATCTTATCCGTCATGCAACGTTGATTCGGGTAGTGTTTAACCCTCAGAAAACCGTCTTCTTCGGAAAAGTCTTCAACGTTTTTATATTCTTTACTATCTGTTTTTACTGTATAGAACTTTCTGAAACTCATTATCCTTCTGTCCACGTTTCAAACTTATTTCCGCAATCTGTACACCTGTGCTTGTACAGCATTGTGTCACTATACTTTCTTTCTTTCCGTGTTACATAACTATCTCCCCCACACTCGCAAGGAGAGCCTGTATTAATCATTAGGCCACGGGGCGAGATGTTATTGATCGTGTCTATTTGTTTCTGATTCATGTTTTCACTTGGGATAACCCCAAGAAAAGAGAGAAAATATTTAGTTATCCAAATAATTCAGCAATGCTAACTTCGTCTTTTTCATCTTCAGTCTGTTTTTCTAGTTGTTCTTCCATTTCTTCAACAGACTGAAGTTGTTCATGGTGTTCCTCCTTCAATTTACTGTACGCTTCTGTACCCGTAAGACCATTAGAACAGAAAGAATTTAGAACGTTATTCATATTATCTGCCTTTTCTTTTCGTTCTTCGATAAACTCTTCAACTTCTTCTTCGGTTAGTGTGATTTGGACAGTAGCCATTGTTTTTCTAATGCTCCGAGGTATTGTAGGGGAATCCCCTACAAAAAAGCTGTGATTAGTCTGAATCTATACGTCGTCCGGGTGCGTGATTTCGTAATCTTTCGGGCTTTTGAGACTACCGCTACTATGATCTGATACCATCACGGCGAATTGTTTTTCTCCAACGATAAATTCTCTTTCATCAACACAAATTTTACTTGGGTTTGTACCGTACTCTTCTTTCCAATATTTCTTTGCAGCTACCCTTGCTTGCTCTTTTGTAGGAGCTTCAACCGTAAGGGTAGCAGTACCATTGAACTTGTCTTCGTTAACGTGGACTTTGTTTTTGTCTTCAGTCATAATATCTGTGGGATTCCCACAGAAAAAGAAAGAAAAGTGGGATCAGTTAGGCGCTTTCACCGTGTACGTAGTAGGAAGTATCAATTCCTCTTTCCTCCGCCAAGTATTCAAAGATACGTCTTTTATTAAATTTAATCCGTGGGTTTCTTTCTTTCAAGTCAAAGTAAATACCTGCCTTTTCCTCAACATTATCTCTTTCTGCTATCTCATCTACAATATTGTCAAGAGTCACACCTTGCGATTCATACGTACTCGGAGTAAGGGTTATATCACCGCGAGCATATGGGCTTCTAAACGAAAAGTCTTCAAATTCTTCGCTATCTTTTACCTCGTCCCAACACATACGAACAACATAATCATCACTTTCACCAAGAATCTCCAAGCACTCATCGACAGTTTCAATTTCCTTTTCAAGCGTAGCTTCTTTCTTTTCTTTGCCTTCTACTCTAACTTCTTTATGATCGTTGTACTCTCGATACACTTCTACTTTGACTGTTAGTGTGCAAGTCATTTTTCTAGTACCCCCCGGCTTGTACCGGGAGAAAATATGGAAGATACCCCTATCCCCTATACCCCACCTTTAGATAAACGACCGCCCACGGGGGTCGATATCTTTGTAATTCTCTGCATATTTTTTGATCGAATTAACCGCTTTGGAAACAGTCATATCTCGTCCTTCTATTCCTATGTAGGAGGTGTAGCCTTTTTGTTTAGTCTTCTTTCCGGGAATCCGATAAATCCCCGTGATTGGGTTATTACCTGTTACGATTAACAGTTCTTCATTTGCCCAACAGTATAGATAGTTTGATTTTGTGTTTTCTTCCCATCTCTGTACACGGAAGTAATCTGTTTGTGGGTTAATACCCATCTCTATGAGACAATTAATGAAATTTTCAACGTAGAGAAAGTTTGTCAAGTCAAACCCTGCTTCTTCATCATACTCTGCATGACTCACACGCACGAATAATCCTGTACTTTCAAACGATACATTGCTATGGCCCAACACATCATTTGCTGTATTCCCAACAACGTCTTCGGGTGTTACTGTGAAAGCTTTTTCTCTTTGTCTAAATTCTTCAATTTTCATGGTTACTCCGGGAAATTCCCGGCAAAAATCACACGACGTTATCAATCTATCCCTGTGGCAATTCTAAAAATTGCACGAGGTTATACGCTCTATCCCCTAGTGTTTTTGCAGTTTTAGCAGAAATTGGGTATGTTGGGTGGGTGACATTTTCGATTTTGGTAATCTGATTGACACTATCAACCAAAAGGTTTATATAGGGGTATGTTACTATCACTTACCTCAAACTATGGAAAGATTCAAGTGCTTAGTGGGGTATGTCAATTGTTACCATAACCCTAAACTATGGAAAAGCTTAAGTTAATGATATGGATCGACTTACCGATACACTTTTATAGGTTAATTCGTATGAGGTTATGGTAAAGTTTATATAGTGTTTACCTTAGGTTATGGAAAAGCTTAAGTACCTGTTTGATATGTGCATACTGTCCTTGCGTATTTTGTATGATTGTCGTTGTATTCTCCTTATTTGTGTAAAAATGATTGATTATGTAGGCTATTTACCTACAAATATTTTACTTTTCTCTTACTTTTTGTATGTGTGAATTAGCTGTTTGGATCTATTTTGTTAACTGAAATATATTTCTTAGTGGGGTTAACCCCTACAAAAATAAACGGAAAAAGTTTACTTTCTTAATCTATACGCAAAATTGTTTCATGCTCTAAAGGATCATAAAATGAAATAATCCCGTTCCAAATATTTAAACAAACATGAATATCTGAAAATTGAATTTCTACCCATTCTTCTTCAACTTCCACATAAACGTTTTCTTTTTCTACTTTTTGCTTGAAGAAACCAATTAATTCGTTAAATTCTTGTCCGTTTACCATTTTTAAGTAGTGGGATTATATCCCACAAAAATGAGTGTTTGTTTACTTTTTACTTGTATTGATTTATTTGATTTACATTTTCTAAATCTATTTGGGTTTTTGATTTATCTGTTTCAAAGTAAATAAATAGTTGATTATCTATAATTTTTGTTTTGTAAACCTCAAAATATGTCTTTACCTCTTTACCTCTTTTTTGATTAAACCATATTTTTAGGTGCATTTTAATCAGTATGGCTAGGCCATACAAAATAAATACAATATTTTAATCAAAGAATTGTTTAGGATCTATATCTTCATAATTTCTTTCCTTCATTTTTTCACTTATTGAATCAATAGCTTCATTTTCTATGATGTTTTTAACATCTTCGGCAAAAATATATAGGTAATATAATTCTTTGTTAATTGCCTTTCTTTGTATATAATCCATTATACCATAAAGAAAATCAATTTCTTTCTTTGAAATTTTATTAACTATACTTTTCCATAGCTCTTTTTCGGAATCATTCATTGTTAATCAGTATGGGTATGCCATACAAAAATGAGTATTTCTTTAGCTCTTAGTTCTTATTTATCCATTCTTTAACTGATTGTTTTGCTAACTGTTTGTTTGGTAAAACCGACTTTTCGTTATCATTGTAGTAACATTCATGCACTACTTTACCGTTTTCTTTAACAACTATGCGATTATTCTTATATCCTTCAATTTCCTTAATTTCCATCCTTATGACAATTTCCTTCAATATCCCACTTAACTGTCATGTAATCTTCATAATCGGAATTAAGGAATTGATCAATAAATTTACTATCATGCTTATGCCCGTTTTCATAATAGTAAATTTCCTTTCCGGATATAAACCTTGTATAACGCATATCAATTCTACCTAAAGGTGCGGTTATTGAAAATTCTAAGTCGGAATCTTCAATATCATACACTTTATCGACATAACCAACAAACAATTGTTGTGTTATATCTTCATTGTGGTATGCACAATCAGGATCGTTCCATACCACAATATCACCTTTTTGTAAAATTCCATGCGGTGTTTTTACCTTTTCGTAAATGTCTCTTTTTGTACCACTTACGAACTTACCGGAATTTAGTAGGTTTTGATATTCCATTGTAATTGTAGGCTATAAGCCTACAAAAATAAGTTTTTATTTTAACACCAAGCTTCAGATTCTTTTAATTCTTCAAGTGTAAACCTATTTCCTTCAGGATACCACAAACAATAATAGGTATCTTCTTCAAAATTCAAATTTTTAAAATCAAAAATATCTCCTAATTGTTCATTTAGCATATCCGAAACCTTTTGTTCGGAATATGAACATTCTTCATCAATTACTGAAGGATTAAACATATGGTCACTTTCCCAATCAGTAATTACAACTAAGTCGTTTTTAAGTTCATATTCTGCATATTCGTCGTTTTTTATAGCTTCAATGAAGTTTTGTTTTTCTTTTTGCATTGTAATCAGTATGGGTATTATCCCATACAAAAATATGAAATAATTCAGTTATCGCTTTCTATAATTTTAACACTTACCATTGTTTCGTTTTCAGTTATTCCACTAACAACTTGCGATATTAGAAAATCATAACCGATATCTGTATTATATCGGTTTTCAAAAGAAAAGTTACCTTGAAAATAAAGAGTAACAAACCATTCCCCATAAGGGGGAAATTGTTGAAAGTTTCCAAAGATAACGTTATTTCTTGCACGGTTTGATATCTTTTCACGGATTTCCTTTTTATCTTTTTCGTTTAGTTTCATTGTGATAGTAGGGATAATCCCTACAAAAATGAATGTTTGTTAATCTATTCTAAGCCTTCAATTCTAGCTTCAAGAATTGCATTTTCAATTTCCTGCAAAGCTTCATTTTCATATTCATAGAAATATGCGACATTTTCCATGTTTTCATAAACTAATTCCGTAACCTCTTGCCTATTCATTGAATTAATCCAATACCCCCGCATAACCATATGTTCAATTGATTCAAATTCTTCCGGATTAAGGTGATTTTCTTTAATCCTTTGCATATCTTCAACATATAGGTTAACAGCTAGCTCTTGAATGAGTGATTCATACGGGTGATTAATTCCGTATGTCCATGAATCACCCATATTTTCAGCTAATTCATCCTTTAGCTTATCAATATCCACATTATCCCATGATTCTATATCTTGGTGGATTAGATCATTAGGATTAATGTACATATCAATACTGTTTTCCTGATTCTTTACCATATCCGTAGCTTCAGCTAGGGTTTTGTGTTCCATTGTGGTAAACCTCTTATGTATGGCTAGGCCATACAAAATATTAACGTATGTTTACTAATCTATTCTAAAACGCCCCTATCTGATAGCTCTTGCGTAACATCATACTTCAATGTAGCATATGCCATAGCTTGAAGTACCTTTTTATAATCATTTTCGTTATCTTCAACATAAAGTTGCCATTCATGTGGCTTACTATCTGAATGTTGAAGAATGTTCATATTGTAAGAGTAATACATGATAGCTTTTGTTTGATCGACTTGTATACCTATTGTGTGGTGTTTGTCGTTATCTCTTGCGATATCATACTCATTTTCCAAAATATCGCAAAATTCGTTAATGTATTGTCGATACTCCGGATAACTGTTTACGTTTTCAATATCCATTGTTGCTATGGGGGTTAAACCCCCGAAAATAAAGCTATATTGTTAATTATCTCATATCTTCAAGCAAAACCACATTATTACTTTTAATATATCCCTGATTAGTGTGAAAAACTATACACTCATTGTTATTTATATCTGTCCCTACAGTAACATTACAAAACTTTTCATTATTGTACTTTTGCCTTGTTTGACTTTCGCTAATTTTTTGATCATTCATAGGTTTATCACCTATAAAAATAGTTGATTGTAAGTCTAAAACCTTTTGAGGTTTACAATCATGTGGAAATATATACTTTCTTCAGGAATTTCAGGATCACCTAAAATTCCAATTTCTTTAATTTCAAAGAATGTTTCCATGTCTTTTAGCTCTTTTCCGGTAAATGCATGAGGTTTCATTAAAACCTCATACTGATTTTTGCCCAATTGTGTA
>Ga0209965_1000957_pt1 | contig 10229 bp, 9 predicted proteins | sample SalPon2_B_H2O_MG_FD_185707 | JGI IMG/M metagenome (GOLD analysis project Ga0209965, IMG submission 185707) | Salt pond water microbial communities from South San Francisco under conditions of wetland restoration - Salt Pond MetaG R2_B_H2O_MG... | ecosystem: Environmental > Aquatic > Non-marine...
TGCGGGAGCGACCCGCCGACGTCGGCGCCGACGTGGTCGTCGGCGACGCCGCGTCGCTGGGTACCGGCACCGCCTACGGCTTCGGGCTCGGGATGTTCGTCACGCGCGAAGACTACCTCCGACAGGTTCCCGGGCGCCTCGTCGGTGCGAGCGAGGACAGCGACGGGCGCCGGGCCTACACGCTGACGCTACAGACGCGCGAACAGCACATCCGGAAGGAGCGGGCCACCTCGAACATCTGTACGAACCAGGCGTGGGTGGCACTGCGAGCGGCCATGCACGCGGCCTGGCTCGGCCCCGACGGGCTCGTCGACCTCGCGGAGGACTGCGTGACGCGGGCGCGGGATCTCGCCAGCCGGCTCAACGAGGTGATCGGCGTCCAGGCCCCGGTTCACGAGGGCCACCACTTCCGGGAGTTCGTCGCCCACACGGACCAGCCAGCCCGCGCGGTGGTCGAGGACCTCGCAGCGGAGGGGTACGCCGTCCACGCCATCGACGAGCACCTGATTCAGGTCTCGGCGACGGAAGTGACCGCCGAAGCGGAAGACGGCCTCGTCGGCGCGATCGCGGAGGTGGCCAAATGACGATCTATTCACAGGCTAGCTGGACCGACGAGGGCGACGACCGCTACGAACCGCTGCTGTCGGAGAAAGCGAACGAGCGGGTCGACATCGAGGACTCGCCCCTGCCCGACGAGTTGACGCGGGACTCGCTGGAGCTACCCGCTCCGGCAGAGCCGGAACTGGCCCGCCACTACACGCGTCTCTCCCAGATGAACTACGGCGTCGAGAGCGGTCCCTTCCCGCTTGGCTCCTGTACGATGAAGTACAACCCATCGTTCACCGAGGACATCGCGGCCCTCCCGGCGGCCGCCGTCCACCCGGACCGCCCCGACCGCACGGTCCAGGGAACGCTCGGGCTCTGTCACCGGCTCCAGGACTACCTGGGCCGCATCGGCGGGATGGACGCCGTGACGCTGCAACCGCCCGCCGGCGCCGCCGGTGAGTTCACCGGCATCCAGATAGCGAAGGCCTACCACCAGCACAACGACGACGACCGCTCGGAGGTCGTCATCCCGGACTCGGCCCACGGGACGAACTTCGCCACGGCGGCGATGGCCGGGTATAGCGTGGTCGAACTGCCAAGCGGCGACGACGGGCGCGTCGACATCGACGCCCTCGAAGCCGCCGTCAGCGAGGAGACGGCGGCGCTCATGCTGACGAACCCGAACACGCTGGGCCTGTTCGAACGCGACATCGAACGGGTCGCGGATATCGTCCACGAGGCGGGCGGGCTGCTGTACTACGACGGGGCGAACCTCAACGCCCTGCTCGGCAGAGCGCGGCCCGGCGACATGGGCTTCGACGTGATGCACTACAACGTTCACAAGACGTTCGCGACGCCCCACGGCGGCGGTGGACCGGGCGCCGGGCCGGTCGGCGTCACCGAGGAACTCGCGCCGTTCCTACCGGACCCACACGTCAGGCAGAGCAACGGCGGCTACGAGTACTACCGCCCCGACCACTCCATCGGGAAGGTCCACGGCTACTACGGCAACTGGCCCGTCCTTGTGAAGGCCTTTGCCTATATCACTCGGCTGGGCGACGGCGGGCTCGCAGACGCGAGCGCGAAGGCCGTGCTGAACGCGAACTACCTCGCCGAGCGGATCCCCTACGAGGTGCCCTTTGGCCCGTTCCACCACGAGTTCGTCGCCAGCGCGGGCGAGCAGGACGCCGCCGACGTGGCCAAGGGGATGCTCGACCACGGGGTCCACCCGCCGACGACCAAGTGGCCCGAAACAGTCGACGAGGCGCTGATGACCGAACCGACGGAGGGCGAGAGCCGGCGGTCGCTCGACCAGCTCGCGGCCGCCTTCGAGGCCGTCCACGGCGCGGACGACGGGACCCTCTCGGCGGCCCCGAAGCGGACGGCGGCCGGCCGCATCGACCAGGTTCGCGCGGCCCGGACGCCGCGGCTCGCCTGGCAGGCCCTCGATTCTGAGCAGTGATAATCCCGGCGTCCAATTTATATGGGTGTAGCGGGCAGTTCAGATATTGACGAGCATGTCTGAGCAGGCAGTTGTCCTCTACGTCCGCCCCGCGTCCGCTACCGACGGTGGTGGTGCCGAGTCGTCGGTCCAGCGGCTAAACCGACAGATCAGGACCGTGACGTCCGCCGAGGCGGCCCTCGACGCGCTCGAGTCCACTCACGTCGTCGCCGTCCTCTGCGATCACGTTCCGAGCGAGGGTGTCGACGGACTCGCACTTCTCGACGCGGTCCGTTCGGACCGTCCCGACCTCCCGGTCCTGCTGTGTACTGCCGAGCCGGACGGGCTGGTCGCGGCCGAAGCCACGCGCCTCGGTGTGACCGAATACGTCCCCCGGAGCGAGACGGACCCTGTTGAGCGAGTTCGGGCGGTCCTGGCGGACGCCGATGCGAGTGACGGATCGCTGTCGGAGTCCTACGAGACGATCGCCGGCAGCATCGGCACCGGCGTCGTCACTATCGATGCCGACTCGCGCATCGCCTACGCCAACGAGGCGGCGACCGAACTGACCGGGTACGACCAGCAGACACTGGTCGGGTCCACGTTCACCGACCTCATGCCCGAATCGCACCGAACGGCCCATCTCGAGGGCGTCGCCGAGTATCTCCAGACGGGCGACAGGACTGTCGACTGGGAGTATCTGGAGCTCCCGATCCTGACCGCCGACGGCAGTAGCGTCACCGCCGCCGTCTCCTTCGACGACTTCGAGCACGGGGGTGAGTGGTACTGTACCGGCATCCTCCGGGACATCTCCGACCGGAAACAGTACCAGCGCGAACTGGAACGGAACAACGAATCGCTGCAGAAGCTGACCAAGCTCGGGACCGACGACTCGCTCACTGACGACGAGATAATCGAACGCGTGTTGCAACTGGGCGCCGACCGACTCGACCTCTCGCTTGGCTATCTGAGCCGCATCGACGGGAGCGACTACGAGGTTGTCTCCGTCGTCGGCGACCACGACGTCGTCGTGGCGGGTACCGAGACCGAGCTCGCAAACACCTATTGCCGTCGCATCGTCGATGGCCCGGACAGCTTCGGCGTCACCGACGCGGCTGCGGAGGGGTGGGAAGACGACATGGCCCACCAGATGTCCGGCATCGCCTGTTACCTCGGCGGGAAGGTCGTGGTCGACGGGGAGCTGTACGGCACGCTCTGCTTCGCCGACGAGGAGCCCCGGACCGAGCCCTTCTCCGAGAGCGAGCAGACGTTTGTCAGGCTGCTCGCGGGGTGGACGAGCCGCGAGCTCGAACGCAGGCAGCGCAAGGCCGACCTGGAACGGTACGAAACCGTCATCGAGGCCGTCGACGACGGCATCTACGCGCTCGACGAGACGGGCCACTTCCAGCTCGTCAACGACGCGATGACGGACCTGACCGGCTACGAGCCCTCGGAGCTGCTGGGATCGCACACCAGCTTCATCAAGCACGACGAGGTGGTCGAGCGGGCCGAGTCCATCGTTCGATCGATGATCTTCGGAGACCGCGACGACGACGAGGAGACGTTCGACCTGGAGATCTTGCGGTCCGACGGCTCCTCGTTCCCGGCCGAGGACCACATGACGCTGGTGTGGGACGACGACGGCGAGTGGTTCGAGGGGACCGCGGGCATCATCCGGGACATCACCGAACGAAAGGAGCGCGAGCGCCAGCTCCAGGAGGCGAACCACCGGATCGAGCAGATACTCGGCCGCATCGGCGCTGCGTTCTTTGCCGTCGACGCCGACTGGACGCTGACGTACTGGAACCACCGCGCAGAGGAGGTACTCGGCCGATCGGCCGAGGCGGTGATGGGCGAAAACCTCTGGGAGATATTCCCCGACGCCGTCGACGCGCAGTTCTACGACGCCTATCACGAGGCCATGGAGACCCAGGAACCGGTCGACTTCGAGGAGTACTACCCACCGGTCAACAGGTGGTTCCGGGTCAACGCCTATCCCTCGGCTAACGGGCTCTCCGTGTACTTCCACGACATCACCGACCAGAAGGAACGGGACCAGAAGCTCTCGGGGTTGCTGGAGACGACGCGGTCGCTGATGCAGGCCCACACCGCCGAGGCTGTCGCCGAGACGGTCGTCGCCGCCGCCGAGTCCGAACTCGATTTCGACCTGAACCTCGTGCGGCTCTACGACGAGGAGACCGACACGCTAGAGCCCGTCGCCGGCAGCGACGGGATGCCCGACCGGCCGGTGTACGACGCCGACGAGGCCTTCCCGGGCGACGCCTACCAGGGCGCCGAGACCATCCGCGTCGACTTCGACGACGTCGAGAACTACGACAACCAGCGAGCGCAGGCGGCGATGTACGTCCCACTCGACGACCACGGCGTGTTGAGCGTCGCCACCTACGACCAGGAGAGCTTCTCCGACGCGGACGTCTCGGTCGCCGAGATTCTCGCCTCGAACGCCGCCGCCGCACTGGACCGCGTCGAACGCGAAGAGGACCTCCTGCGGTACGAGACCGTCATGGAGAACGTCCGCGACATGGTGTACGTCCTCGACGACGAGGGCCGCTTCCAGCTCGTCACCGAGCCCCTGGCCGACTGGTTGGGCTACGAGCGCGACGCGCTCCACGGCCGCCACCCGCGGGCCGTCCTCGACGAGCAGTCGGTCGCCGCGTTCGACAAGCGGATTCGGGACCTCCGGGACGCTGGTTCGGACGGGACGATACGCATGGAGACGACGCTGTTTACCGCCGACGGTACAGAGCGCCCGGTCGAGATAGAGGTCTCGCTCATCGACGAGGCGGCGTTCCGCGGGACCGCCGGGGTCGTGCGCGACCGGACGGAACTGGAACAGACCCGCGAGGAGCTGCGCGACGAGCGCGACCGCTTTTCGTACCTGTTCAACAACCTCCCGGACGCCGTCATCGAGACGGAGTTCACCGACGAGACCCCACTCGTTCGCTCGGTGAACCCCGCCTTCACCGACGTCTTCGGGCTCGACCGGCAGACCGTCCTCGACGGCAACCTCGACGAGTATATCCTCCCGCCGACCGACGACGCACAGCGCGAGGCCGACCAACTCGACGAGCGCGGCGCCGACGGTGAGCCAATCCAGGCCGAAATCCGCCGTCGCACGGCCAACGGCTTCCGTGATTTCCTCTTCCGTGGCGTTCCATACCAGCGCGACGACGGCCGCGTCTGGAGCTTCGGTATCTACACCGACATCACCGAACAGAAAGAACGCCAGCGACGTCTGGAAGTCCTCAACCGCGTGCTGCGACACAACCTCCGGAACGATCTGACGGTCGTGCTCGGACTCGCCGACGAACTCTACGAGCGGACCGACGACGAGACTTACCGCGAGTTGCTCGAACGGCTTCTCGGAAAGGCCGAACAGATTGCCTCGCTCAGCGACCGCGCCCGCGAGATAGAGCGCTCGGTCCGCCGCGACGACGCCGACACGACGCCACTCGACGTCGCGGAGGTCGTCGCCTCGGTCACGACTCAGTACGCCCAGCAGTACGACACCGACATAGCGCACTCGGTGCCCGAGACGACCGTTATGGCCGCGGACGGGCGCCTCCGTCGCGTCGTCGGCGAACTGCTCGAGAACAGTCTCGAACACGCCGGCGAGGCGCCGACGGTGTCCGTCAACGTCGACCTGTCCCCCGAGACGGTGTCGATCACCGTCACCGACGACGGCCCGGGGATCCCGGACCACGAACTCGACGTGTTGACCGGCAACGAGCCCATCACCCAGCTGAGCCACGGGAGCGGTCTGGGGCTGTGGCTCGTCATCTGGGTGACGGAATCCTACGGCGGGACTGTGCGCTTCGAGAACACCCCCGGCGGCGTGTCGATCACGCTGACGCTCCCGCGGACCGATATCTAGGTGGCGGCGCGTATCTTCTCGGCCAACACGCTGTACTGCTCGGTGCCGGTCCCTTTCTGGACGAAGCCGGTCACGCCGGCGTCGTCGGCCGCTGCCTCGACGTCCTCCGGCTCGCGGGCCGAAAAGAGGAGGAAGGGGAGTGACCGTCCCCGGTCCCGCAACGCCGCACACAGCTCCAGCCCGTCCAGCCGCGGCATTTTGTAATCGCTGACGACAACATCATACGCGCCCGTCAGCGCCATCTCCAGGGCCGTCTCCGGATCGACTTCGCTGGTCACCTCGAGGTCATCCTCCTGCTCCAGAAACGTCTGTACGATTTCGAGCACGTCTCTGTCCTCGTCAACCAGGAGCACGTCGAGACTCATCTACCGGAGATACCTCCTTCTGCGATAAAAATCTACGGTCACTGCATCGTCGCCAGATCGACCACCGCTTCGTAGTCGGCACTCAGCCACGTCGACAGCCGCGCATCACCCGTCGCGCTCGGCGGGTAGATCGTACAGCGGTCCGGCTCGTCCTCGTAGCGGACCACGGTCAGCGACAGTTCCACGTCCGGTCGGTCGATAGCGTCCGCGGCACCCCCCGTCTGGTCCAGGCTCATCTCGTGTGTAGTTTAGATGAGGGGACGAGTAAAACCGCTTCTAAGAGCTATCAGTACCGCTATATAGCGATCACGCGCTCTGTGCGGTGTCGACCTCGCCGTCGATACGGACGAAACCGTAATCGCACTCCCCGCAGTGCCACTTGACCTTCTGCCCGAGATGCATCGTCGTGCTTGCGACCTTCCAGAACTCGCTGTACTCCTCACACTTCGGACAGTAGTGTTCCAGTTCGAGGCTCATGCTACGGCCTTGTGTGTGGGTGCCATTGAAGCTCCCGGTTCTGGGAAAGGTCCGGTCCGCCGGAATCGGTGGTGTGACTCGGTGTCATCAGATTTGCCACAACGGCGACCTGGCTGTCTCTCAGTCGCGACGTCCCTGTCTGACCGTCCGGCCGGCGTTCCACTGCCCGTCCCCGTTCCGGACCCGAACAGGCAAACGGTCGGCCCACCTATCAGCGTGTATGACCACGGTCGAAGACGACCAGTCGCCACTCACCGCTCTCGAAGTCGATGCCGAGGCGCTCGCGCCGACGGCGACGGAGACGGCGACGTTCGGGATGGGCTGTTTCTGGGGGCCGGACGCCCGGTTCGGCGCGATGCCCGGCGTCGTGCGCACGCGAGCCGGCTACGCCGGCGGCACAGAGCCAAAGCCGAGTTACTACTCGCTGGGCGACCACACCGAGGTCGTCCAGGTCGAGTACGACCCCTCGAAACTCGACTATTCGGACCTACTCGACGTGTTCTGGGCGAACCACAACCCCTTCTCGACGCCCCACAAGCGCCAGTACCGCGGTGTCGTGCTAGCCCACGACGACGCCCAACGCGAGGCCGCCGAGGCGTCGGCGGCGGCGCTCGAAGACCGGACCGGCCAGTCCGTCGAGACGACTATCGAGTCTCTGGACGCCTTCACGCTGGCAGAGGACTACCACCAGAAGTACGAACTTCGCTCGACGCCGGTGCTGGGCGACGAACTGGAAGCCATCTACGGGCCGGCGCTGGTCGACTCGACTGTCGCGGCGCGACTGAACGGCTTCGTCGCGGGCCACGGCGACGCCGACCAGCGAGAGGCCTTGCTCGCCGAGGTCGCGCTCTCACCGGGGGCGCTGTCGGAACTCGAACGGCGCCTGTGACTGTGTCCCGTCGGCGCTCGACCGCGTCTCCGTGGCCGTGTTGTCGGTGACTTCGCGGCGAGAATATAAGCCCGTGGCGACCCCAGGGCGAGTATGACCATCTACACCGGCCGCGGTGATCAGGGCCAGACCGACCTACGGACGATGGACCGCGTCTCGAAGGACTCCCGCCGTATCGAGGCCTACGGCACCGTCGACGAGGTCAACGCCCTCGTCGGCGTCGTCCGGCCGACCGGCTACGACGACATCGACGACGACCTGCGGACCATCCAGAACCACCTCCACATCGTCCAGGCCGATTTCGCGAACCCCAGCCCCGACGAGGACGACCCGCGGATAACCGAAGCCCACGTCGACGCAATCGAGGAGATGATCGACGAGGCGGAGGAAGAACTCGACCCGCTGGAGTCGTTTATTTTGCCGTCGGGCTCTGAACCGGGCGCGAAGCTCCACCACGCCCGCGCCGTCTGCCGGCGCGCCGAGCGGCGTTGCGTCTCGCTGGCCGCCGAGGAGGCGGGTATCAACGGAACGGCCATCATCTATCTCAACCGCCTCTCGGATACGCTGTTTACCCTCGCGCGACTGGTCAACAAGCGAGAGGGCGTCCGGGAGGAGAGCCCGGAGTACTGATACAGGAAGTCGGGTTGGGGGCCGCCCCCAAGCGGGAGCGGTGTGGGCGTCGGCGTCAGCGGGGACAGACCTGCGTGCTCGACGGCCCTAGTTCGCGGCTTCGGCCAGCACGTCCCAGTCCTCTTTGCGGACGGTGAAGCCCCGCGAGCGAAGCTCCGACGCCAGCTTGGTGGTGTCTACGCCGCCGTAGGCCGCGGCCTGCTCCAGGCCGAGGGTTCCGCCGTGGTACAGCGTCAGCGCCGTCGTGAGGGAGGTGTATGACATCGTTTCCTCGTCTGGACCGTGACGCGACTAGGTATTAAAGTTTCTCAGACAATAAGTAGCACGCCTTGGGCATTAAATGTTGTAGAAGTCCATGTTCGTCTACTAACTGAGCAAAATTGTGGAAGGAATCGAGATCATGGCGCTGTGGGCCGTGCGCGCCCGCCGTGTCAGCCCGGTTCGCAATAGCAAAGTGACCGGCCCGGAAGGGTGAGGTATGAAAGCGACCGCGAAGGCTCACCCCATTCAGGGGCTGGTGAAGTACCACGGGATGCGCGACGAGGAACGTCGGATGCCGTATCACGACAGCATCTCTGTCAGCACGGCACCGAGCCGAACGAAGACAACCGTCGAGTTCGACCCGTCGCTCGACGCTGACCGGTACGTCATCGACGGCGAGACGGTCGAGGGGCGGGGTGCCGAGCGCATCGACTCGGTCGTCGACTACGTCCGCGAACTGGCGGGCATCGAGGACTCGGTCCGTTTCGAGTCGACCAACGACTTCCCGACGAACATCGGCTTTGGCTCCTCGTCGTCGGGCTTTGCCGCGGCGGCGACGGCGCTGGTCGAGGCCGCCGGCCTCGACATGACCCACCCCGAAATTTCCACGGTCGCCCGGCGGGGCTCCGCGTCGGCCGCCCGCGCGGTGACGGGCGCCTTCTCTCACCTCAAAACCGGAGTGAACGACCAGGACTGTCGCAGCGAGCGCATCGAGACCGACCTCGAAGACGACCTGCGCATCGTCGCCGGAATGGTGCCCTCCTACAAGGAGACCGAGGCGGCCCACAAGGAGGCCGCCGACAGCCACATGTTCCAGGCCCGGATGGCCCACATCCAGTACCAGATCTCGGACATGCGCGACGCCCTCTACGACGCCGACTTCGACCGCGCGTTCGAACTGGCCGAACACGACTCGCTGTCGCTCGCGGCGACGACGATGACCGGTCCCGCCGGCTGGGTGTACTGGCAGCCACGCACCATCGAGATCTTCAACACCGTCCGGGAACTGCGCACCGAGGAGGACGTTCCGGTGTACTTCTCGGTCGACACCGGCGCGAGCACCTACGTCAACACCACCGAGGAGTACGTCGACCGCGTGGAAGAAGCAGTCGCGGACTGCGGCGTCGACACCCGAATCTGGGAAGTCGGCGGGCCTGCGACGGTCCTCGGCGAGGACGACGCGCTGTTCTGAAAGCGAGCACAGCGTGTTAGTCCCAGGCCAAATCAATCGGAAACAGTGGGTCCCGAACGACGGGTGGTACTGTTTCAGTTCAATCTCGGATTCGGCACACTGGCGCTGTTCGTCTCTCTTCGGCCGGTCCTCCTCTCTACCCTCGGTATGCCGGTGTTGATCGGGGCTGCCCTCTCTGGGGACTGGCTTCACCATCGGTCCTCCACTTCGTCTTGTCGAAGCCGGTAGTTCGCCGGTACTTCGACGGACGTGACAGACAGAAACGAGGACCCAAGGACGCGGAAACAACATTATCCCCGTTCAGTCCTAATCCCTGACAATGTTAGTCGCCGTCCTCGGAGCCGGTTACGCTGGTCTGACACTCGCTCGAACGCTCGACCGGAGCCTCCCCGCCGACACAGAACTCGTCGTCGTCGACGAATCGCCTGACCACCTCGTACAGCACGAACTCCACCGGGTCGTTCGCCGACCGAATCTGGCCGACGAAATCACCGTCAGCCTCACGGACGCCCTCGATTGTGAAGTCCGTCAGG
>Ga0209965_1000959_pt1 | contig 10219 bp, 8 predicted proteins | sample SalPon2_B_H2O_MG_FD_185707 | JGI IMG/M metagenome (GOLD analysis project Ga0209965, IMG submission 185707) | Salt pond water microbial communities from South San Francisco under conditions of wetland restoration - Salt Pond MetaG R2_B_H2O_MG... | ecosystem: Environmental > Aquatic > Non-marine...
TCGGCGCGACGGCCCGCGAGGGTGCGGTCGGTCGGGCCGTCACGTCGAATCTGCTCGCAGACTTCGACGGCGAGACGGTCCCCGTCAACCCGAACTACGACGAGGTGCTCGACACTCCCTGTGTGGCTTCCGTCGACGACGCGGACGCGGACGTCGCCGTCGTCGTCGTGCCGCCGTCCATCGTGTTAGACGCCATCGAGGCGTGTGGCGAGGCGGGGACGCAAAACGTCGTCGTGATCACCGCTGGCTTCGGCGAGACCGGCGAGGACGGCGCAGCGCGCGAACAGCGACTCGCCGACCTCGCCGAGGAGTACGATCTCAACATCGTCGGCCCGAACAGCCTCGGCATCATGTCGACTCCCTCTGGCATGAACGCCACCTTCGGCCCGGAGAACGCGCTCCCCGGTGGCCTCTCGTTCATGAGCCAGTCGGGCGCGTTCGTTACGGCCGTCCTCGACTGGGCGAACGACAACGGCGTCGGGTTCAAAGACGTCGTCTCGCTAGGCAACAAGGCGGTGTTAGACGAGACCGACTTTGTCGACCACTGGGGCGACGATCCGGAGACCGACGTAATAATCGGCTACCTCGAGGGGATCTCCGACGGACGCGAGTTCATCGAGACTGCCCGTGAGACGGCGCGAGACACCCCGATCGTGGCCGTCAAATCCGGTCGCACGAGTGCCGGCGCACAGGCCGCCTCCTCACACACCGGCACGCTTGCAGGCTCCGAGAAGGCGTACGAGGCCGGCCTCGACCAAGCCGGTGTCATCCGCGCCGAGTCGGTCGACGACCTATTCGATGCCGCCGGCATCCTCGGCAGCCAGCCACTTCCGGATACTGACAGCGTCGCCATTGTCACCAATGCCGGCGGACCCGGCGTTATGGCGACCGACGCGGTCGGCGACGCCGGCCTCGACTTGGCGTCGTTCGCTCCCGAGACGACGGACGCACTTCGCGAGTCGATGCCGGCAGAGGCGAACATCCACAACCCGGTCGACGTCATCGGTGACGCCGATGTCGACCGATTCCGCGAGGCGCTCGAAATTGCCCTCGCCGACGAACACGTCGGGGCCGCACTTGTCTTGGCAGCGCCGACCGCTACGATCGACTTCGACGCGCTCGGCGATGCGGTCCGCGAGACCGTCGAGACGACGGACGCTCCGGTGGCCGCCTGCTTGATGGGTGGTGATCGCACCCGGGAACCGACCCGGAAGCTCCAGGAGGCGGGCATTCCCTGTTATTTCGACCCCGCCCGCGGGATCGACAGCCTCGCTACCCTCGCGGAGTATCGCGACATCAGCCGGCGTGAGTACGCCGACCCGATGTCGTTCGACGTTGACCGCGATCGCGCACGCGAGATACTCGGAACCGTCCGCGACCGCGACGACAACCGACTCGGCGTCGAGGCGATGGAGTTGCTCGACGCGTACGGAATCACCACCCCTGCTGGCGAGATCGTCGACTCCCCGAGCCGTGCAGCTGCGGTGGCCACCGATATCGACGGCGACGTCGTGATGAAGATCGTCTCCCCCGACATCCTCCACAAGTCCGACATCGGTGGCGTCGCCGTCGGAGTGGCAGCCGAAGACGTTGCCGACACCTACGAAGACCTGATAACCCGGGCGCGCAACTATCAACCCGATGCGACGATCCTCGGCGTCCAGGTACAGGAGATGGTCGACCTCGACGCCGGTGTCGAGACCATCGTCGGTATGAACCGCGACCCACAGTTCGGCCCGCTGCTGATGTTCGGGCTCGGCGGGATCTTCGTGGAGGTGATGGAGGACACGACGTTCCGCGTTGCCCCCGTCTCTGAGCCGGAGGCCCGTGAGATGACCCGCGAGATCCAGTCTGCGCCCCTGTTGCGCGGTGCTCGCGGCCGCGACCCGGTCGACATCGACGCCGTCGTCGACACGATCGGTCGACTCTCACAGCTCGTCACAGACTTCCCCGCGATAGTCGAACTCGACATCAACCCGCTCGTTGCACTGCCCGATGCCGACGGCGAGGCGAACGCCGCCGCCGTCGACGTCCGACTCACCGTCGACCCGGAGACACTCGACTCATGACTGACACCACCACGACACTCGTCACCGCGACCGGAGAAGGCGTTGGAAAGACCGCGATCACCCTGGCGCTCGCACGACTCGCCGCTGCCCGCGACCAGGATGTCGGCTATATGAAGCCGAAGGGCACTCGGCTCCAGTCGAACGTCGGCAAGACACTCGACCAAGACCCGATGCTCGCCCGTGAGACGCTCGGCTTAGACGCTGAGATGCACCAGATGGAGCCGGTCGTCTACTCGCCTACGTTCGTCGAGGGCGCCATCCGCGGCACCGAAGATACCGACGCGCTCCGCGACCGGATCGCGACGTCGTTTGAGACGCTCGCTGACGGCCGCGACCACGTGTTCGTCGAGGGCGGCGGCGAGTGGCGGACCGGCGGTGTCGTCGAACTCACCGACCCGGATGTAGCGGAGTTGTTAGACGCGCGCGTCGTTCTCGTCGCTGAGTACGACTCGCCCGGTGACCTCGACGCGGTACTTGCAGCCGCCGATGCGTTCGGTGACCGACTCGCGGGCGTCGTGTTCAACAAGGTCTCGGACGCGGCGTACGACTCACTCGGCCAGGACGGTATCCCGTTCTTGGAGTCTCGGGGTATCGGCGTCTTCGGCGCGCTCCCACACGAAAAAGAGCTTGCAGGCGTTACCGTGGCGGCGCTTGCCGACGAACTCGGTGCGGACGTCCTGACCGACGTCTCAACCGACGTCTTCGTCGAGCGCTTCCTCGTCGGCGCGATGGGTGGAGACGAGGCGCTTCGGCACTTCCGACGTGCCCGCGATGCGGTCGTGATCACTGGTGGCGACCGCGCAGACGTCCAGACCGCGGCGCTCGATGCATCAGGTGTCAAGTGTCTGCTCCTCACTGGAGGCCACCGGCCATCTGGCGCGGTGCTCGGCCGTGCAGCGGAGGCTGATACGGCCGTGATCGCGGTCAACACCGACACGGCGACCGCGATCGACCGCGTTGAATCCGTGATCCACGGCGGTCGAACCAGTGACGCTCGTACCGTCGACCGGATGGTGGGATTGCTCGACGCGCACGTCGACGTTGATGCCGTGATCTGACGCTCTACTCGACGACATCGTCTGACATACTGTTTTGAGGGAGGACGTCGAAACGGCTTGTATGACCAGTCTCTCGGAGACGTACGGGGGCGCCGGGGGGTCCGAGGTCGGCCCGCGGCGCCTGTCGCTTGGCGTGGGGTTGTTCCTCGGGGGGACGCTGCTCCTCGTTGCTGGCATCCTCGCCGCCGCGGAGGTGTTCGTCCCGGCTGGCACCACGTCTGGCGCTGCGAGACAGCTCGGTGGTATCCTCGGCGGCATCGGCGTCCCGCTCGTTACGCTTGGTGTGATGACGGTCCTCCCGGCTGACCGTCGCACCCGAGTTGCCGCCGTTGTCGGCGCGGTGATCATGGCGCTCGGCGTAGCGCTGTTCTCACAGGCGTACCCGAACCACTGGGTTGGGGGACCGCGACCGGAGCTCGTCGACCTCACCCTGCCGACTGCAGGTGTCTACTTCCTCGGCGCGGCGACCACTATGTGGTCGGTGTTCGTCGGCGTCGCTAACTTCAAAACGCGCAACGACCCGGGTGGGACGGTGACGATGGAGGTGACCCACAAAGGCGAGACACGGGTTATCGAAGTTGACCGCAACAGCATCCGTGGACTCGGCGGCGTCGGACTGGTCGGGGAGGCGCCCGACGGGAGCGTCGAGACGCAAACCAGCGGCGCGTCACTCGGATCGAGCGGTGCAGCCGGCGTCAGCGACGGTGGAGACGCGACACCTGAGATCTCCTCGCCGCTCGACAGAGCGGATCAACAATCCCCGTCGCCCGGCCCCCGGGAGACGTCCTCTTCGTCGAGTTCGGCCGCTCCTGGGTCGCGATCGAATCTGACCTCGTCGGCGCGGACGACGACACCCTCGTCGCCGTCACGTCCAACGACGGCTGACGGGCCCGGGGACGTCTACTGTGGCAACTGTGCCAAGTTCGACTACGTCCGCACTGAGGACGGAATGGCTCCGTACTGCGGCCTCCACGATGAACTCATGGAGGATATGACGGCCTGTGACGAGTGGACGCCACGGTGAGCAGCCGCCCCCTGAGCATCTCTCACGTCGGGTCCCCCGACGGCAGCTGTGATTCAGCGATCGCGAAGGTGAGCGTGCTCAAAACACCGAGAAGCGTTCCGCCGGCGAGCACCAGCGCGAGGTCGGCAAGCGTCAGTGACGTAACGCTGGGTGCCGGCGGTAACACGAAGCCGGTCACGCCGTACGAGACGACAGCGATGGCAACAACATAAAACGGCGCGTTGAGGTACCGCCAGCGGAAGCGGCCGGCGAGGTACTCGTCGGTGATCTGTCCGAGACTCGAGGTGACACCGGCGACGCCGAGCCACTGGACGAATCCGTGGACGAACGCGGTGACGGCTGCGCCGAGCGGCAGCGCGCCGTCGGTGACACCGCGGACGGCGGCGACCGTCTCGGTGCCTTGGACACCGCCGACGACGATCAACGCGAGGGCGACGACGTACGTGATGAGTGTCACCCGACCGGCATACAGGAGGTTTCGGAGTGCGTCGGCGGTTCGGTCGACCGACGCTTCGAGCCCGAGGCCACGAAACAGCGAGTAAAGGCCGACGCCGCCGGAGATGAGTCCGAGGACGGCCGCTCCGGCGACGTCGAACCGGTTTGCGAGCACGACAAGCGGGTAAATGAGCAGGAGGATACCGAGCGGCACGAGGATGGTCCCGCGCGTCTCCGGGTCCGCAAGCACCTGCTTAATGGTGTAATACAGCGATTCGAGGTCCTGTGCCTGCCGCACGACCACGCGTCGCATCCCGTCGATCGGCATCCGCGACCGGATCACGGGCAACACGGACTCGTCTTGGGCGCCGTCTGTGATCACGATTGCCGACACCTCCTCGCCGGTCGAGAGCTCGGCGAGCACGCGGTCGACTTCGGCGCCGACCGCGCGATTTGCCTGCACGTCCGGTCCATCGACGCCCGTGACGGCCGCGACCGTTACCGCCTCACCCTGGGCTGCCAACTCGTCGTGGACCGTAACCCCCTGAAACAGGACGTTCACGTCTGAGTCCTCCGGGTCGGCGGTCGCAAGCGCGACTGCGGCCTCGGTGACGTTGTCGTCGCCGAGCACCGGGGTCGGGATCCCGGTCTTTCGGCCGAGGTCGTCGTCGAGGTCCACACAGAGGACGAGCAGCATAAAGCGAGGGTACACGAGGGGTCGACATATGCTTTCGGCTCACCGCCGTCCCGTGGTTCGGGCGCGACCAACGATACCGGCGTGGCTGGCACGTTGTCGGCTAGGACGCTTCGGACGCTTTTTTACCGCGGAGCCGGTAGTAGTGAGTAGATGATCTCCAAGGGCTGTGAACAGTGCGCCAAGGGGGGCAAGATGGTGCTCTTCGTCTACGGCTACTGCGACCAGCGGGACTGTTTTTACTGCCCGCTCGGAGAGAACCGCAAGAATGTCACCGACGTCTACGCCAATGAGCGCCGTGTCGAGTCCGACAGCGACGTGATCGAGGAGGCCAAACGGATGAGCGCGCTCGGTACCTCGATCACTGGTGGCGAGCCACAGGAGGCGATGGCAAAGACGACGCGGTACCTCTCGCTACTGAAAGACGAGTTTGGTGAGGACCACCACACCCACCTCTACACCGGCATTACCGGTGGGCGAGCGAACATGCGCCGGCTGAGCGAGGCTGGCCTCGATGAGATCCGCTTTCACCCGCCGTACGAGCTGTGGGGTGACCTCCACGGCACCGAGTGGGAGGATATCCTCTACATCGCTCGCGAAGAAGGGCTCACTCCCGCCTTCGAGATCCCGGGCATTCGGGCCGAGCCGGAGTTTCTCGACTTCCTCGATGAGGGTGCAGCCGACTTCTGTAACGTCAACGAGTTCGAGATGAGCGACGGCAACTACCGGCGGATGCAAGAAGAAGGCTTTGAGCTTCAGGAGGGCCATATGTCCGCTGTCGAGGGGTCGAAAGATGATGCGATCCTTGAGGACATGGCGGGCCACGAGAAGGTGTACTTCTGTACGTCGGTGTTCAAAGATGCCGCCCAACACCGCAACCGACTCAAACGGATGGCACGCAACATCCGGCGCGAGTTCGACGAGGTCACTGACGACGGAACGCTGGTGTACGGCAAAGCGTTCGCGCCGGGGGCGCGATTCGAGTCGCTTGGGGTCCCCGAGGAGTTCTACACAGTGAAGTCGAACCACGTTGAGGTCGCTTGGTGGCTTCTCGAAGAGATGGTTGATGCGGGCGATCTCGATCGTGGAGAGATCGTCGAACAGTATCCGACCGCTGACGGGACCGTCGTCGAGCGGACACCGGTCGCGTGAACTACCCTGCCCTACTGCGCTCGGGGCTACCCGCCCCTCACTTGTTGAGGACAGGGCTTCCTGTTTCTGTGTCAGAGCTTGCATCCGACGTGGACACAGCGGCTCTAGACTCCGCAGGCGGCTTCCCTTTACGGGTGGTTCGGAGTGTCCCACTCCTACCGGGTGGACACTCAGCCACAACTGACAGTGCGCGCTTCTTGTCGCGCTTGAACACCGTCAGCAGTGTGGTGAGCATCGTACTACATCATTCAACGGCGGGGGTAGTAAGTGTGGCGCAGAACGTGCAAACAACCGATGACGGCGCTGTGTCCCCACCCTACTGCGTTCCTTGTCCGCTGGCGCGGACTGCGGTACTCGTTGAGGGTGGGGGCTTAGCACCTGCATACAGCTAAGATATCAACTTCCCGCGGTGGCGCGCGCCTCGCGAGCACGCCGGAGGCGGGCTTGCGAGCGCGTGCGAGGGATGAGCGAGGTGGCGAAGCCACCGAGCGAATCGGCTGGGGAGGGAGTGGCTAACTAGTGTCCGTGTGTCACAAAGCGTGGTGTTCGTACGGCTACCACCTACGTACGGGAACGAATCGGCCGATGGACGCGGCCACGTGGCTCTGTATGTCACGAGCCGCACTGTGCACGACTCCTCTCGCAGACACCACCGGCAGCTCACACGTACTGTACCACAAGAGATGGGCCCTGCCGGATTCGAACCAAGTCACGACGTGCTCGTTCCCGCCGGTCACTGCGCGCGACGCGCCGGGTTCGAATTCACCACCCACGCCTGCGGCTTGTACACAACGTACGAAAAAAGATGGGCCCTGCCGGATTCGAACCGGCGATCAACTCGTTATGAGCGAGTCGCTTTAACCGGACTAAGCTAAGGGCCCGTACGGGTGTGTATCGGTTGTTTCCTCTTTAGGGTACCGGGTTTGGACGCCCAGTACGCGAGGCGTCGTTCAGATGAAAACGTACGACGCCGAAGCCAGGACTCGAACCTGGGACCGCCTCGTTAACAGCGAGGCGCTCTACCAACTGAGCTACTTCGGCTCGATTCAGCGTACTCGGGACGATTTGATAGGGCTTTCGTTTCCACCCGCCCGCGGACGGTCGACTGGTTCGACGAGGCTCGAACTCCCGCACGCACCGCTACACGCCGGGCGACCGACACGCTTTCGAGCGAACCGGGCGAACGCCGCGCATGCCCGACCTCGATTCGGTACTGTCGCGTGTCCGTGACCGCGCCGTCCCGAACGACACGGAGCGAGCGCGACTCCGGAGCGTGGCCGCCGAGCTGACGGCGAGCGCGCAGTCGGCGATAGCCGACGTCCCGGTCGACGCCGATGTGGTGCAAGTCGGGTCGACCGCCCGGGGTACGTGGGTCTCAGGCGACCGTGATATCGACCTCTTCGTGCGGTTCCCAGCTGACCTCGACCGCGAGGCGCTCGAAGAGTACGGACTCGCTGTCGGTCACGCGGTCCTCCCGAGCGGTCACGAGGAGTACGCCGAACACCCGTACGTCAAGGGCGTGTACGACGGGTTCGACGTCGACCTTGTCCCTTGTCACGATGTCGAGCGAGCGAGCGACCTCGTCTCGGCGGTTGATCGCACCCCGTTCCACGACGCGTACCTCTCGGCCCGGCTCAATGACGACCTCGCGGCGGACGTCGTCCTCGCAAAGGCGTTTTTAAAAGGGATCGGCGCGTATGGGAGCGACCTCCGAACCGAGGGATTCTCCGGGTACCTCACCGAGCTGCTCGTCGCAGAACTCGGCGGGTTCGTCCCACTCGTCGAGTCGGCACGAAGCTGGCATCCACCCGTGGAGTTCGACCCCGAGGCGCACGCCGCCCAGACGTTCGACGACCCGCTCGTCGTCGTCGACCCTACCGACCCCACTCGCAACGTCGCCGCCGTGCTCTCGGCGGCGAACCTCGCCCGGTTCCAACACTACGCCCGCGACCTCCTCGAAACCCCGCGCATCGAGCTGTTCGAGCCGGAGATACCGGCACCGCTCGACGCGGCCGAGGTTCGTGACCACCTCGCGCGCCGCGAGACGACGCCAGTCGCGGTGGTCTTTCCCGCGCCGAACCTTGTCGACGACCAGCTGTGGCCACAGCTCCGCCGGTCACTCGACGGGATCGTTCGCGGCCTCGACGACCGCGGATTCGGTGTGCTCCGTGCCCGCGCGATGGTTGCAGACGCGACCACAACCGATGCGACCACCACCGATGCGACCACCACCGACGCGATGACGACACCAATGGCGGCGCTCTATGTCGAACTCGAGACAGCGACCCGCCCAGCAGTCGAGCGCCACGAGGGGCCACCCGTCGCGGTGCGACAACACGCCGAACGCTTCTACGAGACGTACGCCGACGATGTCGACCCAGAGACGTACGGACCGTTTATCGACGGCGATCGATACGTCGTCGAACGCCAGCGCGAGTTCACTACGGTCCGCGAGTATCTCGAGAGTGACGCCGCTGGCAACGTCGCACTCGGTGCACAAGTAGAGCCGGCGTTCGCTGACCGCGACGTCCTCGTCGGCGAGGCGGTTGCGACACTCGCCGATCGCTTTGGCTCGGCGCTACGGTCGTTCTACGAGCCACACCCGTGACGTCATCCACGGACGACTCAGATCACCGAACTAGTCTGCCGAACCCTAGGTACACGCCGACAAGCACCGCGACGATGACGACACTGAGGCCGGTGAACAAGAGCGCGACCTGCGGGAACGCCAGCCACAGCGCAACATAAAACGAGAACGCGAAGGCGGCAAGTGCGGCGATGACGACCCCCCGCGTCGGATTCTGTGCGGCAGCGACGAACAGCCGCTGGAGCAGCGAGAGATCGGCGAAGTCGACGTCACCGACGTCCTTTGGGGCGGCATCGACTGGGGCGGCGTTGGTGTCGGGCGCAGACGGCCCCGCTCCGTCGACGGGGACGTCTGCGCTCGCGTCGGCATCAGCGTCGGCGTCAGTCACACCCGCCGATACACGCTGGTGGGCCCTGTACCTGTCGCTCCACCTGCGATCAGCTCAGCAGGAAGACAAGCCATGACCCAGTGACAGCACCGGTGACCGCGAGCAGCACGGTCCCGACGGCAAACCGCACAGCGGTACCTAGGTCGCCGTCGGCGGCGGTCCTGACCGCCTCAACCGCAAACGAGGAGAACGTGGTGAACGCCCCACAGAAACCCACGCCGGCGACGAGCACAACTGTGGGTCCGATCGGTGCGGCGAGAACGCCTCCGAGCGCGACGCTCCCGGCGACGTTGACCGCGACCAGCGACCGCCGTCCCGTGAGCCGCAGTCCGACCACGTGCCGACAGACGGCGCCGGCCGCCCCACCGCCGCCGACTACGAGCACTTGGAAGAGTGGGGTGACACTCATCGGCCACCCCCGATGGCGAGTCCGACGACCGCGGCGGCAAAGCCAAAGCCGTAGCTGAGGGCCACGTAGAGAGCCCCACCCGCCACACCTAGTGTAATCGCGTCGGTCACGAACGTGCTGTACGTGGTGAACGACGCGATCAGGCCGGTTCCGGCAAAGAGCCGCGATTGTGGCGTCGCCGTGCGTGCGACGAGTACCCCGAGCGCAAACGAGCCGACGACGTTCACAAGAAGCGTTGCCACCCCGGTCACGTCTCCGAGGACGGCAGCGAGGCCGACATCGACGGCGTATCGGCTCACCGAGCCGACGAACCCGCCGGCCGCGACGAGCGCGATACCCCGAATTGATCGATCCATACGGGCCTGACCGACCAGCGTCGCTTGGCGATTCCGGTGTCGACGTG
>Ga0209965_1000971_pt1 | contig 10171 bp, 7 predicted proteins | sample SalPon2_B_H2O_MG_FD_185707 | JGI IMG/M metagenome (GOLD analysis project Ga0209965, IMG submission 185707) | Salt pond water microbial communities from South San Francisco under conditions of wetland restoration - Salt Pond MetaG R2_B_H2O_MG... | ecosystem: Environmental > Aquatic > Non-marine...
CTGCATCGAACGCGAGCGCGAGAGGTAACCCAACGTATCCCATTCCGACGATGCTCAGGTGCGCCATCTTGTCGGATACCCCCGGTGGGATATGAATAGTTATAGATAGCTTTGTAACAAATAGTGCGATTATAGCGCCTGAGGGGGAAGACAGATCATTTTATTAATACTTGTCGCGACTTCAGATAGAGCCCCCACAGCTATCAAAATTCCAGTATATATGCGGTACGGTACTCCGTTCTATACTCAGCAAGGTAATTCGAGCTGCAGTCAATGGCACGACATCATATCAAATTTGATTGGTTTTTCTCCGAACCTGTCATATAGTCTAGTAATCTCTGTCTGCTGTTCGGATGCGGGGCGTTCCTCGGATGTTTGTGCGGTCTTACCCGTTCGGGAGCGAGCTGTTCAGTCCCAGCAATCGCCCCCTGTCAGATCAGCGAGGACGATCTCTCGCTGCGCGGAGGTTTCGAGCGTCTAAAATCGTCGGATGAGAGCGCGTTGTTCTCCCTGTACTCGTTCTCCTGTCGCCTACGTCGACAACGACCAGTCGGTCACGTCGGAGAGGTCCTTCCCGCTCAGTTCCTGACGAGCCGTGTGCGCTTTTCTGGCCAGCACCATCAGGTTCGATTTGATCTCGTAGTTGACGACAGGTTCGCCGTTGAACTTGCTCTTGTACCGCGATATCCGGCGGTTGAGCGCGTTTCCGAGGTGGTATCGCTGGACGCTTTCCAGTTCGGGGTCAGTCAGAATATCGGTTATTATCTCCCAGTGGAGCAAGCTGTTGACGCTCACGCCGTCGTAGCTGGCCTTCGTTCCCCCTTGCCAGAATATCGCGTCGCCGTTCGCGTACACGAGCGTGACGCCGCTGAGGAACTCGCCACTCGGCCCGCGCGCGACGTACACTCGCGTGCGGTCGTCGAGTCGCGTCACGAGATCGCGCGCGAAGGCCCGCGGCGTCGGATACGTCAGCCCCTGATCGGCGTGGCGGTCTTTGAGCTCGCCGCAGATTCGCTCGGCTGCGGCCGCCCCCTCGACCGAGATGGTCACGTCCAGGTCGTCGCCTTTGCGAATCTCCTTTCGCAGGTCGCGCGTGAACGATTTCAGCACGCCCTCGGGCTCGCTATCCGCCAGATCGAGCACGTGGTTGAACCGCGGCTCCACGTTCTGGCTGCTCCACAGATACGGCCGCGGGTCGCCGTACTCGGGGCTCCCGACGACGCCAAACAGCGTGCGGATATCGTCGGCGTCGACGGCCCCGAGCGCCGCTTCGGTGAACCGCTCGTTGAGTTTCTCCCGCTTTCGCTGTTTCGGGCTCGTGGGCAGCAACACCGGGCCGAGCCAGGGGACGCCCAGATCCGGCGGCGGCGAGATGACGAACCGGAGCGAATACATCCTGCGCACGAACACTGGCATGAGGCCGACCGGCTCCTGCCCGCGGAAGCCGCCGAGTAGCTGCAGTTCCCCGTCCTCGTATTCGTCTATCAGTGCGAGCATCTCCGGCTGGTGGAACGGTCCGACGCCCGTGTTCGGGAGCGCGTCTTCCCACTCCGCTAGTGAAAGTCTCTGAATCTCCATTCGACTAGATCCCGATCTGTTTCCGCACCTGCGGTCCGACGACGCGCGTGACCGACAGTGGCAGGCGCTTCCAGACTTCCTTCGCCCGCTCGTACTTATCCGCCTCCGGATCGGGGAGTCCGACCGCCTCGCCCGGGAAGTAGTGGAGGTCTTCGTACCAGGTCTTTGTCCCGCCGAAACTCTTCTTGAACATGTAGACGCCCGACCCCTCGCGCGTCCGGCCGAACTCGTAGGTGTCGAAGCCGTCCTCGGCGGCGCGCTCCAGCGATTTCCAGAGGAGGTAGCTCCCGCCGTTCAGGTCCCGATAGTCGTAGTTGTTCACGACGCCCCACTGATAGACGGTCGACCCCAACGAGAGATCGATCATCGCGTTGATCGCCTCCCCCTCGTGTAACATCATACTGAGGCGGAAGTGACCCGAATCACCGAGCCCGTCCCAGAGCGTCCTGAAGAACTCGAACGAGTGGGCGGGGCTCCCGTGGCGATGCATCGTCCTGAGATAGAGCTGATAGTACGTTTCGAGGTCCTCGATCGACTCCGCGACGCTGAACTCCATGGCGTCGTTGTCCGCTGCCTGGGTTATCTGGCGCTGTCGGCTGTCCCGGATACCGTCCCACACCGCGTCGGCCCCCTCGTCGGTCGAGGCCCGGAAGGTGACGTATCTGTTTTTCGTGCTGAAGTCGTCTGCGTCGGTCTCCTGTCCGCCGCGGAGACTGACGTAGTCGGTGCCCAACTCCGCCGCCATCCGTTTCGTCTGCTCTAACAGGAGCCGCTTTGCCTTCGGCGACTGGCGGCTTTCGTCGACGACGACTGAGCCTCGCTCTGCGAACGCCGGAGACAGCAGCTTCGACCCGAACAGCCGGCTCTCGACGTGATACAGCGGTAACGCGGCGGCGATCGCGTCGGTCTCGCGGTGGCGGGCGACGAGGTGCCAGCGGTCGTGGCCGTAGGACGCGATGGCGTCGCTCCAGGCCCAGTGGTTGTAGGCCGGCCCGTCGTTGCGTTCGACGAAATCGTTCCACGCGCGCCTGTCGGTACAGGTGTCGACGGTGTACTGTTCGGTTTTCTGCGGTGTGTCTAGCATCGAGACGCCCTCCTGGCGGTATGACTCCTCGCCCGCGACGCGGCGTCGTTCAGCAGTGCCATAGTGGGGTTCGTCGACAGTGCGCCGTTCCGTCTCCGGCACAGGCCCGACGGCAAGCCGAGTAACATATCGTTTCGATTGAACGCGGCTCCGGGTCGTTAGTATACAGAAGTTATCTACACAGAGACCCGCCGGCCACTGCTTCTCCCGGCCGTCCCATCGGCCAGGCCGAGCCCCCAACTCCATGGTACGTGTCCGAACAGGTCAGGCCCACGCTTCCCCACTCTCGCGATGAAAAACGCGCCGCTCACGCGTCTCGGTTTCTCTTACCGCTCTGCCGGGCCCCCGGTCCCAGTCGCTGTACAGGCCTCGTACACGTCGGTCATCTTGACGAAGGAAAACCCCTTATCCCGAAGGGTGTCGACGACCCGTCTGAACACGCGCTCGGCGTCGTCGATGTTCCGCTGGTAGAAGAGTTTCTTTGGGTGATCGAGCGCTTCGTGCGCTCGCGTGTTGTAGAGGTCCTGGAGGTGAGTGTTGAAAACGACGACGTCCTGCAGCCGGACGTGACGGAGTATCGAGAGGAACGGTGCCTCCATCGCTTTGATATAGGCCTGTGACAGCGGGATGCGGAGCCGCGGAACGACACCGACGGGAATCTCGTACAGTCCGCCCGCCCGATACGGCTCGATCGGTGCCGAGAGGTTGTTGTACACGCCGGGGCGATACGTCGGGAAGACGCTCGAATCGAACAGGAACCCCTCCGATTCGAGGAGCCGTAGATCGGACTGTTCGATTCGCCCCTGGGTCGAGCGATACCCCTCCGGCTGTCGGCCGAAAAACGACTCGAACGCCGCCTTTCCCTTGCGGACCTCCCGTTCGAGGTCCGCCGCTCCGGAGAGGTCGTGCGAATACGAGTGGAGGTGGAACTCGACGTCGAGCCGGTCCCGGAGCCGCTCGATAGCGTCCGGCCGTTCTTCGACTGTCTGCCCGACGACGAACACTGACAGCGGGAGGTCGAGCGAGTCGATGAGGTCGACGTACTCGTCGAGATACTCGAAGGTCGCGTATCGCAGTTCCGGCCCGTCGAACTCCCAGTTGTTCTCGAGGTCGAGTGTCACGCAGGCGCGGCGCTGGCCGTCGGCGTTCATTGTGCCGTGATCACGCGCTCCCGTGCTGGTCGTGCGAATAGTTCACCGACTGCCTGTCACGTCCGCCGAGACGCGTCGCGACGCCGCTGACACCCTTGCTCGGCCGCGACCACGCAGAACAACTCCACTGCCGACGTTCGCCCGATGTATCCTCGAACTGTCTATCAATGGCAACTCTCATTCGCGCACTGATCGCTATTCTCGCCGAGACATTAATAATATCCAACATAAATCGTCTGCGCGGCTTCAGTCCGCGGTTCGGTTGCTGTCCCAAACGGACAGTTTCGACGGTCTCGCATTCCTCGTACGGATTCATCCGACCACGTCACGGTATCACCGCCTCCCGGTCGGACTATCACCGGGACGAGACGACAGCAATCCGCCTCAGTGGACCACTGTGAGCACGCTCTCACTCCCGTCCAGAGAGCCATGAACCCGATATCGTCGATTATGAGTGGGTTATCCAGGAAAAGATCTCGATACTTATCAACCGATCTGACAATACTTCCGGAACGTAGGTAGGTGCCATACTGGCAATGACAATCGCATCCAATCTAACTGGACACTGTCGAGGGCTATGATCGCAGTGCAACCGCAGTCAGCCTGTACTGCAAAATCGACGTGTGGACCGTCTCCGAGACAACCGCTCGAGGGACGAGCGGTACGGCCCGACGGGCCCGCCGTCCGACGAGCGCACACACCCTACCGTCGTTCGGGAGGCTATCGTGAGTAACAACGGCGATTCGTCGCTGAAAGTACTGCAGGTGTCCGCCTCCGGCATGGAGTTTTTCCTGAATCAGGTCGACATACTGGAGGAACTCGGCGTCGACTGTGACGCGGTGTACACAGGCGACTTCCGTGACGGCGGCCACATCCACGGTGGCGATACGCTTCACACGGGCCTGTTGAACACTATCGCCGGTCACAATCCGCTGTACTACGCGATTCGAGGAGCGGTGCTGTATCCCCAGATACTGAAATCGTCGCTGGTAGAGGACTACGACTTGGTCCACATCAACTCGGGTGTCGTCGCGCCCCTGGGACTGGTCCAGCCACAGCGCCCCGTCGTCATGACGTTCTGGGGCGACGACGTCCTCGGTGACCGCATGGCGGGGCTGCAGCCGAAGCTGACGAGGCTCTGTGCCACCCGGAGCGATCACGTCATCGTCCGGAGCCAGGAGATGAAAGACGCGCTGCCCTGCGACGCGACGATACTCCCTTCCGGTGTCGACATGTCGCTGTTCGAGCCGATGGACCAGGCGGAGGCCCAGAAGGCCGTTGGCTGGGAGCCGGACCACCGACACGTTATTTTCCCGTACCACCCCTCGAACGAGAAAAAGCGCTACCCTGTCGCGAAGGAGACAGTGGAGCGCGCCAACGAGTTGTTCGATGAGACGATACAGCTACAGGTCGTCGACGACGCCGATTTCGACGAGATGCCGCTGTACTACAACGCGGCGGACGTGCTCTTGATGCCCTCCCTGCGGGAGGGGTCGCCCAACACTGTCAAGGAGGCCATGGCCTGCAACCTGCCGGTGGTCTCGACCGAGGCCGGCGACACGCGAACGCGACTCGGGCCGGTGAAACATTCGTACGTCTGTTCGACGGACGCCGAGCTGGTCGATGGCGTCGTCTCTGCGCTGGACGCCGGTGAGCGCTCCGACGGTCGGGAGTACGTCGAAGAGGTGAGCCTGAAACGGATGGGAGAACGGATTATCTCTATCTACGAGTCGGTTCTGAACGACCAATGACTCCGTCAGTCACCACACCGGTCGCACCCGCATCACTCACCCAGTACACACCCGCCTCGATAGCGCCGTGACCCTCCCACAGCGCTCCCACGTCTGTTTCATCAGCCCGTACATCCGGGCGTATCTAGAGCCGGGCGCCGAGACCCACGTGGGCGGGGCCCAGCGACAGCAGTACCTGCTCGCGACGCGGTTGAAAGAGCGCGGCCACACGGTCTCGTTCGTCTCCTTCGAGTCCGACGGTGACACCCGCGAACGCATCGACGGCTTCGACGTCTGGAACACGCTCCCGGCGACCAACGACATCGTCGACGCGCCGCGGGCGCTCGCGAAGATATTCCGGACCATCCGTCGTATCGACGCGGACCTCTTCTACGTCCGGGGGAATCCGCCGCTGTGTATCCTCTCCTCGTACTGCTGTTCCGTGCTGGGGGAGTCGCTGGTCTACGTCGTCGCCAACGACTCGAACGTGGAGCTCTCGAAGCTCCCGCTCCATCACGGGATGTTCGACTACAGCGTTCCCAAGCTGGCGTATCTCGACGCGATGGGGCGGGCCGACCGGGTCGTCGCCCAGACCGACTACCAGCGCGGCATCCTCGGTGACGTATTCGGCATCCCGTCGACGGTCGTGCCCAACGGCTACACCGTCCCGCCTGAGGAGGAGGTCCTCGACCCGTCCGAGCGCACGCACGTCCTGTGGGTCGGGACGCTCGACCCCGAGCAGAAGCGACCGGAGCAGTTTCTCCAGCTCGCCGAACGGCTCCCCGACGTCCCGTTCCGGATGATCGGGTGGTCCGACGACGAGCCCTACCGGAACGAGATCAGCGGCCGGGCGGCGTCGCTCCCGAATATGAACTTCGAGGGGTTCGTCCCGCCCGACCAGATCGACGACCACTACCGCCGTGCCGTCGCATACGTCAACACGTCGGCCCACGAGGGGTTTCCGAACACCTTCCTCGAAGCCTGGCGGTTCGCCGTTCCCGTCGTCTCCATGCGCGACGTAATCGACGGGCTGCTCACCGAGGCGGATATCGGCTACCAGACCGGCACGGTCGACGCGATGGCACAGACGATCGACACCCTCTGGAACGACCGCAACGAGGTCGCCGCGACCGGGCGGAACGGTCGGGAATACCTGCGAGAGAACTACGCCATGGACGCGGTCTACGAGACGTACGCGGAGGTTTTCGGCGATGTCGTCGCTGACTAACGTCGGCTCGCTCCTCGGGCTGTCAGCTGGCCCCATTGAGTCATCTGGCGGGGTGCCCCTGCAGTGTGAGGGCTCCACTCGTCCGGCGCCACTGCGTTCTATCACCCGCGTCTGGTCACCACAACTATGCCGGATTCCCCTGGGCAGTTCACGGAAGTTGCACCCACTTACCGGCGCTTTGGACGAATATAACCATGTGACCGCTGCCGCGATACCGTAGTAGAACTGATACCGATGCGAGTAGATAACCTTGCGAAGAGTGCGCTTTTGCTCGGGTATCTCGCGGTTAGTGTCGCAGTCGTCGTCGCCTACAACGACCCCGTTACGGGCTACGAACTGAACATCTACGCCGGCACGCCACTGGCGTTCTGGGGGCTCGTCTCGCTCGCGGTCTTGCTCGCCGTCCTGGTCACGTTCGCGGCTTCGAAACCGCACGTGCGCGCCGCCGGTGGCTTCCTCGGTCTCGTGACGATGACCGTGACCGTGGCGCTCCCGATATTCCGGGGGTATCACTACGTCGGTGACGCCGACCCGCTGTCCCATCTCGGCACAGCGAAAGTCATCAGCGCCGGTGAGATGGGGATGACGGCGAGTCGCTATCCGGTCGTCCACACCCTCGGCGGTGCACTGCACACGATGACCGGGCTCTCGCTACGCCACGTCATGCTCGTGACCGTCGTCGTCTTCCTGGTCTGCTTTTTCGTGTTCGTCCCGCTGGTCGTTCGCGAACTGACTGGCGACGCCTGGATGGCCTACGTCGGCCTCTTCTCCGGGCTGTTGTTGCTCCCGATCAACCACCTGGGCTCTCACCAGTACGTCTTCCCGACGAGTCAGGCGATCCTGTTCGCGCCGGCCGTCCTCCTGGTCTTTTTCCTGTTGTTCCACCAGCGGACGACCAGGCTGTCGGCGCTCTTCCTCGTCCTCGCTCCCGCCTTCGTCATGCTCCACCCCCAGCAAGCGGCGAATCTCCTCATCTTCTTCGGCGTCGTCGTCGCCGGACAGATCGGCTACGACTTCTGGCGCGGGACCGACTTCAAGCAGTGGCGGCGCTGGCTCCTCCCCGAGGTCGCCTTCTTCGGGACCGTGTTCGCGCTCTGGGTCTACAACATGGAGATCTTCTGGAGCAGCATCGAGCGGGTCGCGATGATTCCGTTCGAGGCGACCACCGTCGGCGGGAAGGCCGCGACACGAACCGGCTCGCTCGAACAGGTCGGCGGCAGCCTGCCGGCTATCTTCGCGAAGCTGTTCTCGGTGCAGCTCTTCTACGTCCTCCTGACGGGGCTGTTGTTGCTGTTGGCCCTCAACCAACTCCGTAGCGGCCGGCAGTGGTACACCCGCGCCACGAGCACCAACGGACGGATGCTCCCGATGTATCTCTACGCCGGACTCGTCGCCGTCGGGCTGTTGTTCGTGGTCTTCTTCGTCGGCGGTATCTCGGACCAGATGTTCCGCCACCTCGCGATGATGATGGTGTTCGGAACGATCCTCGGCGCTATCGCGCTCGGGCGGGTGATGCACTACCTCAGGGAGCGGTGGTCCCCGACCGCCGCCAGAGGGGCCGTCGCCGTCACCCTCTGTCTGTGTTTCGCGCTGTCGCTCCCCGTCGTGTTCGCCTCGCCGTACATGTACTACGACTCACAGCACGTCACGGAGAAGCAGATGCACGGCTACGAGACGACCTTCGAGTATCAGAACCGGGCGATTTTGTTCGACGATGTCCGTTCGAGCACGTATCGGTACGGCCACGCTGTTCGGGGCACGGACCGGTCGGGCGGCGCCTACTACACCGAGGGTGACGAGGGCATCCACTCCGGTGACCACGGCATCCCGGACCACTTCGCCAATAGATCCTTGCGCACGTACTACGAGCATCCGCGATATCTCCCGGTTCCGGAGGCCGACCGGGTCCGCGACCCCGTCCTCTGGAACGGCTTCCGATTCAGCCGCGAGGACTTCGCGTATCTGAACAGCGAACCGGGCATCGACAAAGTACAGTCGAACGGTGGGTACGATCTGTACGTGGTAGAGCCGGCCCGCAATCGCACGACTGGCGCTCGCAACGGAACGACTGCCACGTAGCCACCCTTCCGCCGTGCTTACCGGAACGTGTACCGGTGGAACCATCTCTCGAAGCGCCACGGGCGCCAGTCCCGTGGGCAGAACTGATTCCGGGCGGAAATGTTATATCAGAGTGACAGTAAGTACATATTACACGTGTTCTACGCCCCGCGAATTCCGGTGTAGTAGTATAGATAATCCAATACACTCCGACTGGTGGAAATTCGGTAACTAACCCGCATACTGAGATGGTGTTCTGAGCGCCAAACGTGCCCAATCTCAGCAATCGTGTAATAATACTTATCTTAGAAACACCACCCTACCCAAGCATGGCTCCTGACCATACCCGAGTTAAGCAGCCGATACACACCCCGCCGACAGGGGCTGGCCTATCGAGCCGACGCTCGACCGATGCGACGGAGACCACGAACGCGGACCACTACTATTCCAATGACTACTGAAAATCGCGATTACAATCTACCGGACCAGGGCGAACTGGATTGGCACGTGCCGATAAACGAGAACTGGCGGCGCATCGACGAGGACGTACAGGCCGCACTGGACGCGGCCGACGGCGGCGCCGGCGCCGTCACCGGTATCGACACCGTGCGAGCGAACGTCGGCGCGCTGGTAGGCGGCACCTACCACGACTCCGCGTACAGCAACGGCGGCTATGGGGTCGTCTTCACCGCTTCGGACCTGTATATCGACAGCGTCGTCGTCGACTCCGATCTAGAGGGCGTCTCGAACTCCGACCTCACTATCGAGCTCCGTCAGTTCCAGTCCGGGGCCGACAACCCGACCGTCGTCGCGTCGAAGACGGTCTCTCTGTCGGGTGGCCCCGAGCGGGTCGAGCTCGGTTTCACCGTCCCCGAGTCCGGCTCGTCGGCCGCGGACCCGAACGACGAGTACGTCCTCCAGCGCGGTTCGGAACCGATTCCGCTCCGCCGACGGTTCGCGGACGAGAACGACTGGAGTACCGCGGACTACACCGACGAGGTGTACACCGACCCCGAAATCTCCTTCCTGCAGGGAACGATAAACACGCCCACCGCGACCTGGGCCGAACCGGTCGGTAGCTGGTACTACTTCTTCGACTGGCTCGTCGGACCGAAAGACCGGACCGTGACCTGTCCGGTCTCCACGGACGTCGACGAGATATATCTGCGGCCCCGCGACCCCGAAGAGGAGTTCGAGAACGTGAGCCCGCGAGCGCTGTGGATCGACACGTCGGAGTACCAATGAAGTTCAAGCAAGGCGGTAGCTGGAACCAGGGGACGCCGAAGATACGCCGGAACGGGCAGTGGACGGCCGCTCGCACGGCCGGTGGCGGTAGCGGTGA
>Ga0209965_1000976_pt1 | contig 10155 bp, 13 predicted proteins | sample SalPon2_B_H2O_MG_FD_185707 | JGI IMG/M metagenome (GOLD analysis project Ga0209965, IMG submission 185707) | Salt pond water microbial communities from South San Francisco under conditions of wetland restoration - Salt Pond MetaG R2_B_H2O_MG... | ecosystem: Environmental > Aquatic > Non-marine...
ACTAGCGCGGCATCCAGGCTGTAGCGCCCATGACTCGACTTCTTTCGCACACGGACCAGTCAACAAAACGTGCTCGATGGCACGGAATCCTTGTCGGTCTCTTGCGCCCCATGTCTTGTTTCACGCTCTCATGGCGTAGCAGCGTTTCCATCGAGTCAACGAAGGCCACTACGCCGATGAATACGGCAAACCATCCAATTAACTCCAAGTCCTTGCCCCGGGAAGGCAGGTAGGTGAGCGAGAACCCTGCCAAGGTGTAGACCACACCGCTTGTTCCGTAGAACGCCAGCTGCGTGTCAGAGAATACAGCCATAAATCCTGCCCCGAGTATCACCGTCACGTAGCCTGTTACAAGGAGAAAAGCTGTGTATCGTCTCCAACCCCAATACCGTTCGACAGGGATTCCGACGATTATAAGACCCGTGAGTGTAGCTGCGAAGTGCAGGATTCCTCGGTGAAGTACAGGGGAGAATGGCCACGCAATCCACGGATACACTCCGAAGAGACCGGTAGCAAAGACTTGGACACTCTGGAGGCCGAGTACTGCTGTCAGTACTACTTCGACAAGGAAAACAGCAGCAACAACAGTCATCAACGCGTACGTGATCGTCGAATTTGCTTGGAGGTATTCTTGATAGGCCGTTTTCAACCAAGAGACAGCAAGATTCTCACGCATCTCCTATGAAAAGAGCCGATCGAGTGTATCCAAACCAATGAGCGACCAGTTGGAATCGAGATCCCCTGATAACCCATCTACGAAGCCGCTTTTCGAAAACAGCGCGAACTGTTCCTCACGGTCACCGGGACCCCACCGGACGTTGTCCGCCTTTTGACGAAGATCGATAGTGAGTGACTCTCCGACCGGTTCTGACGTCCATTTACATTCAGCGAACAGGATTCGATCATCATTCGGAGCAAGGCCGACGATATCGATCTCGTCCTCACCGTACCACCAGCGCCCGACTTCGGAGTACGGTGCGAAGTCACCCCGGCGGACAAGTTCCCATACAGCCTCCTGGCAAATGTCTTCGAACGTGGTTGCGACGTGGTTCGGAAGATTCGGTTCGATGGTTCCTTGATACACGATATCCGGAGCCTCTTCGATACTGGAGCGATTCGGCTCGACGTACCGAAACCAGAAGCGAAGAAACTCGTCGGCGACGCGGTACCGCGAGCGTTTCGACTTCTTGGCGGACGCGGTCACAGGGACTTCCCGGTCAACAAGCCGAAGCTGTCGGAGTGTCTGTAGATATTTCGATAGCGGTCCCGAATCAATACCGGTTGCGCCAGCGATTTCATTCGGCGTCGTGTGTCCCAGCGCGACTGCTTCAAGAATACTCATGTACCGGGCAGGGTTGCGAAGTTCAGTTCGAAGCAGGAATCCTGGTTCATTGTACAGCATCGAAGACGGGGTCAAGATATGCGACTGGACGTTCTCGCGGAGAGATTGCTCATAGTCGAAGAGAGTGAGATACATCGGCGTGCCGCCGGTAATCGCGTACGAGCGAATTGCATCCGCTATGTCGTACAAAATGACTTCTCGTGCCTGCCCGAACGAGAAGGGTGTAACGTCGAGTTGCCCGGTTCGACGACCGTATAGTGGACTCTCGTGACCAAGCACTGTTGATTCCATCGTACTCACGCTCGACCCACAGAGAATCAACATCGAATTTGTCTCTTGGAGGTGCTCGTCGACAAATCCCTGGACGTACGATGGTAGCGAGTCGTTCTCATCGACGAGGTAGGGGAATTCGTCGATAGCGACGATCAGGTCTTCAGTATCGATTTTCTCCCCGAGGTAGGCGAAGGCATCGTCCCACTCATCGATGCGCGGAACCCGATCTCCAAAGTAGTTAGCAACCCGCTCAACGAACTTTTCGCGCTGCCGTTCTTCGGCTTCCTGTGCTGCCAAGAAATAGATGTGCGGCCGCTCAGAGCAGAACGCTTTGATCAGTTCCGTTTTCCCGACACGACGGCGTCCGTAGATGACAAAGAACGCGTACCCAGGTGAATCAAACGCGGATCCGAGTGCATCGAGTTCGTCGTCTCGGTCGTAGAAGGTCATACTCTGGATAATGATTATTCAGATAATGACTTAGTGATTTCGGACGCTGGTAGCGAATTCACGACTCACCGGCCGATTTCACTCTTGATGGAGCTCTCGCAGATAGGCGGTTGCTGCGACACCGACGTTGATTCCCCAGACGTAATTATCCTCACCGAAGGCAGCCGTGCCTGCCATTCGATGCGTATAGCCGTCAACAAGGGTAAGACGGATACAGTTGACCACGTCGTCTTCGCCGAATCGATCGAAAGCATCCCTGATGTACCGATCGAAATGACCGTTCGGATGATCGGTCGGTCGCGGATCAGCAGCTCGCTCTAACGCCCGACTGATAACCGCATCAATCGATGGATGTGCTGAGATCTCTGTATTTTCTTGGACACGATACGCCTCGTCAGAATCCATACCGAGATGTACGAGTGTATGGTCTAAAAATCCAAGCCAATCTGGACCATCGATGATTGCCGTGTGCGAACTACAGATTCGTTGAGTGATACGCTTCGGGGTCATCGGTGTCTTAGACGAGAGCAGATTAGGGCTACTCCGAAAATGAAAGGGAGTTCTTCAGCCGGTTCTACGATGGTTCTATAGTCGCTGATTACAGATTGTCCAAGTAATCCCTCCGTTGTTCCATCCGTTCCTGCTCAGTACGGCGGTCGTAGTGCTGCTCAATAACCTTCGGGCTGACATTTGCCCGGTCGCTAACGACCTTGTCTGGCATGTCGCTGTTCAGGCTGTGCGTGATGCTTCCACGACGGATGGCGTGCGGGCTCACACTCGATGGGCACTTCGAAGCGGCATCTCGCGTGTTTGCCTCGCAGTCGTCCGGGTCGCGGTCGTGCGGACACTCGTCCCCATAGGAACAGGGACGCGTCCACCGGTACACGTACATCCGGAGCGTCGTCTTCTGCAGTCGTCCTTCACGAGAGGCCAGTAACGGCTCTCTGCCGTGATCGTCGGTCACATCGGGTCGCTTGTTGGTTATCCAGTCGTCGAGCAGCTCGCAGATGTCGTCCGAGAGGGCGACGAGTCGTTCACCATCGCCCTTGTTCTTGATCGGCGTATCGGTGTCCGGCCGATGCCGAACTTTCACGTACTGCTCGTCTGCGTTGTAGTCGTCGACATCCATCGCGTGAACGCCACCAACTCGCATCATCGTGTGCCACATCAACGTGAGCGCGACGTGCTGTGGACCAGCGTACTCGTACTTCTCTAGGTGGGAGAGCACCGAGGACGCGTGGTCGCTATCGAGCATCACGTCCCGGGAGTTCTCGTCCGCCGTGATCGTCGGGGACAACACCTTCTCGCTGAGATCCTGTTCGACGCCGTCCACGGCTTCTAACCAGCGGACGAACGAGCGGAGGGAGTCCATCTGCGTCTTCTCGCTGACCTTGTTCAGGTCACCGTCGTCACGCCGCCAGAGCCGGTATTCGTGGAGCTGCCGGCCGGTGAGCGTGTTGAGATTCTCGATGCCTTGCTCGTGGCACCAGCGGACGAAGTGCCGAAGTCGGTAGTCGTGACCCTTGATCGAGGCGTCTGCAAGCTCAGCCTCCTTGTCTTTGAGAAACAGTTCAAGCGCTGCTTCCGGTTCGATTGGTTCGAGACTCATAGTTGGTCTTCTCCGAGTCAGCGAACCCCATGAGCCCCGGTTACTGCCCATCACAGATCTTCGACTACAGCAACTCAATCGGCCAAAATGAAGGGTTATCACGCCTAATGACTGAGGCCTGCAGCGCCCATAGCCGTTCTACTTGTTCAGGATTCGCAGTACGGAAGCCGGTTGTTTATAATACTGTCGGCTTCCTGACTGCTGATTTCAACCCGCTGCGGGTCGCACCCCTTCGCCGTCTTGGACTTCACAATATATGAGAGTCTGTAGCCTAATAACTCTGTAGGACTATAAAGCCATAATCGCTCCGTACAAGACTTCTACGTATCGGGTAATCACATCGGCCGATTGTGGTGCCGTCGAAACGACTATTGGTAAGACCATCGTATTACGCCTATATGTCTGGAACGACCACGAACGACGACACAGACGACATCGCCACTGTGAATTTCAAAGTCACGGAGTCGTTCCTCGCCGAGATCGACGAGACGTGGCAGGGACGCGGGTTCAACAGCCGAAGCGAGTTCATCCGGTATACGCTCCGAGATGCGGTCGAGTTCCCGACATTCGACCGCGACGAACTCGTTGCGCTGCTCGAAGCCGAAGAGGACATTCGAGAGGGACGGACAACCAGCGCCGAAGAAGCCCGCGAGCGGTTCGGGACGAGTGATGAGTGACGACGGGTGGACGTGGGAACTCTCCTCAACAGCCGAAGACGACCTCGATGGACTGTCCCCCGCTGAGCAAGACCGGATACTCGACAAGCTCGATGAGATTGTTTCCTCGCCGTGGCGTGACCCACCAGACTACGGCGAGCCACTCCAGAATAGTCCCTACAAGAAAATCCGTATCGGCGAGTTTCGGCTGTCCGTGAGCTTCCGGAAGAACGACCAGCGGCTTGTCGTCGCACGTGTCAAGCACCGTGGCGGCGCATACACCGCTGACGACGACTAAGTGACGAACTGCCCTCGGTACGACAAAGGATAACAGCACGCGCGAATCCTACGATGACTGCACACGCAATCCGCTGTAAAAAATAGATCCCTTCCACAAACAGCTAATACATCTCGAATACAATAGTCGTATATGCCTGTTGACTTCGAAACTCACGACCCTGGAGACCAACGGGTTGACCTGTCAGAAGGGACCAACGCAAAGCGAGTGCTGGAAGTCCTGTTGAAGACACCGACCGTCGGGTATACGCCGGCGGAATTGGCAGAAGAAACCGGGGTTCCGCGTGGGAGTGTTGGACCGACATTGAACCGGCTTGAAGCCGCGGGTCTTGTTCGTCACAAGGAACCGTATTGGGCAGCTGCGGAAGATGATCGGATCGCAACAGCGACGGCCGCCTTCATTGGGGTTGAGACGGCAGCCGCCACGTACAGTGATGACTACTATGCACAGAACGACGAGTGGGCTGAGGAGTTACCGGACCTGAGCGACGAGGAACAGTAGCGAATGGCGTATTCGCAAGGCGCAATCGTCATCGCAGAGGACCCGTTCGGCAACACTCCCAAGCGCCCGTATCTGATTCTGTCGAACGATCACGTTCCATTCTACGGCGAAGGGTACATTGCGGCAGTGATCACAACGACGGCTCGAACTGAGGCTGTTGAACTCATCAAGAACAAGTTCAAGCGGGGACGGCTCCCGCGAACGTCCTACGTGTCTCCGTGGTCAGTCCTCACGCTGAAAGACTGGATGATCACGAAACAACCCGCAGAAGCGACTGACGCAACTGTCGATGCAGTACGGCAAGAACTGGACACATATCTTCAACCCGGATAACAAATATTCAGGACGGTTGCATATGCAACTATTCAAGAAGTCGGTCGTACTAGTAACAGGTTGGTGGCTGTTCTCACAAAAAGAAAGCACGCAAGCGTGTTCTCACGGTTATTCCGCCCGACCGTGGCTAAAAATATGAAATAATTGATATGAATCCTACAGGTTATCCAGATAGTCCCGGCGTTGTTCCATTTTTTCCTGTTCTGTGCGGCGGTCGTAGTGTTGCTCAATGACGTTCGGACTGACGTTGGCACGATCACTAACCACCTTGTCCGGCACATCACTGTTCAGGCTATGCGTGATGCTTCCCCGGCGAATCGCGTGCGGACTCACACTCGACGGGCACTTCGATGCGCCATCGCGTATCGTCGCCTCGCAATCGTCCGGATCACGGTCGTGCGGGCACTCTTTCCCGTAAGCGCACGGCCGTGTCCATCGGTACACGTACATTCGAAGCGTCGTCTTCCGAAGCCGACCTTGCCGAGACGCCAGTAACGGTTCGCGTCCGTAGTCGTCAGTCACGTCAGGCCGCTTGTTCTCCAGCCAGGCATCGAGCAGGTCACAGATGTCATCTGAGAGTGCAATGAGTCGCTCCCCATCTCCCTTGTTCTTAATCGGAGTCCCGGTGTCCGGCCGATGCCGGATTTCGACGTACTGCTCATCGGCGTTGTAGTCATCAACATCGATCGCTTGGACGCCGCCAACTCTCATCATCGTGTGCCACATCAGCGTGAGCGAGACGTGTTGCGCGCCAGCGTACTCGTACTTCTCCAGATGTGAGAGCACCGCTGACGCGCGGTCACTATCTAACATTACGTCCCGAGAGTTCTCGTCCGCCGTGATCGTCGGGGACAACACCTTCTCACTAAGATTCTGTTCGACACCGTCCACGGCCTCCAACCAGCGGATGAACGACCGCAGGGAGTCCATCTACGTTTTTTCGCTGACCTTTTTCAGGTCACCATCCTCACGCCGCCAGAGCCGGTACTCGTGCAGTTGCCGGCCGGTGAGCGTGTTAAGATTCCCAATCCCCTACTCGTTACACCAGCGAACGAAGTGCCGAAGCCGGTAGTCGTGGCTCTTGATCGTCGTCTCAGCAAGCTCTGCCTTCTTGTCTTTGAGAAACAGCTCAAGCGCTGTTTCCGGTTCGATTGGTTCCAGACTCATAGTTGGTTTTCCTCGGTGAGGCGAATCCTATGAGCCCGGCACCCACCGACCACGAACCAACGGCTGAGACGTCTGAATCCCCCAAAATGAAGGGTGGTTACGCTCAGTGACCAGGGCCTGCAGCGCCCATAGCCGCTCTCCTTATTCAGGATTCGCAGTACGGAATCCGGTTGTTTATAAATACTGTCGGCCTCCTAACTACTGATTTCAACCCGCTGCGGGTCGCATCCTTTCGCCGTCTTGGACTTCGCGAGATACGAGAGCCTGTAGCCTTATAAGTCTATAAGCCTACAGACAAGCGTTTCAGAGATTGTACTGCTTGTTTTCGGTGTTCGTGACCCGCCTGCGTGTGCCGCTAAAACGGGTCTGTGCTCCCCCGCCCCTTACTGTTGACCCCGTTTTCTCAACCGAGAGAGCCGCATAGATCGATTCTTCTCTTTCTCGGGTCGCTTTCCCCGCGGAGCACATTCCTCACAAGATAGCAGTCGCTACGCAGTCTGCTGGTTTTGGGTCTATACGATGTCGTTTTCTTCCTGATACCGGCGATAGTATGCCTTCTCGACGGTGCGGAGGTCAAAGTCGTCGGGGTTCCGGTCGCGGAGTTCCTCCAGTAACGTGGTGTAGTCACTACGTCGGAATCCACGGTCTTCTCCGAATAGCACCTCTATGATATAGCGGTCACCCACTGCGTAGGTTGTCGGATAGTAGAACGCCAGCACGACAGTCGCTGTCGCGTCACCGATGCCGGGGATTGAAGCGAGGGTCTGTAACTGGATTTCGGGTCGTCCGGGAGGAGGGCCGCCTCCGTTACTCGTCGGACAAATTCCTTTGGGGTCGACCGCATCATTTCGATATAGCGATCCCTCCGACCGGGCTGGTTATCTAGTTTCCACCCTACTACGCTTGCCAGTTCGTCCTGCGTGAGATACCCCTTCTCGTTGAGAGCCCCCCCCAACTTCCTTTTCGATTTCCTGATGTTCGTCTGGGTAGCCGTCGCTATATCGCTCGCTGTAAGTCCGTATCTCGTCGGTATTCTACCACCTACTACAACTCTGCGTGTCATAGGTCTCCTGATATGGGGCTATCCGTCTCCGACGCAGGTGTTATTGGTATACCGTTCCGAAAATTTCGTATGCCTGAACGTCCCGACGAGGACGCAAGTGCCGTTGAGATAGCCCGATGGATGGAGGAGGACTTCGGTGAAGCCCTCGCTGAGGGGATCGAGCAGCCCACCGAAGAAGACGAAGACAGTCAGAACGAGGAGTAAGCCGGCACGACGCGCTACGCCTGTATGGGGTTGTGTAGATCTGGCTCTTGTGGACGTAACTCCCACACATTAGACACCACAAAGACCGCAAGCAGACTGACCTCCAAACCATCGTTTAATCCTTTTCAGGTGGATTGAAGTAAGCGGCGGCAGTTATATTTTGAATAATGAATGGTGAGGCAGTCGAGAACTACGTCGGGCAGTCTCAGACGCTGTTGGATGCCTCACCGCAGATGGACGAGGAGAACACGAAAGTAAAAATTATTCAGCCATTTGTAGACCTTCTCGGGTGGAACTTCTACTCAACCGAGGTACAACTTGAATATACCGTTCAGATGGGGACGCAGTCGTCGAAAGTCGATTACGCTCTGATGTTGGGAGATACACCAGTAATGTTTATCGAGGCAAAGCCCGCACGGTCGGACCTCAGCGATGGAAACGTTCGACAACTTCAGAGTTATATGCGACAAGAGTTATCCGTCGACTGGGGCGCCTTGACCAACGGGAAAGAGTTCGAGATTCTCAGCGTCACCGGTGACCACACGCAAGACGGAGAAACCTCGATTGCCACTTTCGACTTGGACGAGATGGCGGATAACCCCGATATTCTGGAGATACTGACGAAAGATGCCATTCAGTCGGGGAGAGCCGACGACATAGCACGACAACTCACACAAACGAACCGGGCTATCAGTCGATTAACTGACCGCGAAACCCCGATTGCCGAACGACTTACTGACGTACTTCAGGACGAACTGGACGAGACGCCACTCAATCTCGAAGAACAGAGCCTCGACTTCGTCAACGAACTACGACACACCCTCCACGAACAGCGTGAGTTTATTGGAGAGTCAATTGACGACGGGGACAACATATCAGGTGACAACGTATCTGAGGATGACCCCGATACCGAAGAAGGCGAGATTGAGCCCGTCGAGAATAACGTCGCCGGGACGATGCGACGTACCGACATAGAAGTTGGGGAGGAAGCACAAGTGGCTGTCTTTCCAACCCGTGAGTCCGGCCTCCCGTTCCTGTTTGAGAACAACGCTTGGGGGTTCATTCGTATCGGGCGCGATTTCGATTATGTGGCGATGTACGTCACACAAGACGCTCGTGAGGTACAGTATTTTGCTACAGTCCGCGATGTCGTTGCACCGAAGGATGCTGAACTCGTCCGTGAGCCAACTGAGTACCTTGATAGAAACGAGATTGCTGATAACAAAATGGTAGTGAGGTTCAAAGCCGACAGCCTCTATCGACTCGAAGATCCAATTCCATACGAGACTAAATACCCCCAAAGCCACCGATATACGACGCTCGGAGAGTTCAGAACAGCCGAAACAACCAACGATATACTGTAAGGATCAGCAACTCCGGACGGTGGCTGACACTACAAAGACTGCTGAGACCCGCATAGATATCGATAATCCTGAAACCGTCCGCGAACTCACTCGCACTGAGCCGACGAGAACGGTATATAAACTATTAGAAAGGCTTGGTACTTTCACACCGTCTCTCGAGCACAGTAGTAGCGCGAGTTGCCGGCGTAGTAATGCGGGTAATGCAAAAGCAAGACCTCGTAACAGCGACTAACGCGTCAGAACGAACCGTTCGGCGAATCCTAACAGACTTACACAGTCGAGGATACGCGGAAGAAGATATGAAGCCGGGACCATACCCGACGGCATATCGGTGGAGTTACTGACGGGAGAAAGGGTGGCCAAATTCGCTTATATATTAGATGGGATTCTGGACACCCTTCACAACTATTGTCACACTTCATAGTCACTGTCCTCTGTTGACGATATGAACCGTTCTCCGCTGTCGCCGTGCTGTTCGAAGCCGTGTTCTTCGGCAACGTCCCGGACGAGGTCGGCGTCGTCTAGGTCGAGCAGGTCGAAGGTGGCACGCATACCCTGTTCGGATCTTTCCGCGCTGATGTTCGCTACGTCGGCGCCCGAGGCCGCGAATGCGTTCATAATACTTCTACTCGTTATTTTGCCATCGATTATTACTATCAGTCTTAGCTAAAGACAAATGGGTCAAAGATAGTAAGTGGGTGAAACACATCAGTATACTATGACACGGAAAACCTTGGTTTTCGGGAAACTGTTGACCGAACCTGGGGCAGACTGGGGCGTGTCTGTGTCATACCTCACGTACGGGCTGACTGTCGTCTTTCTCGGGCTGTATATCTTCGGAACGTTTGAGTATGCAGACCAATACTCGTCGGTGTTACCTGCAGTCGAGTTCGGT
>Ga0209965_1000978_pt1 | contig 10153 bp, 12 predicted proteins | sample SalPon2_B_H2O_MG_FD_185707 | JGI IMG/M metagenome (GOLD analysis project Ga0209965, IMG submission 185707) | Salt pond water microbial communities from South San Francisco under conditions of wetland restoration - Salt Pond MetaG R2_B_H2O_MG... | ecosystem: Environmental > Aquatic > Non-marine...
CACAGGAGACGCGCGTGATGGACCGCGCAGGCGCAAACGCCGAGCAGTTCGACGTCGACGCGAACCTCGTGAAAGCCATCTTCCGGCTGTTGATCGAGTTGAACAAGGTCGAACAAAGAGAAAGCCGTTGACATCCTCCCCACGCTGAAGCGCGAAGCGTTCTCCTTGATGCTCCGCAGCTCAATGAAGGTCGAGGCTCAGTTTCAGCGCCTCGTCGACGTCAGCCATCGTGGGTCCGTCGAGTGACCCGACGACCGAGTGAATCCGTTCCGAGACCGAGACGGTTCGGATCTGGTCGAGTCGGACTGACGAATCTGTTTCGAGCGGTGACCCGTCCGCCTCGACGAACACCTCGAACGGATACTCACGGTAGGTTCCCGTGACGGGCGCGACGATGGTCGTGCTGGAGTTTCGGTTTCCGATATCGTTTTGAACGACCACGGCCGGCCGCGTCTTCTTCATCTCGTGTCCTTCGGCGGGGTCGAGCCGGACGATTACTACATCGCCTCGTCGCACGTCCGTGCCGTCACTCATCGAGCCGTTCCCACGCTTCGTCGGACGCTTCGCTCCACTCCTCGGCGAGTGCCTCCGCGCTCTCTGAGGCGTCCCGATAGGCGGTTGCCAGCTCGTCGTCGTCCGGCCGGTCGGACTCGACCTCAACGACAGCGACGGTTACGCGCTTGTTCGCGTACTCGGTGCCAAGATACACTCGACCCCGGTCGTCCGTCTCGTTCGTTTTGAGGTCCGTCGCGTCGACTTTCATGGACATACGGTATTGGCCCACCGCTGATAGGTGTTGCCCACTATTACCCACAATGCCCGGCGGAGGTTGCGGTATGTATTATCGATTTTAGCAGGTGGTTTTACGAACGGATATCCTCAGGAGATTCCCGCGATGGGAGCGACGATAGTCAAACTGCGGTGGCGCGCGCCTCGCGGGCCGCCGAAGGCGTGCCCGCGAGCGCGTGCGAGGGATGAAGCGAGTCGCCCGTGGGCGACGAGCGAATCGGCTGGGGAGGGTGTGGCTGAAAACTGTGTCCGTGTGTCACGAAGTCGTGTTTGTTACACAACCACTGAAACACACGTACAGAATCGGTTGGAGAGGGTGTGGCTGAAAACTGTGTCCGGTTGTCGCGAAGTCGTCTCTCTCACACAGCCACGATCAACGTAGTGAATCAGTTGGGGAGGGTGTGACAAAGTAGTGCCCGGGTATCGTACGGTGGTGTTAGGCGTCTATTCCACGGATTCGGCTCGTCGTGGCCGCCTTATTTCGCGGTCGGGGTCACGTCGCCGACAGCATCCATCACCTGCGCCGCCGCGCTCGCAGCCAACCCACGAGCGACCTCGTCGGCGTCGGCCTCGGCAATGCCCGTCTCTAACTCGTCCCGGTCGGGTGTGAACCCAGCAGAAACGGGGTGGCCAGCCGGGGGATTCACCGCGACGGTGGCTTGCGGGCCGTTCGAACCGACCGAGAGCTCTGAGCCGACGGCGTAGCTGTCCGGGAGGTACGACTCGGTGCGCGAGACGATGCCGGCCACCGTCTGTCGCAGCCGCCGCTCCTGTTCCGGCGAGAGGTCGACCGGCGTGGGTTCACCGGCATCGGTGACGCCCGGCGATCCCGCATACGGGTTATTGCCGTTCATCGAAGACAACAATGGTATGTGAACCGTCGGTAAAAAGTCGTCGACATGTGTCACCGAGAACCACACCATGGGTCGCCCAGCAGATCGGCTCTACCCGATCGAGCGCTCGGGTATCTCACACAACCGGCTCTGCCTCGCCGTAGGCGGCGATCACGACAGCCGTGGTAAACCGCGTCTCGTCGGCTGTCGCAGTCTCCACGTGCGTCGCACGGTCGGTGAGATTCCAGTCGCGGAGGGCTGCACCGGCGTCCAAGCCGGCGTGGATCCGGTCGCGAACGTCGTCCGGGTCCTCACCGGTGACTTCATAAAAGAGTCCAGGTCCCGGACCGGTCGCCCAACCCAGACCGGCAGCGACGTCCGGATGACGGCGGGGTGCGCGTGTCTCCGCGGATCCCGTCGCCCCCGACCGTCCCCCTTCACGGAAGTCGACCGCGTCGCTCGGCCCGACGGTCCGACGCGCTTCAACGACGGTGAGTGCCCCGCCCGCGGGTCCGAGGTCGGGGGCGGCCTCAACACGCGTCACGGTCGCGTCAGCGGGGACGACAGACGACACCGCGACGAGGTTGTAGTTGTGAAGGTTCGCCTCGGCGAGCGCGGCGTCGTACGAGGCCATCGCAGTCTCGGCGACACCGACGCCGCCGGCGACGTGAATCGGCTTCATCACTCGTTCGTCGACGGCGAAGGAGGTAATGCGTTACGAGCGCGACCGGCCGCGGGAGTGCAACGATACGCGGAGGCGACGATACGCGGAGACGACAACAGGGCAGTGTGTCGGCGGCTCAGTACTGGTAGTTTATGACCTGTTCGTCGGTGCTCTCTGCGTCGGCAAGCTTCTCGCGGGCGCGTTCGAAGTCAGACTGGACCACTTCGGTGCGGCCGTCACGGATCGCAAACATCCCGGCCTCGGTCGCGAGCGAAGCGATGTCTGCGCCGCTGTATCCCTCAAGATCCGAAGCGACCGTACTCACGTCAACGTCGTCATCAACGTTCATATCGCCGGTGTGGATGTCAAGGATTCGGGCGCGGCCTTCAGCGTCCGGCTCCGGTACCTCGATAAGCCGGTCGAATCGGCCGGGTCGCAAGATCGCCTCATCGAGCATGTCAAAGCGGTTAGTGGCCGCCATGATCCGTACCTCGCCGCGCTCGTCGAAGCCGTCCATCTCCGAGAGCAGCTGCATCATCGTGCGCTGGACTTCGGCGTCGCCGGAGGTCTTCGAGTCGGTCCGTTTCGAGGCGACCGCGTCGATCTCGTCGATGAAGATGACCGCGGGTTCACGCTCTGCGGCGAGTTCGAACAGATCACGGACGAGCCGTGAGCCCTCGCCGATAAACTTGCGGACGAGCTCGGAGCCGGCCATCTTGATGAACGTGGCGTCGGACTCGTTGGCGACCGCCTTCGCCAGCATCGTCTTCCCGGTGCCCGGCGGCCCGTGGAGCAGGACGCCACTCGGCGGCTCGACGCCGACCGTCTCGAACTGCTCCGGGTTCTCGAGCGGGTCCTCGACGGCTTCACGCACCTCGCGTATTTGTTCGTCGATGCCGCCGATATCGGCGTACGCGACCGACGGTGACTCTGTGACCTCCATCGCCTGTGCGCGCGAGTCGGTCTCGTCGTCGAGGACCTGCTGTACGGCGAAGGAGTCGTTGATCGCGACCCGGTCGCCGGGACGGAGGTCGGCGTCGAGCCGGGTCGCCGTCTGTGTCAGTACCTCCTGGTTGTTGCCGTGTTGTTTGATAACGACGCCGTCGTCAGTGATTTCTTCGACCGAGGCGATGTACAGCGACGACGTCTTCAACACCTCGTTCTCGCGTTTGAGCGTGTCGACGTCCGCTTTGAGGTCGCCTCGGCGGCCCTCTGCCTGCGAGAGCCGGTCTTCGAGTTCGTCGTTCACGTGGACGATCCGCTGATAGTGTTGCCGGATCGCCTCGAGGCGCTCCGCCTCGCTCATCTCCGGATCGAGTTCCAGACGCGGGCGGTCCGGTAGTGAGGGGCTATGAGACATTCGCTAAACACTGATAGGAGACGCGCGTAAATGTGCCTTTGGGTCACGGCGGCGAGACGGGTGTTCGACACGCAGGCGGGCGGCGAGACCGACGTATCACACCACAGACGAACGGCGGGACACACCCGAGCCGACGGTGATTCAGGCCGTCTCGAAGCCGTCTTCGAAGACGAACGTGCCGTCGCGCTGGATGACCTCACCGTCGACCTCGATTACCGAGTCGACGCTCATGTCGACGATCATATCCACGTGTTCTGCAGACTCGTTGACCGTGTTCGTCTCACCGACCGTTTCCGGGTACGCCGACCCGACCGCCATGTGGACGGTGTCTCCCATCTTCTCGTCGAACAGCATATTGTAGGTAAACTGGTCGATCGCACGGTTCATCCCGATACCTAGCTCCCCAAGGTACCGGGACCCTTCGTCGGTCTCGAGGATGCCCGTCAGCAGCTCCTCGTTTCGGTCGGCAGCGTGTGAGACGACGCGTCCGTCCTCGAATCGAAGCTTGACGCCATCGATTTCTCGGCCGTACCGGTACAATGGGAGGTCGAAATGGACCACACCGGAGACGCTCTCGCGAACCGGCGCCGTGAACACCTCGCCGCCGGGCAGGTTCGCCTCGCCGGTGTCGTTCTCTGCGGTGTTGCCGGCGATCGACATCGTGAGGTCCGTCTCATCGCCCGATCGTATCCGGACCGTCTCGGCGTCGTCGAGTATCTCGACCAGCTGTGCCTGAAAAGCTCCCTGTGACTCCCAGTCGATCGAGACGGCGTCCCACACGAAGTCCTCGTACGCCTCGGTGCTCATCCCAGCCAACTGGGCATGGCCCGCGGTCGGATACTGCGTGAGACACCAGCGCTTCGAGAGGCGTTCACGTTTCACTGCCTCCATCGCCCGGTTGTACGCGGCGTTCGTCTCGGGGGCGACATCGGCACCCTCGGTAACGTTCGCGCCGCCGCGGGCGATCACAAACACGTCGGTCTCTTCGTACAGCGCCCGGCGGTGTGCCGGCTCCTCGAACGAGTCCGCCGCGCGCTTGTACGCCCGGTCTGCGCGCTGTGAGTACGAGAGGAACACCGGCTGTGCACCGCGATCGCCGCAGATCTCGTGGAGTGCAACTGCGAGGTCCTCGGCGGCCGGTGGAAGCTGGACGACGACCGTGTCACCGGCCTCGATGCCGGTCGAGTGCGTCGCGATAGTCTCGGCATGTTCGCGTATTCGCGGGTCCATACGGCCCGTTCTCACCGCGACAAATTACCGCTTGTGGCCGGCCGGTCCGCGCGGGTCAGTTCACGCGAGTTGGTCCGCGCCGGTCACCCAACGAGCACCCAGCCGCCGAGCAGCAAGAGGAGCCCGCCGGCAAGGTGGTCAAGCCACCGGCCAGCCCGCGGCGAGCGAAGTGCCCCCGCGGCGCCGTCGGCGACGACGGCCACGCCGCCGAGGTACGTTGCCGTGAGCCCGGCGTATGTGACGCCGAGGACGGCGAGCGACGTCTCGTCGGCTCCCGTGCCGCCGGCGCTCGCCGCGAAGCCGGGCAAGAACGCGAGAAAGAACAGCGCGACCTGTGGATTCAACGCGTTGACGAGGAACCCCTCGCGGACCCCACCGGTCGCAGCTCCGGACTCATCGTCGCCCGCAGAGCGGAGCGTATCGATCCCGAGATACCAGAGATAGAGCGCACCGGCGACCTGTATCACGCGCTCTGCGCCCGGAACGGTCCGGTACACAGCCGCAACGCCGACGACAACGAGCGTCGTGTGAAACAAGATACCACTGGTGACACCGAGGGCGGCGCGAAGCCCTGCGTCCCGGCTCTCGAGACCGCGCGAGAGGACGAACAACGTGTCCGGGCCAGGAACGACGATCAGCGTCGCGGCCGCGAGTATGAACAGGGCATACGTCGAAGGATCGACGGCGAAGGCGGTCACTACACCGGGGTGTGAAGCGTTCGGGCAAAAACGCCCCGGGTCGCTCCGGTGGCGACCGGCCACTTACACCCCATCGACCACTCACGTCTCTATCGACCACTCACATCCCTCCATCGACCGCTCACGTCTCTCCATCGACCACTCACATCACCCATCGATCACTCACGTGCCTCCATCGGCCGACTACCGTCAAACGTGACAGCGATGCGGCACAGTAACTTTATTTCTATAACGATCCATTATCATATTGCATTATGAAGAAACTCATCAACGATCCTGACGACGTGGTCGACGAGATGCTCGAGGGAATGGTAGCAGCTCACCCCGACCGACTCCGGCGGCTACCGGACACCCAAGTCGTGGTACGCGATGACGGCCCGCTTGACGGGAAAGTCGGTGTCGTAAGCGGCGGCGGCAGCGGCCACGAGCCGACACACGCGGGCTACATCGGTGACGGGATGCTCGACGGCGCGGCCGCCGGCGACGTGTTCTCCTCGCCAACCGCCGACGAGTTTGAGGCGCTGATCGACGCCTGTGACGCCGGTGAGGGCGTCTTAGCGGTAATCAAGAACTACGAGGGCGACGTGATGAACTTCGAGACCGCCATCGAGCTGGCCGAGATGGAGGGTGTCGACGTCGAGACGGTCGTCGTCGACGACGACGTCGCGGTCGAAGACTCACTGTACACCTCCGGACGTCGCGGCGTCTGCGGAACGATCCTCGTTCATAAGGCCGCCGGCGCCAAGGCGGCAGCGGGTGCCGACCTCGATGAAGTGAGACGGGTCGCACAGAAGGTCGTCGACAACGTCGGCACCATGGGGATGGCGCTCACCTCCTGTGTCACACCCGAGAAGGGCGAGCCGACGTTCGACCTCGGCGAAGACGAGATCGAGCTCGGCATCGGTATTCACGGCGAGCCCGGCACCGAGCGAACTGACGTGATGTCTGCTGACGAGGTCACCGACGCGCTGACCGAGTCGGTCCTTGAGGACTTGGACGTAGACGGCGACGAAGAGGTCCTCACGATCGTCAACGGCATGGGCGGCACCCCACAGATGGAGTTGTTCGTTGTGAACCGGCGGCTGCAGGCGCTCATGGACGAGCACGGGCTCGAGACGTGGGACGCCTGGGTTGGTGACTACATGACCTCACTGGATATGGCAGGTTGTTCGATCACGGTGTGTGTACTCGACGACGAATTAAAGGAGCTGCTCGGCGCGCCAGCCGACACGCCCGGGCTGAAGCGCCAATGAGCGAGGACGGTGTCGCGGCCGTCGCGGCCGTCGAGCGGGTCGCCACACGCATCGAGGCCGAGCGCGACTATTTGACGGAGCTCGACTCGGCCATCGGTGACGCCGACCACGGCGGCAACATGGCCCGCGGCTGGGCGGAAGCGGCCGACGCGGTCGCCGAACTCGACGACCCCGATGCCGCAGCGGTCGTCAAGACGACCGGTAAGACCCTGATGTCCGAGGTCGGCGGTGCCTCCGGTCCCCTCTTTGGCGGGTCACTCGTGTTCGCCGCCGCCGAACTCGACGGTGGGGTCACCGCCGAAAGCGCCGTGGCCTTCGCGGAGACGTACCTCGAGAAGGTCACGGACAGAGGCGACGCGAGGGTCGGCGACCAGACGATGGTCGACGCGCTCACTCCCGCGGTCCACACGTTCATAAAGTCGATCGAGGTCGACGAGCTACCGCCGCTCACCGCGCTCGCAAAGGCCGTAGACGCCGCCGAGCGCGGGGTGGCATACACCGTGCCGATCCGCGCCAGCAAGGGACGGGCCTCGTACCTCGGCTGGCGGTCGGTCGGCCACCAAGATCCGGGAGCGACCAGCACATTGTTCATTCTCGAGGAGTTGCTCGCGGCCGCGGAGGCGGCACTCGACACGACAGCGCCCGAGTCGGCCGACGCAACGTCACCGACGATTCCAGACGAGGAGGCGTGATGGTCGGGCTCGTCGTCGTCTCACACAGCGCGCGCGCTGCCGCTGGCATCGTCGAAGTGGCGAGCGAGATGGGTGGAGACACCCGGATCGAAGCCGTCGGCGGGGATGGCCAGGGTGGACTCGGGACGGTCCCGGACGACATCGAGACCGCGCTCGCCGCGGCCGACGGGGGCGACGGGGTCGTCGTGCTCGTCGACTTGGGGAGTGCGGTGATGAACGCCGAAGTCGCCATCGAGTTGAGCGACGTCGATGCGGTGATCGCCGACGCCCCGGTCTTAGAGGGCGCGGTGAACGCGGCCGTCACGGCGACGGACCCGACGGCGACGCTCGAGACCGTGTGTGAGGCAGCCGAGGCGGCTCGAGACATCGACAAAACCTGAACGCCCAATCACTCGAGCTCGAGTAGCGCTCGTACGTCCTCGCGGGTCGAACACGTCAACGCTTCTGCCGCGAGGGCGGCTGCCTCCTCGGTGTCCGTCTCCATGACGCGCGCTTTCACCGCCGGAACAGTCACAGCGCTCATGCTGAGCTCGTCGAGCCCGAGACCGACGAGCAGCGACGTGAGGGCCGGATCACCGGCCATCTCGCCGCACATACCGACCCAGGCGTCACCTGCGTGTGCAGCCGTCACAGTGTGGTCGATCGCCCGCAACACCGCCGGGTGGAGCGGATCGTGGAGGGTAGCGACACCGTCGTTCTCGCGGTCAGCGGCCATCACGTACTGCGTGAGGTCGTTCGTGCCGATGCTCAGGAAGTCGAGCCGCTCGGCGAGCCGGTCCGCAAGAAAGACGGCCGCGGGCGTCTCGACCATCGCTCCAAGTGACGGGATAGCGAACTCGACACCGGCCGTCTCGAGCGCATCAGCGACGGCATCGATCCGGTCGAGCACCGCAGTCACCTCCTCAAGGCGCGCAACCATCGGGAGCATCACCGCGAGGCCGTCACCCTGTGCGCTTGCCGCTGCCCGCAACAGCGCCCGCAGCTGCGTCTCGAAGAGATCTGCGTGTTCGTCCACCGAGAGGCGGACGCCGCGGCGACCGAGAAACGGGTTCGGTTCGGTCGGAAGGTCGAGATACGAGATCGGCTTGTCCCCGCCGACATCAAGCGTCCGCACGACGACGCGGTTATCGGGAAACACCGCCATGGCCTCGGTGAACGCCGCGTACAGTTCGTCCTCGTCTGGGGGCCTCTCCCGGTCGAAGTAAAGGAACTCCGTGCGAAAGAGGCCGATTCCGTCAGCGCCGCGCGCCGCTGCCGGATCGAGCTCCGTCACCGAGCCGACGTTGGCGGCCACCTCGATCGGTTTGCCGTCTGCAGTCTCGACGGGAGCGTCTCGGACGGGAGCGGTGACGCCGCCGGCCGCCGCCCGGCGCTCTGTGCTGGGATCGACGACGACCTCCCCTGCCTCACCGTCAACGAGCACCTCGGTACCCGCCTCGATCGCGTCGAGCTCGTCGCCGACGCCGACGACGGCCGGTATCGACAGGGCGCGAGCGATGATCGCGGCGTGAGCGGTTCGCCCGCCGGTCGCGGTGACGATACCCGCAACGGCGTCTGGGTCGAGCGCCGCGGTGTCGCTCGGTGTCAATCGCTCGGCGAGCAGGACCGTATCGGCGGGTAGTGAGGCGAGATCGACGGCCTCAACGCCGAGCAGGGCAGCGAGGAGTCGATCACGAACGTCGCGGAGGTCGTCCGCGCGCTCGGCCATCCGCCCGTCCATCGCCTCGAACTGGTTGATAGCCGCCTCGAAGCGGGCCGAGACGGCGTGTGGGGCCGGGGTCCCGTCGTCGATGGCGTCTTGGATGTCGTCGACGAGCCCCGGGTCGTCGAGAAACTGCTGGTGTGCCTCGAAGACGGCCGCCTCATCCTCGCCGACGCTGGCGGCGGTCCGGGTGCGTGCCGTCTCGAGCGCCTCACGAACCTCGTCTTGGGCCGTCTCGAAGCGGCTTCGCTCGTGTTCGACGTTCACGTCCGCCGGAGCGGGACGTGGAGGCAGCGTCAGCTCGTCGGCGGGTCGGTGCCACCGGACGACGCCCACACCCGTGAGCGGCGTGCTCCCCACGCCGGTCAGCGTTCTCACGACGCCTCACCCTCGTCTTCGACCGTGCTCGTCAGGATCGCCGCGACCGCGTCGAGCGCCGCGGCCGCGTCCGGCCCCTCGGCGACGAGCCTGACCGACTCCCCCTGGGTGACGTTCAGTCCGGTCACCGCGAGCATGCTGTTCGCACTCACCAGCTCGTCGGCGCCGTCCGTGCCCCGTCCGATCTCGACTGTCGCGTCGAACGTGTTCACGGTCTGGACGAGCGAGGAAGCGGGCCGCGCGTGGAGTCCCGCCGCCGGGACGACTTCGACAGTGCGTTCCATACCGGTCGATCGTGGGTGATCGATATGACGCTGTCGTCGTCTGTGGGATCGTCGGCGACGACGCGGTCACACCAAAGCGCGTTTCGCCGACGCGGGTCCCGCCGACGCGAAGTGTCGTGGTTTTTACCCGGACCGGCCGTTTCCTCGAATATGCAGACCCACATCGTTCCCGTGGGCTTCGATTACGACCGGATGATCGCGCCGCTCATCCGCGACCAGTTCGACGTCGATCGGGTGATTCTGCTCGAGGGCACAATCGGCAGCGAGGCC
>Ga0209965_1000979_pt1 | contig 10141 bp, 8 predicted proteins | sample SalPon2_B_H2O_MG_FD_185707 | JGI IMG/M metagenome (GOLD analysis project Ga0209965, IMG submission 185707) | Salt pond water microbial communities from South San Francisco under conditions of wetland restoration - Salt Pond MetaG R2_B_H2O_MG... | ecosystem: Environmental > Aquatic > Non-marine...
GACGAACACGGCGATGCCGCCGAGGCCCGTGCTGAGGACGGCGTGAATCCGAAGCTGATCGAGCAGTTCGTGCGCGTCGCCGGTGACCGTCAGGAGTTCGTGCACGTCGCTCCCGAGTTCACACCGTGGCAGGAAGTCCATCGCGACGTGGAGGAAGATACCGGCGGCGAAGCCGAAAACGACGCCCCGAACGGCCGCGGAGGCCGGGAGCTGAATCAGGCTGGAGACGATAGCCGCGATGCCCACGCCCGCCGCCGGGAGGAGGAGCACGGTCGGGTTCCGGCCCTTCGAGACGAGGCGTCGCGCCGCCGCGTAGCCCGCCGGCCCCTTGTGCGAGACGATGGCGAGGCCGAGGATGGGACCGAGCGTCGGCATGTTGCCGTAGACGATACCGATGATCAGCCCCGCGGAGAAGGCGTGGGCCGAGAGTTCGGCGACGGTGCGGTCGAGCGGCAGGTCGTAGTGGGCGAGTCGGTGGCCGACGGTGTGGCCGGCGAAGCCCACAAGAAGGCCGAGCGCGACGCCGAACCCGCCGAAGTTGGCGTCGTGGGCGATGGCCTGCGGGACGAGAAAGACGGCCGCGCTGGTGATCATCGCGCCGGCGGCGAGCCCGTAGCCCCAGACGAGCGCCCAGGACCGGTCGCCGAGCGTTCGCCGACCGAGCGGGATACCGAGCGCCATCGCGACGAAAGCCACCCACGAGATACCGATGAGTTTCCAGGCGCCGATAGTCGTCGCGAGTGCCGAGAGGACGACGAAGACGCCGGCACTGGCGAGGCCGACGGTGGAAGAGACGCGCATATTAACAACGAAACCACCGCAATTAATAATACGTTCGATTCGGCTATCGCGTGGCCGACTTCCACGCCCGCAGGTCGAGCACCTCGCCGTCGACGTCCTCGGCGTCGCGGGCCGCCCACACGAACATGGGCGCCACGTCGGCCGGGTCGCGGCCCTTGCCGCCGCTGAGGTCGGTGGCGACGTAGCCGGGGTCGACGACGGCGACGGACTGGTCGATGTCGGCCGCGAAGCCCCGAACTAGCGCCTCGGCGCCTGCCTTCGAGACGGCGTAGGCACCCATCCCCGGCGTCGACTCTCGGGCGACGCTCCCCGACGGGACGAGGATTCGCGCGTCGGGCGCGAGATGTGGCAGCGCCTCACGGATCGTCGTGAAGACGCCGCGCAGGTTGGTGCGCATGGTGTCGTCGAAGCGCGAGTACGACTCCTCCCCGAGCGGGCTCTTTCCGGGTGGACCGTGGTTGACGGCGGCGTTCGCCACCACCACGTCGATAGCGCCCTCGCCGGCGGCCGTCTCCATCAACCGCTCCACGTCGAACTCGTCGCGGACGTCCGCCCGCACCGCGGTTACCGAGCCGTCGGCCGACTCGACGACCGACTCCAGGTCGTCGAGCGTACGAGCACAGCAGGTGACGTGGGCGTCCTCGGCCGCGAACCCCTGCACGACGCTCGCACCGATTCCCCGACTCGCTCCCGTAACGACAGCGTTCGTTCCGTCCATAGCCGTCGTTGGCGTGGGAGCCGCATGAATCCCCGGACGGTGTGCGGCCGAACCGTGTGAATGTTAGTCAATAACGGATGTTAATTTGCGTTTTACTAACTTTACTTCGGAATTTTTAATCCGTTCCGGGACGAATTCGAGAGTATGAGTAAAGCAACCATCTCCGACGAGCAGTCAGCGGACGACTACTATCTCCCCGGCGTGTCCGTCGCCACGGAACCCGGCCCCATCGAGCAGTTCCTCACCCGTCTGTTCCGGCGCCGCGGCCGGTTGTGAACACGCGTCGTTTTTACCCTCTCGCCGGTTCGGTTCGGGAATGAACCTCCGCGCCTTCGACCCGGCCCACGTCGTCGCGGCACACTTGGTCGTTCTCGTCGCCGTGATTCACCTCGCACTCGGCGTCAGTAACTGGCTGACGTATCTGAGTGCCGGCATCCTCGTCCCACCCGACCTGCGGTGGCCGCTGTTCGTCCTCTCGGGAGTCGCCCTCGTCGGGGGCCTCGTCGCTGCCGTCGGGGGCGCGGAGCGTCGCCCGCTATACGTCGGCGGCATCGTCCTGATGGTCCTCTACGTCGGGGGCTACTTCGCGTGGCACGCGAGCGGCCATCGCCCGCTCTTTTTCGTCGGTCCCGGCACCCACCACGGCGGGTCGACGCTCGCGTATCTGGCCGCGCACGTCGTCGCCGGACCCGTCGAAACGCTCGCACTCGCCTCCGAGACGGCGCTCGCGGCACTGCTCGGCTACTTCCTGTACCGGACGTAACGGCGTCGCACCATCGTTGCAGGTGCGGCGCACGCTTTTGTCGGCACCCGTCGAAGGAGGCCCATGGCACGCGACCCGTTCGTCGTGGTCGGTGGCGACGCCGCCGGCCTGAGTGCAGCGAGCAAGTTCCGCCGCGAGGTCGACCGGGACGTGATCGTCTTCGAGAAAGGGCAGTGGATCTCCTACGCCCACTGCGGGACGCCCTACTTCGTCGAGGGGTCGGTCGAACGGCTGACTGACCTGCTGTCGCTCTCGCCCGCCGCGGCCGAGGAGCGCGGGATCGACCTCCGGCGTGGCCACGAAGTCGTGTCCGTCTCGCCCGAGGATCGAACCGTTACCGTCCGCGCGGACGGCGAGCGCTTCGACCAGCCGTACGCCGAGTTGCTCGTCGCGACGGGCGCGAGCGCCGCAGCCGGGCCGTTCGACACCGCACTCGACGGCGGCTTCACCCTCCACGGCCTCGACGACGCCGCGGCCATCGACGCCTATCTCGCGGCGCCGGACGAGTACGACCGTGACCGCCTCGGCGACGGCCCGGTCGACACCGACCGCATCGACCACAACGCCGCGCTCGACCCGCCGGAGCGGGCGGCCGTCGTCGGCGGCGGCTACGTCGGCGTCGAGATGACCGAGGCGCTGGTCGCCCGCGGCGTCGAGGTCCACCTCTACCAGCGGTCCGACCGCCTCCTCCCGCCGTTCGGCGCGGCGGTCGGCGAACGGGTCGAGTCAGCCCTCGAATCGCAGGGCGTCACGGTCCACACCGGGATGACCGTCGAGGAACTCGTCGGCGAGGGTCGAATCGACGCCCTGCGCGTCGACGGCGAGACGCGCCCGGTCGACATGGCGGTCGTCGGCATCGGCGTCGAACCGAACACGGCCCTCCTCGACGGGACGGGCGTCGACCGGGGACCGAAGGGCGCGATCCGAACTGACGGCCACGGGCGGACGAGCCTCCCGGCCGTCTACGCCGCGGGCGACGTGGCGACCACGCGCCACGCGGTGACGGGCGAGGAAACGTGGATCCCCCTCGGGCTGACGGCGAACCGCGCGGGGCGGGCCATCGGCTCGACGGTCGCCGGCGATCCGACGCCCGTCGGGGACGTGGCCGGGACGGCGGTAGTGAAAGCCTTCGACCTCGAATGCGGACGGGTCGGGCTCCTCGCCGAGGCGGCGGCCGACGCCGGCTTCGACCCCGTCAGCGAGACGATCACCGCAGGATCGCGCTCGGGCTACTACCCCGGCGGCGACGAGACGGCGGTCACGCTCGTCGCCGACCGGACGAGTGGGCGCGTCCTCGGCGGTGCCATCGCCGGCGAGGACCGCGCAGCCGTTCGGATCGACACGCTCGCGACGGCCATCGAGGCCGACCTGACCGTCGCGGAACTCGAACGCCTCGACCTGGCGTACGCGCCGCCCTTCAGCCCCGTCTGGGATCCCGTCCTCGTCGCGGCGAAGGTGCTGAACGGGCGGCTATGAGAGGGATGATTGTACGTCAGTACCAGCGTGGTGCCGAACGGGGCGGCACCACGCCGGTAACCGGTTAGCATAAACGCTATGACTCGGTTCCGGCGAGCCCGCGGGCGGGCGATCACCGCGCGAGCGTGGCGGGTAGTATATACGGATCACGTCCCTACGGGTGGGTATGAACGGTACTCCGTCGACGGGGTCGGCCGACGGGCGGTCGGTCGTCGTCGTCGGCAGCGGGTTCGGCGGCCTCTCGACGGCCTGCTATCTCGCCGACGCCGGCGCTGACGTGACCGTCCTGGAAAAAAACGAACAGCTCGGCGGCCGGGCCAGTCGCCTCCACGCCGACGGCTTCCGGTTCGACATGGGGCCCTCCTGGTATCTCATGCCCGACGTGTTCGAGGACTTCTTCGGCGACTTCGACCGACGGCCGGACCAGTACTACGGTCTCGAGCGTCTCGACCCCCACTACCGCATCTTCTTCAAGGACGGCGACCGGGTTGATCTGCTCCCGGAGTTCGACGCCAACCGCGAACTGTTCGAGTCCTACGAACCCGGCGCTGGCGAGGCGCTACAGGCGTATCTGGACCAGGCCGAATACACCTACGACGTGGGGATGGAGCATTTCGTCTACGAGGACCGCGCCCGCCTGCGCGACTTCGTCGACCTCGACGTCCTCCGGTACGCCAACGGGCTCTCCCTGCTCGGGACGATGCAAGAGCACGTCGAGGACTACTTCGACCACCCAAAGCTGCAACAGATCGTCCAGTATTCTCTCGTGTTCCTCGGCGGCGCGCCGGACAACACGCCCGCACTCTACAACCTGATGAGTCACGTCGACTTCAATCTCGGCGTCTACTACCCCGAGGAGGGGATGGGCGGGGTCGTCGACGGCGTCGTCGCGATGGCCGAGGAACTCGGCGTCACGTTCCACACGGACCACCCGGTCGCGGCGATCAGGGGTCAGGAGGGCGGCTTCGCCGTCCGTACCGAGGACGGCCGCGAGTTCTTCCCCGACGAGGTGGTCTCCGACGCCGACTACGCCCACACCGAGCAGGAACTCCTCGTTCCCGAGGACCGCCAGTACGACGCCGACTACTGGGACTCGCGCACCTACGCGCCATCGGCCTTTCTCCTCTATCTCGGCGTCGAGGGCGACGTGGATCCGCTGGCCCACCACACGCTCGTCCTGCCGACCGACTGGGACGCCCACTTCGACACCATCTTCGGCGACGACCCCTCGTGGCCCGAGGAGCCGGCGTACTACCTCTGTGTCCCCTCTGAGACGGACGACACCGTCGCCCCCGAGGGACACAGCAACCTCTTTGCCCTCGTCCCCATCGCCCCCGGCCTCGACGACGGCCCGGAGCGCCGCGAGCAGTTCCGCGACTTGTTGCTCGACGACATCGCCGAACACACCGGCGTCGACATCCGGGACCGCATCGTCTTCGAGGAGTCCTTCTGCGTCTCCGACTTCGCCGACCGGTACAACAGCGCGCAGGGCACGGCGCTTGGCCTCGCACACACGCTCCGCCAGACCTCGCTGCTCCGGCCGCCACACGCCTCGACCGAGGTGGACGGCCTCTACTTCACCGGCTCCTACACGACGCCCGGCATCGGCGTGCCGATGTGTCTCATCAGTGGCCGCCTGACGGCCGAACGGATGGCGAAAGAGCGACGATGACGGCCGCCGCGGCGCGGTATCTGGTGAAGCTGTCGCGCCCGCGGTTCTGGCTCTATCTGGCCGGCCCCGTCGCCGTCGGCGTCGTCTACGGCGCGGCGTCGACGGCCGACCTGTTCACGTCGACGACGCTCACCCTCTTCGCGTACTTCCTGCTCCCCGCGAACGTGCTCCTCTACGGCGTCAACGACGTGTTCGACGCCGACGTGGACGTGGAGAACCCGAAAAAGGAGGGCCGCGAAGTGCGCTACGGCGGGGACCGACTCGTCCCAGTCGCCGTCGGCGTCAGCGGCCTCCTCGTCCTCGCACCGGCGGCGCTGACGCCGCCGCTCGCGTGGCCGTGGCTCGCCGGCTTCCTCGCGCTCGGGGTGGCCTACAGCGCGCCGCCGCTCCGGCTGAAGATCCATCCGCCGCTCGACTCCCTCTCGAACGGGCTGTACGTCCTGCCCGGCGCCGCGGCCTACGCGGCCGTCGCCGGCGCCCACCCGCCCCCCATCGCCGTCGTCGGCGGGTGGCTGTGGACGATGGCGATGCACACCTTCTCCGCGATTCCCGACATCGAGCCGGACCGCCGCGCGGGCATCGAGACGACGGCGACGATGCTCGGCGAGGGGCTGACGTACGCCTACTGCGCCGTCTGCTGGGCGCTCGCCGCCGTCGCCTTCGGCCTGCTCGACGTTCGGCTCGGCGCCCTCATCGGGCTGTACCCCGTCGGCGTCGTCCTCGTCGCCCGGTCGTCGGTGGCGGCCGACCGGGCGTACTGGTGGTTCCCCGCCGTCAACACCGTCGTCGGCGCGCTCATCACGATGGGCGGCCTCTGGGGGCTCGTCCATGGCTAACGGGAGCGACGGCGGCGACGGTGGGGCGGGGGCAGTCACGACGCCCACGCCCACCCGCCACGACGCCCGAGCCGAGATGCAGGCCCGCCTCGACGCCCTGATCCGCGAGAATCGTTTCACCATCGCCGTCGTCTTCCCCGTCGTCGGCGCCGTCCTCCTCGTCGCGAGCGCGGAGGGAGTCGTCCCCCCACCGTTCGCGTTCGACCCCATCCTCATCCTGCTCGGAACGCTCGTCATGCGCTCGCCGTTACTGGTGGGCATCGCACCGCTGATCGACCGCAAGGCGGCGGTCGGTATCGCCGGGCTCGCCGGCTACGCCTACGCCATCGAGTTCGTCGGCCTGCGGACCGGATGGCCCTACGGCGACTTCCACTACGCCATCGACCTCGGCCCGACCGTCGCCGGCGTTCCCGTCGGCCTGCCCGTCTTCTTCCTGCCGCTGGTCTGTAACGCCTACCTGCTCTGCCTGCTCCTCCTCGGTCCCCGAGCGCGGGCGGCGAGCGTCCGCCTCCCGGCCGTCATCGGCACCGTCGTCGCGATGGACCTCGTGCTCGACCCCGGCGCCGTGGCGCTCGGCTTCTGGACCTACCCCGCCGGCGGCGCCGTCTACGGCGTCCCGCTCTCGAACTTCGCGGGCTGGGTGTTGTCGGCGACGGTGACCGTGCTCGTTCTCGATTCCGTCCTCGACCACTCGGCGCTGTCCGACCGGCTGGAAACCTGCGAGTTCGCGCTCGACGATCTGGTGAGTTTCGTCCTGCTCTGGAGCGCGGTCAACGTCTACTTCGGCAACTGGGGGGCCGCAGCGGTCGGCAGCCTGTTCGCGCTCGGACTGGTGCGGGCGGCGCGGTTCGATTCGCGGGCGTTCGTGCCGCGGTGGCTGTAGACCCCTCGAATCGACTCGCAGGAGAGACGCACCGACCCGGCCGTCTAGGTCAGCCGCCGGAGCCCCTCGACCGCGCCGCGCAGGAGACGACGACCGACCCCACGGCTCGGGTCGCGCCCGCGGTCGGGGTCCAGATCCCCGGACATCTCGGGGACACAGCTCACCCGCATGAAGACGGTTTCGGGGTCGTGATTCCAGAGCCAGTGCCAGCGCGTCCGGGCGACGAGCGCGAGTTTTCTGGCCGTGCCGATGGAGGGAGTCTCGGAGAGCACGTCGTAGTTACGCCCGCGGATCAGTCGGTGGTGGTCGGCGTAGAGGACGGCGGCGACCAGCACCGGGAACTGGCAATCGTCGGGGAGGTACTCGATGCCCGCGACACCCTCGCGGTAGAGCGCCTCCGTGCGGCGGAGCTCCCGCTCCATCGCCTCTCGGAACTCGTCGGTCACCTCGAAGTTCCGGAGGTCGGACTCGCTGACACCGTACTCGTCGAGCGTCTCCTGGGGGAGGTAAATCCGGTCGCGTTCGACGATGTCCTCGCGCACGTCGCGAAGGAAATTCGAGAGCTGGAACGCCTCGCCGAGCGCCGTCGCGTGCGGGAGCGCACGCTCCGGGTCGTCGGGGTCCATCACTGCGGTCATCATCCGCCCCACCGCGGCCGCCGAGCCGTCCATGTACGCCCGGAGCTCCTCGAACGTCTCGTAGCGGCTCTTGGTCACGTCGGTCAACATCGCGTCGACGAACGTGTTCACGTCCGAATCGGGGATGTCGTGGGTCTCACGAAGGTCGGCGAAGGCGTCGAGCACCGGATCGTCGGTCGGTTCCTCGCCGAGCGCCGCCGCACGCAGACGTTCGAGCTCCGCCCGCTGTTCCGCGGGCGGGACGCCCTCGGCGTCGTCGACTACTTCGTCCGCTACCCGGAAGAAGGCATAGAGAACGTACGTCGACTCGCGGACGCGTTCGGGCAGGAGGCGGGTGGCGAGGTGGAACGTCTTCCCCGTACGCCGCTGAATCTCCTTCCCGCGAGCGACGCCGTCGTCGCTCACCATCGTCGGTACCCCTCCCCCGGACGGCGGACGCGAACGCGGCCGGCCGTGATCGTGACTGAATCGTGAACTGTCATGTCACCAGAACGTATCGCTGCAGTCGTAGACAACCCCGTGGTTCGGACAGACGTACTTGCAGTGACGGCGATGCATCGCCGTCTCGCAACGGGGACACCGAGCAGGCATATGCTTATATACATTCCACATCGACATGACTGTTCCGCCGCTCGGTCGACCGATGTCGGGATGGAAACGTTTCGATCCGCAGGGCGTCGGTTTTTGAACCGAGAGGAGATGTGGAGGGTTCGGAAACGATCAGTCGCTCAGTCGATCAGCACTCCGACCAGCCACACGACTCGCAGGTCTTGCAGCCTTCGGAGTAGTAGAGACTCATCGAGCCGCATTCGGGACACTCGGGGCTCTCGCCGGCCGCGAGCAGGTCGGCGGTATCGTCGGCCGCGTCGTTCGCCACCGCCGCGCCGCCGTCGGCCTCGGGGCCGTCGTTCGCCGGCATCGGCGTCGCCCCCGCCTCGGCTTCGGCCTCCTCGAGTTCCGTCAGGTTCTGCTGTTTGGGGTACGGCCGGTCGATTTCGTCGTCGAGGTAGCGACGCATCGCCGTCCCGACGGCGTCCGGGATGGAGTTGATCTGTTCGCCCTTGTCCCACGCCACCTTCGGCGAGCGGATGCCCTGCAGTTCGGAGGCGATTTCGCGCGGGTCGACGCCCGAGCGCAGGGCCGTCGAGATGGTCTTCGCCAGCGCCTCGGTGAAGGAGGCGGTGAAGCCGCCGGAGTTGCCGATGTTGGCGAAGAGTTCGAACGGCCGGCCCGCCTCGTCCTCGTTGATGTTGACGTAGAGCTTCCCGTAGCCCGTGTCGACGCGCTGGGTGACGCCGTGGAGCACGTCGGGACGCGGACGCTTGGTGCCGAGTTCACGCTCGCCGTCGGCGGCCGCGAGCAGTTCCTCCACTTCGGCGTCGAGGGCGGCCTGCACGTCCTCGTTGTCGAGGAAGCCCTCGAGGCCACCGAACACCTCTTCGATCTGTTCGACCAGCGTCTCGGCGGCCTCGCCCTCGTCCGCGAACTCCGTGTTCTGGGCGCGGGTCGTCAACACCTGCTTCGAGCGCGTGCCGTCGCGGTAGACGGTGACGCCCTTCCCGCCGTGTTCGTAGATGTACCGATAGGCCTCGTCCATATCCTCGGCCGTCGCGCTGTTCGGGAAGTTGCAGGTCTTCGAGATGGCGGAGTCGACTCCCTCCTGACAGGCACACTGGACGGCCGCGTGTTCCTTCCCGGTCAGGTCGCCGGTGACGACGAACAGTTCGCCGATGGCGTTCGGCACCGTCTCCAGCCCTTCGACGCCGTCGAACTCGTTTGCGGCCATCTGCTCCTGGGCTTCCCGTTTCACGGCGTCGATGTCGAGGTCGTTCGCCTCCAGCGTCCGCAGGAAGTAGTCGTCGAACTCGACGAGCATCTCGTCGCCCTGCACGTCGTCGGAGACGTTCTTGTAGTACGCGACGTTGTAGATGGGCTCACAGCCGCCGGTGGTGTTGCCGACCATCGACGTGGTTCCCGTCGGCGCGATGGTGGTCGTGTTGTGGTTGCGGATCGGGAAGCCGTCGGCCCACTCGTCGGCGTCCTCGCCCGTGTGGTGCTCGAACCACTCGCGGTAGCCGGTGGGGTCGGCGTACTTCGAGTCGTCCCAGTCCTCGAACGAGCCGCGTTCGGCCGCGAGTTCGTGGGAGGCCCACTTCGACTCGTGGTTGATGTGGGTCATCAGCTGCCGGGCGACTTCGTTGCCCGTGTCGCTACCGTAGCGGATGCCGAGCTGGACGTACAGCTGTGCAAGCCCCATGACGCCCAGGCCGATCTTACGCATCTCGCGGACCTTCTGCTCGATTTCGTCGACCGGGAAGTCCGACATCGTGACGACGTTCTCGAGGAATCGGGTG
>Ga0209965_1000982_pt1 | contig 10111 bp, 10 predicted proteins | sample SalPon2_B_H2O_MG_FD_185707 | JGI IMG/M metagenome (GOLD analysis project Ga0209965, IMG submission 185707) | Salt pond water microbial communities from South San Francisco under conditions of wetland restoration - Salt Pond MetaG R2_B_H2O_MG... | ecosystem: Environmental > Aquatic > Non-marine...
CGCCGACGCGGAGCGGGCGCTGGGGGTTGCCGGCGACGCCGATAACCCCTTTGCCCCGCCGCGCGACGAACCGACCTATCCGATGCCGGGCTTTGCGCCTTCCTACAGCGACTCGCTGTTCGCCGAGGCCTGCGAGAAACTCGGCATCTCGATGCACTCGGTGCCCAACGCTCGCAACTCCGAGTCCTACGACGGACGGAGCCCCTGTGTGGGTTATGGCACCTGCCAGCCGGTCTGTCCCTCCGGCGCGAAGTACGACGCGACGGTCCACATCGAGGACGCGGAGGCGGCGGGCGCGACTGTCATCGACCGCGTCCCGGTCCAGCGCCTGGAGACCGATGGAGACGGCCGGGTCAGTGCCGCCGTGTACGTCACGCCCGATGGAGATGAACACCGTCAGGAAGCCCGCGAGTTCGTCCTCGCCGCGGGTGGGATCGAGATACCGCGCCTCCTCCTGTTGTCGGCAAACGAGGACCACCCCGACGGACTGGCCAATTCGTCGGGCGCTGTCGGGCGCTACTTCATGGATCACCTCTTTGCCGGGTCGGGGGGAACTCTCGACGAGCGCACCCGGCAGAACCACGTTGGCTTCATCACCAGCGAGAGCCACCAGTTCTACGACGACCCCGGGAGCGCCGTCGAACACGTCGACACCGGCGAGACGTTCGTCGCCGAGAGCGACGAGCGCTACTCGCCGCTCAAACTGGAGTTCCTGAACTACGCCGGTCCGTCGCCCGTCGAAATCGCCCTCGACGGCGACGACTGGGGCGACTCGATGCTCGGCGCGCTCCGGGACGCCTACGGCAACAGCATCGCCATGGGCGGGCTCGTCGGTCAACCGCCCCGATGGGAGAACCGCGTCACGCTCGATACGACGGTCACCGACGACCACGGCAACCCGGTCCCCGACATCCAGTGGTCGTGGGGCGACCGGGTTCGCCGATCCATTTCGCGAGCCAACGCCATCCAGCACGCAGTTCTGAGTGAACTGGGCGTCGACATCGCCTGGACCGCGAACGTCGAGGGCGGCTCCGGCCCGGCGTACCACCACATGGGAACGACCCGAATGGGCACCGATCCCGAGGAGAGCGTTGTGAACCCGCAACTGCGGAGTCACGACGTGTCGAACCTCTCGATCGCATCCTCGTCGGTGTTCGTGACGGCGGGGTCGATGAATCCCACGCTGACTATCGCCGCGCTGGCGCTGAAATGCGCCGACCACGTCGGCGAGCGGCTGTAATTCTACAGCCCGAGGAGGAGGCCGGCATCGACCAGCAAGAGCAGCGCGATCACCGACGCACCGAGCAGGAACGGTCGGGCCTCGGCCGCGGGCTGGCGGACCTTCTGCTGGGCGGTCCCGTCCGATAGCTTCGACGCACCGATCTCGACGAGCGCCGACAGCACGAACCACAGCGCGACCATCGCCAACACGAGGTACCCCCGAGTGGAGCCAAAGAGGCTCGGGACAGTGTAGAGGGCCCCGGCGAGGTGGCCACCGGAGAGGAACAGCAGTAGCGAACTCGCTCTCGACACGGTCTTCAGTTTCCCGGTCATCGCCGCCAGCGACCCCGCCCGGAGGTCGCCGTCGAGCGCCGCCGGAATCACGGCGTAGCTGGTGAACAGTACGGTTCCGGACCACAGTCCCGCGAAAACGAGGTGGACGACGTACATCGCGGTGTCGACGAGACTCATACAGAGGCGTTAGCCCCGCCCCCCTTGAACGTCAGGTAATCGGTCGGCTACTCCTCGCGGATGTCGGCCGAGTTCGCGCCACCGGCAGCGGACGTATCCCTATCGAGCACCCGGACGTCGGCGTCCATGTCCAACTCCTCGACTGCCGCGGTGTCGGCGCTCGTCAGTTCCCCCGTCTCGACGTCGCGATCCAACTGGTCGATGAGGTGGACGAACGAGCCCGGGTCCGGAATCAGAAAGGTACGGAGCGAGAAGTCCACGTCGGAATCCGAGATGTCGACCAGCGAGTCAAGAACGATGGTCAGCGAGTCCCGGCGGACGTGTGACAGCGACGCGTTGGCGATGGCTTTCGTGTCGTTGGCCTCGACCGTCGGCGTCTCCATATTGATGGTCGTCTCCAGTGTGTTGGCGATCCCGTCGATAAAACCCGACGTGAGTATGTTGCACATCTCCTGGAGCGCGGACTCCTGCATCTGTGTGAACCCGCCCTCGACAGGCGTTCCGGTCATCAGGCGAGCGATTTCGGCGGCCGTCTCGGTCGAGAACGTCATCAGGAAGACGCCGTACGGCGGTTCGGTGAGCCGGATCCTGGCGCTGTACACCTCGCCCGTCCCCATCTCGGCATGGATGTCAGATGGCTGGACGAACGAGAGGCTCTTGATGTCGACGCTGGCGTCGACCCCGGCCAGCGACCCCAGAGACTGGGCGACCTGTTGGGTTCCGTCCTGTACGAGGTCGGTGATGATCGAGAGCTTCCGGACGTCTATGAGAAGTGGCATTGTCTGTGTGAGAGGGTGATGGAGGACTGTTTTCGGTGCTGACGACTAGCTCTCGGCGGTCCGGTCGCCCGTCGACTCGCCGATGTCCATATCGAGGCTATCTATCAGGTTGACGAACGCGCCCGGGTCCGGAACGAGGAAGATGCGGATGCCGAGGTTGGTGTCGCTCTCGGCGACGTCGACGACGGAATCGAGGACGATGGCCGTCGCGTCCATCCGGACGTGTGACAGGGCCTTGTCCGACAGTTCATCCCCCGGCGAGTATTCGAGCGTCGGCGTCCCCATGTCGATTGTGGCCTCCAGCGTGTTGGCGATACCGTCGATGAAGCCCGACGTGAGGATATTGCACATCTCCTGGAGCGCGCTCTGGTGAAAGTCGGTGAGGCCGTCGTCACAGGACTGGCCCGTCATCAGCTCGGCTATCTCGCGGGCCGTCGACGGCGGGAACGTCATCATGAAGACGCCGTACGGCGGCTCTGAGAGACGGATTCTGGCGCTGTACGTCTTTTCCGAGCCGATTTCGGCCGGCATATCGCTGGGGTCGACGAAGGAGAGACTCTTGATGTTGACGCTCGCATCGACGCCGGCCAGCGTCGACAGCGAGTCGGCGACGCTCTCCGAACCGTCCTTGATGAGCCGGTTGATAATAGTTAGTTTCCGGACATCGATGAGGAGTGGCATTCGTTATCAGGTCTTGTCGGATAGTTCGTAATATTATTTTCGGTCGCTCACCTGTACAGTCCACTTTTTGAACACTTGCGCGGAAACCCGGGTATCCCTGCAGGGCGGTCGCAGTCGGTCGAAGATTCCCGCCGCTGGGTCGACAGACGGGCCGTAGTTGGGCACGCTTAAGCCGTCCGGCCCGCTTGGCCCGTACATGAACCCACGGGACCTCTCCGCGCACACCGCTTACCGAGCGGGCCGCGGCATCGAGGAAGTCGCCCGCGAGCTCGGTCTGGACCCCGAAGCGATGGTGAAGCTATCGTCGAACGAGAACATGTTCGGTCCCAGTCCGCTCGCGGTCGAGGCCATCCGCGAGTCCGCCGAGCGAATGCACCACTACCCGAAAGCCTCGCACGCCGACTTGCTCGAAGCCCTTGCCGACCGCTGGAACACCACCCCCGAGCAGGTGTGGCTGGGCAACGGTGGCGACGGCGCGCTCGACTGCCTCGCGAGGGCGATGCTCTCGCCCGGCGACGAGGTACTCGTCCCCACACCCGGCTTCGCGTACTACCAGATGAGCGCCCGCTATCACCACGGCGAGGTCAACGAGTACACGCTGTCGAAGGCCGACGACTTCGCCCAGACGGCCGACGCTGTCCTGAAAGATTACGACGGCGAGCGCATCGTCTACCTCACGAGTCCGCACAACCCCACCGGCAAGGAGTTCACTACCGACGCGGTGCGGGAAATCGCCGACCGGACCGACGCGGAGACACTGGTGCTCGTCGACGAGGCCTACGGCGAGTTCACCGAAGCCCCGTCGATGCGCCCGCTGCTCGAGGAGCGCGACGACGTCGCGCTCCTGCGAACGTTCTCGAAAGCCTACGGGCTGGCCGGGATCCGTCTGGGCTATGCGCTCGTGCCCGAGGCGTGGGCCGACGCCTACGCCCGCATCAACACCCCGTTCTCGGCGAGTGAACTCGCCTGTCGGGCCGGCCTCGCAGCGCTCGACGACGACGACCACGTCGAACGCAGCGTCGAGACCGCCGCGTGGGCCCGCGAGTACATCTACGAGGAACTCGACGCGCCGACCTGGGAGAGCGCCGGCAACTTCGTGCTGGCCGAAGTGGGCGACGCCGCGGCGGTGGCTGACGCCGCACAGGCCGAGGGCGTCATCGTCCGCGACTGCTCCTCGTTCGGACTGCCCGAGTGTATCCGCATCACCTGTGGCACGGAGGCCGACACGAAACAGGCGATATCGGTCCTCAACGACGCCATCGCGGAGGCCAAACAGTGAGAGTCGCCGTCACCGGCACCCCGGGGACGGGCAAGACCACCGCGACGGACCTGCTGGAGACCGACCTCGACGTGATTCACCTCAACGAAATTATCAAATCCGAGGGATTCTCCACGGGGACTGACGAGGAACGCGGGAGCCTCGTCGCCGACATGGACGCCCTCGAGGAGTGGCTGGAGGGTCGCAACGACTACCTCGTCGAGTCACACCTCGCTCACAACTTCGAGGCCGACCGGGTGGTCGTGCTTCGCGCCCACCCGGACACCGTCGTTTCCCGACTGCGTGAGCGGGGCGATACCGACGCAAAGGCCTACGAGAACGCGGAATCGGAGGCCCTCGACGTCGTCCTCTCCGAAGCCGTCCACCACCACGGCACGGAGACCGTCTACGAGATAGACACGACCGACCGCGAGCCGGGCGAGGTGGCCGCCGAGATCTCGGCCGTCGTCGACGGCGAGCGCGAACCGAGCGCCGGCACCGTCAGCTACGTCGACTGGGTATGACGCTCGATAGATTCCGCCACGTGGCCGACCGCGCGCTCGACCCGTTCGTCGGTGCCGCCCGGACCGTGGGCCTGTCACCCGACGGCGTCAGCGTCATCGCGTTCCTGCTGGCAGTCGCCGCCGGGGGCGTCTACGCCGTCGCGGCCGGCCGACCGTTGCTGTATCTCGTTGGCGCCGTCCTCGTCTTCCTGAACGGGTGGCTGGATCTCGTCGACGGCGCTCTCGCCCGCGAGCTGAACGTCGCCTCCTCCGCGGGGGACTTGCTCGACCACGTGCTCGACCGCTACGCCGACATCGTCATCATCGTCGGCCTGGCCGCGGGCGTCGGGCAGTGGGTACTCGGCATCGCCGCCGTGACCGGCGTCCTGATGACCTCCTATCTCGGCACCCAGGCCCAGGCTGTCGGGCTGGACCGCGTCTACGGCGGCGCGCTCGGCCGCGCGGACCGCCTCGCTCTCGTGGGGTTGGTCACCGGCGTCGCCGCGTTCGCCCAACCCGTCGGTCTCGGACTGAATCCGGTCGGCTGGTTGCTCGTGGTCTTCGCCGTCGTCGGCCACGTCACCGCCATCCAGCGGTTCTACCACGCGATGCAGACGCTGGACTGAATCTAGATAATTGGAGCGGCTCTCTGCATGGCGCTGACTTCGACGGCGGCCTAGACCGGTAGCGAGCCCCGGCAAACCGCTCTGGTCCGCCAGCGGTCGATTGGTTAGCCGAAAGCTGTGGGGCGGATACTGTCGGCTGTCCGGACTGGGATACCTCGTCGCCCCGGGGTGGCGAATACTCTGACGAACGTCCAGCAGCAGTATACGCGGAGCTGCAGGCCCAGCGAGGGTGAGAGACACAACGCGTCCCTGGGGGCTGGACTCGCGCTTTCCGGCCGTTACGGGCCTGACCGTCAGAACCGACACTACCGATTACCCCCGCTTGGCCCAGCGCACCATTTATACGGGACCATCTCGAAGCTCGCCATATGGTTCAGTGCGAGATGTGCGGCACGGAGGTTTCCTCCCCCAGCCGCGTCAAGATCGAGGGTGCCGAACTCGACGTCTGTGACGAGTGTACCGACTTCGGTACCGAACTCAAGACCGAGGACTCCTCGTCGTCGACCTCGACGAAGTACTCCACTTCCTCGAGCGGGTCGAGTTCGTCCTCGTCGTCGAAATCGTCGTCCAGTTCGTCGGGCGGCGGCCGCCGCCGGGATATGTTCGACGAGATGGACGAGATCGCACAGGACTTCGATGACCGGATTCGGTCGGCCCGAGAGTCCAACGGGTTGAGCCAGAAGCAACTGGCCCAGCAATTAAACGAGAAGGCGAGTCTCATCCGGAAGCTCGAACAGGGCAACTCACTCCCCAGTGACGACGTGCGCGAGAAAATCGAGGGTGCGCTCGGCATCGATCTGAGCGCTGGTGGCAGCTCCGATGAGACGGAGTGGTCCGGTGGCTCCAGCGAGGGGAGCTACACGCTGGGTGACGTCGTCCAGCGCAAGGACTAGAGCCGCAGATCTTCCTCTTCGACATCGAGGTCGGCCGCGAGTTCGTCGACGCGTTCCGATATCTCGTCGATTTCTGCCTGTAGCTGCTGGTAGCGCTCACTGTGTTCCAGTTCGGCCCGAGTCTTCTCGACCTTGAAGACGTTGCGCTTGAGCTTGCGGGTCGTCAGCGCCTGTAGCTGCTCGCTGTAGTCGGCTATCGTCTGGAGGCGTTCGACGACCTCGGTGAGCTCTTCGCGTGTAACGGGCTTGACGAGGTAGTCGTCGACTCCCATTTCGATGATATCGAAGTCGGGGTTGACGGCCGTCACCATCGCCACGCGGCACGGGAGCGACCGCTCCTCGATTTCTGCCAGCACTTCGTTGCCCGAGATGACGGGCATCCGGCGGTCCAACAGGACGATGTCGAGCTCCTCGGAGAGGAGTTCGATACCCTCCTCGCCGCTGTAGGCAGTTCGGACGTCGTAGCTGTCGGCGAGATAGTCCGTGTAGAGGTCCGCGAGGTGCTGCTCGTCTTCGACGATAAGTACGCTCGGAGGGGCGTCGCCTGTGCTCACCACTGGTCTGGCGGGGCTACAGCACGCAGTGTCTTAACCCTCACTGCCTCGCGACGGGAGGCGGGAAACACGCAATCTATTTCCCGAAGGCGTCCGCGTCTTCATCCATGTTCGTCCTTGTCAACCTCAAGGCGTACCCGTGTGACCCGATCGAGGTAGCCACCGCCGCGGCCGACGTCGCCGACGACTCCGGCGTCCGCGTCGCCGTCGCCCCTCAGGCGGCCAACATCGAGTCCGTCGCTGAGACAGGCGTCGAGACGTGGGCCCAGCACGTCAGTCCGAACGAACACGGTAGCCACACCGGCTCGACGCTCGCCGAGGCCGTCGCCGACGCCGGCGCCGTCGGAACGATGCTGAACCACTCCGAGAACCGGCTCAAACTGGCCGACATCGACGCGTCGCTCGACGCGGCCGACCGCGTCGACCTGGAGACCATCGTCTGTGCGAACAACCCCGAACAGATCGGTGCCGCGGCCGCGCTCGGTCCCGACGCAGTCGCCGTCGAACCGCCGGAACTGATCGGGACCGGCACACCGGTCAGCAAGGCCGACCCGGACATCGTCACCGGTGCCGTCGACGCCGCCGCCCGCGTCGACGGCGACGTCGACGTGCTCTGTGGCGCCGGCATCTCGACCGGCGAGGACCTCGTCTCCGCCAGCGACCTCGGCGCGACCGGCGTCCTGCTGGCCAGCGGCGTCGCGAAGGCCGACGATCCGCGCGCGGCGCTCGAAGACCTCGTCGAGCCGCTGAACTGACGGCTACTCGCAACCGGATTTTTTCGCGCCGACCAGTCCAGAGGGATATATATCCCACATAGGAACGGCCATTGCTGTAAACGAACCTCTCTCACTCGTGCCAGCACAGTCCAGTGACTCTCTCCCGGGCCAGTACGAGCAGCTACACGTCGGCGTCGCGCTGTACGACCCTGTGACAGCGAGAGTGCTCGACGCCAACGAGCGACTGGAGACACTGTTTGGCTATCCGACGGCCACGCTGCGAGGGCTCGCCGTCAGCGAATACAGCGCCAACACGTACGACTACTCGTCTGCTCGGTTGCGACGGCGGTTTCTGGCCGCGGCCGACGGGGACCCGCAGGCCTTCCGCTGGCGCATCAAGCGCGACGACGGAACGCTCGTCTGGGTCCAGGTGCACCTCTCAGCGCTGACCGTCGCCGGCGAGGGCCGCGTTCTCGCGGAGGTCCGCGACATCGAGGCCTACACCACGGTCAGCCAGCGGGTCGGGCTCCTCTCGCGAATCATGCGCCACAACCTCCGGAACGACCTCACCGTCATCTCCGGTCGGGCCGAACAGATCGAGCGGACGGACGACGACGACGGGGTCGCAGAACACGTCCGGAAGATACGCCGGACCGCGACGGACATCGAACGGATGACCGAGTCGGTGCGACAGATCGAGCGCGCGACGACGCCGGACACCGCGCATCGGGAACACCAGCGGGCGGCTGGGGCCGCGAGAGACGCTATCTCGGACCTCCGCGAGCGCTATCCCGGGGCGGAGATAACTGTCACCGAGGCGACGCCGATGTGGTTCGACGTCGACGGGGCGTTCGCACAGGCGCTGTCACACGCCGTCGAGAACGGCGTCGTCCACGCGACAGACCCGGAGCCCGCAGTCACGGTCACGGTCGACGAGTCCCCTAACACCGGCCGAGTGGAGATCCGGGTCATCGACGACTGTCCGCCGATTCCGCCCGTCGAGATCGACGCGCTGGACGCGCCGGGCGAGAACACGAGTACCGCCCACGGCACCGGGGTCGGCCTGTTCGTGATGAAGTGGTCGATAGAGTCACTGGGCGGCGAAATAGCGTTCGGGCAAACCGAGCACCGGGGGAACGCCATCAGATTCTATCTGCCCCCGGCGGCGCCGCCGGACGCGACGCGGTGAGTACCGCCGCTTCTCACTCTGTCTCGTCGTCGACAACGGCCCGCTCTATCTTCCCAGCGTACGCAGCGGCCGTCTCGTCGTCGATATCCTCGCCTTCCTCGCGCACCAGCGCCGTAAGCCGGTAGTCGTAGTTCCCTCGACCGACGTGTTCGATGAGCCCGCGGAGCCGGAGGGTTCGGTTCCGCGCGTAGGCGGCGGTCCGGTCGCCCGAGCCGCCGGCCGAAAAGTGGGCGTTCAGCGGCGTCCCCGGGCCGTGTTCCTTGTAGTAGGCGAGCATCCGCCCGGTCTTATCCTCTAGCTCGCGGATATCGGCCACGATGTCACGAACAACGTCGGGTTTGAGGGCTTCCTCCTCGGCCTCCGCGTCTTCGGCGACCGCGGCGAGTGCGGCCTCTAAGGCGGCGTCCGAGGACTCCTGTGTCGCCGCCCCGTCGGGCGTGGCGCCGTTCGTCTTGGCCGCGTTCGCAGCGGCACCGCTGGACCCGTCTGCGCTCGCAGCCACGCCGCTTTCCCCCTCGCTCCCGCCGTTCATCGCGACGCCGTCGTCCGCGAAGGCGCTGAAGGCGTCGCCGAAGCCGCCCCCGGAAGTCGTGTCCGGTGGGGCGTCGTCCCCCTCGCCGTCGGCCCCAGCGGTGTCACCGGCGTCGCTCGATGGGGCGTCCTGTAACCGCTCGCGTTTGCGCCGCATCTCGTCTTTCGCGGTCCGGCCGGGGTTGTAGCCCTCGACGTGACCCAGGAGCGCGTCGGTGAACTGTTCGGCCATCCGCTGGAGGTCACGCGCGTCCTGCAGTTCCGTCTCCAGCTCTGCGATGCGGGAATTCTTCTTGTCCAGCTCCTCGCGAAGCTCCTTGATTCGGCTTTCCGTGGCCTGTTTCTCTTCGCTTATCTCGGTGAGCTCCGAGACGAGGTCCTCGCTGACCGACTTGAGTTCCGGGCGCTCGAAGTCGTCGAGACCGGGCGTCGCCCCGGCGTCGAAGGTCTGTTTGCGGTGGAACTGCACACGACGGACCTGCTCGGCCCAGTCCGTCATCATGAACGCCTCGCCGTCGTCCAGATCTTCGACGGCGTCGGCGTATTTGTTGTCGAGGATACGTCCGACGACGTTGGTGTCGTTGTTCCACGTGAGCCTGTGCCACACCAGCCAGTCACACTGGGTGATGTAGTCTTTCTTCACGTCGGCCGGTCGCTGGCTGATGCCGACGATACCGAGGCCGTGCTTT
>Ga0209965_1000983_pt1 | contig 10110 bp, 10 predicted proteins | sample SalPon2_B_H2O_MG_FD_185707 | JGI IMG/M metagenome (GOLD analysis project Ga0209965, IMG submission 185707) | Salt pond water microbial communities from South San Francisco under conditions of wetland restoration - Salt Pond MetaG R2_B_H2O_MG... | ecosystem: Environmental > Aquatic > Non-marine...
CACTCGTTACCGGCGTGTACCGTACGGTTTATTTTCCCTTCAACTACGATGCGTTTGGTCATCGCACATCCGAACTGACTCGAAGAAAAGATCCAAAATAAGTGCCATAACAGGCGCAACGAGGGGCTCTCACACGTATTTCCAATAACCGGCCCTATCGAAGGGTTTGTACTTATATGAGGTTTTGTTCATACGTGTTGGCCGCCGGAGGAATCGGCGGTAGCCTCTGCCGCGAACGATACCTCAGACGATAACGGACGATACGACTCCACTATTGGATATGATGCTGATGTAGAGGTGAAAGACAGGAGCGACCTGTGAGCGACGAAGAGCTCGAGCCGATGCCCGAGCGCATCAGCAGCCATTTCGACCGGGTACGCGACCTGGTGGAGCAGGAAACCGACAATTCCGACGACTCCGACGTCTGAAACCGGCTTTTTGTCGTAGTTGAATTCTGGCAGCCATCTGCTCAGAGACAGAAGGTCGGAGCCTCGGTGAGAGCCGACGTTCGGCCGCCGCGCCCGGAGAGGATCACTCCCGAGGCCCTCCCACCACGACCGCGCCACCGCACCCTCGCCACGGTCGCGCCGGCGTCGATCCCGCCGCTTTTATCCGTCGACCGCCCAGCACCGGGTGATGGGTAGCATCCGAATCGTCCGCGGAACCGCGACCGGGCCGACCGCGATGGCCGCCTACGACGCCTCGCTCGCGGCCGCGGGCGTCCACAACTACAACCTCGTGTCGGTCTCCTCGGTGATCCCGGCGAACGCCGCCGTCGAGGTCGTCGGGACCGCCCCGGACCTCGGCCCCGCGGGCGAGCGCCTGACCGTCGTCGAGGGGCGGGCGACCGTCGCCCCCGGCCGATCCGACCCCGCCGTCGCGTGTCTCGGGTGGGACAGAGCCCCCGGAGGGCCGGGCATCTTCTACGAGGCCTCCGGGACCGACCCCGAGGCGGTCCGCGGGCGGGTCGACCGTGGCCTCGACGCCGGTCGGGAGCTTCGCGAGTGGGCCTTCGGCGAGACGGGCCGGCTCTCGGCCGTCGCCGACCCGGACACCGAGCGGTACGCGACGGCCGTCGTCCTCGCGGTGTACGGCGAGAGCGCCCCGCTGGTGTAGCGAGACCCCCCTTCGATCGGGCCGTGTCGGACGACACCGATTCTCACGCCATCCGACGGGTTTTTATCCGCGTGCTCTGTATACGGGGCCGTTCAATGCACGGAAACACGCCGCATGCAGGCGCGCCGGTCGCCGACGCGGAGGCGACCCCCGAGCACCGCCGAACCCTCCGTCGGGACCTCGTCAGAGTCGCCTCCTCGACCCGGGAGTTGCTCTCCGACGAGTTCGTCGTCGGCGGCGAGATAGCCGACGACGACGGCGGGTTGCGGGCGACCGTCGCGGTCCAACCCCCGGCCGGGTCGGTCGTCTCCGCGGGGATCGACACCGACGCCGACGGCGACGCGGACGTCGAGTCGCTCGCTCGGGAACTCGCTGCCGGCGCCGTCTTCGAGGCCAAACACGCCGCCCGCGACACCGACGCCGCCGCGAGCTAACGCCCCCGTTCCGACGCGCCGCCGTCGCGGAACGGTTTTGTATCCGTCGGCAAAACCCGATAGCGTGAGCGTCGCCGAGGAGCGCGTCGAACGGCTGGCCGCCCTGGCCCGCGAGGCCGCCCGCTCGGGCGAGTCGGACCTCGCCAGACGGTACGTCCGGCGGGCCCGCCGGGTCGCCGAGCGGAACCGCATCGACCTGCCGAAGCGGCTCAAACGCTTCGGCTGTGACCGCTGTGACGCGTATCTCGTCCCCGGCCGCACCGCGCGCGTCCGGACCCGGAGCGGCCACGTGGTCGTGACCTGCGACTGCGGGGAACACGCCCGCTATCCCTACGGTTCGGGCTGACGGGCCGGAGCGCCCGCGAACGCCCCCATCGATGTATCAGCTTTTTATGAACGGCCGCCAAATCGGGGGGCATGTCGAACGAGAACACCGCCGATATCCACGACCTCGACGTGACCGTCTGGGTCGGGAAGTCGGGCATCGACCCGGTCGTCGACGAGTTGGCCGACCAGTTGGACGACGGGCCGGTGAAAGCGAAGTTCCTCCGGGCCGCCCGCGGCGGGACGACGACCGAGGCGCTCGCGACGGCGCTGGCCGATCGGACGGGCGCCGAACTCCTCGACGTTCGCGGGCACACCGCGGTGTTCGATCGATGACGCCGGCGGTCCCGCTGCAGAACGGCGCCAGCGGGTGGATCGGACGCGTCCTCGAGTCCATCGGGCTGCCGCCCGGCATCGCCGGGTCGGTCGGCGACGCCGTCCTCGGCGGCGTGCTCTTCGTCGCCGCGTTCGTCGTCGCCTACGTCGTCGGAAAGCGCGCGGTGTTGCCGCTTCTCGATCGGGTTCTCGAGGCCCGCAACCTCGATCGCCACGCCAAGACGCCGATCCGGAAGCTGGTGTGGATCGTCTACCTGTTCGTCGCGATCACGGCCGCCTTCGGGGTCGCGGGCTACAACGGCTTCCTCCGGTCGCTCGCGACGATCGCCGCCGCCGCGACGCTGGCGATCGGCTTCGCGATGCAGGACGTTCTCAAGAACTTCGTCGCCGGGGTGTTCATCTTCGTCGAGAAACCGTTCAAGATCGGCGACTGGATCGAGTGGGACGGCAACTCGGGCGTCGTCGAGGACATCAGCCTCCGGATCACCCGCCTCCGGACCTTCGACAACGAACTCCTGACGGTGCCGAACGGCCAACTCACCGACAGCGTCGTCAAGAACCCCGTCGACGCGAACAAACTCCGGCTCAAGTTCGTCTTCGGCATCGGCTACGACGACGACGTCGAGGCCGCCACGGACATCATCCTCGAGGAGGCCCGCGCCCACGAGGGCATCATGGACGACCCCGAGCCGTCGGTCCGGCTGACGGAACTCGGCGACTCCTCGGTCGGCCTCCAGTCGCGGATCTGGATCGCGAACCCCTCGCGGGCCGACTTCGTGAAGACCCGCGGCGAGTACGTCAGACGGGTCAAGGCCCGCTTCGACGAGGAGGGCATCGACATCCCCTACCCCCACCGGACCCTCACCGGCGGCCTCGAGGTCGCGGACGGCCCCGTCGCCGAGGGGTGAACGGCGGCCGTGGGACGGTCGGCTCCGTTTCGTCCCGTTTCGACTCGGCGTGATCGCCTCCGCGATCAGCCAGCCCCCGACACGGCGGCCCCCGATACTCCTGAATATCTTGCACGAATTATCCGGAAAAATACCACGGATGGCAAGGTACTTGCGTCACGATTTCCAACGATGGCGCTGAGCCGCAATGAGTACGTCCTCTCGTTCGGATACTGTCCAGAAGACCTTTCTCAAGTACCAGCACGTCTTCGTGTTCATCGTCCCGCTGTTGTTCGTGGTGGGCGTGTACGTCGGGGCCCCGACGGAGGGGTCGGGAACGGGCTACTGGCTCGAGTACTGGTGGCTCTTTGTCGCCTTTCTCGTCGGCGCCACCATCGTCAACACGGTCGGCATCAGCGGATCCGCGCTCTTCGTCCCCTTTCTCATCTTCGTCTTCCCGCTCCTCGCGGGCGAGACGCTCACGCCCGAGACGCTCGTGAAGGTCGGACTCATCAGCGAGTCGTTCGGCCTCTCCAGTTCTGCGCTCGCGTTCATCCAGTACGGACTGGTCGATCGACGCCTCGCGCTCGTGCTGGTCGCGGGGGGAGTGCCGTTCGTCGTCGCCGGCGCGCTGTTATCTTTTGTCATCCCGGCCCCGGTGTTTCACCTACTGCTCGGATTGGCGCTGATGACCGCCTCGTATCTCCTGTTCAAGGCCGACTTGGGCCACGAGGCTCCCGAGGGGAGCAACGAGGAAGCCGGGGTTTCGACGGACGGCGGTTCGATGCCGAACGACGCCGACAAACTCGGACCGGCCGGCGTCGAGACGGCCGAGGACGGCACCGTCACGCGGGTCGATCGCGACGGCAACGACTACAGCTACTCCCGCGGAGGGTACCTCGAACGCTTCGCCAACTACAGCGTCGGCGGCGTGTTTCAGGGGCTCGCAGGCTTCGGTATCGGCGAACTGGGCATCATCTCGATGCTCCGGACCGAAGTGCCCGTGCGGGTCGCCATCGGCACCAACCACATCGTCGTCGCGCTGACCGCGGTTTTGGCGTCGCTGGTCCACGTCTTCGGCGGCCAGTTCGTCCCCGGCGGTCACAGCATCAGTCTCGCGTCGACTCCGTGGAACATGGTCGTCTGGACAGTGCCGGCGACGGTCACCGGCGGCCAGATTGCGCCGTACGTCTCGGCGACGCTGGACACGAGTCTGCTCAAGCAGGGCGTCGGCGTGCTCTTTGCGGTCATCGCCGTTGCGCTGTTCGTGATGGCGGTCGGGGGCTTCTAAGTCGATGGGCGACGTTCAGTCACCTATGTACGACGACATCCTGCTCCCGACCGACGGAAGCGACGGCATCGCGGCGGCCGCGACACACGCCGAGACACTCGCCGACCGCTTCGACGCGACCGTCCACGTCCTCTCGGTCGTCGACACGCGCAACCGCTTCGAGAGCCCGGCGAGCGGCCTCTCGTCGGAGGCGTGGGTCGACGCCGAGCGCGACCGGGCCGAACGCGCCGCCGAGAACACGGTGGCGCTGCTGTGCGAGGACCTGTCGGTCGAGACGATTACGATCGAGGGCGTCCCCAAGACGGCGATTCTCGACTACGTCGAGGACGAGGGGATGGACCTGGTGGTGATGGGCACCCACGGCCGGACCGGGCTGGATCACTACCTCATCGGCAGCGTCGCCGAGAAGGTCGTCCGCCGGTCGCCGGTGCCAGTCGTCACAGTCCGCCTGACCGACTGAGCCGGGTCGAGGGCGCCTCCCGACCGAGGACCGCCCGACTGCGGGCGGTTTCGAGACGAAAGACCCTTATGCGCCAACCGTCTACCCTGAGATGGACTAGGTCGGGCGGTTAGGCCCCGCTCACAACCCGCGCTATGGTCTTCAGCGGGGACCGAATCCGGGGCACGTCCGGGCCAACCGGTGCGGGCCCCGCAAGCTAACGTCGAAGCCTCGTCCTGCGAGGGCAGCGGTCCGCGCGCCGGCGTCTGCAGGGACGTTCGGGCGCGGTTAACCGCGGGGAATCCGCCAGGCACGGAAGTGAGCAGCGGGCCCGCGGACAGCTGTCGCCCGCAGGGTCGCGGGGTGGAGGAGGCACGCGGGACTCCCCGTATCGAGCGGCCCGGGCACACCTCGGGTCCACCATTCTTCGCGTTTTTCGGCCGTGAGCCGGCGGATCGGTCAGACGATTCCGGCACCGGCGAAGGCGATGTAACAGATCACGACGAGCGCCGCCGAATGAAACAGGGCCTCGTAGCGACCACGGGAGGCGACCCCGGCGAACCACCCACAGGCGAGCATCGTCGCCTGCGTGACGAGGTAGAACCGCCAGCCGCTGCCGTCGACGGCGTCGCGGTCGATCGCGGCGTTCGCGCCCGGCTGTCCGCCGGCTTCCACGAACCACTCGAGGAGATATACGTCGACGGCGAGCACGACCACGAGGAGCAAAAGCGCGGTGACCCACCCGACGACGACGTAGACGAGCATCGCCGAGCGCAGTTGCTTTCGCTGGTGATACAGCGATCCGATCTCCGTCTGGAGCGTCTCGAACGTCGTTTCGGTGTCGCTTCCGACGGCGATCGCCCCGGTGACGAGGCCGACAGTCTGTTCGGCCAGCGGCGTTCCGACGCGGTCGAGAAACCGATCGAGTGCCGCCCGGCGGGCGTCGCCCGCGTCGGGCGCGGCCGTCAGGCTGAGCCGGAAGGCGAGGTCGTCGACCTCAGATCGGAGCACCCGAAAGTCGACCTCGTCGGCGGCCCGTCGCACCGCCGTCCCGAATGGACTCCCCAATCCGACGTGTCCGGCGACCGCGTGGACGAACTCGCGTATCTCCCGGTCCTTCGCGTCGTCGAGCCGTTCGCGCTTCACCGCGACGGCACCGACCGGGAACCCGTACGCGGAATACCCCAACAACACGGCGTTGGTGGTCGGTTCTCCGGACAGCCACAGCAACCACGCGACGACGGCCGCCGGGAACGCGAACACGAACGCCGCACTCGCCGGATTCGTCGTCGCCGTCGTAACGGTCGCGATCCCGGTCGGACGTTCGTACGCCCGGGCGTGATCCGGCGGGCGGAGTTCGGCGACCAGAAACGCCGTCGACACCCCGGCGACGAGGACGAACGCCGACCCCCCGTACACCAGCAGTTCCTCGACCGTCGGCGCCCCCGGAAGCGGGGCCGCCCCCGACGGCCCGAACGTGAGCGCCGCCGTGACTGTCGTGACGACCACGAGCAGGGCGGGCAACGCGAGAACGAGGAGGAACAACTCCGCGAGGAGGTCGGTATACTCGCCCGCTCGCTGGCGGGCACGGGAGCGTTGGTGCGATAGCATCCGCGATTCCCGCCGGAGATACCCCTGCAGCGGCTCCGTGCCGCCACCGGCGTGTTCGCGGAACTTCAACAGGAACGGCGAAAGCATCCCACGGGATGGCGTTTCCTTGGCGATCCGCCGAAGCCCGGCGTCGAGGCTTCCGGTCAGGGCGGCGGTTTCGAGCACCCGTTCGAAGGACGTGCTGGCCTCGCCGTAGGCGTCCTGCTCGGCGACGGTTCGCACCATCTCGTGGCGACTCTCGCTGCCGTCGGCGAGCGCGCGAAGGTAGCGAGCCGCCCCCGGAAGCGACCGCTCGATGGATGCGCGGCGGGCGCTGGCCCGCCACCGGAGGTACGTCCCGCCCGCCGTGACGGTCAGCCGTTTGGCGACCCCCCCGAAAACGAGCCCGAGGAGGATGAGAAACGATCCCGGGTCGGGCGAGACGGCGTCGGGAACAACACCTACGGCGGCCCGTCCCACCGTCTCAGCCACCGCAACGGAGAACGCGGACCCGACAAACAGGACCGTGCCGACGGCGAACGCACCCACGAGCCACGAGAGTCCATAGACGCGCGAGAGGTACGTGTCGAACCCGATCGAGAGCGCCGCCCCGCGGTACCGGTCCCGGTCGACGTCGTGACGGGGACGGTCGGCGTGCCGCGAAAAGAGCGCGTACAGTCCTTGGTCTACGTGTTCGATCGTCCGGCCGACGACACGGCTACTCATCCGTCCCCTCGCGCTCCCGCCCGATCCGCTCGACGGTCGCCGCCTCGTTCGCCCGGAGGTCGCTCAAGAACCCGAACAGCGCCTCGGGATCGGAGACCCCGTCGCGGACCAGGTACTCGACGTACCCGTGTTTCCGATGGAACTCCGACTCGACCTCCTCGGGGCTGCGTCCAGTTCCCTCGGCGAGGCGGGCGAACGTCCGGATGTCGCCGGCCGCCGTCGGATCACCCAGTTTCGGATGTTCGTACGCGAACTCCCAGTCCCCTTCCGGCGTCCGATCGAGGATCCGATCGTACCGGATCGTCACTCCGTCGACCTCGACGCTCCGCGTCGAACGATCGAGCCGTTCGGCCTCCCGTTCGGAGTACAGTTCGACGACGGAGTCGACGTAGCGTTCGCCGCCGCTCTGTTCTTGAAACACCACGACGTCGACCTCCGGTAGGAGACGCGGCGGGAGCCCCTTCCTGACTCCACGGCGGACGAGCGCCTCGACGCTCTCGGCGTTAGTGGTTCCGAGCACCCCGTAACCGGTCTGTAACACCTCCCCGAGGGTTCCGAACGCTTCGGCCGAGTTGATCTCCGGGAGCACTTCTATATCGGGGTTGAGGTAGCCGGTCTCCTCGATTAACTCCGGCATCGAGACGTCCCCGACCCCGCCTCGACGCCGCCGAGCGGTCAGCGAAACGCCGGTCTCGTGGGGAAGACGGACCTCCCGCGCTCCCTCGCCGATGCTCACCGGGCGGGCGTCGTACTCGATGAAGGGCGTATGGGCGTTCAGGAGCGTCGTCTTTCCGGTTCCGGTCGATCCCGAGAAGAGAACGACACCGTAGTGTTCGTACAGCAGCCACAGGAGCGTCACCAGTTCCGTCGGTACGGACCCGGACTCGACGAGTTCGATCGGGGTTACGCCCTCGGGGGCCTGCTTTCTGATCGAAACGTGCGGGCCGCCCTCGGAGATTGCCGGGAGCGCGACCGCACAGCGGATCGTCTGGTCGACGCCGTCGAGGTCGAGATCGATCGTCGCCGAGGGCCTGCTGGCCGAGAGTTCGACCCCGTCGTTCGCGGCGAGCTGTGTGACGACGTTGACGAACGCCTCCTCGGACTCGAACGCGAGGTTCGTCGGCTCCCGACCGCCGCCCCGTGGGACGACCTTGATCCGTTCGTCGACCCGGTTCGCCTCGATGTCCTCCAGATTGGGGTCGTACATCGGAACCGTGAGTTGTCCGTACCCCACGAGATCCCGGACGACGTAGTAGACGAGGTCGTCGAGGCGGCCGCCGCCGACCCCGCGACCCGCCGACGGGACGACGATCCCGTGTTCGACGAGCGTGGTTCGGACCCCGCGTCGGATCGTGTCGATCCACGCACGGGTGCTCCCCGCACGCAGTTGTCTCGAAAGCAGCGATTCGCCGCGTTCGCGGACGATCGCCGCCCGCTCCTGGAGCGTGGAGTGCTCGTCGATCCCGCCGAGTCCGGCCTCCCAGATTCGCTCTTTGCACTCGGTGATGAGTCGCTCGTCGCCGGGGAGTCGGTCCGGTTCGACGACCGCGTACTTTTGTTCGAACGGATCCGCCCCGAGGAGCCGTTCGCGGTACCGCACGACCGGGACGGCGTAGCCGGCGAACTCGACGGTGTAACGCTCGGTGCGTTCGGCGCTGAATCGTCCGATGAATTCGGCGTCCCGGATCCCCGTCGCCGCGGGGGCGTAGTTGGCCAAGTGGAGCGACAGTTCCTCTCCCGTGGCGTCGGCGACCTCGATCGAGTCGTCGAGCGCGTGCGGCGTCAGCGCTCCGAGACACCGCAACTCGGCGAGGGCGTAGTACTCGAGTCGGCGTCGAGCGGCCGGCGGACACGAGGTAATCTCGTCGATGATCCGCTCGTACTTCGGATCGAACCCGGAGCGAAACCGTTCGGCGGCACCCTCCCGCGTTCGGGGACGAGTCGGTTCCGCGTCGGCGAAGTGCTCGCGGACGGCGCGCAGTTCCGACTCCGCGTCGGTCGACAGGGACGGCTCGCGGACGTCGTAGCGGAACCCGTCCTCGTCGCCTTCGACCGTAGCGACGACGCCGGGAACGATCTCGTAGTGATCGTGGATAGACGGCGCGTACCACGCTCGCGCGCTATCCGGCGGTTCCGGGGCCGGCACGGTCGGCACGTCCTCGAGCATCTGCCAGGAGCTACCTCCGTATTTTTACTTAAACGTTCGCTCGAAAACAACGCTCGAACCCCCAGCGTCGAGCGGAAGCGGTACGCGCCATGGACGACGAGCGCGTACGACCCCCAAATCGCCCCGTTCCGGCGGCCGAACATTCATTACGACGTGACAACACAGTACGGGTATGCAACGGAAACTGCTACCGCTCGCGGCGCTCGTGGCGTTGGTCCTGTTCAGTGGCGTCGCCGCCGCGGAGACCGGGGACGCCACCGGGCTAGTCGGCGTCATCGAGACGCTCATTAGCTCGCTCGAGAGCCTCCTGGACACGATCACGGCCTAGTGGCGCAACACGTAGCCCGACGGGCATCAAACGGTTCCGCTCCCCCTGTACGTTCCACGCTCCGTCGTACCGCCGACCAGTCTCGACACCCATGACCCACGCCCGGCGACTCGACACCGTCCGTTCCGAGCTCGCCGAACGCGGCTACGACGTCGACGACCACGGCGACGCGGCGGCCGCCGTCCCGACCGACCGGACCGACCGGATCGGCGTCCCGGGGCCGCTGTCGGTCGTCGTCGGGCGTCCGGACCCGACGGCGCTGCTCGAGGCGATCGGCGACGCCGTCGCCGCCGGGCGGACGGCGCTGCTCGTCGCCCACCCGGCGGACGTGCCGGCGATCCGGGGGATACTGACCGACCCGCCCGGAGTGGCCGACCGAACCGAGCGGGGTCGCACGTTTTATAACACCCCCGACCGCCTCCGGGCCGGCGACGCGGGGATCGCCTGCTGTCGCGCCGACGCCGCCCCGACG
>Ga0209965_1000986_pt1 | contig 10089 bp, 11 predicted proteins | sample SalPon2_B_H2O_MG_FD_185707 | JGI IMG/M metagenome (GOLD analysis project Ga0209965, IMG submission 185707) | Salt pond water microbial communities from South San Francisco under conditions of wetland restoration - Salt Pond MetaG R2_B_H2O_MG... | ecosystem: Environmental > Aquatic > Non-marine...
GCGCCCGCGAGCGGCTTGAGGCGGCCGAGCCGGAGGCGACTGGGGGCGTCCATCCCGGTGGGGTCGCGGCCGGGGCGCTGTACCTGGCCGGCCGGGAGACGGGCGAGCGAGTGACCCAGGGCGAGCTCGCGGAGGCGGCGGACGTCTCGCAAGCGACGGTCCGGGCGCGATTCCAGGAGCTCGAGTAGCGGGAGCCGAGCCCCCTTTTTTGCCGGCGGCGTGGGAGACGACTTCGTTTGTACGAGGGGAATCGGGGGTGTCGCCGTGGGCGAACCGAGGGGCGTCGCCGCGGATCGCCCCGGAGCCGGTCGTGGGAGTCGCTCGAAGCGGGGTCGTGTCCTGTCTTCAGTTCCGGGGCGGTCGACACGCGGGACAGACGTTCCGTGTCGAGGGCGCTCGCGATCGGGCGTGCCGATACGGAGTTCGGAACGGGCGGGGTGCGACGATTGTGTGGGAGTGGATGGGCGATCGCTGTATCGGGGCGATTCGGCGGCTTCGCGACCATACCGGGGTCGCGCTTCATTCGCCCACCACCCACCAACCGCCTCCCCACCCTCCGCTCCGTGCTCGCTCGCTATCGCTCGCTTGCGCGCGCAGCCACGACCGGCCGCTGAGTTGAGCTCCCAGGCTCGCCCGCGGTGAGGGGCAGCGTAAAGAGTAGCGGATAGAGAGCGTACGGGCTTCGGTATGAGGGCGTCTCCGAATCCCAAGCCAGCCATACTGACGAGCGAGCAGATATCGATTCGTTAGCCGGACCCAACATTTATCCAGAGCCCGAGAGCAGGAAAATTATGCTCGAAGACGGCCTCTCCTTTCCATTACAGGGGGATACGGCCTTGGGACGGCTACTTATCGGCGGATTGTTGGGGATTTTCAGTATTCTGATCATCCCGGGGTTCGCCTTGATCGGATATCTGCTCCGGGTTTTGGCCTACAGCGCCCGTGGGGAGGACGAACCGCCGCCGTTCGAGGACTGGGGTGGACTCATCGTCGAGGGGCTGAAGGGAACGTTCGTGTTGATTCTCTATGGCCTGGTCCCGGTGTTGATTCTCATGGTCGTGGTGGGCGTATCGAGTGCGATCGGTACACCGGGTGGTATCGTGGATTCGTTGAGCGTCGTCGGTATCCTCGCGACCATGATCGCAGTAGCTATCCTGTACTATGCAGCCCCTGCAGGGCTCACCAACATGGCGCTCGAAGGGCGGATGGCAGCCGCGTTCGAGTTCAGCACGCTGAAAAAGCCGCTCCTCAGCCTGGAGTATTTCATAGCGTGGCTCCTCCCGTTCGTAATTGCGGTGTTGATCAACATCGCCTCGATTATCGTCGTCACGTTCACGTTGGGGCTCGGACTCGTCCTCGTCCCCTTCATCCAGTTCTATTTCCAGGTCAGTATCTTCTATATGTTCGGTCGGGCCTTCGGTAGCGTGGTCGAAGTCAATCGATCCCAGCGGGAGTCCGTGCCGTACTCGGTGTAGTGGACTTTTCGCTCGACTGTTTCGCAGCGAGTATGTGTTGTAGCACCGCTAACTCACAGCCGGGAGTTCTACGAACAGCACGTAGAGGTAGCCAACCGACGTGAGTATCATCATGAATGTGATGAGGCCGAACGCGTACACCGACAGACTGAGCCGGTTGAACAGCCGGCGCTCGGACTGCCGGACCGTATTGAACGCCGTCAGTTTCCCCCGATACTCCGGGACGAGACACTCGATCCGGGCAGCCCGATCCCAGAGGGCATCCCGCGAATCCTTGTAGGAATTGACCGCGATCACGAACACGAGCAGTATCAACGACCCAACCATCAGTACGAACGGTTTCAGAAATCCCGGGACGTTCACGAACACGGCACCCAAGAGCCCGATCACGCCGAGGGAAAAGTAGCTCGTCCGTAACAGCAGTTTGTCCCGAAACCGCGCTTCGGCCAGGATCTCCTGATACTCCGTCTGTAGCAGATCGAGATCGCTCCGGAGACGCCCCTCGGAGGTTTCGATCTCCGTGAGGTCCAACGATGGCGGGGTGTCGGTCGGCTCCCACCGTCCGGAACGCGCGTGGAGCTTCGGAACGAGTAGAACACCACCCACCAAGGAAACGAGGGCTGCGATCGTAACCGAGAGCCGGATCGGCCGAGCCTCGAACGGGAGAGCTAGAGTCTCTTGCGTCACGATCACGTATAGCGCTGGCCAGCCGTAGAGCAGCAGTGGTACGAACTGGGCGAACATCTCCGCGTTCGAGTGCTTGCGGTGTCGCTGGTCCGTCGGATATCCGAAGGGACTGGCTACGCGTTCCCGCTTGCGGTTGTGACGTGATGTCTTCGGGTTCGGATCGTCGGCTCCACTCATCACGGGTGTGACCTGCTCGCGGAGGCCCTTGATTTTGAAAGAGTTGAACGGATCTTTGCTGTTGAACGTTGTTGGCGTCATCAAGTGTCGGCTTCCTCAACGGGTCACCCCGCGGCATCCGCCTCGATCCGCCTGTGAAGAATGGATCGAGTCGTCACAGCCTACGGGTAGGCAGATTCGTCGTTGGCCACGAGCGTGCGCAGGATACGACCCCTCGTCGGATGACCGATCGCCGGCTGCTAGCGGGACCTTCGGTCCCGCCCAGCTGACGCGATTCCGGGTCGAGCTCGGGCATCTGGAAGGCCCGCTGCAGCTGTGCGCCCGCTGTAGTCCGGGTGGCCCCGCGACGGGACGCGTGACCTCAAGTGCATCTCGTCGCGACGCCGGCGGAGTGATCGCGTCCACAGTCCTTCGGGACCGAAGCTATCCCCACCACGTACCAAACATGCCAAACATCTATGTCCCAACAGTGCCAACATCCGCCCATGTCGAGCGGGACCATCGATATCGACGAATTTGAGAACGCCGATCCCGACGACTTCGCGGAGCGGAACGACACCGAGCGGATCGTGCGGTTTCTCGATGCGCACGACGACCGGGCGTGGAAGGCGGCGATGATCGCCGAGCGACTCGACCTCGAGACGGACGCTGTCAGTGCGATCCTCTCGCGCCTGAAGGACCGCGGACTCGTGCGACACAAGCGCCCGTACTGGGCGATCACGGACGACACGGAACGGCTCCGATCCGCCTACCGGCTCCACCGACACCACGAGAGGGCGGATGACCAGTACGGTGCGGAGCGTCTCGAGGACCTCCGGACCGATGAGATGGATCGCGTACAGTGACGGCCTTCGAGGACCTGGACCGCGGCGACATCGTCTGGGCGAGCGATCCGCTCTCAGAGAAGGGACGCCCGATGCTCGTGCTTGGGACCCCGCAGCTCCCGAACCACGGTCCCCAACTCAATTACAGTCTTGATCTCAACGAAGACCTACCACGAGCAGTCGATCACCAAATCAAGCGTGGCCGAGTCCCGCGACCGGATGGCAGACTCCCGCCGCTACGGCTGATTTCGATTAACCAACAGACCACTCTGTTCATCCCCCACGTTGGTTAAGCAGACGGCCTCACGGGCATCACGGGAGCTCTTCTGTCACGTCGACGAGTTCCTCCTCGGTCTGCCAGCGATACAGCCGTCCTTCCTGCTCGAACAGCTCGAAGACGCCGTCCTGCATCCAGCCGAAGGGGTGTTCTTCGTCCTCGTACACCCGCTTGAGGACGTGGCTTTTCGCGAAGAATTCCGTCGTGCCGACGAGGAGACCCTGCTCGACGAGGAAGTCACTCGGTTCCTTCTCAGCGACGCCAACAAGGTCGGTCACGACGTCGGCAATCAGGCAGAACTTCTGGATGCTGTTGTCCCATTCCCCGCGGACGTCGACCATCCGGAAGGCGTAGGCGTCCTGCCGGCGGTTGATCCGGTCGACCACCAGGTTCAGCCGCCGAATCGGCTCCCGGTCGTAGTTGCCCAGCACGAAGTACGAGCGCTCATTTTCGTAGACAGGGGTCAGTTCGCTCAGGGCGTGGAGGATCTCTTCGTTGTCCGCCAGCGAGATCGCTTCGTCGTCGAGTTGGTCCTTTGCACTGGTGAGGACTTCGTCAGGGACGGGCGGCTCCTCGTCGGACATATATGACCCCTCTCAGCGTCGTGCGATATGATTTATGGAGTAATTTACTAGCTTAGTTAGATACGATTTACTCTAGGGTGATTTACTCTAGGGTAAACTACTTGTTGCTAGGACGTATATCGCGTTGTATGAGCACAGAATTGGGGGCTGCTGAAGGGATGGAATCCCGGGAACTCATCCACTTTGTTACCCAACAGACGCGGTTCACGCTGATCAACAACATCCTCCAGCATCCTGACCAGCTCCCCTCGATGTACGAGCTCGAGGAGCTCAACCCCAGCGTGAGCGACGCCACCGTCTACAAACACATCCAGAAGTTGATCGATGAGGGCATCGTGAAGGAGGTCAGCCTGGACGACGACCAGCGCCGGCAGGGCTACCCTAGAAAGTTCTATGGGCTCACGGAGGAAGGCCGGGAGTTCCTCGACGACCACAACCTCCTCGCAGCAGAGGACACGCTCCAGCAGATCTACGACACCATTACTGACAAGCCCGAGAAGATGGTCAAGTACGAGAACGCTCCCCGTCCGGAGGAAGCGTAACTTCCGAAAAACCGGCCCAAATTAGCACTTGGTCAGGATTCGATTTTGTAGTCAGTCGCCAGCTCCTGAAACTCGTCCCACTCCGGGAACCGGTCGTCGTTGACCTCTCCCTCCGTCTCGAGATAGCGGAGCAAGGCGTCGATTTCGGCTTCGAGGTCATACGTCGCCGCCTGCTCTCGGAGGTCCGCCTCGTCGACGCCGACGTGGCTGAGTAGAAGTAGACAGTACGAGCGGTGGCGGCTGCCGTCGTCGATCAGCAGCGTGTGACAGCAGAGCTCCGCCGGCGAGACTGCATCGAGGTCCTCGGAGTAGACGTAGTAGCGGTTGCCGGTGAGCAGGAACTGGAGGTCGAAGGCCGTGAATCGAGTGAGGCCGGTTTCGTGGAACGCCTCCGCATCGATCTCCGTTTCGGTCTGGGCGAGGAATTCGTCGTAGTCCTCCCAGAGAATCGTGCCCTTCGAGGCGACGGCTTCGAGGCGTTGGCGATGGAGATGGTGTGTGAGTTCACGGGCGAACTCGTGGAGGCGGTCGAAGTCGGCGTTGAACTCGTAGTGGCCGTCGACGGTCCCGACGGTCCCGACGAGCCCACGGTCGCGAAACCGCTTGAGGACACGGTTGACCGTGTTGCGGTAGTTGTCGCTCCGGTCGGCGATCTCGGAGACGGTTCGCGGCTGGTCGAGGTAGTACAGCACCTCGAGTGCCTTGCCGATCAGCAGCTCGAGGAAGTCAATGTGGGAGTGCTGGCGGACGAGGTCCTGATAGCGTTCGACGGCGCGAGCATCCGACGGGACGACCCGTTTTCGCCGGCCGTCGCGTTCCGTGTAGACGAGCCCCTTTTCGACGAGGTCGGCGACGGCACGAGAGAGGTAGCTCTCGCTGTTGTTCACTTCCAGGCGAGTCCCCGTAGATCGGACGACGGAACGAGTGGACTCGACGGGAGGTCGCCACCCGGGTCGGGATCGTTGTACGCCTTCGGCGCGACGTCGTTCGGGGCCGTCGGATAGAACAGCGACGCGATCGCGTGGAGGTGTTGGCGGCCGACGTCGAGTTCGAACTGTCCGCCGCCGAACATCCCGATCCCGTGTTCGCGGCAGTACTCGATCGTCTCGAAGAGCGATCGCACCGATCCGAACCGGGACGGTTTGACGTTGAGCCACTCCGGTTCCCAGGGCAGGGCTTCGACCGTCTCGACGCTACGGATCGGGTAGTCCCACGTCACACGCCCTTCGTGGCCCTCGAACAGCGGTCGCGTCTCCTCGGTCAGTTCCGGATCCTCGATCAACGCCTCGGGGAACCCCTCGACGATCCGTTCGTAGAGGTCCGGATCGGCGGGCTGATCCACCGAGGTACCGTGATACTGGCCCTTGAGATCGAGCGTTCGCACCGCATCGGTCGCTGCGAGGCGCTCGACGACGTCGTCGGTCCACTCGGAGGTCGGATCGAGTTTGAACTCCAACGCCGGGTTCCGGTCGAGCCACTCGAGCACCCGGTCGCCGGTCGGTGGGTCCTCGAGACGCGTGCTCACGACGAATCGAACCGGCTCGTACGCACGATCGAGCTGCTCGGCGAGGTTCGTGTCGGCCTGTCTTAGCGCGAGATCGAGCGCGGCGCTCTCGACGGCCCACCGTCGGTAGTTGCGGAAAACGGCCTGTCCCGGCTCCTCGCCCGGGAAGAAGTCGATGTCCCCCACGTGTGCCGAGAACTCGTCGAGCGTGTACGCCCCCGTCAGATCGAACGCTTTCGGGGAGTCGTCCAGCGCGTCGTGGGCGTCGGTGTCGTACGTGACGTCCTCGCCCCGACCGACGTCGCCGTCGCCGTACAGCGAGAAGACGGTCGTCGCTCTCGTGAATCCACTCGATGTATCGCGCTCTCGCCGGTCGAGACTGTAGCTGTCGATGCTGACCTCGAGGTCGGCGACGGCATCGTAGAGCATGTACGCTAGCGTATGGCGACGTACGTCTTAAACCCGGGAAACGAGGAGGGCCCGACAGTGAGCATTTTGTACCGCGCTGGCACAGACGAATCGTCGGACCCGGCGGTCGAGGTCGACCGCGACGACGGCTCGCCACTCGAGAGGGTATCATCTTGACGATCGCAGTACATACAGGGCATACAGCGCCGATTGGTGAGTGATCGTCCGATTCGGACCGGCCCGTGCACAAATGTTATCAGACAGTGTAGTGACATCCCGGGTGATGACACCGACAGTGGATTTCCTCGTCCCGTTACAGGGGGGTGGCGGCAGTACCGTCGAACTGATCCTCACGTTGGCCCTCACCGTCGTGGTCTTCGCCGGCTTCTGGAAGGTCTTCGAGAAGGCGGGCGAACCGGGCTGGGCTGCAATCATCCCGATATACAACCTCTACGTTTTGATCAGGGTAAGCGGGAACGCGTGGTGGTGGCTGATCCTGCTTTTTATTCCGGTAATCAATCTTCTCGCTACGATCAAAATCAGCATCGATGTCGCTGGAAAGTTCGGAAAGGGGATTCTGTTCGGCCTCGGCCTCACGTTTCTGTCGTTCGTCTTCTATCCGCTCCTCGGGTTCGGCAACTACCGGTATCAGGACACCACACAACTCGCGTGACATCCTCCCCGCGGTGAACGGACCGGGATCGAAGCTCCCTCTCCGTCTACCGCGCGGAGGATGTCACTAACCGTGTAGCAGAGGGATGCTCATCGAGTGGTGTGTAGTTTACTTGAACAGGTCCTTGCGTTCGGACTCCGAGAGCTGGACGTCCGGGTGAGCGTGTGCCGAACACTCTTCGCACTCGTAGGAGCCGCCGTGAGCTTCGAATTGGTAGATCGGATAACCAAAAACGAAAAATGCGTCCTCTCGGTGGCGTTCGACGATCGCGTCCGCGGTCACGCCACAGTTCGGACAGTAGTCCTCGTCCGTTGCCGGGACCTGGTAGGTGATCTTTTTCCGACCGACGAATGCCTCCCTGTAGGCCGCACTCTGTGAGGTCTTGATCAGATCCTCCACGGGGAACTCGTCCGTTCGCACGGTATTGTCGTGGCCGGTTTCAGTGGCGACGGTAACGTCAGTGTAGGCACTCACCTCGACGGTATTGTTCGAGCCGATGACGTGGAGTCGGAGGCTGCCGTGGCCATCAACCCGGACGCTGTTGTTCCAGCCGGTCAGGTGGAGTTCGAACTCCGACGCGCTATTCTTTATTCGGGCCGAGTTCCGACCGCCGGTAACCGATACCCCAGTGTTGGGATCGGTGACGCTCAACTCGCGGTCCCACCCAGTCACGCCGTCGTCGTACTGCTCTCGAGGCAGTCGGGCAGTGTCGCTCTCGTCATGAAACCGCTGTTCGTCGCCGATTATCTGGAGGTCGCCATCGACCGCGTCGTGTTCGATGAAGACGTCCTCGGCATCGACGACGAGGACATCACCGGAGACCCCATCCGGTTCAATGTATCCATCCTCGATCGTCCCGCTGATCTCGGTCTCTATGGAGCCGACATCGGCCGTTTCGCCCGCCGCCGTATTGGTGTAGACGTATTCCGCGTTCAGCAGCTTCAGATCACCGTCAACGGCGCCTGATTTGACGTAGACATTCTCAGGTGCGACGAGTTTGACGGGAGGCTGTTCGTCACCGTTGAGCGTAACGTCGCCGGAGTAGGTTGTCGAATGGGAGGTCATCGTTGTCGACCTGTTGTGGATTGTCTCTGTGATCGCGAGTGGTGTATCTTTGTGTGTCAGATTTCGCTTCGTTTGATCAAGGCGTACAGGAACAGCCCCGCGAGGATCACGTTCATGTAGACGAGGAACGCGGAGACGAACCTGGCACCGGGGCCGATCGGCCCGATGTTACCGTAGCCGACCGTGAGGAACGTGATATATGAGAAGTACAGGTTCAACCCGAGCGTCCGGAGCCCGTCGGACGTGGCGAGTTCGGAAGCTGCGAGTTGTCCGGCCCCGGTTTCGAAGGGCGAGCCGCCGAGTGCAAACAGGAGGCCAGCGAACAGCGGAAACAGGGCAAACACCGTCGTGATTCGATAGAGCCGTAACCCGTAGCCACACGAAATCCCGAGAAACAGGTTTTCGATGCCGCGAAACGCGTTCTGCCCCCGCGTTAGCAGTGGTTCGCTCGAATCGGCGGCGATCTCGAAGAACTTTCGACGGGCGTGCTGTTGTCGCTTGACGCGGAACTCGCCGGCAGCCTTCACGTTACTTTGAGCGGACGCGCTATTTTTCGCCCTGAGATACGTCTTTTCGACGACATCGGGTGTCATCTCGACGGCGAACTCGTACGGGCACGTCCCATCGTCGAAGCTGTGGAGATTCCAGTCGTTGCGGTCCAGATAGTCGGTGTGGTGAGAAAACGTGAATCCCTCGAAGGTCGTATCACAGAATCGCGCGTAGTCGAGAAGTTCCCGCTCGTCGGTCGGGTTCTCCGCGCTCAACTCGACGTCGCCGACCGTCGACCGTGTCAAGTCGAACCGAACCCAGCCGTTTTTGGGTTGGACAATGCGCCCCTCGGAGATAGTCGCCTCGGTGAAGTTGAGATAGGTGTCGTCGCCGAACGACATGGCTTTCAATCGAAGCGAGTCGGTGAACTCCGCGTCGGTAAAGTCCGCGCTCTGTTTGAATGCAACCTCAGTGAACTCCGCTGAGGTACAGGTGACGTCACTGAAGTCGACGGCACCGACGAACGTCGCCTCTCGGAACACCGCATCGTCCTCTATGTGATTCGTTCCGCCGTTGAAAATCGCTCCGCGAAAGGTTGCAGTCCCCGCGAAGACGGCGTTCGTGAACGTGGAGTCACCGTCGAACAGCACTTCGTCGAAATCGGCTTCCCCGTTGAAGCGGACGTCGTCGAACAGTACGTCGTCGGTGAACTCACTTCGCTTGAACACCGCATCGTCGACGAACTCGGCATCAGTGAAATTCGAATAGCCGAACCGCCCCCGTTTAAAAGTCACGTGGTCGCTGAAGACGGCACCGGCGAACGATGCGTCGTCTACGAGTAGTGCCGTGCCGCCGCGACACTCGACGCCGCGGAAACTCGCCTTCTGATCGAAGTGCGTGTCGTCGAATAGTACGTCTCTGCCGAAGGTGACCTCATCGAAGTCCGCAGCACCAGCGAACGTACTGCCGGTAAATACGACCGTGCCTGAAGCGGTAACCTTCTCGAAAGTAGCGTCACCGTCGAACGAGACATCTTTAAACTCGATGTATTCGAAGGTGGCGTATAGGAACGAAACGTCGCCGTCGAATACTGCCCCGGAGAACGTCGTGTTATCGCCAGTCTCGTTGGACCGACCGTAGAACTGTGTGCCCTCGAAACTCGCCTCGGCGTTGAATACTGCGTCAGTAAAACTCACGTCGTTAGCGAACTCCACCTCGTCGAAGATTGCCTGTCGGGTGAAGACGGCCTCGGTGAATTCAGTATCGTCGCCCGTAACGGTCGCCTCGAAACAATCGACGGTGTCTGTAAAACGGGTACCTGTACAGAGTACTCCGTTTTCGAAAGTACAGTTGTCGGCCACCAGCCCACCGACGGTGCTGTGAC